>Ga0209797_10000052_pt1 | contig 50639 bp, 47 predicted proteins | sample DOMMetBare3Fresh_2_FD_187472 | JGI IMG/M metagenome (GOLD analysis project Ga0209797, IMG submission 187472) | Wetland sediment microbial communities from St. Louis River estuary, USA, under dissolved organic matter induced mercury methylation -... | ecosystem: Environmental > Aquatic >... | reverse complement strand
GATTAAAGCGAATTCCATTTAACTACTTTGATGCAAAGATATCTAAGAAGGATGGTAACCGGTACGGGATTTGAACCCGTGTTGCCGCCGTGAAAGGGCGGTGTCCTAACCCCTAGACGAACCGGTCAAAACAAAAGAAACCTTAATAAATATCGCTTCGCCCGCCTAAAGGCGAACGTAAAGAATATCGCATGGCCATTTTTATTGTCAAACCAGTTGCCCGCAATGCCGCGCCGCGACTGTCCACTTGTATCTGCAAACGGCTTTATCTATCATTCATCAATAAGGTAGCAAACAGATGAAACGAGTATTTTTAATCGACGCGATGTCGCATATATTCCGCGCTTTTTTTGCCCCTATGGGCATGAGGCAGGAGCCGATGCACAACAGCAAGGGCCAGGTAACACAGGCCGTATTTGTCTTTACAAATATGCTCCGCAAGCTGATCAAGGACGAAAAACCTGAGTATGTCGTTGCGGTTTTTGATACGGCGGCACCGACATTCCGGCACGATTCGTTTGCGGCCTATAAGGCTAATCGCGAGGAAATGCCGAGCGATCTTGCCAGCCAGATACCGTACATCGTTCGAGTTTGCGAAGCATTTAACATCCCGATACTTAAAATGGACGGCTTTGAGGCCGACGACATTATCGGCACCCTCGCTAAGGAATGCGCAAAAAAAGATATGCAGGCCGTGATCGTTTCGAACGACAAGGATCTCTGCCAGCTCGTACGCGATCCGCATGTCATTGCGATGCGGCAGAATTCGCAAAACATCAGACGTAAGGTGCCCGTCCCATCGATCGAGTGGTGCGACGAAAAATGGGTCGAAAACAAATTTGGCGTGCCGCCCACCAAGATCATCGACCTGCTAGGCCTGATGGGCGACGCTGTCGATAACATTCCCGGGGCGCCCGGCATCGGCGAAAAAGGCGCCTTAAAACTCGTGCTCGAATTCGGCTCGGCCCTAGGTGCGATGGAGCGTGCCGACGAGATCACGCATAAAACGTATCGCGAGAGCCTGCAGAATAATCAGGACATTATCAAGCAATCGCTCGAGCTCGCGACTGTGCATTGCGAGGTGCCGATCAGCCTCGACCTCGAAGCGCTAAAAGCCGGAGAGCCTGACAGGCAGAAGGCGTACGAGCTATTCCGCGAGTTGGAATTCAAGGCACTAACGAGCGAATTTGCCGGAGTGTCGGCGTCGGCGGCCGCATCGACGCCCTCGTTTTCAGGCCCCCAATCATCGGGCGGATTGTTTGACGCTCCGCCCGCCCTTAGCGACGTCGCTGTCGAAACCAAATATGAGGTAATCAGCGACCGAGACGCACTCGACAAAGTCGTCCGACGGTTGTTTGAGGCCGACCGATGGAGCTTTCACGTAAACGACGCAAATTCGAACGAAAAAGCAAGCTGTTTTGATAAAGCGCCGCCGCTCGGCATTGCGATCGGCCTCGGAACGGGCGAGTCATTTTACATCGACCTCGAACATTTTACCGGCGGTATCGAAGCCGCTTCAGGCCCGCTCAAGGACATTCTGACCAACGGCTTCCTGGAAAAATCTGCATACGACGAAAAACGGAATCTTGGCTCGCTCCTCGGAATGGATATCCGCCCAGAATCGGTCAAAGACGATATTTTGATCGCAGCGTACCTGCTCGAATCGACCCGTTCGAGTTATCCGATACCGTTTCTCGCCCAGATATATGCTGACGTCGACGCCGCCCATACGGTACCCGAGGGCTTTGACGAAGCAGCCTTTCGCACGGCCGAAAACGCCGATTTTGTCGCCCGCCTTGCGCCGATCCTACGAGACAAAATACGCGAAGCCGGCCTCGAAAAAGTTTACACCGAGATCGAGCTGCCGCTGATTCCGATACTGGCCGACATCGAACTTGTCGGAATGAAAGTCGATGGTAAAAGCCTGACCGTTTTTTCGGAATTTATCGTAAATGAGCTCGAGACGCTCAGAGAGAAGATCACCAAGATCGCCGGGCGCGAATTTAATATCGGCTCCCCCAAGCAAGTTGGTGAGATCTTTGGCGAGCTTAATATCGAGACCGGCCGCAAAACCGCGACCGGCCAGATCTCGACGAGCCACGATGTCCTCGTCGAACTCGCCGAAACGTACGAGATCGCTCAGCACATCATTGACTACCGCGAGCTCGACAAACTCCGCGCGACATACGCCGACGCCCTGCCAAAAATGATCGCCGCCGACGGCCGCATTCACGGCTGCCTCAATCAAACAGTCGCTGCCACGGGACGCTTGAGCTCAACCGAGCCGAATCTGCAAAATATTCCGGTCCGCACCGAGCTCGGCCAACGCATCCGCAAGGCGTTCATTCCTGAAAGGGGCAATAAACTCATCTCGGCGGATTATTCGCAGCTCGAATTGCGAATCCTCGCGCACATTACCCAAGACGCGAGGATGCTCGAAGCGTTTAAGAACAACGAAGACATTCACGCCCAAACCGCAAGGCTCGTTTTTGGCGCCAAAGACGAAAAAGAGATGAAGGAAAAGCGGCGTCTCGCGAAGATCGTTAATTTCGGCATTGCCTACGCGGTCGAGGCTTTCGGCCTGTCGCAGCGAGTCGGGATCAGCCGGGCTGAGGCGAAGCAGGTAATCGCGGATTACTTCAACACATACAAAGGAATTCGCGAATATATGGACCGGATTCCGGGCGAGGCACGCGAAAAAGGTTACATCGCATCGCTATTTGGCCGCCGGCGCTATTTTCCGTCAATCAACGACCGCAACTTCGCCGTCCGCTCACGAGCTGAGCGCGAAGCGATAAACATGCCGATCCAGGGCACCGCCAGCGACATTGTGAAGATCGCGATGATTCGCGTCGCCGATGCATTGAAACGCGAAAAGCTCGAAACCAAAATGATAATGCAGGTCCACGACGAGCTTTTGTTCGAAGGCCCTGAGTCCGAGGTCGAAGCCGCCAAAATTCTTATCAAACGCGAAATGGAAGCCGCTGCGACGCTCGATGTTCCAATCATCGTAGAGATCGGCGTCGGCGACGACTGGATGAACGCCAAGTAAAAACTTTTTCAATAATGTGACGCATGACACGGATTTTCAGACCCTCATTCGTGTTATTCTTGGCTGATTCTTGATAGCAAAATGAGTAACAAAATAGAACCGACCGAAAAGACAAGCCTAAAACGCATTCCAAATCGAGGTAATTTCGACCGAGAGGTTATCAACTCGATCCTTGACGAAGCATTTATCTGCCACGTCGGATTTGTTGCAAACGGCCAGCCGTTCGTTATCCCGACCGCGTATGGGCGGGTTGGTGATGAAATGTATATCCACGGATCGGCGGCAAGCCGGATGATGAAATCGCTTGCCGATGGCATCGATCTCTGCGTCACCGTCACGCTGATAGACGGGCTTGTTTTAGCGCGTTCGGCGTTTCACCATTCGATCAATTACCGCTCGATAGTGATCATCGGCAATGCGGAAATGGTCACCGGTGAGGACGAGAAACGAAAAGCTCTTGAGGCCTTTACCGAGCACCTGATCCCCGGCCGCTGGAACGACGTTCGCCAGCCGACTGAACTCGAACTAAAAGCGACGATCGTCCTAAGGCTGCCCATATCCGAAGCCTCGGCAAAAGTCCGCACCGGCGACCCAGTCGATGACGAAGAGGATTACTCGATACCTGTCTGGGCAGGTGTTTTGCCACTCGCATTAAAGGCCGGCGAACCGATCGACGATGCGAGGCTCGATCCGTCGATCAAACCGCAGGAATACGTTCAGAGATATAAGCGGTTTTAGCTCGCAGCCCATCGCTGAAATGGGAGTTTTTGCCACGAAGTAGATGAATAACGCGAATTGAGTTCATATTCGTGTCATTCGTGAGATTCGTGGCTAATTTTTTATGGATGGATCTCGTACAAGATATGGCTGGGTGATAGTCATCGTCGCGACGCTTTCGCTAGTCGTCAGCAATGGCCTGGCTATAGGTGGACTGCCTCCGTTTTATAAGCCGATAAGGGAAGAATTTGTCGCGATCGGTGCGATCGATGCCGCGCACGCTGAGAGCTTTATCGCGAACAGCGCAAATATCACCTTTCTGATGTCGGGGGTTTTCTCGCTGCTCGGCGGTTGGCTGATCACGCGGTTCAGTCTCAAGCCGTTAATGCTCGTCGGCTGTGCTTTGCTCGGTAGCGGATTGCTGCTGCATTCACAAGCCGAGACGGCTGAGGCGGTTTACCTCGCGAGATTTTTAATGGGAGCGTCGCTCGGGTTTATCGGCGTTGCGCCGTGCGTCGTGCTCGTTTCGCGTTGGTTTGACACCGGCCGCGGTACGGCGTTAGGGATCGTATTGACCGGCACGAGCCTTGGCGGGTTTCTGATTCCTTTCATTGCCGCACCGATGATCGCAAGCTACGGCTGGCGAACGGCCATGCTGGCGGTCAGTGCACTTGTCTGGCTGATTCTGCTTCCTGGAATCATCCTGTTGGTAAAAGAAAAACCGTCCGATTTGCCTTCTGCAACTGAGGCTGCGGCTGATACGGATGGCATGACGCTCGGCGAAGCCGTCCAAACACCTCTCTTCTGGGTATTTGGTCTCTGCGCGGCGCTTGTCTTTTATCCGATCTTCGTTACGAGCCAACAATTTATCTTGTATTTACAGTCGCCAAAGATCGGCGTTACGGCCCAAACCGCCGCGTTTGCCCAATCCGCTCTGTTCGCCATCAGTATCGGCGGCAAGTTTCTCGCCGGAGCCTTGAGCGACAAATTCCGTGCGGTGCGGGTGATCGTCGCGTGTGCGGGATTGATGTTTGCGGCCTCATGCGTCTTGCTATTCCTCACCGCAAACAACTCGCTGCTTTTTCTGCTGCCGTTCGCACTCGGATACGGCGGGACTTTCGTGCTGCTCCAACGCCTCGCCGCCGACTTTTTCGGCCGCCGCGAGATTGGTAAGATCCTCGGCCTCATCACCCTGATCGAAGTCACCGGAGCCGCCATCGGCGGCCGCATCACCGGCTACCTCGCGGACCGTTCTGGTGGAGATTACACCTACGCCTTCTACGGCGTGACCATAGCCTCTGCCCTCGCGTTCCTCGCAACGCTCGGAATTTTCACGCTGAGCAAAAGAAAAAGGCTCTCGAGTATCGAAAGCCATTGATATTTGGTGGAGATGACAAGAGTCGAACTTGCGACCTCTGCATTGCGAACGCAGCGCTCTGCCAACTGAGCTACATCCCCACGATTCAAGTAAAAAGTTAAAAGTAAAAAGCCAAAAGTGCAAGCCTACTGAACGCCTGCGGGCAGCAGCGAACCTTTCGGGTCGGAGGCAAAGGCATATTCGTCCTCGATCTTGCCGATGATGCCGTGAAACACGATCTCGCCGCCGCCGAGGACCACGACTACATCACCAGGGCTGTAGAGTTTCTGATCCACCGCAAATTTAATGATGGTCGCGTTGCCGTTCTCCGAGGCCACGGCTTCGTAATCGAATGTGTCAGCGTTAAAACTGAGCGTCTGGCAAAATGATACTTCCATTAATAGTCTCCTAAAAAATTAGACCACAGCGGATAAGAGAAGACAATTCACCACAGATAAACACAGATCGACACGGATAGAACTAAGAACCGCCAAATTTCGTCCGCAACCGTATTTATCGGTGTCCATCTGCGGTCAAATTTCTTTCTTTATCTGAATATCGACGGCTATCGCATCGTGGTCGGAGAGTGCGAGGCCCTCGGCGTCGATCAAATTGCCAATCGTCTGCGGCGATGTTCCGGGGGCAAGTTCGATTCCCTTTCCTGCAAACCAATCGAGCCTTGTTGACACCCGTCCGCCCACGCGACGGGCCGCCCAAAAGATAAACGGGAAGCACCATTTGGGCACCCAATCGCCGAGGTTGGTGTTTTTTTCGATGCTTTCGACATCGTAATGCAGGGTTCCGGCGCCGATCTCGTTAAGAGTCTTATAATCGAATCCGCGAGATTCCAGTTCGCTAAACAGCCGCCGCTCGAAATGCCGGTCAGGGTGCGGCAGATGATTTTTGACGACATTTTTAACGCCCATCATCACGCGGCGCCAATAGCCGAGTATTGCACGCGTTGCATTTTGCGCGTTATAGGTGGTTGTATTCCAATCACCGCCGAGAATGGTGGGAAGCGGCGGTAAGGTGTCTAAATGATCGAGAATTATTTTGATCTGCTTGTGCCGGTGCGCACGCGAGCAATGAGCGTCGAGGTGAATGGTGACGGCGCGAAACACACCCGCCGGATGCTCGATATCGGCGACGAGCGCCCGCAGATATCCGAGCCGCTTTTCCTTTCCCCACATCTTGTCCTTGCCGTTTGGGAGCGGAACAGAGTCGACGTTTTTCATCGAATGCGGCGAGAACATCGCGAGGCCGTGGATCGACGCGGTATTTGCGCCCGCCATTTCCGATTCAACGCCGCTTCCCTTTTGCAAAGCTATGTAAACCGGTGCGAACGCATAGTTTAGGCGAAGTTCGCGGGCTAATTCCTGCGCAACAAACCGGTTTCCGCTTCGGGCCATGCCATAGTCCAATTCGGTAAGCAGCAGAACGTCCTTATCTTTCAGCCTCTCGTTGTTTTTTAGAGCCGCGACAATGCCATCAAACCGTATGCCGCGTTCGAGATTCCATGCGAGAGCCCGAATGTTGAAATCCCGACTGGTCGGGAAGTTAGCGGGTGGCCGGCTCGTTGACTCTCCGTCGCCAGACGGACCACTTATTGACGCAGGTGGTTCGGACACGACGGCGGTCATAATGCGTTCGACGTCAGATTCTATTTTTTTGTAAACGTCCGACGACTCCATTTCAGGCGTCGATTCGAACTTGAGCAGCTCGCTGAAATACCTGTTGAGATCGTGGTCGAGGATCGAGGGTGGGCCCGTGTAACTCTCGTCGGCCTTGGTCATGCTATTTGCGAAGATCGACTAAGATCACCTTCTCAGCCGGTTGTGCATCTTTGATCGACGCTTCGATATTAGAAATATACGGGGCCAAACTCTTGAGTCGATTGTCTCGGGTCGCTACGACTACCAAGATCACAGAATATTTATCGAGATTTTGTTGGAACTGTAAATTTCTATCTGCAGTTATAAGATAATGGATTCCTTCGGCATCCATCGCCATTAGCAATTCACCGTTTTTCTTTGATTGCCAGCCTAGATCGGGAACACATGTTACATCTATCTCGGCTGAAAAATAGTTTTTCAATCGCCTGTCAAGATTTTCGTCAAGCAAGACTCTTTTCATACACGTCTGCTTCCGAAAATGTAAAGGTGTGCTCAGCCAAATTCAGTAATTCTAAAACTTGTTCGCGGCTCACCGACGGAAATCCTTCTAGAAAATCGTCGATCGAATCTCCGCCTTTCAAGTAATCGAAGAGGTTCTTCACCGGAACTCGAGTGCCAGTAAAAACCGGTTCGCCACTCTGAATTTCCGGCGAGATCGTGATTACGCAATTCATATTCTGATTCTCACAAATTTAAACTGTAAACTCAATCATCATGCCGCTCCTTTACAGGGGCAACCTCAAGAAAATCGTTCGTGATCCTCTCGGTGTAAACGCGCAAAAGCTCGTCGATTCTACCTTGTTCCGTCGATTGAAAGATCAAACCTACGTGTTTTGGTTTATTGACCTTATAAACGATCTCGGCGTCCGCATAATGCGACGTGTCAGGCTCGTCAACATTGGCAAGCGCAAGAGTTATGCCGGCAAAATCCTTTCTGAGCTTTGGCAGCTTGTACGGCCGTTCGTCGGTTGCGGTTTCGAGTTTTGCCCATTCGCGCCAGAGGTTGAAATTACAAGCGTGCTCGAGCACGTTTGCAATATACGCACCGCCCACGCGACAGGCGACCTCGAGTAAGTAGAATTTGCCGGTCTCAGAGCACTGCAAAAACTCGGCGTGCGAAACACCGCGTTCGTACTCAAATGCCGACAGCAGTTCGGCGTTCAGCTTTTCGAGCGGCTTCCGCTCTTTCGCCTTGTACGGCACTATCGATGACGTAAATACACCGCCGTAATGCGAGACTTTGAAAGGCGTCGTGCCGTATTGACTGACGCCGCAAGCGACAACCTTACCGTCCGCGACGACCGAATCGATATGAAAAACACGGCCCTCGATAAATCTCTCAACGAGGAATTGTGACGGGTGATCGCGCCAGTTATTACGATTGTCGAGGTCGGTCAAAACGCCCCAGACCTCTTCGGCAGTCTCGCATTTGCGTATGCCAAAGGCCGAAACCTCATGCCGCGGTTTGACGATCCAAGGTGCCGGAACTGTTGCGAGAAATTGATTTATCCGCTCGGCATTAAAAGCACCTACGAACTCCGGACATGGAATTCCGGCACGATGAGCGATGTCACGCATCGTTAGTTTGTCTCGAAAGCGCAAGGCGTGGGAGCGACTCATACCCGGCAGATTGAGGTGCTCGCGCGTCATCGCGGCGGTGAGGACGTCAAATTCGTCCAATCCAACAACCCGATCGATCGGTCGCGAACCGGAAATATTTGTTACGGCACGGACGTAATCCAGGACGCCGGCATCGTCGACAATAGTCCGCGCATCGTTGATCGCTGTCCATGGCCACGGCGAATCCAAAAGTTTCTTTCGTGTAACAAGTGTGACGTGCCACCCGGCGTTTTGAGCCTCTTCGATAAACTCGCCGCCCTTATAATCACTGGCGATAATTACGATATGATTTGCCATAAATAAATGCATTCGAGACAGTTTTCGACCTACTGTTTCCCAAATGCCGATTTTATTTTGAAGTAAAAGAATGGCACAATTTAGCGGTTAAGACAATAAAAATGCTCGTTTTCGATGGAGAAACGAAGGATTAGAAGTAATTTATGGGCGATATCGATCTGGTCAATTTAATCAGCCATCTGGTCATCTATATGGTGGTTTTGCTTTTGGCGATCTCCGCCCACGAGGCCGGACACGCATGGATGTCCCGGAAATACGGAGACGACACCGCCTATATGCTGGGCCGCGTCACTCTCAACCCAGTTAAGCACACCGACCCGATCGGAACGCTTCTGATACCGATAATCAGCTTTGTTCTCGGGTCGATCGGCGGGGCTCTCGGCAATATTCCATTGATTGGTTGGGGCAAGCCGACGCCTGTAAATCCCCGCAAATGGGCAAATTACAAGATGGCGAACGTCATGGTCTCGATAGCGGGTATTGGCGCAAACCTCATCCTTGCAACGATCGGATTCGCGATTTTTAAGAGCCTTTTGGAATTTCACATAATCAACTCTGACAACTTCGATTCGGGCTTGATGAAGCCGCTGATCATACTCCTCCAATATATGGTTATGCTCAACGTGTCGCTCGCGGTATTTAACCTCTTGCCATTTCCGCCGCTCGATGGCAGCAAAGTCCTTTCAACTTTTTTACCCGAAAGTTTTCAGCCGGTTTTTGCATTGTTAGAGCAATACGGATTCGTGATTCTGATGCTTTTGGTCTATTGGGGATTGATCGGAGCCATCATTCGCCCGGTCTTCCGTCTCGTCGAATATCTGCTCTTGACGCCCTGGTTCTAGATTTATGAAGAAACGCATTTTCAGCGGCGCGCAGCCGACCGGACAGCTGCATATCGGCAACTACTTGGGCGCCCTGAAGAATTGGGTCGCTCTACAGGACGAGTACGAAGCCTTTTACTGCATCGTCAATCTGCACGCGATCACGCTGCCGCAAGATCCCGCCGAGCTGCGTCAAAATACACTCGATCTCGCCCGCATTTATCTCGCGGCCGGCGTCGATCCCGAAAAGTCAACGATCTTCATTCAATCCGAAGTCCACGAACACGCCGAACTAACGTGGATTCTCTCGTGCATCGCACGCATGGGCGAGCTTGAGCGAATGACGCAGTTTAAGGACAAGGGCAAGGGCAACGCAGAAAGGGCGGGCGTCGGACTCTTTACCTATCCAGTCCTAATGGCGGCGGATATCCTGCTTTACCAAACCGATCTCGTCCCGATCGGCCAGGATCAAAAACAGCATCTCGAATTGACGCGTGACCTTGCAGAGCGGTTTAACCGTGATTTTGGCGAGACTTTTGTCATTCCCGAAGCATTTATCCCGCCGGTTGGTGCAAAGATCCAGTCATTGCAGGATCCGACGAAAAAGATGTCGAAATCGGACGAAAACGCAAACGGCTCGATATTTTTGCTCGACGACGCCGACACGGTCACGAAAAAGATAAAACGCGCCGTCACCGACAGTGGTACCGAGATCACATTTGACGATACACGGCCGGCGATCACGAATCTGTTGACGATATACCAGCTCCTTACCGGCAAAACCGCAGACGAATGTGTCGCGCAATTCGCTGGGCGCGGCTATGGCGATTTCAAGAACGAACTCGCCGAAGCGACGATCGAATTTCTAAAACCATTTCAGGACCGAGTTAAACAATTCGACGACGAAACGCTTAAATCAATATTAAATAACGGGGCCCAGCGGGCACGCATAATCGCAGCCAAAACGCTCAACGACGTTTATGAAAAAACGGGGATAAGTTATGCCTGACAAAATAATCGTTTACGAAAAACCGACCTGAACGACTTGCCGCAATCTGGCCACGCTGTTTCGTGAAAACGGCATTGATTACGACAAGGTAAATTATTTTAACGAACCGTTCACCGAGAAGAATCTTGGTGAGTTGGCACAAAAGACCGGCAAACGGCCGTTCGAGCTGCTGCGAAAAGGCGGTGCCGCTGGAATAACAGCCGATACGCCCGACGCCGACGTGATTAGAGCAATGGTCGCCGATCCTAATCTAATTCAGCGGCCGATCGTCGAGGTCGGCGATAAAGCTGTATTGGCAAGACCGATCGACAATGCGTTGCAACTGCTTGAACCGAGAAGAGCATGAGGATTTTGTACCCACTTTTTATTGTTTTCATGATCGCGATCGCCGTATCGTGCGATCTGCGCAGCGGTATAGCAAAACAGAACATGGAAAAGTATGTCTCAACGCCCACGCCTCCGATCTCGCCGACGCCAACGCCTGAGGCTGTCGATCCCGCAGACATCGTCTCGGTGGACACCAGCGTACAAGGAGACATGATCTCGATAAACGGCTACGAGCTTAATCAAACAAAAGATTGTACAAAATTCAACCGCCTTATGATCAACGGCGATGATAACGTCGTCACGATCAAAGGAGTTTGCCGGCAAATAATGATCAATGGCGACAGAAACAAAGTAACGGCCGACGCGGCTACGGAGTTCGTCTTAAATGGAAGCGAAAATATCGTTAGGTATTCGCGCTTTCCAAACGGGAACCGGCCAACCGTGATCGAAAATCGACCAGGTAATGTAATTGAGAAGGCGGCGGCGGAAGCGATGACAACCAATCAAAAGCAATATAAGATTGTAAAGTGAGCACTACAAAAGGAAACGGCCATAATCCCAAACCAAAGAATGTCCTGGGCGGCGAGCTGAAAAGCTGCTGCACCGATCCGATGACAGGATTTTACCGTGACGGCTTTTGCCGAACGGGCGCAGACGACACGGGCCGTCACACGGTTTGCATTTTGGCCACCGACGACTTTCTCGCGTATTCAAAATCGGTTGGCAACGACCTTTCGACCCCGATGCCCCAATATGCTTTCCCCGGCTTAAGCGAAGGTGATAAGTGGTGTCTCTGTATGCTGCGGTGGCGCGAGGCTCTGGCAGCGGGTATGGCTCCGCTAGTGTTTCTGGAAGCCACGCATGAGGCGGCACTGACCGTCGTTAGCCTTGAGGACCTTAAAAAATATGCGATCGATGAGGACTAATAGACTATTTTGACCGAAGAACCAGAACAATTTAATTTTGATTTCCACGAGCAAAGTGCACAAATCGTGCGCGGCTCGACCGACGAATTGAAGATCAAAATAGGGGATTTTGCTGGGCCGCTCGATCTGCTTCTGTTTCTCATCAAGCAGGAACAGGCTAATATTTTTGACATTCCGATCGCCCGCATCACCGAGAAATATCTCGAATACATCCGTCTGATGAAGCGGCTAGACATCTCGGTCGCGGCCGATTTTTTGGTAATGGCGGCGACACTGATCGAGGTTAAGTCAAAGATGCTGCTGCCCCGCGACCCGACGGCTAGCGAGGACGAAGAATTTGAAGACCCGCGGCAAGAGCTTGTTGACCGCCTTCTCGAATACGAAAAATTCAAAACCGCCGCAGGCGTGCTTTACGAACGCTCGACGATCGAACAGGCCATATTTACTCGCGGCCCGATCGAATCCGACGACAACAACGCCGAGATCAACGCCTCGGTTTTTGATCTGCTCACTGTTTTCCAACAGATCGTCGCCCGTCACGTCGATGAGGTCAAAATGGAGATCGAACGCGAAGAGATCTCGCTCGCCGATATGATGAGAGCTTTGAAGAAAAGGATCATTGAGACCGGCGAGCTCAGCCTGTTGAAGTTTTTTGAGGAAATGCACTCGAAACGGGAGCTCGTGACGGCATTCATCGCGATACTCGAAATCGTCCGCACCGAAGGCGTCAGATTGCTCCAAAGCAACACGTTTGGCGATATTATTTTAAAGAAAGTTTGAACCGCGGAGACACGGACAGAGGCAGACTTTGAGTGACTTTTTTCCTAATTCGGCTCTGCGTCTTTGCGTCTCTGCGGTAGAATAATTTCATGAACTTCGAAGCTGCCGCACCGCAAAAAACACGGACACCTGCCGAGATCGTGGCTCTTGTCGAGGCGCTCATTTTTGTCGCGGACGAACCGATTACGACAAAGTTGCTCGCCGACATTTTGGAAGAGGAACGTGAGAGCGTTCAGGCGGCTGTCGAAGAACTCACTCGCGAATACGAATCGCGTGAGAGCGGCTTGCAGATACGTGAGATCGCCGGCGGCTGGCAGCTTGCGACGCGGACCGAATTTCATGAGGAGGTTCGCAGGTTTCTAAAAACTCGGCCATCTGCCAAACTCTCGCTCGCATCGCTCGAAACGCTTGCCGTTATCGCTTACAAACAACCTGTCACCGTGCCCGAGATACTAGACATTCGCGGCGTACAATCTGCCACATCGATCAAAACTCTTCTTGATAAACGGCTTATCGTCGCCAAGGGCCGCAAAGAAACCGTCGGCCGCCCGATGCAATACGGCACGTCAAAGGATTTTTTGATTCAGTTCGGTTTGAAAGACCTCTCAGAACTTCCGTCGATCGAAGATTTTGAGGATTTGGTTCAGTAATAATAACCACTTAGAAACATAGTTCATAAAGATGTTCTCGATCTCACTATGTGTCCTATATGACTATGTGGTTCAATCTTCTTATGCAAGAAAGACTGCAAAAACTGATCGCCCAGGCGGGTATCGCATCTCGACGCGCAGCCGAGGAATTGATCACGGCGGGCGAGGTGACGGTCAACGGTGAGATCGTAACCCAACTCGGAACCAAGGCCGATCCTGACAAAGACCATATAAAGGTCCGCGGGCGTTTGATCAATACAAAGCTCCAAAATCGCTCGAACGTTTATATTTTGCTGAATAAACCTAAGGGTTATCTCTCAAGCGCCGCAGACCCCGAGGGTCGAAAACTCGTCACCGATCTTGTACGAGGACACGGACGGCTCCACCCGGTAGGACGCCTCGATTACAACACCGAGGGTCTGATCATACTCACAAATGACGGCGATTTTACGAATTATGTTGCATCATCGCGGACAATTCCAAAGGTCTATGAAGTGAAGGTAAAGGGTCTTCCGACGACCGTTGCGATAAATAAATTGCGTCGCGGCGTAATCTTAGAGGACGGTTTCAAAACGGCCCCGGCGGACATCATAGACCTGAAACCAACGGAAAAAAACGGCTGGTATGAGGTTACGCTTCACGAGGGCCACAATCAGCAGATCCGCAAAATGTTCGACACGATCGGGCATTCCGTTGTCAAACTTAGGAGAATAGCAATCGGTCCGATCGCCGACAAATATCTGGCGGTTGGAGCAAGTCGCCCGTTGACCCGCGACGAGGTCGACGCCTTTCGCACGGCACCCGCCGGGCGTTCGGCATCGGCACGCAAATAGAGACTCGAAAACTATCTCAATGCACGGTGCTCGACCATCAGACAAAGGTCCTGCACTACCTTAATGCCCGCTTCGGCAAGCTGTTCGGCGACTTCGTCATTGCGTATCCCGAGCTGGAACCAGACGGCTTTCGGTTTTTTCGATAGAATTTCGAGCGTATGTTTCGGAATGTCCTCGGAGCGTCGAAATACGTTTAACAGATCGATCTCGCCAGGCACGTCGTTCAGATTGCGATAAACTTCTTTCCCCAAGATCTCTGTCACCTCAGGATAATAAACAGGCACCGGAATGATCTCAAAACCTGCATCGGCCATATATTTCGGTACATAAAACGCTGGCTGGTTAGCGTGCGATTCGGGCTTTATGCCCAGCACGGCGATCGTTTTTGTGCTTGCCAGCAATTCCCTTATCTGGATGTCGGAGGTGAGCAGATTATCTTTCCAGTTCATATGTTTGAGTGTAAACACCTACTCAATTCCCTACAAACCGTTCGATATCTTTGGCATAAATTTGCTCCAAAAGACGGCGTCATGTCATCATAAGATTTCGCCATACGTATCAGTTTATGAATTTTGAACTTTCCGAAGAGCAGCAGCAGATTAAGTACAGCATTCGCGAATTTGCCGAGAGCGAGATCAAGCCCCACGTGATGGAATGGGACGAAACGCAGCACTTTCCTGAGGAATTGCGTCCCAAGCTTGCCGAACTTGGCCTTTTGGGTGTGCTTTTTCCAGAGCAATACGGCGGCGGCGGAATGGGCTACATCGAATATGCGACCATTATCGAAGAGCTTGGCCGAGTGTGCGGCTCGGTCGGTCTATCAGTCGCGGCTCATAATTCGCTGTGTTCGAACCACATTTATTCCTTCGGAACCGAACAGCAAAAGCAAAAGTATCTGGTACCGCTGGCTCGTGGCGAGAGTTTTGGCGCCTGGGGTTTGACCGAATCACAGGCTGGCTCGGACGCGTCCGGCACAAGGACAACGGCTATTCGTTCGAACGGCGGTTGGAAAGTAAACGGGTCGAAAAACTTCATTACCCACGCACTTGCTTGCAGCACGCTCGTGGCGGTCGCAGTCACCGATAAAACCAAGGGGAATAAGGGTATTACGGCGTTCATCTTTGATAAAACGATGGACGGCTTTCGCGGCGACAAAAAGGAAAACAAGGTCGGAATGCGTGCCTCAGAGACGGCGTCCGTTGTTTTTGAAGATTGCTATGTGCCTGATGAGAACTTGCTCGGCAACGAAGGCGAAGGCTTTTTACAGTGTATGCAAGTGCTCGACGGCGGCCGCATATCGATCGCTGCCCTTTCGGTTGGCATCGCGCAAGGCGCGTACGAAGCAGCAATCAAATACGCAAAGGAACGCCAGCAATTTGGTAAGCCGATCGCCGAGTTTCAAGCTATCCAGTTCAAGCTCACTGATATGGCAACGCAGATCGAGTGCGCGCGCCTTTTGACGTTGCAAGCGGCCGCGACCAAGGATGCCGGCAAGCCCGTCACCCAAAAGTCTGCTATGGCTAAGCTCTACGCTTCTGAGGTTGCGGTTCGCGTCGCCGAGGAGAGCGTCCAGATCCACGGCGGTTACGGTTATACAAAAGATTATCCGGCCGAAAAATACTGGCGCGACTCAAAACTCTGCACCATCGGCGAGGGCACGTCAGAAATACAGCGTCTTGTCATCGCCAAGAGTTTGTTGAAAGCGTAGACGAAAAAGGTTACTTTGTAGAGAAATGCATTGGAAGTTTCTCTATCCAAACAAGTTTTGGGCCATAACGGGTTTAGTTGCCCTCAATCTGGCTCTCTTACTTTCCTGCCAGAGTAAAGCCGACCGCGACACCGGGTTACTCGCAAAAGATCAAACCGCAAAAGCTGATCTACAGAGGGCGAACGTCGAATTAAATTCGACCAAACAGATTTCGCCTGACAATTTCGAAAAACTCAAGGCAATTTACACTAAGTATCCTTACGCGGCGGAACTGGTACAGAGCTATAAGGCGGCTCTTGCCATTCGCCAGGATTGGGAAGTATTAGAGAAACTATTGGCTGAGATTCCTTTAGCTGAACGATCGCCGGACGATAATATCCTCCTTGCCAAAGTCTATTTAAAGCTTGGAAAATTTTCGGAGACCGCGGAAATTATGAAAAGCGTCGGAGCGGCCACTTCAAACGATCCCGAAATCCGAAGTTTGGCGGCGTTCGCTCATTTTGGCCTCGGTGAGCTAGACGCGGCAGCGGAAGACCTGGATTCAGTTTGGGATACGATCATTAGCCAAAAACGAATCGGCGAAATTAATCTTCGGGGTCTGATCCATTTCGGCAAAAAAGACTACCCCAAAGCAATCGACACTCTTAAAAAGGCTCTGGACCTCGATCCGTTAAATACAGTTGCGTTCAACACCTTGAGCCGCGTTTACTATGCGGCGGGTGATGCCGAAATGGCTGAGAAATACCGGAAAGAGACTGAACGGGCCCATCAGCAAATGACCATCGACGAGAACCGTAAGATGACCTTTGTAAGCCTTGTTAACAAATTGAAAACAGCTTGGAACGAACGCAGATATGAAGAGGTTGTAAGGTTATCGCAGGAAATGATCCCGATTGCCGACCGAGCAAATAAAGAGGCTGTTTATAAATATCTTGCGGAAGCGCAGTCGGCCCTTGGGAATAAGGCGGCGGCAGATGCAGCAATGGCCGAGGCACAAAAACTTAAAGAACAATGAGCATTCGATTTCTTATATTCATCGCACTGATCGCAGCTGTAATTTCCGCTTGTTCGAACAAACCAAGCGGGGCTTCGACAACTGAAAATACCCCGCAGACTAAGATAAAATTTGAGGATGCGACTAAAAGGTCGGGTGTTGATTTTCTACACGTGCCGACGAGATCCGAAAAAAAGCTGATGCCTGAGGTTATCGGCAGCGGTGTCGCTGTTGCGGATGTGAATCGTGATGGAGCTCCCGACGTAATTTTGGTTAATAGCGGCGTAATTGGAGGTGACCGCCCGGAAAACGCCGGAACCAGACTTTATATCAATGACGGAAAGGGCATTTTTACGGATAAAACCATTGACTGGAAATTGCCTAGTGCCGGATATGGGATGGGCGTCGCGGTGGGCGATTTTGACAACGATGGGTGGACGGACGTGTTTTTGACATCGTTCGATGGCAACAACCGCTTGCTGAAGAACTCCGGCAGAGATTTTGAGGACGTGACCGAACGATCCGGTATTGTCTCAGATGGCAAATGGGCAACAAGTGCCGGCTTTTTCGATCTCGAAAATGACGGAGATTTGGATCTGTTCGTAGCTCGTTATGTTGAATTTCCGACTGAAAATCCTCCTAATGCATATCACAATAAATTACTGATCTATCCGACGCCCATACTCTTTGCAGCCGTTTCCGATCAGATTTGGATTAACGACGGAAAGGGAAGATTTACGGACGGCAGTCAACGGACAGGAGTTGATAAGAAACCATCGAAAGGACTCGCCTTGGCAATCGGAGACATTGACACGGATGGCGACACTGATATTTACGTCGCCAATGACACTTCTCCAAATCAGCTGTGGATAAATGACGGTAGCGGATTATTAAAAGACATTGCTCAGATCTCAGGTTCCGCGTACAGCGAGGTCGGGCGGGAACAGGGTAATATGGGCGCAGACTTTTCGGACTTTGACGGCAATGGCCTGCTCGATATTGCCGACACGACCTTTCAAACCGAGGCGACCGCCATCTACCGACAACGCGAGCCGTTGCTTTTCGAAGACGTATCCGATGTGGTCGGCGTCGGTGCAAGCTCTCGTGCGCGTTTGAAATTTGGTGTCGACTTTTTCGACGCTGACAATGACGGCGACGAAGACCTAATGGTTGCGAATGGACATATCGAAGACAATATCGAGCAAAACTCCGACACTGTTACGTTTGCCCAACAGAATTCGCTATACGAAAATCTTGGTGGCAAATTTGTCGATATCAGTAACGGCTCGGGCAACGCTCTGCTTGACAAGCAAGTAAGCCGCGGGCTCGCAACGGCGGATCTTAATGGCGACGGCGCCCTTGATTTCATCGTCGCGAACAACGGCGGGACGGCACAGATCGGGTTTAACACGTCCGCCGACATTGGGAACTTTGTTGTTCTCTGGCTGGACGGCGATGAGGCAAATCGCAACGCCATCGGTGCCCGGATTGTCGCTCGGATCGGCGACAGAAAGATCCAACGTCAGGTTATGGGAGCACAAAGCTATTTGTCTGTCAGTGATTTCCGCGTTCATTTTGGGGTGGGACCGGCTGCGAAGATCGATGAATTGAGCATACACTGGCCGGGCGGCTTGACGCAGACGGTTAAAGATCTGCCAGGCGGAAACTTCTTCTACATTCGACAGGGAAAAGTTCCTATTCCATTCATTCCCGGTGAGAAGCAGATTCAATAAAGTTTTGTTCAATATGAAAACTGGCACGACCTTGTTGCTCACTGTATTCGCAACGCTCGCTTGGGCTTGCCAGCCTGGCGTGACCGACGATCCTTTGAAAAACACGGACACCGCAATCCGATCATTCTATATCGGACTTGCCGCAATGCAAGTGTCGGACGACCAGCGGGCACTGAGAGAGTGGGATAAAGTCGTGAGTCTGGCCGCCGATGAACCGGCTGCCTGGACAAATCTCGGTATTTTGCAGATGCGACAAAAGGAATTCGACGCCTCTGCCTTATCCCTCGATAAAGCTAACGGCCTGGCTCCGAATAACGCACAGATACAGCGCAATATCTATGTATTAGAGACCCAGAGGGGCAATTTTGATAAGGCCGAGCTAAGCCTAAAAAAGGCGATCGACCTCGATCCTGCTGATCCAAAGTCCAAGTTTGCGCTGGCACGTGAATATGAGCGAGTAAGCAAAGACACGGATGCATTGGTGAGCTACGAGCAGGTTGCTGCGAGTATGCCTGGCAATTTGCCGGTTAAACTTGAGATCGCTCGATTGCTCGCAAAACAGGGCGACGTCGATAAGCTGAAGGCGACATTTGCTGCGATTGCGGCAAAAGCAGCGGCCTGGGAGCCCGAGATTCAAAAGCAGTTTCAAACGCTGCAAGGCTCGGCGAACAGCGGCAACCTTCGCGAAGTCTCGCAAAACATTGCCTTTTTTCGCAACGTCTTGCTGCGTCTGCCGGAATTTCGCGCGCAGATTGCGGAGGTAAGGTTTGACGAGACATTCGTCGGCGAGCCGTTCTCAAAGCCGTTGAAATTGCCGGTTCCGCATTTTTCTCCTGCTCCGCCTGACGAGAGTCTAAAGTTTACGATGCAGCTAATCGCAAACGAAAAGGCTCGCTGGTGCAAGGCTATTTACATCGATGGCGACTCGGCGCCAATAGTTGCGTGGGCCAACGACAACGCAATTCTCATCGGCGACAGGACGCTGCCCGTCGCCGCGTCAAACGACATTCAGACCATCGACATCGATTACAACTTTAAGAACGATTTCGTTGTGACTGGAGACAAAGGACTGCGATTTTTCGACGACGCGTTTCAGGATATCACCGCAAAAACCAAGCTTCCGCCGGCAATACTTGGTAGAAAATACGTGAAAGCTTTTGTATTCGATGTCGAAGCCGATGGCGATCTCGATCTTGTTCTGGCCGCCGCAACCGGCCCGCCCGTCGCTCTGCAAAACAACTCGGACAGCACGTTTCAGGAGATCAAACTACTTACCGAGGTAGATGGATTGGTCGATTTCGCATCGGGAGATATTGACGAGGACGGCGATGCAGATGTCTCGACAGTCGATTCCCAAGGCAAACTGCGAGTCTATTCAAACGAACGCGGCGGGCAGTTTTCAACTAGGAGCGTCCAGATCAAAAATCCTACCTTGGCTGTAGCGTTTGCAGACACAAACGGGGACGCTCAGCTTGATCTGAATATCCTGCTTGAGAACGGCCAACGACAAGTATTGCGTTTGAGTGATAATCATAATGGCAAGGAATGGATCGAGGAATACATCACTAATTTTATCGGAGTAATCGACCCGCCTCGTTCAAAGGGTGATACGAGTAGTAATTCGCCATTTCTGGTGAAGGACTTTGATAATAACGGTGCCAACGACGTCTTGTTTTTCGGAAAAGTCCTGCTGTCGGGAAAGGACGGCTCCTCGGGTATTCAACCAGTCAATGTGGACGGAGAAGCATGGTCCGCCGCCGATTTAAACGGTGACGGCCGACTCGATATCATTGGCCTGGGCGTCGACGGCAAACCTGCGAGATTCATAAACTCCGGTTCAAAAAATTACGGCTGGCAGATTATCCGGCCGCGTTCGGCAAAGTCCGACGGCGATCAGCGGATAAATTCGTTCGGCATCGGCGGCGAGATCGAGATCCGCTCGGGGCTACTGCCGCAAAAGCGTGTCATTACATCGCCGCAAGTGCATTTTGGGCTTGGCGAGCAAACGAGCGTAGACGTAATGCGTGTCGTGTGGAACAACGGTTATGTCCAGGCGGATTTTGACCTGAGACCAAATCAAACGGTGCTGGCCGAACAGCGTCTAAAGGGCTCGTGTCCGCATCTGTTTACTTGGGACGGTTCGAAATTTCGGTTGGTCAAGGACGCTCCACCCTGGAGCCCGGCTCTTGGCCTGAAGATCAATGCCCAGGACACATACGGTATTTTGGCGACCGAAGAATGGTTCAAGATTCCCGGCGAAATGCTTGTACCAAAAGACGGCTCGTACGAGCTTCGCATCACGGGCGAATATTGGGAAGCCTATTACATCGATAATTATTCGCTGCTCGCGGTTGATCATTCCGTGGGTACCGAGGTTTTTACCGACGAGCGATTTGCGATACCACTGCCTCCGTTGAAAGTCTTTACGACCGACCCACCAAAACCGTTTCCCGCCGTGACGGATCAAAAAGGTCAGGACGTATCAGAAATCGTTAGGACGCTCGACGAAAGGTATCTGGACGGATTCAAACGCGGGTCTTTCCAAGGTGTCGCCGAGGATCATTTTGTCGAAGTTGAGCTGCCCGAAGATGCCCCGCGTGACAAAAAATTGTGGCTGGTCGGAGATGGTTGGGTGCATCCGACCGACGCCTCGATCAACGTCGAGCTCGGTCAAAGCTCAAAACCAAAACCCAAAAGCCTTAGTCTCGAAACTCCGGACGCGAATGGTAACTGGAAAACGGTTAAGGAGAATCTTGGTTTCCCGGCGGGCAAAATGAAAACGGTATTGATCGACCTGCCAAATAACGCCCGCCGCTTTCGTCTGCGGACTAATATGGAGATTTTCTGGGACAGACTCGCGTGGGCGGCCGATCTTGGTGACGAACAGAAAAAAGAAACGCGGTTACAACTCACCGCCGCTGAGGTTCGCGGCCGGGGCTTTTCCGTTATGCACAAACGCGATGATTCGTCGCCCGAAATCCCGGAATACAACAAGATTTTCACGACGGGTCAACGTTGGCGCGACCTCGAGGGCTATTACACTCGTTACGGCGATGTTCTCGATTTACTCTCAAATGTTGACGACCGGTATATTATCACCGGTGCCGGCGACGAGATCGTTCTCCGGTTCCCTGCTCTGACTGACGTGCAGCCTGGTTGGAAACGCGATTTTGTGATCATTGGAAACGGCTGGATAAAGGACGGCGACCCTAATACCGTGTTCTCCAAAACCGTCTTGCCGCTTCCGACCCACTCGACAAACGATTATTCGCGACCGCCGCGACGACTCGAAGACGACCCAGTTTATAAAAAACATTCGGCGGATTGGCGAAATTTCCATACGCGGTATATTGCGCCCGATCAATTTCGTGACGCTCTAAGAAAGAGATGAAAAGCCTGCCAAAAATTGCTCTCTTATTATTCTTCGTAGCGCTTCTGGCGACCCCGTTCGTAATAAAACGCTATTCGCAACCCGAAAGGATCGAGATCGACTCTGGCACCGCGATGAACCGTTACGGATTCCATTTTGAAGAAGTTGCGGGACGCTCGGGGGTGAATTTCAGACACATCTCGCCAAAGCTGGACGCGAAACTTGACAACATAATGCCCATCATCGCTTCGATGGGCGCCGGCGTCTCGGTTGTCGATTTTGACCGCGATGGCTGGAACGACTTCTATCTGACAAACAGCGGCGAAGACAGCAAAAATGCTCTCTACCGAAACAATCGGGATGGCACATTTTCGGATGTCGCAAGCCCGATGGGAGTCGCTGACGTAAATAAGCGTGAGACCGGCGTTTCGATGGGAGCCGTGTGGGGAGATTACGATAACGATGGATTCGAAGATCTTTTTCTATACAAATGGGGCCGGCCAGAGCTCTATCACAACGATGCGGGACGCGGGTTTTCAAACGCGACCGATGGTTCCGGACTGCCGTCGTGGGCGAATGTAAATACGGCTATCTGGTTCGATTACGATCGCGACGGTTTACTCGACCTATTTGTCGCTGGCTATTTTCGCGACGGCCTTAACCTCTGGAGGCTCGAAAATACCGTGATAATGCCCGAGAGTTTTGAATACGCAAAAAACGGCGGACGGAAATATCTCTTTCACAATCTCGGCAGCGGCAAGTTCGAAGAGGTCAGCAAATCAATGGGGATCGACTCCAATCGATGGGCATTGGCCGCCGTTGCGGCTGACCTGCGCGGGACCGGATTCCCTGACCTTTTTGTCGCGAACGACTACGGCGTTTCGGAACTCTATCTAAATGAAAAGGGCAAGCATTTTGTTGACGCCGGTGAAAAAACGGGCGTTGGATTTGCCCCGAAAAGCGGTATGAGCGCGAGCGTCGGAGACGTCCTGAATCAAGGGAAATTCGGCATATATGTTTCGAATATCTCCGAGCCCGGAATTCTGCTCCAGGGTAATAATCTCTGGATGCAAAATCCAGGCTCCATCGACTTAAAATTCGAGAATCAGGCGAGTAATTTCGGCGTCGAGTTTGGAGGATGGAGCTGGGGCGCCCAGTTCGGCGATCTTAATAACGATGGGAATCAGGATCTGTTTCTGACTAACGGATTTGTCTCAGCCGATCGCGGTACAAGTTATTGGTACGACTATTCTAAGATCACGGTGGGAAACAATTCGATTATCGGAGATGCGCAAAATTGGGCGCCGATGGGCGGACGCAGCCTCGCGGGCTTTCAAACCAAGAAAGTATGGCTCAACGACGGAGCCGGTCGTTTTAATGACGTCGCTCAGATCGTTGGCGTTGTTGAGACATTCGATGGCCGGGCGGTTGCGATGGCCGACCTTTGGAATCGAGGAGTTCTTGACGTTATCGTTGCTAACCAAAACGGCCCCTTTTTGATCTATCGTAGTAATGTCGACCCAGCGAATAATTGGATCGACTTTGAACTGGAAGGTTCGGTAAGCAACCGGTCAGCGATCGGCGCTCAAGTGCGGGTTTTTTGGATGGGACAGCGACAAGTGCAGGAAATAAGCGGAGGAATTGGCTTTAGCTCTCAAAACCAGCGACGGCTTCATTTTGGTCTCGGAAAGGCGCCCAATATAGAAAAAGTTGAAATTCGATGGCCATCAGGTAAAATACAGATTATCGAAAATCCGGAATTGAATACCGTCCACCGGATCCGGGAATAAGATCAGTATGAGCGCAAATATTATTGAGATATCACCGCCCGGCGTCAAGGACGACGCTCCGCCCAATAAGCTGTGGGGCATTGACGTGCGATTTGTTGCGCCGATACTAATAACGTTAATTTTGTTGGTTGGTCAGGTTTCGTTTGGCATTCTTGAAAGCTACCCGCAAACTCTACTGGCGATCGTTGTTTCGATCGCGTTCGAAATAGCACTCGGCAAGATCTTTACCGGAAAGATACCTCACCTTGCAAGCGCCTATATTTCGGGAATAAGTGTTGGCATTTTGATACGCTCGCCATTTTTCTGGCCGTTCGCTTTGTGCCCCGCGATTTCGACCACTTCCAAATATGTTCTTCGCGTAAAGGATCGACACATTTGGAACCCGTCGAATTTTGGGGTGAGCTCGATGCTTTTACTGGCGCCCTTTGCTGTCGCGAGTCTTAGTATTCAGTGGGGAAATAACATTTGGGCCCTTTTGGTGGTATGGGTACTCGGCTCGGTAATTATTTACCGCCTCAGACGATTTCACATAACGCTGACATATGTCGTCAGTTTCTTTGCATTTAGTCTTATCCGCAGCTATTTTACCGGACACGCCTTTCTCGCCGAGGCGGCACCTATCACCGGCCCGATGTATCAGCTTTTTATCTTCTTCATGATCACAGACCCAAAGACAACGGTTCGGTCTTCTGCGAAAGCTCAGTGCCTTGTCGCGTTCCTCATCGCCGCTCTCGAATCAGTTTTGCGGCTCTTCGAGGTGGTCCATGCACCTTATTACGCATTGTTTATCGTCGGGCCGATCGCTAATCTCATTGACATTTATACACAGCCCCAAACGGTGCGGACGATTCGCGCAGAGTCCGCCGAAGGTGTGTCGGCAGTGTGAAGATCAGGTTTTATTTCGAAATTATATGTCGCATTTATGAAACTTTGTGTTATAGTTAGCGTCTAAATTCAATCATAGGAGAAAAAATATGAGTACAAGTGCAACTATGGGACCGGGCCGTCTAGCATCAGCCTTTTTAGCAGAGTTGGAGAACGAGGCGAAAGTCACGCGATCGTGCCTGGAACGCGTTCCGGCAGAGAAATTTGACTGGAAGCCGCATGAAAAGTCGATGACATTCGGCCGGCTCGCATCGCATTGCGCCGAAATGTTCGGATGGACTAAAGAAACTTTGAAAAGTGATGTTCTTGATTTTGCGACAATGGATTTTACGCCTTTTGAGCCGAAATCGAGTGAGGAACTTCTCGCGTTCTTTGATGATCACGTTGCAAAAGCTAAGATCATTTTGGCGGAAACCCCGGACGAGACATTTATGACCGACTGGACGATGCGAAATGGTGAGCAGGTATACATGACGATGCCGAAAGTCGCCGTTATGCGTTCGTTTGTCATGAATCACATCATCCATCATCGCGGCCAACTATCGGTTTATCTCCGGCTCAATGACATTCCCGTGCCGTCGATCTATGGTCCGTCAGCGGACGAAGGACAGATGTAGGGCCAACTTAAAATTTATAAGACATAATGGCGAGTCCGACGGCTCGTCATTTTTTCTTTTGAGTTGAAAAATGAGAAAATATCGGCTTGATTTGGCTATAATGAACGAATTTACTTTAGTCGAAGAATTATTAGCGGGCGATTATCGGTCGATTGCGCGCGCTATTACCGCCGTCGAAAACGGAGACGCCGGTGCCGCCGAACTGATGAAGGCAGTCTTTCCAAGGACCGGAAAGGCAACGGTCATCGGCATTACTGGCGCGCCCGGTGCCGGAAAATCATCGCTCGTTGACAAGCTCGCACTCAATTACAAGGAAAATGGCGATAAGATCGGCATTGTTTGTGTCGATCCGTCGAGCCCGTTTTCGGGCGGTGCGATCCTGGGTGACCGCATTCGGATGGCGACGCTTGGAATGGAAAAGGGCGTGTTTATCCGTTCGATGGCGACACGAGGCAATCTTGGCGGCTTGGCGCGTGCGACGGTCGATGCGGTCGCGATCCTCGACGCTGCCGGCTTTGATAAGGTGATCGTAGAAACGGTCGGCGTTGGGCAGGACGAGGTCGAGATCGTCAAGACAGCCGATGTCTCCGTCGTCGTGCTCGTCCCCGGAATGGGAGACGACATTCAGGCTATCAAGGCCGGAATAATGGAGATCGGCGATGTTTTTGTCATCAATAAGGCTGACCGCGAGGGCGTTTTGCGTACCCAAAAAGAGCTCGAATCCCTGCTGTCGCTCGCTCACCGTCCGGACATGTGGCATCCGCCAATTGTGCCGACCGTCGCTACCGAAAGCAAAGGCATCGAGGATCTTGTCGCGGCAATTGAGGCGTATCGTAAGTTTCAAACAGACGGGGACGGAAATAGAGTTAGGCAGCAGGCGATCGCGAAATGGCGGCTGCTTGAACTCTTGCAGGAGCGCCTTTTATCCGATCTTTTAAGCAGAAACGGAACAAGTCAAAAACTCGACAAGCTAGCGCTTGAGATCGCTGAAAAAACAAACGACCCGTATTCGGCGGTCGAAGAATTAGTAAATACGAAATGAAGATCAATCACCTAGGGATCGCAACAAAAGGAATCGACGAGGCTCTGAAGTTTTGGAGCGATGCTCTGGGACTTGAGAATATTCATACCGAGATCGTCGAGGATCAGAAAGTGCGTGTCGCAATGCTTCCCGTTGGCGAGAGCCGCATCGAGCTGCTCGAACCGACCAGCGATGATTCCCCAATATCTAAGTTTCTAGAAAAACGTGGCGGCGGCATTCATCATATCGCCGTTGAGGTAGACAATATCCGCGCGACGTTGCTGCAATTGAAATCAAAAGGAATGCGCCTCATCGACGAAAATCCGCGGATCGGTGCCGAGGGTTGTCTCGTTGCGTTTGTGCATCCGTCATCGTCAGGCGGCGTTTTGCTGGAACTTGTCCAAACTGGCGAATGACTGATTTTTCATTAGTTGAAACTTCGCGGGTTTGATATCATAACCGTTTGCATTTATTAGATTCTGTGTAAGAGAGGACTTAGGGAATTGAGCAATTTAACAAAAGGACTTATTTTGATTGTCGCGATCTTAGCGATCGGCGTCGGTCTTGTCGTTTGGAAAAAACAGGTTGGCGGCGAATCAACCACATCATTTAATTCGATCAGTAAGGCCGAGATCGAGTTGCTGCTTGCCGATGTGGCAAAAAGCAATCCGATGGTCTTAAAGCGTTTAGCAGAGGATCCGGAGCAGAAGAAAAAGCAGATCGAGAACCTCAAACAGCTGCTCGCGTTTGCGAGCCAGGCGCAGCGAGACGGTTTGGCAGCCGATCCGTCAAATCGCCAAGAGCTGGATAGTATTCGTGCCGAGATCATTGCTGTAAATTACGACCGCGAGATCAATAAGGACAAGGGCCCGATGCCCGCGTTCGGCTTTATCACCGAGGACCAGGTAAAGGCATATTGGGCGGAGGATGAACAGCCGAAAGCAGGGCCAAGCTTTATGGAAAGGCTCGGCCTCGGTGGCCCAACCGAAAACCGGACGCACGAAGCCGAATTTAATGATTTCCTTAACGCAAAAATTGAAATACTCAAGGCCAGCAGTCCTGAAATGAAGGATCGCGAGATCAGCGACGAAGAAAAGACGCAGGCTCGGGATATTTTTGCCAAAATTAGAATTTATAAAGCCGAGTACGAACAAAAAGCCAAGGCCGGCGAAATATCAAAGGAATTTGTTGACAGAGTCAATTTGCAGGCGAAGTTACAGCAGGCGCAGTTCCTGGCCCGTTTATATTCGGAAAAGGTGACTGAGCAGACGAAAGTAACGGACGAAGATGTGGCTAAGTATATTGCCGAACATCCCGAGCTCGATCCCGCGCAGAAACGCCAAAAAGCCCAAGGCATTTTGGACCGTGCAAAGGCGGGCGAGGATTTCGCGGCTCTCGCAAATGAATTTAGCGAAGATCCGGGTAACAAGGGCCCGGACGGCGTGGCTCAGGGCGGGCTTTACAAAGATGTGCCAAAGGGCCGGATGGTAGCTCCGTTTGAAGCGGCGGCGCTTGCTCTGCAGCCTGGTGAGATTGCTCCTGAGCTTGTAGAAACTGATTTTGGATTTCACATCGTCAAACTCGACCGAAAGCTGGAAGAAAAAGAAAAAGACGGTAAGAAAGAAGAGACGTATGACGTTCGCCACATACTCATTTCGACCGGCGTAAAGGACCCGGATAATCCGACCGCTCGCGAAGCGCCGGTTAAGGATTATGTTCGCAACAAGCTCGAAACTGAGAAGGAAAAGAAGCTGCTTGACGAAATCGTTGCCAGCAACAACATTCAGGTGCCTGATGATTTTGCGATACCAGAAGTGACGGATGAACAGATCCAGCAAATGAAGCAAAAGCAGCAAATGCAGGCACCCGGAATGCAACCGGGAGCTCAAGTCGACGGGCCTGGTGACAAGCCGCCGGCGGCTGAACCGAAAAAACCGGACGCGAAGAAGAAGTAAATGAACCTTGGCGATTACCGCATCGAGATCATTCCCGATACGGAATTCAGGTTGGACGGAGGGGCGATGTTCGGAGTCGTCCCTCGCGTTCTTTGGGAACGCGTTTGCCCGCCCGATGAGCTTAACCGTATAAAGCTCAATATGAACTGTCTGTTCATCAACACAGGAAAAGAAAAGATACTGGTCGAGACCGGCATCGGTGAAAAATGGACTGAGAAGGAAACCGCGATGTACGGCATCTTTCGCAAGCGGCCATTCGCCGAATCGCTTTTTAACATCACCGGCTGCCGACCGGATGACATCACGATCGTCGTGAACACCCATCTCCATTTCGATCACGCGGGCGGTAATACGATCTTAAGCTCCCCTCCTTACGCGGCTGAAAGCACTGGCGGGTCTATGACGCCAGAACGAGGGGTGGTTGCCGCCTCGGCTGACGGGGTGGTTCTCTATACGGAACCACAATTTCCGAATGCTCGGTATTTTATATCAAAGAGCGAGCTTAATGCAGCCGAAAATCCGCACGAACGTGACCGTGCAAGCTACCTTTCCGAGAATTGGCAGCCATTGATCGATAGCCGTCAGCTTGAATTAATGCCCGATAAATACGAACCTGTCGCAGGCCTAACCATCGAGCAGGTCCGCGGCCATTCCGAGACGATGCAGACGGTTCGGATTGATCGAGGCGGCGAGACGCTTTACGGCTTTTACGATATGATCCCGACGCGTCACCACCTGCCGCTGCCGTGGATAATGAGCTACGACCTTTATCCGACCGAAACCCTCGAATTCAAAAAACGCATACTGCCGCAAGCGTTAGCAGAAAACTGGATCTGCCACTTTTATCACGATGTCGAAATGCCGCTTTGCAGATTAACGGAAATTGATGGCAAACTGACCGCAAACAAATATGTCGAAAACTGAAAAGATTCGTAAAAGAGTTTTACTGGGTCAGTCGGACGCGAATATTGATTTTGATGACTTGCGCGGATTACTAAATTTTCTCGATTTTTACAGAGCGGATCAAAGGAAGTCATCATATATTTACCAAAACCGGAATCGAGGAAATAATCAATATTCAGCCAAAACAAGGAATGGCCAAACCCTATCAAGTAAAACAAATTCGTAATATAATCTTGAAGTATCGATTGGGAGTTAATAATGAGTAAATACGAGATAATAATTTACTGGAGTTCAGACGATAATTCTTATGTTGCAGAAGTGCCTGAGTTGCCCGGCTGTATGGCCGACGGGCAAACCTATCAGGAAGCCCTAGCCAATGCTGAAATCATTATTAATGAGTGGATCGAAACTGCTCGCGAAATAGGACGCGCTATCCCGGAACCAAAAGGTCGTCTTGTCTTTGCATAAAAATTTAATGGAACGAGTAAATATTGGAATAATCGGCGGCAGTGGGCTTTACCAGATGCCGGAATTGGAAAACGTGCGGGAACTGAGCGTCGATACGCCGTTTGGGAGTCCGTCGGATGCGTTTATCGTCGGCGAGTTGGAAGGCGTTAAGGTCGCGTTTCTGCCAAGACACGGACGCGGGCATAGATTGACGCCCAGCGAACTCCCCTACCGGGCAAATATCTACGCGATGAAGTTGCTAGGTGTCGAGTATATCCTTTCGGTGTCAGCGGTTGGCAGTTTGCAGGAAAAGTACTCTCCAACGGATTTTGTTATTCCCGACCAGTTCTTTGACCGCACCCGTGCCCGCGCTCATGAATCTACATTTTTTGGCGAAGGCATCGTTGGCCACATTACGTTTGCTCACCCGGTATGCAACGAGCTCGGCGACATTCTCGAAGCTTCGTGTCGCGAAGTCGGTGTCAAAACCCACCGCGGCGGAACGTACATATGTATGGAAGGTCCCGCGTTCTCGACCAAGGCCGAATCGAACGTCTATCGCCAGTGGGGAATGGACGTCATCGGAATGACGAACCTGCAGGAAGCAAAGCTCGCCCGTGAAGCCGAGATCGCCTACGCAACGCTCGCCATCGTCACCGATTACGATTGCTGGTACGAGGGCCACGACGACGTGACAGTCGATATGGTCATCGAATATCTAAATAAGAACGTCCGCAACGCTCAGCTTGTGTTAAAAGACGCGGTCAAACGTGTCGCAGCTAAAGAGACGTCGAATCAATACGCTAACGCGACAAAGAATGCCATCTTCACCGCCCCGTCAGACTGGCCCGAAGCAACCGCGAAAAAGCTTGACGCGATAATTGGAAAGTACGGTTCGAAATAGTATTGGCAAAGATCAATTTGGAGTATAATGCCGGATTAAGGGAGTGATGTCATGAAGAATTTTTGGCTAATAGTACTAACATTTTCTATTTTTTCGATCGCGGCTTTTGGTCAGGCAGACCCGACAATGCCGCAGTTAAAGAAGAAGACTATCGACGAAATAAAGAAGCAGATAGATTCGTCCTCACAGAAAAAGAATCTTACCGCCCGTTTCGATGAGAAGGCTAATAGGTCTTTAATTGCTACAACGCGATTTATCTTGGGAAGGCAGGATATGGTGCAAGACAGCGGCGGCGAAACCGCTTCTTTTCGCACATCCGTACCGTCGTGGGAGGTCATGGTAAATACGGCATTTGAAACCCCCGATCTGACCAGTACCCTCAATGAATTTGCGTGGCGGTTCAATATCTACAACCCGCGGTTTCCGATGGATGCTGAGTTTAAGATAAAAGTCGATGACGAAGAAATGACCTTCAAACCAGTAAAAAGTGGCCGTGTCACGGTCAATCTTGCCGTAAGTGACGGTGTTTTCCAGCAAGACAAAACGAGCAACACTATCGGGCGAAATACTGGAAATGTGTCTGATACCAGCAAACCCGTCTATATTATTTATGTGCTTACACGGTCAGATATAGATAGGATACTCCGCGGCAACAAGGTTAAGTTATCCCTTAACAAACAATACGAAGGAAATCTCCAAAAGGACATTAAGGCCTCGGTCGATCTCATGTTGAACGTAACGACCGTCCCCTAATGACCGATGTCGATAATGCCTTGAACGGCAAACTATTTGTCGCCAGTGTACATCTGTTATTACTTATGAGAGAAAGGTATCTGGCTTTCGTCTTCACTCTGCTCGCGGCGTTTTTGTTTGTCTCGACCACCGCGGCCCAGAGAAATGTCACGCCGGCGGTTGATCCTGTTCTCGAAGCCGACGCCAAGCATAACCTCGATGTCGCAGCCCAGTACTTTAAGTTAAAGAAGGCATATAAGGCCGTTCTCATGCGCTTCGAGGAAACTTACGCCGCCTATCCGGAATTTTCAAAGATTGATGAATTTTTATATTACGCCGGAATGAGCAGTCTTTACATGTCGCAAAATAAGGGAAAACAAAAGCCTTCCGACAATAAAATGAACCGGTATGACCCGACAAAGCTCAGGGAAGACGCCGTCGCATACCTATCGATCATTGTTGATAAATACCCCGAGAGCAAGTTCCGCAGCGATGCGGAAAGGACGTTGATAATATTAAAGAAATGAGGAGCTCTAGAGCACGTTTCTACATTCTCGAATTTCAAATTTCAATTCTCAATCATCGATGAACCTAAACCAGGTCACGATCTACAGCAAACTACCTGTCGAGACAGTGGAGTTTTTTGAAATGCTCGGATTGCGGCGCATCGTCGATTCCCTGCCGCGGTACGCTCGGCTAGAGTGTCCCAACGGCGAAGCGACCTTGTCGGTGCACGAATCGGAGAAGCACGATGCGTCCGGCATCACGCTCTATTTCGAATGCGAAGTCGATGCCGAGTTCGAACGCCTCAGAGCCCTCGGCGTCGAATTTACGCGGGACCCCGTCGATCAGGCCTGGCTCTGGCGCGAAGCCTACACCTCCGACCCGAACGGCAACAAAATCTGCCTCTTCCACGCCGGCGACAATCGCCTAAACCCTCCATGGCGGATCGATGTAGAAGCTTGCACCTAAGGCCGCCAAGCTTTGGCTTCTCGGCTAGCGGCGAAGCTGTGCTTTTCCGCTCGGTTAGAAGAATATCCGGGGGAATCGCAAAAACCCTCTTTCGCGTGTAAAATAAAAGTTTTCGTAATTCTATTTTCGGAGATTCTTTATTACATGTCTTTAACAGTAGTTGGTTCGGTTGCGTTTGATGCGTTGGAAACGCCGTTTGGTAAACGCGATAAGATTCTTGGCGGAGCGGCAACGCATTTTGGTCTGTCGGCGAGCTTTTTTACAAAGGTCAACGCTGTCGGCGTCGTCGGCAGCGATTTTACGGATGACGAATGGGCGGTATTTAAGCGCCACGCGATCAATACCGACGATATCGAGATAGTGTCCGACGGCAAGACCTTTTTCTGGAGCGGCCGGTACGATTACGATATGAATACGGCGCATACGCTCGATACGCAGCTCAATGTTTTCGAGACCTTCAACCCGAAGCTCTCCGACAATTCAAAAAGCGCAAAGCTCCTGTTTCTAGCAAACATTCTGCCGATGCTGCAAAAGCAAGTGCGTGAGCAATGCCCCGACGCCGAATTTGTGGCGATGGACACGATGAATTTCTGGATTTCGTCGATGAAAGATGCCGTGATCGACACTATTAAAGTTTGCGACTGCATTATTATCAACGACGCCGAAGCCCGTCAGTTGACCGACGAACCCAACATCCATAAGGCTGCGAGACAGATAATGGACTACGGATTGCGAGCGCTCGTTATCAAACGCGGCGAGTACGGAGCGACATTATTTACCAAAAACGGTTATTTTGCGACGCCTGCTTATCCGCTCGAAAGTGTCTTCGACCCCACCGGTGCGGGCGATACATTCGCAGGCGGATTTATGGGCTATCTGGCGAGCCACAGTGAGATCACCGACGACATTCTGCGGCGGGCAATGATATACGGCTCGGTGATGGCGTCATTTAACGTCGAAAAATTTGGTACGGAACGTGTTGACGCCCTCGATTATCCCGAGATCAATCAGCGTTTTCGTGACTTTAAGCGGATGACCCATTTCGACGATATTCCATTTGAGCGCGCTTCGACGGCGGCCTAGACGACTCTCTTTACCGATGGACAAGAAAAGCGAAAATCCGTTGGCCCGGTTCGATAACCGAAAGTATAACTATCCGCTGATAATTGCGGTCGTTTTGCTTTTTGCAGTTCTTATTGCGGGTGTCATTGTCTCGGCCCGCCTGCAAGACTGGACCGGAACAATTTTGTTTCTCCTTTCAGTCGCAGTCTTTGTGATCGTAATGTTGGTCGATATAGCAAATAGTCGCCGGCTCTCCGCGATCGATGATCGCAAGTTTATCCGCTGGGACGCAGCAATGCCCGAGATACAGCGGCAGAATGTCAACATCGAGGTCCGCGAGCTCGCTAAGCTGCTCCACGTTGGCGACGACCATCTGGCCGATCTTTTGTCGGCATATATCGTCGCCGAGGATCTTGCTCTGCGGCAGATACAACAGGAAGAGAACTTGCCGTTAATGCGTCACGTCAGCATCGGGAAAACGCCGTTTGACGGAATATTGGTGGATCAGGATCTGATCACCTGCATCGAGGTCTCATTTCTTGTGGTTCCGGATGTGCGGCAGGAAAAGATCGAGTCGATGCTCAAGAAGATCACGCTTGCCAAAAAGAACCTGGCGGAAATGAAGAGCCGCTTGCGATTGCGGCTTATGCTCGTGCTTGTCACGCAACTGACGGCGGACGAAGAGGAACGACTTCGCGGAATGCTGATAACACGGCGGTTTTCCGACACGCCGGTCGATATAGACATTCGGCTGCTCGATTTTGAGATACTTCAAAAAATTTACGTCTCCGACTAGGATAGGGTCTATTCAGCAACAGATCTTAAATCGGATTGAGAATTTAGTTATGTTGGAAAATAAAATTGGAATGATATTCGGTGTTGCAAACAAGCGTTCGATCGCGTGGGCGTGTGCGCTGGCCTGTGCCGAGCACGGAGCTAAAATGGCCTTTACATATCAGGGCGAGAGGCTAAAGGAAAATGTCGGGGAATTGGCGGGCACGTTGAACGACTCGCTTGTCGTCCAGTGCGATGTCTCGAATCAGGCGGAGGTGGATGCGGCCTTTAATGCGGTCGGTAAAAAATATGGCCGGCTGGATTTTGTGATTCACTCGATCGCGTTTGCGCCGAAAGAAGCTCTCGAGGGCGACTTTGTAGCGACCACCCGCGAGGCATTTCGCACGGCACTTGAGATCAGCGCATTTTCGCTAACCCAAATCGCTCTTGCCGCGTCACCTTTGATGGCTGATGGCGGCAGCATCGTCACGATGAGCTATTACGGAGCCGAAAAGGTCGTGATGAATTACAACGTGATGGGCGTCGCCAAGGCGGCGCTCGAAGCATCGACACGATATCTAGCGGCCGATCTGGGTAAGAACAATATCCGTGTCAATGCGATCAGCGCCGGACCACTCAATACGCTCTCGGCACGCGGCGTCAAAAATATGGGCTCGCTGCTGAGCTATGTCGGCGAACGCTCGCCGCTCAAACGCAACGTCCAGGCAAGCGAGGTCGGCAACACCGCACTTTTCCTCGTCAGCGATCTTGCATCGGGCATTACAGGTGAGACGATTCACGTAGATTGCGGATACAACATTATGGGTATTTGAGATGCAGAGTGCTGGGAGATTGCAGAGTTCTGCAACTCTGGAACTTTGTAACTCTGTAACTTCTATGGCGATTACAAAAGCAAACAAACCTAAATCAAAATCCATTGTCAAAAAGAGGGTTGTGGTCCCGAAAACCGTCGCTGAGGCTAAAAAGCGTCAGGAGGAGCCGGGTTACTGGCATCTCACGGACGACGAAGTCCTGCTGCGATCGCCGGAACCCGAGGATGAATATAAAACGTCGGACTCGTGGCGCGTTTTTCGCATTATGGGCGAATTTGTCAACGGATTTGACCATTTGGGGACGATCACCCGCGGCGTTTCGATATTCGGCTCGGCTCGGACGCACGAGAGCGAACCGACCTACATAGCTGCGAGAGAAACGGCGAGACTGCTTGGTTTGGCCGGCTTTGAGATCATCACTGGCGGCGGCCCGGGCATAATGGAAGCCTCAAATCGCGGTGCCCACGATGCCGGAGCCACCTCGGTCGGATGCAATATCGAACTGCCCTTCGAGCAGCTTCCAAATCCTTACCTTACCAAATCGCTATCGTTCAAATACTTCTTTGTCCGCAAGACGATGTTCATCAAATACAGCAACGCGTACGTCATTTTCCCGGGCGGCTTCGGGACGATGGACGAACTTTTTGAGGCCCTGACACTCATCCAGACGCGTAAGATACGCAATTTCCCTGTTGTGCTTTTCGGTTCACAATATTGGCGCGGGATGTTGTCCTGGCTGACCTCGACAATGCTAAACGAAAAGATGATCAACGCCGAGGACCTCGGACTAATACATCTTACCGACTCGCCAAAAGACGCCGTCGATTTTATCGTCAAGATATGCAATGCAGGGATTGATAACGGAAAGTAAAAGTCAAAATGTGAAAGAGTGAAAAGGTTAAAGAGCGGGTCCCCAAAATCGGCCATGACTTCTTCACACTTTCACTTTTTCACTTTTTCACATTTTCTTTCATCCACGCAAGATAAGGTCCCGACACCTTTTCGGCGTCGATCGCAACGATCTCCGGTACTGTGTAGCTGTGATTGGCGGTGATAAATGCACTGAGTTCATCGAATTTCTCAGGCAGGGTTTTTATCAGCAGCAGATGCTCAGGCTCCTTTTGCAACTTCCCTTCCCAAATATAAACCGAAGTCATCCGCGGCAAGGTCTGTACGCAGGCCGCAAGTTTTGCGTTGACGATCCTCTCTGCAAGCGCTTCGGCTTCAACGATATTTGGTGTCGTTGTTAGTACAATCAGCATTAGGTGTTTTTGACCCAGACTAACACGGATAAATCACAGATAATCAAAACGCCACGATCAAAACATTTGGTGGTTCAGGGACTATCTAAGGCTAATCTTTACTATTTCTTCGCCATCAACTCTGCGTATTGTCCGGTTTCGACCCATTCGAGGATCTCGGCGACGCGCCAGATCGGGAATGGGTGTGAGAGGCCTGAGTTCATAACGTCCGCCCAGAATCGGTCGAGGCGGCTCTCGTCATAATTCTTCTTGAAATCGCGGCCTTGTTCGAGAAAAAGCTCGTAATCGATCTTCGACGCAAATGTGCCACCGGCAAGTTTCATCATTGTCCGGCCTATTACGTGCGGATCTTGGGTGACTAGCAAAGCGGCACGGTCGCACGAGAGTTCGGCACGGCGCGCCCACGCGAGCAGAGCGCTGGCGATGCCCATCGAGACGATAAGTTTGATGATCTCAGAGCCTGGAATCAGCCTTGCGACCGAGACGTTGATCAGTGCTTCCATAAGGCGGGCGGCGGTGAGGTAGAGGACGTGTTCGGCGTGTATATGGCCAACCTCGTGGGCAATGACGGCCAAAGTTTCCTCGTCGTTCAGGCGTTCGATCAGTGCAGAGTGGAGCACGATGATGGGTTTTTCGACGCCGCCCGTGAATGCGTTAACCTGCGGATTTTGCTGGACGAACATATCCGGCACATCGACGCCGAGCGTCTCGCAGGCGACCTGCAGTTTGGTGTAAAGGTCTGGACATTGCTTTGGTGTAACCTTAACGGCGCTTGCCATAAACGAGACGCGTATCGCGGATTCGCCCGTCCAGGCCAGTAGCTTTTTGAGAGCAGAATCGACGCCCGGAATCGCTTTAAGCGCTGCGAGGGCTTTGGCGTCGGCCGGATGGACATATTCATTCTTATCCAGCGTGGCAAACTTCTTGTGCGGCCCGTTCGAAAGCGGTAATTTACATTTGCCGCAATTAGCGTCGTTGTTTTTGTAATCCGCCTTTACCGCGTTTTTCTGCCCGCAAAAGCGGCAGCGGACTGATAGGCTTTTTTCGATGGAGTCTGACGGCTTGGGCGATTCGCCCTTTTTTCTTGGCATAGGTAGAGTCTAGTGTAAACGGGTGTGATTTTCCAACAACTTAGAGAACGAAAAGCGTTCGGTAAAGTTTCACGCTCTCTTGCAGAAGCCCGTATGAAGTAAGGGCGTCGTCTCTCCGCCATAAACGCCCCTACTTCGTGCGGGCTTCTGTACATGAGAGGCGAACGACGGTCTCGACGTGATGTGTCTGCGGGAAAAGGTCGAGGGCCGTAAGTTTATCTATCGCGTATCCGGAATCTACAAGTAGGCGAAGATCGCGTGCCAGTATCGACGGTTCGCACGAGACGTACGAGATATGCGCGGGCTTCAACGCGGCGATCGCAGGAATTGTTCCTTTTTCAGTTCCTGCCCTCGGCGGGTCGATGAGAATGAGGTCGATCCTTTTCGTCTTGTTGTCAGCTAGAAACTTGCTGACGCTTTTACCGACGATTTTAATGTTTTCGGCATTCGAATTTGCAACATTTTTCTTCGCGAAACGGACAGCGGCCGGATGTTCCTCAACCGCGACGACCTTGCCAAAACGACGCGCCATCGGGATTGCGAATAAGCCAACCCCGCAATATAGATCGAAAGACAGGTCGCCTCTCGCGTCGCCAACCGCAGCCTCGATCAACTCAGGTATAAGGAACTTGTTGGCCTGAAAAAAAACCTCCGCCGAAAATGCATAAGTGTCCCCGTTTACAGAAAAAGAAAGTTCGGCCGTAGGCTCGCTCCCCTCCCGCGAAAACATCGACACTCGACCTTCCTCCCCGGTAGCCGCTTCCATTTTGGCGCCGTTTTCCGGAATCGTGTTCCAGTCAATACTCTCACGGACGTATTCGAGGGTTGATTGCAGGCCGGGCGTCAAAACTGGACACGCGTTTATGTCGATCACCTCGTGTGAATTGCGGGCGTAATAGCCGACGGCTTTAGCGTCACGGTCGATCTGCCAGCGGGCGCGCGAGCGATAGCCAAACTCCTGTGGGCTCGGAATTACGGGGATATCGGCCTCATATGTGATCTTGCCGATTCGCTGAAGGCAATCGCGGACGAGGCCCGCCTTGGCCTCGAGTTGCGCGGCATAACTCATTTGCTGAAAATTACACCCGCCGCACGTACCAAAATGCTCGCAAGGCGGCGCGATGCGTTTCGGCCCGGGCTGCTTTACGTTAACGATCTCGGCGAACGCCATGCGTTTTTTGATCTCACGGATCGAGACGCGCAATTCATCGCCCGGTGTCGAGAGCGGCACTAAAACCGTGAGGTTCTCGGCAAACGCCAGCCCAAACCCGCGCGGCACGATCTTTTCGATCCGCACGTCGATAACGTCGCCCGTTGTGTAATGTGTGTTCAAAAGACGTTGCAGGCCCTAAAATACCCATTCGGCCTTCCTCTTAATTGATTACGAATATCTATCTTATTTACCACAGATCGGCGGCAAAACAAACTTGGCTCAAAAAATGCAGTAGCCCGCACCTAAGTGAGGGCTCCTGTGGCGAGCGAGAGCCTTTTGCTAACGCACGGCCCTCTGTATTCATAAATAGAACAGTCCGAGACGTGGAATTCCCGCTTCCTCACGAAGACGTTTTAAGAGCATCAGATCGAACGTATTTTTGTACGCATCGGCGTCCATATCAGCCTTGTAACCGCGAAGCTGTCCCGCTATCTCTTTCTCCAGAGTTTTTAAATGCGGCGCATCCCAATTAGACAGAAGTGCCCGATCGAGAAGCTTTTCGATATCGCCGAGCGTCCCATCGATGGTCTCGAAATCGCCGGTCATATTTGCAGATAATTCGTCGAGTCGATCGACGGCCCGGGCAAGATCTTCCTTTAAGGCGGTCGTGGTATTAGCATTTAACACCGTAATGGCGTTTGCGACGTGAGCCGCGACCGCTTCGGTCGAGAATGCCGCCGTGTCTTCACCGGTCTCACCGGATTTACCCGTCTGCGACGTCATCCATTCTTTGTATTGGGCTTCGATCTCCTCGCGACAATAAAACAGGCTCTTGATCGTCCGCGTTCCGGCGGGCTGTTTGTCAAAAACGTCAAACACCGATTCTATCGATCTGATAACGATGTGGAGCGGAATTCCGCGATCCTGCCACGCCTCGATCAGCGCCCAATCGAGCGGGCTCAGAAACAAATTCTTGCCGCGACGGCGAACAAACGTCTCCTCGATCTCCGTAAAGTAGTTGTAGTAATTCAACGCCGTTTTCTCCGTTATTGAGATGCTAGATTAGCCAGTTCGATTAGTCAAAACACAGCTTTTCGCGGTCTCGAAATTTCGATTATGTTAATCTATTCCCGCAATGACCGAGCGACGAGAAAAATTTGAAACAACATCGGGCATCGAGCTTCCCAACGATTACAACCCTGAAAACACAAGGCCGGTCGATTACGCAACTGATCTCGGCGAACCGGGAAAGTTCCCGTATACACGCGGCACGCGAAAGAATCTTTACCGCGGAAGATTCTGGACAATGCGGCAATATGCAGGGTTTGCGACCGCTGAGGAATCAAACGAACGCTACAAATATCTGCTCTCGCAGGGCACGACGGGATTGAGCGTGGCATTTGACCTGCCGACGCAGATCGGGCTCGATTCGGACGATCCACTGGCCGCCGGCGAGGTCGGAAAGGTCGGCGTCGCCATCGACAGCCTTGACGATATGTTGACTCTTCTCGATGGCATTCCGCTCGACACTGTCTCGACGTCGATGACGATAAACTCAACTGCGTCAACGCTTTTGTGCCTTTATTTGGCGGTCGCACGCAAGCAGAATGTAGCGTTTGACAAGGTCAACGGCACGATCCAAAACGATATTCTAAAGGAATACATCGCTCGCGGCACTTACATCTATCCGCCGAATCCAAGTTTACGCCTAATTACCGACACATTCGCATTTTGCGCCGCCGAGGTTCCGAATTGGAACACGATCTCGATCTCGGGCTATCACATACGGGAGGCCGGCTCGACAGCGGCTCAGGAGATCGCGTTTACGCTCGCAGATGGCATTTGTTATGTCGATGCAGCCCTTAGCGTCGGGCTTAGGGTCGATGATTTCGCCCCGCGAATCTCGTTTTTCTTTAATTCTCACAACAATTTGCTCGAAGAGATCGCCAAATTCCGCGCCGCCCGCCGTCTGTGGGCACGGATAATGAAGGATCGCTTCGGAGCGAAAGATCCGAAATCGCTGATGCTGCGGTTTCATACTCAAACAGCGGGATCGACACTCACGGCCCAACAGCCTGAGGTTAATGTCGTACGCACGACGATTCAGGCGCTAGCGGCAGTGCTCGGCGGCACCCAGAGCCTGCACACAAATTCGATGGATGAGGCTCTCGGTCTGCCGACCGAAAATGCGGCACGCATCGCACTTCGGACACAGCAGGTTATTGCACACGAATCCGGTGTCGCCGACACGGTTGATCCGCTCGCGGGCAGCTATGCGATCGAGGAATTAACCACGCAACTTGAGCGAATAGCCGTGGATTATATAGAAAAGATCGACGCAATAGGCGGAATGCTGCGTGCGATCGAGACTGGATATGTCCAAAATGAGATTCAGGACGCGGCCTATGATTACCAGCGCGCGGTCGAGACTGGCGACGCCGTCGTGGTCGGCATGAACAGCTTTCAGGCTGAAAGAGAAGAACCGATACCGATATCGCGGATCGACGAAAAACTGGAACGCGAACAGATCGCACGAACCCAATCCGTACGTGAAAAACGAGATAATGTTGGGGCGGAAAGCGCTCTCAGAGACATCGAGGAAGCTGCCCGAGGAACCGAAAACCTACTGCCGCGCATTCTCACTGCGGTCGAAGCAAATGTGACAGTCGGCGAGATAAGCGGAGCCTTACGCAAAATATGGGGCGAATACCGCGAGTCCATAACGATTTAGGCCGATTCTAAGCGGCCAGTCCGGCCAAAAACTTACTGACAAACCGTGGGCGCTGTGGTATTCTCTTTGAGAGCTTTCCCGTGCTCGCTCAAGTCTTCAAACTAAATAAATTGAATCTACGCTCGTTGTTTTACGCGTGAAGACCACCCCGAATCTATGGAAAAGTTAACCGAATATCTGCAATCGCTTTTATCCTCGTGCAGCGACGAGTTGCGTCTTGAGCCGGACAAAAACCCCTATCTCGTTGCGGCGGACCGGACAACCGACGTGGCCAACATACCGATGGCAGGCACTCAGATCAGCACAATGGTTTTTCCGCTGATCCCGCCCGAGGCTAAATCGGCCCTCCCTAACAGCCCCGAGATCGAATTTGTCCACCCGCATAGTCTTGGTAATTTTAATTTTCACGTACAAAAATCGCCCGCGGGCTTTATCGTAACGATTCGCCCTCTGATGGATGACACAGGCGAGTCCGCCGCGATTCCTAAACCGCAGCTTGAGGTTGCGGCTGATAATCCGGTTGAATTTGCGCCTGCCAATGTCGAACCGGAAGACTTTCTGGCCCCGAGAGACGAACCGGCGCCTGAGTTTTCGTATGTCCCGGATGAACCGTCCTCGTCATATGATCTAAAAACAAACGAATCTGCTGAAGCGACGAGTTTGCCTGATCCGCTTATGGACGAGAACGTCTCCGCTCCGGCATATGAATCGAGCAAAAGCAGTACGGAAATCGAGGTGATATCGCCCTATGACCCCGAATACCAGACAGTCTTCTCAGACACGGCGACATACGAGCCACCAGGACGCCGGGATGATTTTGAGTTGGAAGCTTTTGCTCCACCGGCGCTAGAGACGGTGACACCAACCGACACATTTGTTTCACAACCGGAAATATTTGCCCCACCCGCGGAATCGGTTTATTCACCAACGCCCGAGGCCGCTTTTGTACCGTCTCAGGCAGATGCCGCGAGTGCATCCAAGATGGATGTTTTGTTTAATAAAATGTCTGAGCTTGGCGCCTCGGACCTGCATCTCTCCGTCAGCATGCCGCCAATGATACGTAAAGACGGCAAGATGGATCGGTTGCAAGCCGGTGACGAAGCTCTTACCGCCGATAAAATGCGTGAGCTGCTCACGTCGATAATGCCGGCCCGTAATCAGGAAGAGTTTGCCGCCCGAAGCGATACCGATTTTGCTTACGAGATACCGGGCCTCGCGCGGTTTCGCTGCAATATTTTTATGGACCGCAAGGGGATGGGAGGAGTTTTCCGCATCATCCCGTCGAAGATCCTGACGGCGGAGCAACTCGGCCTGTCATCCGCAATACTTGGGCTTTGCGACTTGTCGAAAGGGCTTGTCGTTGTCACCGGCCCGACCGGTTCGGGTAAGTCAACGACGCTGTGCGCGATGGTCAATCATATTAATGCACGGCGCGAGGACCATATAATCACTATCGAGGACCCGATCGAGTTTGTCCACGATAACCAGAAATGCCTCGTCAATCAGCGTGAAGTACATAATCACACGGATTCGTTTAAGGACGCGCTTCGAGCCGCACTCCGTGAGGACCCGGACATTGTGCTCGTCGGCGAAATGCGTGATCTCGAAACGATCTCGATCGCTATCGAGACCGCCGAAACCGGTCATCTCGTCTTCGGAACTCTGCATACGACGACTGCTCCGTCGACCGTTGACCGCATAATCGATCAATTCCCTGCCGATCGGCAGCAACAGATACGCGTAATGCTTAGCGAATCGTTAAAGGGTGTTATCGCTCAAACATTACTGCCGAAAAAAGGCGGCGGGCGCGTTGCTGCACTCGAAGTATTGATCGTCACGCCGGCCATCAGCAATCTCATCCGCGAAGGAAAGACTTTCCAGATCCCGTCGGCCATGCAGACCGGCCGGAACCACGGAATGGTGATGCTAAACGATGCGCTGTTTGAGCACGTTCAGAACGGTACCGTCGAACCTATGGACGCCTATATCAAGGCGGTGGATAAGACCGGGTTTGAGACAATGCTGACCCGGGCAGGAATTAGCCTGTAAAAAATAGTTACTTGATTAAGTTTTGGCGGCCGGGGCTCAAATTCCGCCGCCTTTTCTATTTTGGCGTTGTGTGGTAAAAATTCTCACATGACCGCAGATGAATTTCGCGAGATAGCATTGAGTTTTCCTGAGACCGAAGAGCGTTCGCATATGAACCATCCGGATTTCCGCGTCGGCGGCAAGATCTTCGCGACGCTCGGCCCCGATTTGGATTGGGGAATGGCAAAGCTTACCCCGACTCAGCAACAGGAATTCCTTCGCTCCGAGCCCACATCATTTAAGCCCGCCGCAGGTAAATGGGGTGAGGGCGGTGCAACGATCATCACCCTCGCCGCAGCGGACGAAGACGCGGTCCGCCGTGCATTAGACTCGGCGTGGCGAAACACAGCTCCTACCCAATTGGATTAAAACACCGACACTTCGGGTAACAAACACGCGGCATACCATCCGGCCTTGATTCCCAATAACGCGTATTCCTCTATCGGTTCTTGCATTAATGTTGTCGAAAATGACGGTAAAACGCCCCGGTGTTCTTTATAAGTGCGACAACACACAGACTCCGCATCCGGCGTGTGTTTAGCTTATAGATATCGATAGCCGTTGATCGAATAAGGGGAAAATAACAATGCTTTGGACAATAATACTAATTCTCTTGGTACTTTGGGCTTTGGGGTTCGGCTTCGCAGGTGCCGCCACAGGCAATCTGATCCACATTCTGCTGGTAGTGGCGGTCGTCGTTCTGGTCCTTCAATTGGTCAGGGGACGTCGTAACTAAACAACTTCGAACCATTTCTCGCTTAAGAATCCGTACTGTATTCCAGCGAACAGAGCGCGGAGCCTATACGGCCTATCCTACATAAGGATTCCAGGTTTTTCGCAATAATACCGATTCGCCGCCAGGCCTGGAACTCGCGGCGATTTTCAATTCGTGGGTGCAGAACCCATTCGTAAACAAAGGGGAATTAAAATGATAGAAAATAATAAAAACGACAAAAACTTCACAAGCGGGCTTACATACCTCTTGATCGGCGGTGGCATCGGTGCAGTTCTTGCACTTCTTTTTGCTCCTAAACCGGGCAATGAATTACGCGGCGAGATCGCTGATGTCTCCCGCCGGGGGTACGAAGCGACACTTGAAAAAGCACTAGATTTAAGGGACAAATCTTCGGACGTTATCCACACCGTGAAAGACAAGGCCGAAGCTGCGTATGATTTCGCGTCAGGCAAACTCGCTTCCGGCAAGGAAGCCGTTACGGACGCAGCAACCTCGCTGACAGCAGCGGTCACTGACGGGATCGAACGGTTGACGGGTGAACCTGATGCCGCAGCGAAACAGGCGGGAAATGGCCGGAAGCCGTCGAACATCGTTTAGCCTCACCCGATCCGGGAGGGTGCGCACTAATATCCCAATTTTGAGGTCCAAGGAGGACGATTATTATGAAAGACATTTTGAAACACATTACATTTTTTACCATGATCGCTATTGCGGTCGCATTCAGCACAGTGGCGCAGGCGCAGACACGAGCCTATCGGGCGTCCGACCGCGACGTGCAAACGCTTTTGAACAGGATCGAGAACAGAACGGACGATTTCAAAGACGAAATTGATCGTAGCCTCGACAAAAGCACCATCGACGGAACACGTCAAGAGGATTCGATTAACCAGATCGTCTCTAACTTTGAGAACGCAACCGACAGACTCAAGGACAATTTCTCGTCCAATCGTTCGTCGGCAGCCGACGTTCAGGAAGTTCTGAACAGAGCGATGTTTCTCAACAGCTTTATGCGGAACAACCGAATGTCGCAGAACTCGCAAAACCTTTGGAGCCAGATCCGCACTGACCTTAATACACTCGCGGGTTATTATCGGGTTACTTCTGTGTGGAACGATACGGCCCCAGTACCTGTCTATCCGGGCGGATACTCGGTTAATGACTCGCAGATGCGTAGTCTTTTGGATCGGATCAAGCAGCGCCAAAATTCCTTTCGGCAGAGCTTTAATCGCTGGAATAACAGGTATTACAGGAATAACCAAACCGGATCGTACAACGATATTTCACAATCGATGACAGATTTCGACACGGCGTTGGATAATCTTCGAGTCAACTACAACAGCCGCAATCGAAACAACGATAATGTCATCGCGGTCTTGCGACCGGCATCGTCGATCAACAGTTACATACTGGCGAACCGAACGAGCAGCGACGTTACGACTAAATGGAATTTGGTTCGCAACGATTTGAGCACCCTCGCGAGCTATTACCGAATGAGCTGGGATTGGAACAACAACACATTCCCCGGCGATCAGTACGGCAGCTTTGACTCGCGTCTCACGGGTACATACCGCCTGAACACGACCCAGAGTGATAACGTAAGCGACGCCGTTGATCGCGCTATCGATCATGCGAACTACGATGCCAGCCAACACGACCGCCTGCATCGGAATCTCGAACGACGTCTTACATCGCCTGAGACACTGACGCTTGAAAAACGGGGCCAGCAGTTGACTATGTCCTCGGCAAACGCTCAATCGGTGACACTCGTTGCTGACGGCCGGGCCCAAACCGAAACGTCACCAAACGGGCGGACGGTAACGACCAGCGTTACCGCGACAAATCGCGACCTGACTATCAATTACGAAGGCGACCGAATGAATGACTTTTACGTTCAATTCACACCAGTGAATAATGGCCAGCTAAAGGTTTCGCGTCGCGTTTATCTCGAAAATCAGAACACAACCGTGACTGTCTCGAGCGTCTATGACAAAACGAGCCCGACACCACAGTGGAACACGGCTGTTTATCCGACGCCCACGAATCCATCTCCTACGAACGGGTTCTTGATACCGAATAACACGATTCTTGTCGCGACACTCGATTCGCCGCTTTCAACCAAAACTGCGCGTAACGGCAATCGCTTTTCGATGACCGTTACGGCTCCGTCGCAATACTCCGGTGCAGTTATCGAAGGCACCGTGACGGGTGAGGGCTCAGGCGTCGTGGCCGGACGAGCCAACATGTCCCTTAGTTTCGATACGATCCGGATGCCGGACGGTAGAACCTACACTTTCGCCGGCATCGTTGACCAGGTACGACAACCTAATGGCGATGTCGTAAGCGTTAATAACGAAGGATCGATCCGGGACGGCAGCCAGACCAACAAAACTGTAACCCGTGCGGGTATCGGTGCGGTCCTCGGAGCGATAATCGGTGCCATTGCCGGCGGCGGACAAGGTGCGGCGATCGGTGCCGGTGTCGGCGCAGGTGCGGGTGCGGGAACAGTGATCCTTCAGGGTCGCGACAACCTAGAGCTTGCTCAGGGATCACAATTTTCGATAACGGCGACTGCTCCGTCGAATGTAAGTTCGAGGTAAGCGCCATTGGTTTTCCCATTTTGGGACTGATCTAGTCAGATGTGGCCGGTTGCGTTAATGCAGCCGGCCGTTTTTTTGTCTTCATTATTTCGAAACTGTAACGTTATTGACGGTAAGGGTTGCTCCGATAGAGCGCTGGAATTCGGAGATCGCTTTATTGAGATCGGTCCGTGCCTGGAGCTCGCGGCCGCGTGCCGCACTCAAGTCGGTTTGGCGCTGGAGCACAAGGTAGAATGTCGTCGTCCCAGCGCGAAACTGTCTCTCTTCGCTCGCGTACAGCTCCTCCGCCGCCGCGCGGGCGTCAGTTGCTGACGCAAGCCTTGATTCGGCGGAGCGAAGTGCCTGTAAGGCGTTTCTCACCTCGGCCTCGATTAACTGTTCTGTCTGAGCACGCGTATTCGCGATTCGATCGGCCTCGACGAGTGAGCGGCCGAGATTTGCCTTGGCGATGCGGTTGCCCCATGGCAATGAGATAGTCACGCCTAGGTGATACGAGGGATAATCAATCGCGCTCAAATTGCCCAACGATGTAAAATACCCTCCGACAAGATTCGGCGGCACTCGGCTCAAACCGGTCACCGGGCTTATCGCGGCCGGCGTTTCCGTTCCGGCAAGGCCTTGGGTCGTATAGGTGCCGACGAGATCGATCTGTGGCTTTGTCTGATTTCGGTAAAAACCTTGATCGATCTTGTTTATTTCGGCTGTGGTTTCCAACTGAGCGATCTCGGGTCGGTTCTTAAGCGCCTCAGTCACCGCAACCTCGAGTCCGATTCGCGGAACGTCGAGGCCGATGGGTGTGACCGGCGTCAACGGACGCCTCCATTCGGACGCGGTGCGCTCCGGCAAAACTAGGGTTTTTAGAGAATTTTCGGCGCGAGAAACGCTTTCTTGCGAGAGAAAAACCGACTGTTCAAACGTCGAGATCTGTGCGTTCGCGGCAACCAGTTCGATAGGGGCAAGCACACCTTTTCGAACCAGCCGTTTGTTGCTTTCGAGCTGTTCTTTTGCCTGTTTCAAGGCATCAGTTTGGATCTGTAAGTTTCGCAGTGCGAACGCCAGATCCCAATACGCTTGCTCTACTCCGGACACAACGGCAATGGCCTGAAGCCGCAATTGGCTGTCCGAAATATTGACATTCTTTTTGGCGATCTCTATGTTGCGACGGTTGTTGTCAATCCGGCGGTTTCGCCAAAGCGGCTGAGAATACGTAAAGATCATCGACGACGGAAACTGCGGGTTGAGAAATGAATTTGTATTGCTCGTCGTTGTCCGGGATGAATTAAAGAGCGCCGAGTATGTTGCTCCCTGATATGGAGAAAAGCCGTTAACGCCCGCCGACCCGAAGTAACGCGTCTGTGTGACGGCACCGTTGACCGCACCGCCAATTGCAGAAGCAGTCGGCGTCGTAAGACTTTCATAATAGTTTTCGGCTGTAAGCAGTGGGTCATAAACGCCGCGCGCTCCTTTTAAACTCAGATCGGTGATGCGAGAATCGTTTCGCGAGGCATCGATATCGTTGTTGTTTTTGAGCGCCATCTCGATCGCTTGATCAAGCGTCAGCGGAAGTTGGTTATCCATGTCGACGCCGACGCGCTCGGCATTTGGAGCCGGCCGTAAGGGCACCTCAAAGTTGGGCTGGATGGGCGGCTGTTCGGTAGGTTGCAGCGGCGGCGTTGCCTGAGGAACTTGGGCAAATCCGACCGTCAAAAACAAAAACACCGAAATCACGCCCGGCGCCAGCCGGGTCGGAATCATAGCTATCGATCTAAGACATTCTAACAACATCAAATCGTATTCAACCCGCACCGTCCCTCGCAGGCTCGTCCCTTTCGGCTTCAGGCTTTCGCTTAAAAACAGAGAAGATACCAGCGGCGCCATTTGAGATCGAGCGCCAAATGGTTGTCTCCTTTGCATCGTCGAACAACGAGTAGAACACCGGCACCGCCAAAAGAGTTAACAGCAAACACATCGACTGGCCGCCGACCACAAGTACGCCGATGGAGCGATTTGTGGATGCTCCGGCCCCTGTTCCTGCCACAAGCGGGAGCATTCCGGCGACCAACGCGATCGTCGTCATCAAGATCGGCCGCAGGCGGTCGCGGTTAGCCTGAATGATCGCATCGTAGCGGTTAAGACCGCGCGAGCGCAACGTATTCGTATGGTCGATCTGCAAAATTGCGTTCTTTTTTACAATTCCGAAAAGCAGCAAAATACCCAGTGCCGAGAAAATATTTAGCGTCTGGCCGGCAATCGCCGTTGAGAGCAATGCAAAAGGGATCGCTAGCGGCAAGGTCAACAGGATCGTCACGGGGTGGATAAATGATTCGAACTGAGCCGCTAAAATGAGGTACATAAACACAAACGAGAGCAGGAAGGCAAGCAAAAATGAGTTGTATGCTTTCTGCAATTCCTTCGATTGGCCGCTAACGCCGCTTGTATATTCAGGGCCCATCTTCAGATCGGTAACAAACCTCTGCAGCTTAGCCAACGCATCCGATTCTGACGAATTCGGCGGCAGCCCGGCCGAGATCGTTACGACACGCTGGCGGTTGAGGCGGCTGATCGATGACGGGCTCAGGCCTTCTTCGATCTTGACCACTTTGTCGAGGCTGACGATTCCGCCCTTAGAAGATGCAACGGAGAAATTCCCAAAATTGCTGCGGTCGCGTCGAAACTCCTCGTCCGCCTGAATAACAACGTTATATTGCTCAGAGCCCTCGCTAAATGTCGAAATTGCTTGTCCCGCCGACAAGATATTGAGAGCCTGGGCGACGTTGCCAGCCTCGACCCCGAGGTCGGCGGCCTTGGCACGATCGATGAGAACGCGAACCTCCGGCGTGCCGATATCGACCGAATTATCGGGGTCGCGAAAGCTCGGGTCCTGCTTCATTTTTTCGACGATCTGGTTAGCATATTCGGTCAGTTTGCCCATATCGGGCCCTGAAATGTAATACCCGATTCCTGTGCCGCCGCGCCCGAGCCCGATGCCCTGGGCGATGGAGGACGAGGCCGAAACCGTTACCTGATAGTCCTTTGAGGTGTATTTTTTTACGATGGCGCGGGTCTGGTTGATGAGGTCTGCCTGTGAGCGACTTCGGGCACCGATAGGCTCTAGGCTTACGTTAATAGTGCCGTTATTCGGCCCGGAACCGCGTCCAAATCCGGCGAGCACCATTGTATTTTTGACACTCGGAAGTTGTTCGCGGATGTCGCGGGCAATGCGGTCAAGTATCGATTGAGTGGCGGAAAGCGATGTTCCCTGGGGAGCCCGCAAGCTGACCTGATAAAGCGATTCGTCCTCGTCGGGCAAAAACGCCATGCCGACATATTTGTAGAGCGGCACGATCGATGCGACCGTCAAGATACAGATCAAAACCACCGCCCAGCGATACTTCATCGCCAGTCTCAGCAGCCAGGTATAAATGAGATCGACCCGGCGATAGAACCAACCGGCTTTGGAATCGGAATTCAGAGTGCCATCTTCCAGGTTCAAGGGCTCACCCGTCTCATTTTCGTTGGTCCCGCCATCGTCGAGACCATAACCACCTTGGGCGCTGGACTTTGAGCTTCGACCCTCTTTAGCCTTGATCCATCGGGCCGCGAGCATCGGCGTGATCGTGAACGACACGATCAGGCTGACTGCGATCGCAGCGGCCGCCGTAAGGCCAAACGATGACATAAAACGCCCGACGATCCCGGTCATAAAACCGACCGGAATAAATACAGCAAGCAACGCCAACGTAGTCGCCAGAACGGCCAACCCAATCTCGCGTGTCCCCTCGATCGCCGCCTGAAAAGGGTTCATTCCCTTTTCTTCTACAAACCGATAGATATTCTCGAGCACAACGATAGCGTCGTCGATCACAATACCCACCATCAGCGTCAATGCCAGCATCGTCATTTGATTGAGCGAATATCCAAGCACCGCGATCGCAGCAAACGACGCAATGATCGAGATCGGAATCGCAAGTGCCGCAATGATCGTCGTGCGAAGATTCCACAAAAAAAGAAACACGACAACGGCCGCAAAAAAACCACCGAGAACAAGGTGTTCCTCGATCGCGGTCAAGCTGTTTTGAATAAACTCCGACTGGTCGCGGATCAAAGCGAATTTAATATCCGGCGGCAGATTTGGCTGTATCTGGGCCATTCGCGTTTTGACGTTGTTGATAACCGCAATCGTGTTTGCTCCTGATTGTTTTCTGATCGCAAGACCCAC
>Ga0209797_10000051_pt1 | contig 51162 bp, 39 predicted proteins | sample DOMMetBare3Fresh_2_FD_187472 | JGI IMG/M metagenome (GOLD analysis project Ga0209797, IMG submission 187472) | Wetland sediment microbial communities from St. Louis River estuary, USA, under dissolved organic matter induced mercury methylation -... | ecosystem: Environmental > Aquatic >... | reverse complement strand
TTTCATGTCCGTCCACAAGCAACGAAATGCTGCCGCCACAGATCGCGGATTCGATAGATAATATTATTGATGGGGAGCCGTTCATCTCACCTTTGCATCAGAATTCCCAAGATTCGCCGGAATGACGGAAAGCTTCTTTTTATGACACTGCCAATTTGATAAAAGACTCTCGTCCTAGCGTCAAAACTGCCTTCCATATCAACCGTGGCCCAGATCGGGTTTGGTGGCACCCGTTTTCTGATTTGTTTTAGAAGCATTCCCGGATCGTTTAAGCAGTGATGCAGAGGCCGCAGAGTTATATCACTAGCCCATTCACGGTCAATAGCTTTGATAAACCACGCGGGTAAATCGGCAGCCTCATCCTTAATCGGAGTGTCGTCCAGATTTAAACCAAGGTGCCTACTGGCAAGACCGATCGTACAGGTCAGCCAGCGGCGACGGGTTGCGCTAACAGAATTCAAGAACCTGTCCCAATCAAAATCTACCGGACGGTTCGCGATCATGTAATAGACGTCCCAAAGTCTATCCTTACCCCCACCGCCATCGGTTAGCCAATGGACAATAAGAACGCGAAGATGATCTTCGGGCCGAAGCACCCGAATCGTGTCGCCGTCAACGTCTAACAATCGCGAATTCTCAAACAGATCGTCCCATTCGAGCGTGTCGAGGTGACGAAGCTCTTCATGCAGATCGAGCGCAAGCCCTGCGGCTGCCCCAGAATTACAAATCTGATAGGCAGAGGCAAAATCACTCTTGGACACCGCGATATCCATATCGACCGAGGCTCTTGATCTCGATGGCGGATAAAATCTGGCAACGGCTAGACCTTTTATGAGAATCGGTTCTATTCCATGTCGACGGAAGAGTGAAAAGGCCTGGAGCGCTCTGATCTCCTGTGCTTTTATTTGAAGCAGACTCCAGCGGGCTTCATCCGTAAGTTTTACCTTTTGAGCAGGAACTGCATCTACCACAATGATAAAAAGAGTAGCAAAGGCAAACGATCTTCACTACTCCCGAATCCACAGTTTCGGCGATAGATCATCTAATTGGCAGACGCGACCGTATTCTGTTACCGCCTTTTCGGTATATTTAACAGATAAAAGAATGAGCAACAAGAGATCTTTGATCTCTTGTTGCTCCGAAAAACCATTAGGTTGGGAAACTCTTACGGTGCGCAAACACCGACGCCGTTGCAAATAATCATGGACGCACAGCCATTCTGATTTGTACAATCCCCGTCCCCTAGGCACATACATGAAACTGCTCCCAACGCACTTTGGGGGGCCACAAGCGATGCGATTACCGGCAATGCAACCATCGAAGCCAGTCCAATGGTCTTGAGGACCTGTCTGCGGGACTGGCCCTTAAACCGAGGAGCAATATCGTTTTCCAGCAATCCGTTCTCATTCAACTGATCGATCGCAAGCCATACAAAATCCTCGGTGACCTTTCCACCGCCATTTGCTTCAAACTGCAGCACGATGTCCGTTACAGAGTTACTGCCATTGCAATAATTCCAGACTGAGGCTGCGGATTGATTCAAACAATGGGCCTTGTTGCTATCCAGGTCGTAAACCAGCACTTCGCCGGGCATCTCCTGAACTACCAGCCCATTTTGACGGGCCATCGGGTTATTTGTAGTCATTATCTATTTTCCTCCAAGCAAGCGGGTCTTGCTATACAAAATTTGATTCAGCAATCACAATCGGATCGGTAACGACCTGATCAAAAAAATAAAAACATTTAGGATGATTTTACCCTAATCGACGGTTTTGTCAACAAAATTAAGTAAAGTCCTTGCGAATTTTTCAGCTGGCCCTCTCGAACCAGTGAGGATTGTCGCACGGCTTGCAATTTTATTCAAGACCCTAAACGAGAAATCCGGCTGATATCTAATTGGAAACGTGTATTGTACAAGCTCTAACACCCCTTGTCCGGAGGTTAAGACCGTTGGTGTCCAACGTTTTTTAGGCACGTACTCAGTAAAAAGTATTGTACCCACCGGCAGTGGACCTTTGCCGGAGATGCCGCCGAGCTCGTCGACTGTCAATTGATACGGCTGGTATTTACCGTCGTCAGTTCTCATTGAGAGCAAACGCGGAAACGGATAGACATGGCCATCTTTATCAAAAACAGCAAAGTCGTCAGAATAATATTCCGCGCCGTGTCGAACCAGTTCAGCCACAAGTGTCGACTTGCCCTTAAAACTATCGGCCGGAAGTACGATAGCCTTCCCTTTCCAACCTACTACTCCAGCGTGGAGAAACACCCAGCCGTCAGCGTACTCGGCAATTGAAACCCGAATTATGCTGTCAAAAAAAAGGAGAAATTTTCTGCGTGACCGTCCATGCGTAATTTGTTCCTGATTTCGGATCATACGAATTCTCCCGCTTTTTGTGCAAGGGAATTCGAAGTGAACATCGAATGGACCGTTTTCGACCTCATGCACGTTGTTCAGCAATGACTTCCGGCAAACTTCCGCGGCTGCATCGATAAAATCTTGGTCATTACTCGATATCTCGACCCTTACGCCGTAAGACTCAAATCTGAAAGGTCGAATCGCAGAATCAGTATTGACGCTTTTTGTTGAAATCATAAAAACTCGCGGATTTGCCAAATCAATCGTCAACTTAAATCAAGGCATGGCGTTTGAAACAAATAAATAATAAAACACCGGTTAAGATAGAAATAACCGGCAACACGGCAAAGCGAATATCACCGTAAAATTTGACGGAAATCAAAACTGACAAACTGAGAATCAGAGTTAAAATGCCATAAACAGCCGATACACCTGCGTGTGACATCCCTGAGGTAACCAGTCTTTGATAAAAATGCTCGCGATGTGCGGTCCATAGCCTTCTATCTCGAACAACGAGGCGAACTTTTGTGACAACCGAATCAAACAGAAAGAACCAGACGAATAATGCCGCCGCAAGAGGTAGAATTTTCTTTGAGCTGTCTGCTTCGGCCCTGGCAAGCAGGGGCAATGCGGCAAAAGTATATCCAAAAAAAGTACTTCCAACGTCACCCATAAAGATTTTAGCCGGGCTCCAATTATGCAAAAGGAATCCGATACTCGCGGCCGCAACTACTCCGCTGAACAACAATAGAGACGGCATATCGAGAATAATGGATACCGCTAGCCAGCCCAGAGCCGCTGTAACAGCCTGAAGACCAGCGATGCCATCGATGCCATCCATAAAGTTATAGGCGTTGACGAGCCATACGATCCAGAGGAACGTTATAACAGCACCTAAAACATCAAACCCCGCTTGGACATGCAAAAATGGCAAATCAACACTTTGCCAATATCCCTTGTCCGCAATTAGTGTGACGGCTGCGGCCGAATGTGCAATGAACCGCCAGACCGCCGAAATCGAATAAACGTCGTCGAGCCAACTTACCAATGTCACCAGAGCTACGCCGAATAGATAGCCCCATGAATAGGCCTCCGGGAATTGGACGGAGATAATTAGGTAACTAATGAGGCACACTAAGACAACTACGACTCCGCCGCCTCTGGGAACAGGTGTTTCATGCGAACTTCGCTCGTTTGGAAAATCCAAAAAGCCCTTTTTCAAACTCCAACGGCGAAAGAACGCAACGCCAAGATAACTTAGCAGAAACACCGCCGGGATCAGTATCCATCCGATCACTTAGGAGAGTTCCCTCCTGTAATTGTCGATCGCTCTGTCGACGGAGTATTTTTCAAGTGCGGCCTTTCTCGCATTAAGACCCATCACCTTAATTTTATCGCGGTAAGCGTATATTTCACGGATCGCGGCGAGCAGCGACGCCGGGTCTCCCGGCGAAACCCTCCAACCCACTCTATCTTCCTCAATGATTTTGCTCAATTCCGATTCTTCGTCCGTTATCGCCAGGATTGGTTTGCCGGCGGCCAGAATATTGTACGTACGACTCGGCATGGAGACTCCTTTCATTCTTGGGACGAGTGAAACAACCGCGACATCGCACGCGTTTAGGAATACGATCTGCTCGGCGCGAGGCCGAGGCTTAAGAATAGTACAGTTCGTCAAATTTCGTGCGGTGACCGCTTTATTGAGCCAGGGCTCCTTCACTCCCGCTCCAAGAAAGATAAAATGGATGTTCGGGTTCAGTTTCAATTTCGCGGCACACGAAACGATAGACTCGATATCGTTTGGGTAGCCCATGTTACCAGCGTACAAAAAGATAAATTTGTCGGTTAGGCCTAAATCTATCAGCAACTGATTGTCCGAACGCGATTCGGGCCGCAGCGTCTCTAGTTCCGCCCAGTTCTGAATGATCGCGATCGGAATATCAAGTCCCTGGGTCTTCGATTCCAAAAGCTCCTTCATGTCGCGCCCAACCACGATGATCTTGGAAGCATGTTTGTAGAGCCAACGATTGAAGAAATTCAGTGACCTTGCAATAGCGGAAGTGTCTCGGATCTTTCCTGCGGCGATCAGGATCTCAGGATAATTGTCGTGAATAAGCAGTGTATAGCTTGCTCCACGAATCAATGCCGAAAAGGCAGCGATGAAAGGGAGCGATGGTGGAGTTGTGACGACGAGGATAGAATCACCGGCACGGAATCTAAAAAGGCTCTGAAAACAAATCGTCAAGCTCAACGTAACAATGTTGATCAAACGAAAAAAAATAATGTTCTTATTCAGCGTTGTCGCGCGGGCACGAAAAATCTCGGCGTCGTTGAGGATCTCATGGTTTGGGGCGCGCGAACCGCGTTGAGAATAGTTTGGCTGGCCGCACAAGACTTTGACATTGAACGAACCGGTTAACCCTTCCGCGATTCGGGTTAGATAATATCCGGTCGAGGTTTCTTCAGGAAAGTATAGCTCTGAAACGACCCAAAGCGTCCTTTTGTTAACAGCGTCATATACCGGGTGAGTTTCGTTGCCCATTGCTTTATTGAACTTCACCTTCTCCTAACGCTCTGGAAAGAACCCTAGCGGTCGCCTCGTCAGACTCCGGTTTCGCAAGCCATTCGACGGCATATTCCCGTGCCGCTGCCGACATCGTGCGGTAATCGTCATTCTTCATTTGAATGCATTTATTGATCCGATGGATCCAACCATCTGGGTTTTCCAATGGAAGTTGCCACCCTACCCCTCGTTGCTCGATATCCTTCCAAGGCGTATTGTCGGTTGTCAAAAGCGGACAGCCGGCCGCGAGGCTCTCAATCAACACATATCCAAAGTTTTCGTTAAGTGTCGGCAGAACGAAGAACTGATTGGAACACAATCGTTCAAGCCCTTCGGGATAGGAGACTGCTCCGACTACCACAACCTTAATATTTGCAGGCAACCTATCAATTTCGGCCCTGCATTCCCTCCAATATGCCTGGTCTTCCAATGGCCCGACGATCTCCAGTTCTATGTCCGCGCCGTTTATCGTTCGAAGTCGTTCTAGAAAATACTTCAAATTTTTCTTCCGAACTAGCCTCGAAAGGAAAACAAATCGTGCCGAACCCGATTCTTTACGCGGCTTAAGATCAGACGAAAAGTTAGGGAGAATCGTCTTCGGGGTTAAATCTGGCGCCACACATACCGTAACACCGGAGCCAATCGAACGACGTATTTCCTGGACTTCCATCTCGGTAGAAGCTTTCCAAATTACGTCTTTGAACAACCCGACCGTTTTTGCATATCTCAGGAAGATTCTCTTCTTTAAAGACTTGCCCTTCAATGCACCCTGGGAAAGTTCGCCGCACGGTGCAAGCACAACCGGAACATATTTAATGTGTCCTTGCGTGCGAGCCATTAGGAATTTGACGGCCGGTAAACTCATCGCGCTATTTAGAAACACACAATCAGGGGCGACCTGGTTTACGATTTTGGTGATCGTAAGTCTCGTAATATTCCTAGCGGCAACGTAAAATACGCTTGCGTTCCCTACTTGATTCCATTCCCCTGTTTCGACAGTCTTAAATGGGTCGGTATCGCCCTTGCTGTCATAATTTCGCGTAAGTATGAAGAAGTCGTGCCGATCACAAAACCTATCGACCAGATTGGCGACGGTCCACATACCGCCACCGCTTTTCGTGCTCGGAAGATAGAAATCACAGATTATAAGGATTTTCTTTCTTATTGATGGGATTTGACCCACGCTCGAATCTTTCATGAAGTGTGGCGGCGAAGACTGGAATAACCAAGCAAAATCTTGCTAACCGTTTGAGAAACATTGTCGACCATATACTCTCTGGGTGGCGTCCAGCCCGCAGGCTGAGCGATTGCAAGTTCGACCGCGCTTACGATCGAGGCCGACTCAGCACCGCTGAGAATATTGCTGCCGCATTCGATAGTTTCCGGCCGCTCGGTCACGTCACGCAAGGTAATATTAGGGATACCGAATATAGCGCATTCCTCCTGCACAGTCCCGCTGTCGGTTAAGACCGCAAGTGAATTCTTCTCAAGTTTAACGAAGTCAAAGAACCCCATTGCCTTTAGCAGCCTGATACTTGGTGTATTCGGACGCACGCCGTATTTCTCAAGCTTTTCCGCGGTTCGCGGATGAACTGAAACCAGGACGGTTTTTTTGAATTTTGCGGCGACGTCGCCCAAACCGGCGAAAATCTTCTTAAGGCGGTCAGGGCTATCAACGTTTTCGGCTCGATGAACTGTTGCGAGCAGATAATCGAAGGGCTTGACATCGATCGCTTTCATAACGTCACTGGCCTCGATCTTATCGCTGAAATTCTCCAAAACTTCTTTGATCGGATTGCCTGTTACAAAAATACGTTCGCGCTCGATGCCTTCGCGAACGAGATTCTCTTTGCTTCGCTCGGTGTAAGGCATCAAAATCGAACTGCAATGATCTATTAACCGACGATTCACTTCCTCAGGAACCCGGTCGTCGTAGCAGCGATTACCGGCTTCCATATGAAAAACAGGAATTTGCCTCCGTGCCGCAACGATCGACGAAAGTGCACTGTTTGTATCGCCGAGTATTAAAATCCGGTCCGGTTTGTGCGTCTCAAGCACTTCATCGGTTTTCATCAATATCTGGCCGATCTGCTCTCCGAACGTTTTGGAGACGATCCCAAAGTGGACGTCCGGTGTACGTATCTCCAGATCCCGGATAAATACGTCGCTAAGACTCTCGTCGTAGTTCTGGCCAGTATGAACCGTAACGTGGTCGCAATGCTGATCGAGGACCTTTAGCACTAGGCTGAGTCTGATTATCTCCGGCCTGGTGCCGAAAATGGTCATTATTTTCATATATTTAAGTCAGTACTAATCGGTTCACGGAGCAGTAAGAAACTGATTTATCTCGCTGTTCGAACCCTGGAGCAACTGGCGTAGTTCATCGACTGAGAGATTTAAATCCTTTGACGAATATTCGTTGGTCAACGCCGGCTCGAAAACCTGCTCACCTCTAAGCTCCGGGAGAACAGGCAGGATCACATAATAATCTCCCTGTTCAACGGTGCGAAAGCACTCTTCTTCAGACACCATTATCTCGTGAACCTTTTCACCAGGCCGGATGCCCGTAAATTCGATCGGAAGCTTTTTGTTTCCCATGAGAACAGTCGCGACATCCGTAATTTTCGCCGACGCAACTTTGGGTATGAACGTAAGCCCACGTCCGTTACTCGAAACAGCTGCAAAAACGGTGTCGACTGCACGATCCAAGCTCAACAGAAACCTAGTCATTTCCGGCAATGTAATCGTTACCGACTTGTCGTTCTTGATCTGATCGACAAAGAGCGGAATTATCGATCCGCGCGAGGCGATCACGTTCCCGTAGCGAACGCAGTTAAATTGGACGGACTGACAATCGCGGTTTGCCTCGATCAAAACCCTTTCCTGGAGAGCCTTTGTCATGCCCATCACGTTAATCGGTTTGCAGGCCTTATCGGTCGAAATACCAACTACTTTTGTGACCGGCAGATTGTTTTCCCGAATAGCTCGAACGAGGTTTGACGCGCCGAAAATATTAGTTTGAATGGCCTCGAATGGAAAGTACTCGCAAGACGGCACTTGCTTGAGTGCTGCGGCATTAAAGACAATATCCGCGTTGCGCATTGCCGCGACAAGTGCCGAATAATCCCGTACGTCGCCAATTCGGAATTCCAGGAGAGATCGGGAGTTCTGATAGATGACATCGTCCGTTGCGGCTTCGCGATTGAGGAATTCAAGCCGCATGTAATGCTGCTTCGCCTCGTCGCGCGAAAACACCGTGACCTGCGCGGGCGTTCCCATTTCGCCGGTCAAGATACGTTTAACAAGGGTTTGGCCCAATGAACCGGTGCCCCCGGTAACCAAGATTCTCTTACCGTCGAATTTCTTCATTGTCTCCATTCATCGTACGGCGTAGGGTCGGCGGCCATGCGTTCGATCATCGCTTCCCAGGATTTTGGCTTTAGACCGGCCGAGCGTCTGAACTTCTCAGAATTGAGGCTTCGATCTATCTTGAAATCCTCAAAAGGCTCAACCGTAATATTCGCCCCATAAAACTCATTGATAAGTTTAAGGAGATGAAACTTGCTGATTGGATCGCTAGATACATGAAACAATCCGTTTAGCTCTCTTTGATTCAATATCAAGTCAATAATTATATCGGCTAAAACGATGGTTGGAAAGCCGCTGTAAATTGCATTGACAAAACCGTTAACTTTTCCTCCACGTTGGCTCAAAAACCATTCCACAAGACTGTGGCAAGTGGCCAGTTCTCTACCTATTATAGAGGTCCTGAGCGTGAGACAATTTGCGCCAGAAACTTCGCCGAGATTTTTGCTTCGCCCATATAGATCAAGAGCGTTCGCCGCGTCTTGCTCGTTGTAATTTCCCTTACGCCCGTCAAAGACACAATCGGTGCTGATCGAGATCAATCTGAAGTCGAGTTCCCGGGATAATTCCGCGAGGCGATGCGGGAAGATCGAGTTGATTGTAAGCGTAGTGATGACATTGCCAGACGACGGAAGCTGCTTGATGACGCCGACCGCGTTGATTATTACGGTCGGCTTAGCTGTCTCGATCGCCCGGTGGACAGATTCAAGGTCTGTCACTTCGACGCTTTCGATCGTCCGATCACGCTCAAGGATTCCGAACCGCTCGACCTCTAAGAATCTGCCCCTTATTGTTGACCATACCTCGAGCTTTTCACCAAGAACCTGAACAAGCTTGTGTCCGAGCATTCCATTTCCGCCGAAAATCAATATCCGCATAGTGATCAATCAATTCAAGTTGTTGACTTCAAGGCGTCGATCAGTAGTTCGCCTTAAGGCGTCGTTCGCCAGTACTTGCTCATAAAGATCAGCGTATTGTCTGGCAATCTTTTTCGGATCGAACCGTTCGACGTTCCTCAGACCACGCTTAATTAGTTCTTTTCGAAGCTCCGGTTCATTCATTAATTTTAATATGCCGTTTCTTATGCTGGAAATATCGTACGGATCAACCAAAACCGCTCCGCCGCCGGCAATATCTTTCATCGGACTTAGATCGCTTGTGATGACCGCTTTGCTCATCGCTTGAGCTTCGATTATCGGTAGGCCAAATCCCTCGGATGTCGAACAAAAAGCAACGATGTCCGCGTTGCGATACTGCTCAACGATCTCTTTTTCATCCAGGTCGCAAATGTTCTCGTAGCTAGTCTCGTTTGCCTTGAGGGCCTTGATTATCTTATCATCCAGCCGGCCAATAATTCGTAATTTGCATGTCAAACCGTTTAATGCGTGGACCAAATTCGGAACATTTTTGTTGTCCATAGTCCCGATCTGCAATATGGTCGGACATTCACGGTTGAATTGTTTTTCGGGCGCGGAAACATAACCATCGCAGAGCGGATTCTCGATGACGCATATTTTTAGCGGATCTACATTCGTATGAGTGAGCAGATCGATTTTTGTCGCTTCCGAAACCACCGTGACATATTCCAGACGCTTCAGCGGCAGATCGAAAAGCAGTTTCTTGAGTACATAACGCCTAAGGCCTGAGCGCGTGTGCAAGATTACGAGGTCGTGAATCGTCAAGACCGTGGTTCGCTTTGGAAGCAGCAATGCAAGGTAATGAATGTGACCGGTGATGTGATAAATATCAGCCGGTTGTTTACGAAAAAGCACAAGATTTTTCAATATACCGAACAAATTGTTTTGATACAGCATTTGCTGAAAGTCAAAGTCGAATAGACCCTCGGGAAGATGTTTCGCGATCTGCCGGAAAACCCTTTCAATGCTGACGAATTCAGAAGGTTTTCGCTCGAGAAAGAGAATCTTGTGCTTCATCAATATTTGGACGCGTCTTCAGATTTTATGGATCTCGGGTTCCAACATTTGACGCGTTATTGCGGTCGTGCCAACCTGCCCGACGACAAGGCCGGCAGACAAATTCGCAAGAGTTGCGGCTCCGAGAAAATCAATCCCGTCAGCGAGGGCGACGCCCATACAGGCAATCACCGTATCTCCCGCGCCCGTTACGTCGTAGATCTCTTTTGCGGCGGCAACAAGATGTACCGGTTCACTGTCTCTTTGAAAAAGCGTCATTCCATGCTCGCTTTGGGTGATCAAAACCATCGCTAGGCCCAGATCCGCAAGCAGCCGATTTCCCGCGACGTTTACCAGATCGGGCTGATCTACGTCCAGATTACACGCTTCGGCCGCCTCGCGGCGATTTGGCGTTATTAAGGCAGCCCCGGCGTATCGCGCGTAACCTTTTCCTTTCGGATCAACGAGCACCATTTTTCCATGCGACCGGGCGAAATCAATAAGACGTGAAAGCAATGTCTCGGACAACAAACCTTTCGCATAGTCCGAAACGATGACAATATCCGCCTTGGGCAAGGCAAACGATATCTTGTCCCAGACAAGTGCTTGATCCTCTTGAGAAAATTCCACAGTGGTTTCCTGATCGACCCTGACGACTTGCTGGTTATGGGCGATAACTCTTGTCTTGACGCTTGTCGGACGTGAAGAACTTCGGACGAGGTACTCTGAGGAAATGTTCAAATTGCCGAGGAGATTGACCAGCGTATCGGCTTCATGATCGGTGCCCACACACCCAACCAAATATGCGGTAGAACCGAGGCCGACGATGTTGGCGGCAACATTGGCGGCTCCGCCAGGAGCAAATGTACTCCTCTCCAGATCTACCACTGGCACCGGGGCTTCGGGGGAAATTCGCTTGACACTTCCCCACCAATAGCGATCAACCATTATGTCACCAACTACCAGTATTCCTAGGTTCGCAAATCTATCCAGGTTGCTCATTTTTTTTGGAATTGGGCTCAGCCCAAGCTCTCAGAGTAATGCGCATCTACAAATTCACACCAAATATGGGCGATTGTGATATGAGCTTCTTGGATACGGGCAGTACGTTCTGACGGCACGGCGATACACGCATCGCATAGGCCGGCCAGCTTCTTACCCGTTGCTCCGGTCATCCCGACGACCTTGCAACCTTTTAATCGGGCGGTCATCAACGCCGAGATCACATTGCTCGAATTCCCACTAGTGCTGATCGCGATCAGACAGTCACCCGCCTGGGCGAGCGCCTCGATCTGCCTTGAAAATACACGGTCGAAATCGTAATCATTCGTGATCGCAGTCAAAGCGCTCGTGTCCGTAGTCAAAGCGATCGCCGGCAACGCCACTCGTTCCGCCTCATACCGTCCGACGAATTCCGCGGCGATATGCTGCGCGTCGGCCGCACTGCCCCCGTTGCCGCACAAAAACACCTTACGGCCGCTTTCAAATGTCTCGAGAATTAGTTTGGCACAGGCCTCTATCTCGCCCGTCTGTGTGCGTAGAATTGTTTGGAGCACCGAAATATGTTCATTAAGAGACGATTCGGTTGATGTTTTCGCCGTTAATGACTGCATCGCTGAAATGTTCTCAAGACCCCGTATTTTCTCAATCAAAGCGGTCGATGAGAAACCATCCTTCAATGGTAGTGAAAACACCTCGCCGCCGGTTGCCCTCACGAAATCCGCTCCGATTATCTCATCGATCTTCCAATCGCCACCTTTTACGAGGACGTTGGGCCTTATTTCCTCAATGAGTTTTTCGGGCGTTAGTTCGTCAAAGATTATAACTTCATCGACTACCCTTAGACCGATAAGAAGCGCTTTACGATCGTCTTGCCCAACAAACGGCCTATCAGCGCCTTTCATCATCCTGACTGACGCATCGCTGTTTATGCCGACGATCAGTCTCGTCCCGAATCCGCGCGCGCGCGTCAGAAGATCGATATGTCCCGCGTGAACGATGTCGAAACATCCGTTTGTAAATACGATCTTTTCCATAAGCCAGCCATCATTATCGCATCCGTCGAAGCCTAAATGTTTGATTATCCTCCTCCACGCCCACCAGTGAAAAATAGATCATATCTTTCTGTTTGTTCGCAAACGGAAAATGGATTGTGCCGAACATAAACAAAGTTGGATGCCAGAGATCCTTTTTGAACTTAATTACTTCTTGACAATTACCGTCCGGATCGACGTGCCAAAGTGACGCAACATTTTCGTCTTGGCTCGGTGCGTTCTCGGCGGTTGTTGTAAAGAATAAATCATCGCCTATTTGTTTGGAATAGAAAACCGTTCCGCCGACTTTGCCAAGGTTCTGTCTTTCCAAGGATTTTCGATTGACCCGAAAAATATGATTTGTGCGAAATTCCGCGTCCGTTCCGTAATAAAAATGATCGCGGTCGAACAATATGCTCACGGCCCGCCACGTTTCGTCGCCCTGGCCAACCGTCTCCGTTGTTTTGAATCCATCAAAGGAACGTAGCACTCGGCATTCGCTTTCGCTGTCGCCGGTAAGACAAAAGATAGATTGCGTAAAATCATCAAAGTAAAGACCGTGAATGTGTTTTATCGATCCGCGCGGAAAGATGTAGGCGACCTGAAGTTCATCGCTCCCTTGCGAATACTGGTAAATGCGCATTTCTCCGCGATTGTCGTTGGCGAGATATTCTCCGAAAAAAATGTTGCCACGATTGTCAATCGCACACGCCGACCGCAATACGCGGCAGGGACGCACAAGTCCGTTTAGGGTGCGGTATTTGTTGTCGCGAATGATCCCGACCGATTTGTCGAACGTCACAAACAGATCGCCGTTTTCGAGTGGAACGACGTTTGTGACCATAAACCGCAAGAGCCGCTGCGCCAAGCGAAAGTTACTTGCCAATTGCTTCCAACCAGGAGCGTTTACTGCAGCAAACTCGGTGAAGGGCGGCTTTAGGTCGATTGAACGAAAGAGTCGATTTCTCTTGGAAAGAAAAAAACTCCCTTCTTCGGCCCATTCAACGGTGAATCCTTTTAGTTCGGGTACCGCGTCGATTGTCCATTCCATAAACATTAACCAGTCTTTCGGCAAAGGAACGATCCGATTACCAATACGTCCATTTTGGTTCTTTGGAAACATTCGATCGCCTCCGACGGCTGGCAGACGATCGGTTCGTTCTCATTGAAACTCGTGTTCAGAATAACGGGAATTCCCGTTTTCGATTCGAACTTCATTATCAAATCGTAATAGAGCGCATTTTCCTCCCGCGTAACGGTTTGCAAACGTCCGGTGTCGTCTACATGGTTAACGGCCGAGAGTCTTCCGCGCCATTCGGGTCTGATTTTGTAGACGTGGAGCATAAACGGCGATGGATGGTTTTGTTCAAAGATCTCCATCTGTTTTTCCTGCAAGACCGACGGGGCAAACGGTCGAAACGATTCACGGTGCTTGATTCGGGCATTCAAAATATCTTTCATATCCGGAAATCCCGGATGCGCCAGGATGGAACGATTTCCCAAAGCTCTCGGGCCCCATTCCATTCTCCCTTGAAACCAACCGACGACGTTTCCGATTTTGATCTCTTCAGCCGTCGCTTCCAAAAGCGGTTCGCGATCAAGTTCATGATAATCGATCTTATACCGGTCGAGTTCCGATCTTATGACGGAATCGGAAAATTCATCGCCAAGATATGCGTCGTTCATCACCCAGCGTTTGCCTTCTTTGAGTATCGAATTGCTGACGTAGAGAGCCGCACCGATTGCAAGTCCGTCGTCGCCTGCGGCTGGTTGAATACAGGTTTCACGGAACGGCGTTTCGATCAATAACTTTCCGTTTGCCACGCTGTTTAGGGCGCAGCCGCCGGCCATCGCGATCCTTTCAGTAGGAACTAGTTCGTGCAGCGAATTGAGCAAATGCATGTAATATTTCTCAAAAATTCTTTGCAATCCAAAGGCCACATCTTGATCTCGCCCCGTTATCTCGCCTTTATTCTCACGGGGTTCGCCAAGTTCGTTTGTGAACTTGTCCGAATATAGCCGGTGCACGATCATTTCGCCGGCGTCGTTGATCTCCATTCCCTGATTCGCGCCAAAAGGTAGAAAATATTCGGGATTAAGTTCAAAGCCAAATTGCGTTGGAGTCACAATTTGTTCAAAAAAATCGTGATAGGTGTCGCTGCCGAGCGGCGCCAGTCCCATAACCTTTCCTTCGTCGCCGTATTTCGGATAACCGATAAACTGGCATACAGCGGTGTAAAGGGTGCCGAGTGAATGAGGAACGAAGATCTTTTTTAGTGGCCGGATTTCGTTGCCAATGCATTCTGTCAAAATGCACGATACAAAATCCCCCGAACCATCAACGGTGATTCCGGCAGATGTTTCCCAATTAGAAATGAAATACGCGCTGGCTGTGTGAGCCAGATGATGCTCGACATTGAAGGTTGCAAATTTTAGTATCGAGGCGTCGATCTCGCACTCGGCGGCGATCAACAATTTTAGATCATCGAAGGTTTTGCTCTTGCTTCTCATTCGGGCGAGATTTAATAGCTTTCCGGGATGCTTAAGAGCGAACTCCATTTTCTTATAGAGATTCGCTGTGGAATCGCGTCCCACTGCGATTGCATCAACGTCGGAAATTTTCAAATTTGTAATTTCCAGACATTTCTGAATCGAGAGCTTTGGAAAGCCTGCGTAATACTTTACGCGGTTCAACCGCTCCTCGGCGATGGCCACGACCGGCTCGCCGTCAATGATGATCGCGGCAGAAGAGCCGGCGTGAAATGTGTTAATCCCCAAAATGACGCTCATAAAGAATCTGAACAGTTATGATTTTTTTTGATTACTCGATTCAAGATAGACGCTGTCGGCAACTTTAATCAGTGGTGAAAATACTTCGCTGAATTTTCGTAAAACATGGGAAGTATAAACGATCATTCTATATTGAAGGGGCAACAAGTCAACATCAGATTTTTGGATACCGAGACCGAAATAGCAATCTGCGGTCATCCTGGTTTCTCCGAATTTCTCCTCAAAAGTTTTAAGCAATTCCGAAGGTGTCCAATATCTAACGTCAAAGCCCTCCCCTTCAGTAAAACCGCGCCGTCTATGTTGCTGATATTGCCGGATGCCGTATTGATTTGGCATTTGAAAAAGCGTTCTGCCGTTTCGTTTCAACACCCTGACAACTTCATCCAAAGACGTTCGGACATTTTCCTTACTGAAATGCTGAAAAACGCCGTAAGAAAATACTGTTTCGAAGGAATCATCCGCAAAGGGTAAGAACCTCGCATCGCCGACAATAAAATTCGCTTCAACTCCGAGCTGTTCCGAAACTCTTCGGGCGGCTAAAACGGCATCAAGACTCGGGTCGATCCCGATAGGCTGATAACCATTCTTTGCCGCAGCGATTGACCATCTGCCCCAATTGCAGCCAATGTCCAGTAACCTTTTGCCATTTCCCTGCGGCAAGCGACATTCGGGAATCGGATAGCGGGTTAATTTATTTTGAACAGAAAAATAGAGATTACCGGACGTGTATGGGACCTCTCCCTGAACAAATTTGTCAATTTCGCAATCATCGCTTGAGTGTGGAAACTCATGTTCTGCGATTTCCTTCTGTGATCGAGCAACCTTTTCCAAAGTTCGATTAATGTAGTCGTGTGTAGTTTCGACGTCATCAACGAGCATGATTGGAATATCATCATACACCGGATAAATATGATTTCCTGAACAAATTAGACTTTCGCCTAAGAGTTCCAGCTTTTCCTTATCACGCGGACAGACAATGTGGACTTTCATCCATTCTTTCATAATAATTCACGACAAAATCAAAAATCCGAGGCTTTTTGGGACACAGCTATTTGCAATCGAGGTTTCCGTACGACAGGTCTGGGAAGACGGATGTCGAAGCATCTGCTTCTCAGAACGAGCGAATCCATTGCTCCAAACAACTTCCGACTAAATGAATCAAAAAGATTGTAATCCGGAACGAGCATTTTGACCCGGGCCGGCAAAAAAACGAAGAATCATGACACCGACGATCGAGACGGCGCCAACCTTAACGATCGAGGGCACGATAAGACCGTATGTGCCCTCGTACGAAATGGAGGTCAGCAACATGTAATACAACGTCGAGCGCCAAAACGAGAATTCCTGATTTTCCTGCAACGCGGCGTAAATACCGCGGATAAGTATGCCAAGTATTATCATACCCAGCGGAACGCCCCACGGGCCGAAGTTACGCAGAAGGTCGCCGATCGGTGTCATCGTAAAGGCATTCTCGCTGAAATTGAAATAAAGGTCGGCGTACTTGCCCGGTTCGATGCCAACCGGTTTGTTTGGCCAGATAATCCTCGGTACGAAAAAAATCACTGTGTCGGTCCATATATTATCGCTAATACCATAGAGTTCCTCGTACGGGGCGAGTTTTTCGTAGTTCGAAACAATGACGGCAAGCGAACTTACCGATTCGAGTCGCTCGCCCAGGGCGACGAAACCGAAAGTCAAATTGGACATTAGTTCCTGATCTCCGACCTTTTCAATCGTGGAAGTAACGACATCGGCGTATTTATCCATCTCGAGCGTCCGCTGATCTTGTTTGATCGAGCGAAACGTCGTGCCATAGATCATTCCGAAAACTACCGCAACGAAACCGATCACGGCGCCGATCGAACCCATCTTTAATGTCACCTTTCGCCCCGAAAGCACAAAAGCAAAAGCGATCATGATGAACGTGTTTATGAAAATTCCCCGATTTCCCTGAAAGGCGGAGCGGGCGAACGCGGAAATAAGCAGGGTTGCGATAATTAGATATTGTTTGGTACCGAGCTTCGTTGTACGAAAGACATAAAGCCAGAGAATCAGGCCGGCCTCGATCCAGAATAATGAAAGCAGGAAGACGATACCGTCGAAGATCCCGCGTTCTTCAACCTTCTGGAATCCAAGCAGCCCTTGAGTAAAAGCGAGTATAGTATTGGCCAATCCGAGGACGAGTAAGATCAGTCCAGGTCCTGCCATCTTTTCGGTTGTCCAGTTCCAAACCGGAAGCCAGCGCGTGACCCTATCGCCGATCATCCGCCCAATCGGCATCGTGTAACCGACGATCAAACTCAAATATCCGAGCATAATATAGAAAAACGTCAGCGGGAGGTTGTATCGCTCATCTTCTACAAATGCGAGATAATAAGGTTCGACAATTCCGGATGCTAGCAGAAGGCCGCCGATAAAGAAGGCGGGAAAGAAATAAGTCCATGCCGGAAAAACCAGAGGATGAAACGGATCGAATTTGCCTTTATAAAATAGAAAGATCGCAGGTGACGCAATTATGCCACCAGTTAGAAGGCACCACGGAAGTAAATAATACTTGTAACTGCCACTGCCGACACTAAGGTCGGTCAAAAAGTACGTGAGGACAACGACAAAAACAACTCCCCAAAGCGCCGCGATCGGATACAGCAGATTAGTCGCCCTTGGTGCGGCGCCTCGAGGATTGTAGATATTAATTTCAGCCATTCGTCCGAAGGTCGGGGCCTCTAAATTCCGATGCTTGCCATGAAAAGTTGCCATCTCGACAAGGACACAGTTTAAACTGTAGTACGTAAAAAACGAAACCCCGATTGCAGGTGAATTCGTGCGGTAGGTTCGATCCGCCTACCTCGTTCGACCATAAACTTTGAATATTTGTCTTTCGTTGGCATAATTGCAACCAACATTCCATTTATGAAACTTGTCAGTTTGCCGAAAGTTCAATTCCCCATCTTATTTGGTGTTATCGCCGCGTTGACGCTTAGTCCAATATGGGCGGCCGACCGATTTATTAACCAGGATGGATCGGGACACGTCAATGCGTCGTATGTAATGCTACAAATTATTAAGGGCAACGCGTTTTTCGCCGATCATTTTGCTTTCAATTCACCCTTTGTGCCTAATTCCAGCGGCCACTGGCTGATGGTTCCACTGCTGCAGATTTTTTCGCCGTTTGTTGTGACCAAGTTCATGATGTCGGTGACGTTTATCTCTGTTGCGGCGGCCGTCGTTTGGGTCAGGCGGCAAACCGTCGCCGACGAAGGCCTTCCAACGAGCCTTTTGATCGGCGTCGTTTTGGGCTTCAATTGGCTCTGGCTTTTGGGATCGTACAATTTCATTCTTGGCATTGCCGGATTTGGTTTTACGCTCGGACTATATTATCGGTGGCGTGAAAAGATGAGCTTTACTCGCTGCTGTGTCATCGCTTTGTTGCTTGCCGTGGTGTTTTTGAGTCATTTGATAAGCTTTTTGGTTTTGGCAGGAAGTATCGCGATCCTTGCCGCATTCGCCGCGCAGGGGGATCGTAAAAAAACTATTTTATGGACTTCTGCGGCTCTGATTTCGGCAAGTCCCCTTTTAGTTTTTTATAAGACTCTCAGTACAAGCGGCGAAGTTTTTCGGCCGGCTTGGCGATCGTTGGCCGACTCGTATTCGCTAGGAAGCTGGATAACTCAAATAACCGCCGTCGATCCATTCGTGCTCATCAGTCGTCGAACGATTCCATTTACGACGTTTGATTCGGTCGGTTTCGTGGTCTTTTCGCCTATGCTCTGGATCATCGCTGCGTTCGGTTTTATGGCCTTCGGAACGATGATTGGCGGCCGAGGGCGAGAGATCTATTCAAAGCGTTTCCTGCCATTTGCCATTCTATTTGCAGCGTCGATGTTCGCTGCGTGCTTCGCACCGGATGATTTTGGCCTGACGAACGGCAGCCTGCTACGACAGCGGATCTGTCTGGCCGGCCTTGTATTTGCGGTACCGCTCTTTCGATTGGAAAGAACATTGTGGCTGAAGCATTGTGCTCATCTTTGCCTGGCCTTCGTCATAGTCTTTCAAACGGCCGCACTTTGGGAATATTCACTTCGCAGTACCGAGGATACAAAAGACTTTGCCGCTGCCGCGAAGGTCGTAAAAGAAGGACAAGCGATAGCTTCGATTGTAATTGTTGAGGAACCGATACGGTTTCACGCGCTTCCTGGCAGTCAAATGAACAACTATCTCGGCATCGGGAAAAATGTGATTGTTTGGGATAATTATGAAATGGGACACTATCTGTTTCCCGTCGTGCCTCGGAATCCGGAGGATAAGAAATTTGTCTTCGATTTGACCACATCGAACATGTTCTATTTGAACAACCGAACGGAGGATTTCTACGAGAATCTAACCGACCTTGATTCCTGTTTAGCCAGGAATAATGGCAGAATAGACATCATGGTGCTGTGGGGCCGGAACGAACAGATTGAAAGAATCCTGAGAAAGAGCTTTGACGCCCAAGCTTTTTATGAATCCGGCCGTATTCGCCTCTTTAATCGGCTCCAGTAGATTATGACAACAAACATATCTGATCCGACAAAGAGCGCAGAACTCCTTTCAATCGTGGTCCCGGTATTCGATGAAGAAAAGACGCTGGCGGCGATTGTCGAGAAACTGCTCGCGGTGCCGCACCTACACGAGATAATTATTGTTGATGATTGCTCAACGGATGCCACGCCGGAAATCATCGAACGTTTGGCCGCGGAACATGTTGTGATTAGGAGTGTGAGACTTCCGCAAAATCAGGGCAAGACGGCCGCGGTGAAAGCCGGGTTTGCGAATACGACGGGCTCAATCGTCATCGTCCAGGATGCCGATCTGGAGTATGATCCGGCTGAGATACCCGACGTTATTTATCCGATCGTCGCGGGTTTTGCCGATGTAGCATACGGCTCGCGATTTATGGTGAGACGAGCGGCGCGCGTTCTGTATTTTTACCACTATCTTGGGAATAAGGGCTTGACCTTTTTATCGAATGCACTAACGAATCTCAATATCACAGACGTTGAGACATGTTACAAGGCATTTCGAGGCGATATTATCCGAAACATGAATATCACGTCCTCCGGCTTTGGTTTTGAGATAGAAGTTACGGCAAAGGTCGCGAAGCTCGGCTGCGTCCTGTATGAAGTGCCGATCAGCTACTACGGCCGAACATACGAAGAAGGCAAGAAGATAACATATCGCGACGGGATCGCAGCATTCTATTATGCCGTCAGGTTCAACTTATTTTGCAGCCGCAAGAGTTCTTTCAAAGCGGTTCCGGAGATTTCAAACCGCCTCACGCCGCTGCTCGCTTCGAAACAAGATGAAAAATCCTGAAGTCGAATATGCCGGCAAGGACCTCGAAGCGATGGATTTTGCCGAGAATTACCACCGCTGGATTTTGAATCTGCTCAAGCCATACCTTGGCAAACATCTTGTTGAAGTGGGAGCGGGAACCGGATCGTTTTCAGAGATGCTTCTTGAAACAAACCCCGAAACGCTAAGCCTCGTCGAGCCATCTGCGATGTTTCTTGCCTTGACCGAAAATTTGTCAAGATCGAAAGTTCCGGCCGTGATCAAATTCTTCAGGAGTATATTTACGGTGGTGGCGGCTGAAATTCGGGAAGCTCAAGCACCGGACACTTTGATCTACGTTAATGTTTTGGAGCATATCGAAAACGACCGGCTTGAGCTGGAAACGGTAAATCAGACGCTTGCGGCGGGAGGTCACGTCTGTATCTTCGTTCCGTCGATGCCCTGTCTGTTCAGCGATTTCGACAAGCGGATCGGTCATTTCCGCCGATACAGGAAAAAGGAATTGATCGAAAAATGTGAGGCGGCCGGGTTTAAGATCGTGGTCGCCAGATACTTCGATTTCCTTGGCATTCTTCCGTGGTTCGTAAAATATCGTTTGATGCGTTCGCTTACGTTGGAGAGTGCGGCCGTTCAGCTCTATGACTGCGTTGCCGTGCCAATTATCAAACGGTTGGAGAATTTTATTCACCCGCCGATTGGAAAGAATCTGTTGGTCGTGGCCAAAAAGGCCTGACCTGCTTTCTTTATTAGTGTTTCAATTCAAATGAAAGAAGATTTAGGTTTACTTCAAAAACTAATTAGAAGTTATACTTTTTATTCACCAATTCAAAGAGGTAAATATAGGTTGTCCGATCTTGCGATTAGCCTGTCCCGAACATTGCCGGCCGAGATGATGGTCAAATCAACCGATGGCCGTCAACTTCTAATCGATACGGCAAACAGTTCTTATCGATACCTCTATTTTATCGGTGAATATGAGCCTGTTATATCAAGCATCTTTAAGGAGATAATCAGGCCTGGCGATGTTTGTTTAGATATCGGCTCGAATATCGGCTGGTTTACGACTCTGTTTCAAAAACTTGTCGGCAGCGAAGGCGGAGTTCATGCTTTTGAGCCCGTTCCGCCTATCTTCGAGCGTTTGAAACGCAACGTAGAACTAAATGAACCGGCAGATAATGTTAAATTAAATAACTTTGCGTTGGGCGATGTTCAAGAAAATGTCGACCTGCATATTTTCCCCGGTCTTCCGCACGGTCATGCTTCGATTTCCACATTTGATCACAGGGACTTTGAAGTTTTTCCAAGCCGAATGATAACTCTTGATTCATACCTGTCCGAGAACGAGATTGCGAATGTAAATCTGGTTAAGATAGATATTGAAGGCGCGGAGCTAATGATGTTAAAGGGTGCATCAAAGCTGTTTATTCAAAGCCGATTACCCGTTTTTGAAATCGAAATGGCCTTAGCCACGACTCGCGGCTTCGGCTACTTACCCAATGATCTGATCGAACATATCTCCAACCAGGCCGAATATGACTTTTTTGCAATAGATGAGAAATACTCAAAACTTCGTCAGATAAAAAGCTTCGATCCTGAAGATATCGGTGCGAATGTATTGTGCCTTCCAGTAGAGTTCAATGTAGAAAAAATATCTAAGTGGATGAACTAATCTTATTCTTGCCTAATTTACAAACCGCTATCACGCCATCACTTAGGTGCGGCGAAAACTTAACGCAAATATCGTTGGCTAGATTGTAATACCATGGATTGAAAGGTCGATGCTCGGAGCCGATATCGTAAAAACAAAACTCGGTGACGCACAAATCTTCTCTTTCGAGCATCAAACTCAGCGTCCTGAATGAATAATACGACGCGTGATCCGGGTGAACCGGTTCGTTCAACCCGCCCTTGCCGCGCAGTCCGTAGATCAAAAAACGCATCCCGCAATAAGCATTTATCGTAGTGATTATCAACACTGTCCTGGCATTCATGAAACGTTTGACGCCGTGCAAAAAAAGCCCCGGATTCGAAAGATGCTCGATAATTTCGCCGGCAATGATCACGTCGAAAGTTTGGTCGAGAGCGACATCTTCGAGACGTTCGAGATCAGCTCTGAATAAATTCTTACCGCCAGCCGCTGCCAGTATGTCCAGTCCGTCCTGATCAAAATCAAACCCGTACAACTCGCATGCTTTTTTTTCAAGCTCGAAATGCAAGAGCATTTCGTTCTCGATCGACTCTTTAGTGTACGGCCAATTCGTGCAGCCAAGATGAAGCACCTTTCGGCCGGCGCACATCTCTTTGATGAATTCGACTCTTTGAACAAGTTTCATATGATAATTCACGCTACTGGCTAAAAACCCGTTTGATCAAAAGGCGCTCATCTGCAGTTACAAAATCCAAAAGCCAGAGAACGAAACAATAAGCTAAACCGCCAACAAAAACCGAGAACAGGAATGTCGGCCAGTTCGCGGGCAACAATGCGATCACAATAGATTCGATCAAGGCTGCACCAAGAGCTGCGAGGGCCAAATTGCCAACCAACCCCAACCAAAACCGAGTTTGGATGTTTTTGAAAAAACACTTTTCAACAACGAAGATCGAAAAAAAGATTGTAGTAAATCCGGCCGAACGCGCAGCCGCCACACCCAAGTTGCCATAATCGCCAGTCAAAACAAACATCAGAGCGATACAAACAACAAGGCAGACGGCAAAAATGGCTACATTATACTGTGGAAAGCCAAGGCCCTCGGTCATTTGCCACGAGACCGTCAAAATGGAAACCAGCCCAAACGTAATGAAATGCAAAATTAGCAGGTTCGACGAATTCTGCTCAAATCCTGGTCCCATCCACAAAAGCAGGAACAGTTTACCGTTGATAACCACATTGGTCAGCACAAACACCACCAATAGGCTAACTACCTTTGTCGCTTTGGTATAGATCTTGAGTAATTTGTTTTTATCGTCTTTTAATTCGCTTGCCAGCGGAAAAATAACCAGCACAAGGCTAGAGACAAAACCGTGAAGATACATTCCGAGCGACATCGGAACAACGTAATATGTCAAACTTTCTGTTCCAAGACGCTGCGCTATCCAACCACGCTCAAAAAGTAAAAGGAGGTTGGCGAGAATCTGATACCCTACAATCCCAGCGCTGTATCGCAGGACAAGGCCAAGCGTTTCGCGCTCGAACCTCAACCCGATTCCAAATTCCGGCAATAGTCGTTTTGCCGCGACGGCAAACACGGTGGAGAAGAAAAAGAGCACCAGAAAATTCCAGTATAGCAAGGCCAACAAGCCAAAACCAACATACGCCAGCAACAGGTTTCCCGATATCAATGCGAGGCTATTCGCCGTAAAAATCTTGGAATAAACATCAAACCTTTGAATTCCCTGCAGCACAGAACTAAAAACCTGATTGAGCATCGAAAGAAAAATGATGCCCGACGCAACATACATCGCTATGACCGTTTTGTTCTGAGCTGCCGGCTCGATCCGGAACACGTCGCGGACCAGCCAGCTTGCGAGAAGACAAATGACGATGACCCCGAATAAACCGATTACGATGTTTAGAAAAAAACTGGCTGCGACCACATCGCGTATTTTCTCTGACTCACCGCTGACGCGATACTCGGCAATGTATTTGGTGATTGCACGTCCGAGGCTAAACGCGAAGGAATAGCCGATGAAACCTAGAACCAACGCATAGATTCCGTAGTCGCTATTTCCAAGCGACCGGACTATTACCGGCGTTGCGATAAAGCTCAGACCCACTGGTAAAATCCACGTCAGCGAGCCAAATATAACATTTCTGACGATGTTCTTGCTCGTCTGTTTTTGATGATCTTGCGTCATTTGCCGCGGAGTGAATCTCTGTAGCTTTCAATCACGATCTTCGCGACCGATTGTTCGTCAAAGGTTTTAAGGACGAAATCACGACCGAAATGCGATAATTTCTGGCGCAACTCGTAATCGTTCTTCATGGTGAGAATCGAGTTCGCCAATGCCTGGCTGTCGCCAACTTCGATCAGAATACCGGTTTCGAGGTGCTTTATTGCCTCAGGAATCCCATAAACATTTGTCGAAATACTTGGTAAACCCAACGCCATTGCCTCCAACAAGGCAATCGGCAAGCCCTCTACAAAACTCGGCAATACAAACACGTCAGCGATACGAAAAAACTTCAGTACATCTGACCGATCCTTGCCGGCGGATGCGGATAGTATTAACCTAAAACAGTCACCCAGCCGGTAAGCCTCGATCCTTGCGAGTTCGGCGTCACCGGGCATCTTCGGCGTCAGCCACGCAAACGCGACCTCTTTATCACAATTCAATACCAGCTTCGCGGCATCCAGAAAAACCCAACGCCCCTTTCGATCAATGAATTGGCCAACGCATAAAACGAGAAACTTGTTTTCGTTTATGCCGTGCCGACGACGAATCTCGGAAACATCGATCCCGGCCCGGAATGCGGCGTCGATCTCGGTCGGATTCACAGCCGTGTAAGTAACCTTCATTTTCTTCCAGAATTCCGCTTCGACCCAGCCTTTCAGTTTGTCTTTAGTATCTTGATTCGAAGGAAATATGTGAAACCCAGGGAGTCGTGACACGAACTGCAGTCGTGTTTTCCACACCGTCTCACGCCATTTGGAAGAATCTGGTAAAAAATTGTGCATGGTCACAAATACGTTCGCACGACGCATTGCAAGTGCCGTCAAGAATAACCACGATTGCCACGGTGCGGTCTCAATATGCAAAATACTCTCGCGTAAATTGTACTTAAACAAATGTCTGAAACTCGTAAATTCCGCGTGAATACGCCGCAGTTGCCGCTGTAGTTTCCGCTTTACGGTCGGTACGGCGCCGCTGTCGAGGCAAGCATCTATAAATTCGTAACGCACGCCAAGGCTTTCAAGATAGTTGAGAATGTCCGGCAAAGAGTTTCGCGGCAAAATCACGACGATGTCGCAATCCCGCAGAGCTTCTTTCATTATGGCCAGAAAATATATCTGGGCGCCGCCCCATTCGATATAGTTCCAAAGGAAGATCAATTTAGGCCGTTTCGGGATCATTAATAGGTGGCGTTCTAAACAATCGACTGTTTAACGGCAACCGATATAATTTCTCAAATTAAGGAAAGGACTTGATTATCGAATTAGGCGGGGCGTAATAAGCAAATTTCGTGCCCCATACATCACAGATTTTAACAGAAGTCGGCCGCAAAACACCGCAAAAGCTATCGCCGCCTGCAATTTTGATGGAGCGGATTCCCATACGGCCATGAATTGGCGTTGCAAGTTTAAGGGATGTTTTTGATCAAAAAAAAGAATTTTCAAGACCTCTCTTGCGGATAGACTATGAAGAGGCGGCGGATATGTGTTGGGTTCACACCACACAAAGGCGCGCGGCTCGATCTTAGTTGCCCACCCTCTTTTTCTAAGTCTTGCAATGTATTGGGCATCACCCCATCCATATTGAAAGCTCCGTTCGTCCATTAATCCGCATTCACGGATTGCTTGAACCGGAAACAACACACAATTTCCGACAATGCACTCCACCTCAAAAGCATTGGGCGGTACGTTGAAGGCGGTGAGGTTGGTGGGAATATCCCATCCTCCCTTCCAGGTATGCCAAACTTGCCCAACTTGAAAAACCCTATGCGGTTCACTCCAAAGTAGCAAGAGAGCCCCGACAATCGAATGCGGATTACGAATCGCGGTTTCGACAAGTCGCTTAAGAAACTGGTCGTGGAAAACGGCGTCATCGTTCATGGTGACGACAAAATCTGGATCCCATTCAAGAGCCGCTTCAATTCCCCGGTTTGTACCGCCGGCGTAATGGAGTTTTCCATCGCCGGATATCAATTCAACATCCGGAAAGTATTGACGGATACTATCAGAAGTTTCGTCCGTTGAACCATCGTCCACGATAAAAATCCGAACCGACAATCCAGATACGTCGATTCTTGACAGGCTCCGCAAGCATTGTAGAGTAATTTCACGCCTATTATGAACCGGTATAACTAAAGCGATTCGGATCAAGTGATGATTCATGGTGGCAATGCCGTTAAACGGCACTTACCGCGGACTCTTGTTTGGCGACGCCGGCTTTGGTGACCTGCTCTTCGATCCAACGATAGGTTTTAGCAAGACCGTCCTCTAGGGAAATTTCAGGCTCCCAGCCCAAAACCTCTCTTAATTTTGAGTTGTCCGAGTTGCGGCCTCGAACGCCTTGCGGCCCGTCGATATGTTTTTTTGTAATCTCCACACCGGAGATATTGGCGATGATATCGGCTAATTCGTTAATTGAAAGCATTCGATCCTGACCCAGATTGAGCGGTTCGGCGAAATCCGACTGCATCAGTCGGTAGATACCCTCAACACAATCATCGATATAGCAGAATGAGCGGGTTTGCTCGCCGTCGCCCCAAATCTCTATCTCGTGGTTGCCAGTTAGCTTAGCGATCGCGATCTTGCGGCTCAATGCAGCGGGTGCCTTTTCGCGTCCACCATCCCAAGTGCCGTTCTCACCAAAAATATTATGAAACCTCACGGTCCTCGTCTCGATGCCGTAATCTTCCATATAATGCATACAAAGGCGTTCCGAAACAAGCTTTTCCCAACCGTACGCATCTTGCGGGTAGGCAGGATATGCATCAGCTTCTTTTAGAGGCGTCACATTTACGTCCTCCTGTAAATGCTCCGGATAGATACACGCCGAGCTTGTGTAGAGATAGCGCTTGACACCATTCTCCCTTGCCGCCTCGAGCGTGTGAAGATTGATCAGAGAATTATTGTAAAGGATCTGCGCGTGGTGGCAAGATATAAATCCCATACCGCCCATGTCTGCTGCGAGGGCATATACATGATCCATCCCCTTGGTAGCCGTGAGGCAGTTTTCCCAACGTCTGAGGTCGAGCAGTTCGAATTCATCCGCATCCGTCGGAGCAAACTCCGGCATCTTAATATCTACGCCGCGAACCCAATAACCTTTCGCTCTCAGATATGTAACCAAATGGCTTCCGATGAAGCCGCCCGCACCTGTAACTAAAACCCTTGTTTTGCCGTCCATAGTCAAAATGTTCGATCCTACTGTTGTTCGTCCCCGGAGATATAATTATTCCGGTGATAATAACTCTGGTAATAGTAATAATTATCTTTAGTATTCAAATTCACGTTGTTTAAGACAACGCCGAAAATCTTTGCTCCGATCTCATTCAGAAGTTGGCGTGAGCGGCGAACGACCTGACGCGAACTTTTCCCTGCGTGAACCACGAGAATGACCCCGTCGACCATCGATGCGATCAGTACACCATCAGTAAACGATGCGATCGGCGGCGAATCAACCACAACATGCGTAAACCGAGCCTGTAGCATTCGCAGTAGAGTCGCCATTTGTGACGAGCCAATTAGCTCGGCCGGATTTGGCGGGATTGGCCCTGAGGTCAAAAGAAAAAGCTTTGTTTTCTCGTCCTGCTTGACCGTCTTCATTATGTCCGAGTCACTGAGCTCGCTTGCCAAGAGCGTGCTCAATCCGTCCCCATTTTCGATTCCAAAAATCGAATGCAGCCGGGGCCGCCGCATATCGGCATCGATTATCAAAACGCGAGCACCGGTCTGCGCGAGACTAATTGCGGTATTTGTCGCGGTAGTCGTTTTTCCCTCAGAGGGCAGGCTAGAAGTGATCAACAGTGACTTTGGCGCGTGCCCGGCCGTCGAGAGTAGGATCGACGTTCGCAGATGCCGATATGCCTCTGCGAGCGATGAGCGCGGATCAGCCGAGATTAGCAAAGGCGAATGTGGCGATTCCTCTTCCTGCCCATCTGCGCCGACAAGGAGCAATTTTCGCTTTGGCATCGAATCGATCGCCGGAATAGCGGCAAGGGCCGGTAGTTGGAGATAATTCTCGATCTCCTCCGTCGTGCGGATCGTGTCGTCTAAATACTCAAAGAAAAGAGCAAGGCCCATCCCGAAAAGTGTCGAGAGAAACAACGCTGCCGCTACCGTCATAACGCGCCGTGGCGATACCGGCGTATCAGGCGGAATCGCGATCTCGATCACGCTAATATTGTTGTCGGATCCCTGAGACGCGACATCATTTCCGCTCACTTGTTTGCGAAGATTGTCGAGGAAGCCCTTGTTGGTGTCGATATTCTGCTGAAGCAGTTTAATATTGACCGCACTCTGATTCTGTCCCTGTGCTTCGTTGTACTGCTTATTGAAATCAACTCGAATCTTATTCTCTTTATCCTTTGCTTGCAGGTACTTAGTCCGCAGATTTTCGAGCAGGCCCTGAGTAGTTCTTTGGCGATAACCATCGAGGTCGGTTCTGAACTTAGCGATCGCTTTATCGATAGAATCCTCGTAACTTTTTATCTGGGCGTCGAGCTCTTTTATCTCGGGGGCACCCTCCTGATATTCCTGAAGCCTCAATGCCCTAGTCTGCCGAAGATCGGCGATCTTTTTTAGCGTATCGGACTGAAGTGAGCGGATATTATTTTCCTGCTCGGTAATAAACCGGGCCATCTGCTCTTCGGCAATCGCCTTGATCTTATCGGGTGAATTGCTCACCGTCATGTAATTAGCTTCTGCATTCTTACGTTCGTTCTCAACGTCGAGCAATTGCTTATTGAGCCCCGAAAGTCGCTGCATAACAATGGTGTCGTCGCCGTCGGTCTTGAGAATTCCGGCATTTTGAGTCAAATCGACCAATTTTTGTTCATCGTTTTGAATATCGGTTTGAAGCGCCGCGATCCTTTGCTGCAGGAAATCGTTGGTTTTCCGGCTCGTACCTGATCGTTTCTCCTGATTCGCATTCATAAACGTCTCGGCGATCGAATTCACAACATATGCCGCAAGTTCCGGATCGGTATGACGAAAAGTAAGTTCGATCAAGCGTGTATCCTTAACCGTTGCCCGTGACTCTCGAACTGGATCGACATCAAGACTCTTATGTATCACCTCAACGAAAGGAGCGAGGCGTACAGCTTCCGCAATCTCTTCCGACGTCGCTAACGCTGAATCGGCTACATCGCCTTCGGAACTATCTGATTTGTCCTTCTTATCTCGATCATCTGTTGCCAATCCGACCGTCCGTAGTACCGAACGCCACGGAGACGATGAGGAATCATTCTTTGCCTGCTGAAATTCTTTGTTAGCGTCGAGATTATGTTCCTTAATCACCCGACGCAAAAGTCCATCACTCCACAGCAGCTGTAGTTGGGTGTTAAAATATGACGGATCCGCGTTTGAGATCGGTCGCTGGCGATCGTTTGTAACGAGGTCAGGGTTTGTTTGTTCGAGATCGACCTGGACTTTGGCTTTTGCGGCATAAACATTCGGCTTTCGAGCCATATATACGGCAGCCAATGTTGTTACGAGTACGGTTATTCCGATTACCAGCCATAAACGCTTACGAATGGCCCGCCAATAATCTAATAACTGAAATCCTTCAGATGACTGAGCGTCGCGGTATGTCGGATAACGGCCGGCTGGAATCGCGTGATGTTCAAACTGGCCTTCCAACTCGTTCGAGTCGTTTACTGGATTTCTGACGATTTCTCTCGTTTCTTTCATAAATGCTATTACGGCAACCTGTAGATCGCGCTCGGAACCGAACTCTTGATCGAGTTAGCGAGTCCGAACAATATTGCTTTTGCATTGTCCTGCGAAACCGCAACGATGTCGTTGGGTTCGAGATATGGGTCCTTTACCTTGCCTTTGTCGATCTGACTGAGGTCGAAAATAAATTCCGCCCGATCGACGCTCCCCGGCATTTGCCTTAATACCCTAATCTTATCCCGTCTGGCGGCAGATTTTAAGCCCTCAGCCGAAACTATAGCCTGCGTCAGAGTGATCGGCTCGCGAACCTTAAATGAACCCTGCTTATTCACATTTCCGTAAACATAAATGATATCCGCGTCCAAAACCGACACTACGTCGCCGGGCTGCATCCAAAAAGTTTGCCTCGCTTCCTGCACTTCGCGAATTTTAAAATCGACGACCGCGATCTGATCGCCATTCGTGGCGTCGCCTGCTTCCCTGCAATTCGTCGTGCTACCCGTACGAGCCACCAAAAGCCGCGTTCCAGCCTCTTTACTCGGCCCGCCAGCCATAGCAAGCATTTCGAGTAAGTGGATGCGTCGGTTCACGAAGTAATTTCCTGGCTTTTCAACTGCGCCTATAACCGCAACGGCCTGTGATCTCTGCTCGGCAACGACGACGCTCACACGAGGGTCACGCAAGTACTTCTCTCGATACGCATTCTCGATTTCTGTCGCGAGTTCGCGCTCGGTCTTACAAACCGCAATCACCGGCCGATCAAGTCTATACAAAACGATCGTTCCATTCGGGCTGACCGGAACCCGTTGGTTCAGATCGGAATGGCGAAAAACCTGGATGTCGAGGATGTCCTGAAAACCAATTCGGTACCGGTCGTTCTTTGACGTAACGCTTGCGATGAGATCATCGCCGGGGGTCTTAGGTGATGCATCGATTTTTGACGGGTCAGTCACCGTCTGTGAGAACACCGATAAACTGCCCGCCGCAATGACAATGCACAATATAATAATAATGGCTCTTAAATTGCCCATAATAACTTCCTATGAGAACGGCAAAAACTCCGGAGCTAATACTTAAAGTAAAGTCTCTTGCAAGCGTAAATAATAGCAAAAACACACTGCTTTGGAAACATAAGTTTTGAAAGTTCAATGAATTTAGCTAAACTCTGTTACACGCTCCTTAAGCAATAATGGAAACCGCAACGCCGATGCTTCGGCAATATCTCGAGATTAAAAAGCTCTATCCGGGAACGATCCTGTTCTTTAGGCTCGGTGACTTTTACGAAATGTTTCACGAGGACGCCATCGTTGGTGCCCGCGAACTTGACATCACTTTGACGGCGAGACACAAAGACTCGACAAATCCGGTACCGATGTGCGGCGTTCCGTACCACGCTGCGTCAAACTATATCGCTCGGCTGGTGCGAAAAGGTTATCGGGTCGCCATTTGCGACCAGACAGAGGCCGCAACTAAAGGTGTGAAGCTCGTAAAGCGCGAGGTCGTTCGAGTTATAACGCCCGGCACGGCGATCGACCCCCAGTTGATCGAAGCGAAGGAGTCGATTTATCTGGCTGCGGTTTTCGGCGCGGGAGAAACGTATGGCGTTGCTTTTCTCGAGACGTCGTCGGGCCAGTTCTCGGCGACGGAAATAACCAGTTCGGATGCGTGGCAAAAGATCGCGGATGAGATCGAGACGTTCAGCCCACGAGAGCTTTTGTATCCAAGATCATTAGAAACGCTGATCGCAAAAACTTATGGGTCGCCGCAAAACGCAGGTTCACCTTCCCTTTTCTCAGGGCAACGCCAATCAGGCTCATCCGACCTCCCGGCGATCACTCTCACGTCGCTCGATGATGAAAATTTCGACTTAACGGATTCTGACCGGCTGTTGAAGGCGCAGTTAGAAGTCAAAGAGCTTTCGGGATTCGGTTTGGAAGGCCGCAACTCGGCGGTGCGGGCGGCCGGAGCGTGTCTTCGTTACGCGCGGGAAACGCAACGTGCGGCTGCGGGCCATATTTCCGGAATAACTTATTTTGAATCGTCGGATTTTATGATCCTCGATGCGGTTACGCTGAGGAATCTTGAGATCTTTGAATCGCGTGGCGATAAGAACAATAACACTCTGTTTAGCGTGATCGACGAGACCGTCACGGGTATGGGATCGCGGCTTCTAAAACAGTGGTTTCTGCGACCATCGCTAAAACGAAGTGAGATTCAAACCCGTCTATCGGCTGTACAAGAGTTGTCCGATACTATTTTGCGCGAGAAACTGAGGTTTCTCTTAAAAAGCGTTAGCGACCTCGAACGTTTGATCGGCCGTTTAAACCTCGGTGCGGCCACGCCACGAGACCTCGTCGCATTGCGCCGCTCAATTGGGCAAACCCCCGAGATAAACTCATTCCTGACGGATGTTAAGTCGCTGCTTCTGCAGGTTTTGTCCGAAAATATTTTTGAATTGCCGGAAACTCGCGAACTTATCGACCGTGCGATCAGCGACGAACCACCGATCAATGCGAGCGATGGCGGTGTGATTCGCACTGGTTTTAGCGCCGAGCTGGACGAGCTGCGCGGCATTTCGGACTCCGTTAAACAGACAATCGCGTCATTTGAAGAAAAAGAACGAGTTCGAACGGAAATTTCGAATTTGAAGATCCGCTTCAATGGTGTTTTTGGCTATTACATCGAAGTTTCAAAGGGCAACGTTTCGCGCGTTCCCGACGATTATGAACGCCGCCAAACCCTCGCAAACGCCGAGCGCTACACCACGCCGCAGCTCAAAGAATGGGAAGGGAAAGTTCTTGGCGCCGAGGAGCGGATACTTCAAATTGAGGATGAATTATTTAATCAGGTAAGGGCACAGGTTTGCGAAGAGACGCGAAAATTACAATCCACGGCGCGAGCCCTTGCGACGCTTGACGCATTGTGCGGTTTGGCCGAAACCGCAACCCGGAGAAACTATGCGTGTCCGGTCTTGCACGATGGTGACGAGATCGAGATCAAGAATGGGCGACACCCGGTCGTTGAGGCCTCCGTCGGTTCATCTTTCATCCCGAACGACATTTTGATGAATAACGCCACCGACCGCTTGCTAGTAATTACGGGCGCGAATATGGGCGGTAAATCGACGCTGCTTCGGCAAGTCGGCATCATACAGATCTTGGCTCAAATTGGCTCGTTCGTGCCGGCAACTTCGGCACGGCTTCCGATTCTTGATCGCATTTGGACGCGTGTCGGCGCATCTGACGACCTCGCATCAGGACGATCGACATTTATGGTCGAGATGACCGAGACGGCCTCGATTCTGCACAACGCAACGCCCCGAAGCCTTGTCTTGCTTGATGAGATCGGCCGAGGGACCTCGACTTTCGACGGGCTTTCGATCGCGTGGGCGGTTGCCGAGCATTTGCACAACTCACCGGAACATTCGGCGAAGACGCTTTTCGCAACACACTATCATGAGTTGACCGAATTAGCCGAAAACCTGCCGGGTGCCAAGAATTATCAGATCACGGCGACCGAAAAGGACGGTGATGTAGTTTTTCTGCACAAACTCCAGCCTGGAAAGGCATCAAAATCCTATGGTATTGCCGTTGCAAAACTCGCTGGTCTTCCGGCCTCAGTTATAGAGCGGGCCAAAAATGTGCTCGAAAAGCTCGAAGAATATGAGCTCGCGGTTTTTGCCAGTGAAAAGAAGGAAGGCCTGGCACATGCGGCGGGCGGGCGGCTAGCGGCACAATTTTCTCTGTTTGCGGTTACAAACGAGACTGCGGTAAACGAACTTCGCGATGCAAAGATCGAGGACCTTTCGGCAGATGAATCAAAACAGCTGCTCGCCAGGATCAAAGGCAAGATAGTCTAAGACCCGCGGCGGCAGCTAAACTCTAAAAAACCTCGATATATTTTGGTTTCGACTCCGGCGTAACTAGCAGCCGCAGGGAATTAGCTCCGTTTGAGCTCATTTCTATCGATGCTTTGCGAACGAGTTTGGTTCTGGACGCGGTCTTATCCGCGGCAATCGCAGCAACCGAGCCTGCTATCCATTTGTCGCGATCCGCCCATTCCGGAAACAGGTTGGTTAGCAGAGTCGAAATAGCAGCTTGGCCCTGAGGACTCAATTTGCCACCTTCGATCTTCATTGAAATAGCGATGCCGACCTCGTCGATGTCTTTGCGAGCGCCGAAGATCTCGAGTTTGATCTTTTTATCCGACGAATAACCAATCCATTTACTTGAATCGACTGCCTCTGACGCTAGTTTAACCGAAAGCAATTGTGACAGGCCGGCGACGGCCTGATCGAATGAAACACCCAGTCCTTGTTCCGGTTTGCCTAAACCCGATCCACCAGTACCAGGATATCCAAACCATAAAACGGCAAACTGCCCGTCAACAGCAATTCCCACCTGATCCCACGCCATATCCTTGAACATTCCAAGATTTAGAATGATCGAATTGTGCAGACTGCTTTTCCCCCACGCCTGCAGGGCTAGACTCGGGTTGGCTTGGCCGGTTGCCGTCCGGTAGAGCGTTTCGTAGCCTTGCCCTTTATAACCCGTATTCAACCGCTGCGGAGCATCGATAACACACGGCCAGGTCTTTTCGTCCTTAATATCGTACGGGCAATTGCTCCAGCTGTGCGTGAGGGTTTTGAGGTTAAGTTTCAAGTCCAGGACCCGCCTGTTCGCCAGCAAACTCAGAGACGACGAAAGGCGAACTTGCGGGCGATTATTTGCCGCCCGGTACTTGTTTACCAATTGAAAGAGTGACTGTTCGTCGGACGAATTCGTATCTCCGGCACAGGTCTTTGCACTCAGCATCTGGTTTCCCGTACAGCTACCCTGAGCTAACGCAGAGGTAAAAGTTCCTTCGGCGCCCATCCAGACTACGGTTAAAAGCAGCGAAATTACTGCATTCGAGAAGCTCTTCATAACAAACAAACTCCATCGGTAAATTCTTATGGTGAATAAGTATAATAGTTCCCGCCTAAATGCAACGATATTTTTGCAGAATCCTCCGGACGGACTAGAATATGCGCGTATGACAAATCGAAGAACTTTTTTGGCAACCTCATTGCTTGGTTTGCCGTTCCTGGCACCGCGGGGCAATGCCTCTCAAAACAACGCGGATAAGATCTACAAGAAACCGGTCGTGGTTTCGACGTGGGATAGCGGGCTGCGGGCGAACGCCGCCGCCTGGAAGGTGCTTGACAAAGGCGGGCGTGCGATCGACAGCGTTGAAGAGGCTGCAAAGTCGGCCGAGGACGAAGTTAGTTGCTGCGTCGGTCTTGATGCATATCCCGACCGTGACGGCTTTGTCACTTTGGATGCGTCGATCATGGATCATCGGGCCAATTGCGGAAGCGTCGTCTTCCTGCAGCATATCAAACACCCGATCTCAGTCGCGAGAAAGGTGATGGAAAACACAAAGCACGTGATTTTGGCGGGCGACGGCGCTCTGCAGTTTGCCCTTGAGAACGGATTTGAACGGTTGCCCCAAAAGCTCTCGCCCGACGCGGAAAAGGCTTGGAAAGAGTGGTTAAAGAAATCCGACTACAAACCAGTTATCAATATCGAAAACCGGAAAACGATAGGCAGTCGTTCACCATCGGCTCCGGCGTTTTTGGCAAACGGCGAACCAAATCACGATACGATGGGCACTATTGCTTTGGACGCACGGGGAGATCTTTCGGGAGCGGTTACGACGAGTGGAATGGCGTTTAAGATGCATGGGCGCGTGGGCGACTCACCGATAATCGGGGCGGGATTGTTTGTTGATAACGAGGTAGGCGCCGCTACGAGTTCGGGAGTCGGCGAAGAAGTTATCCGTATCTGCGGAACTCATACCGTGATCGAGTTAATGCGGTCCGGACGCGCGCCAGAGCAAGCGTGCCGCGAGGCCGTAATGCGAATAATCAAACGTGACCCTGCAAAAGCTAAGGAAATACAGGTTGGTTTTGTAGCAATATCGAAGAGAGGAGAGGTCGGAGCTTTCTCGGTCGTTAAGGGCTTTACTTATTCCGTTACGAACTCACAATATCCTACCGGCAAGGTTTTCCCTGCTTCAAGTCATTTTCCGGTCTGATCGGTCTTCTTCTTTTCAACGCCGCTGTAAACGTGAAAATGAAGATGCTTCGAGTCCTGGTACTCGCCCAGATTCGTAAGAACCCGGGCCGCACCGTTTTGTGCGACTAAATCAGCAGAAACATGGCGTATTACTTCGAAAAGCTCCAGGAGAGTTGCATTGTCGCCTTCGGTCAATGTCAGCAGCGACGAAATGTGTCTTTTCGGGATCACGACAATGTGCGTTTCCCAGAATGGCCGCGTGTGGTGATAGGCGAGAACATTCTCAGTCTCGTACACCTTATCGACCTCGATCAGGCCGCTCAAAACGCTTTCGCAGTAAAAATCCTCGGGCATGGGCTTAACTCAACCAACTTTATAAAAATATGGCTGGCTGGTAAACTCCTGTTTTAGGTTTTGGCATTGTTTTTGATGATCGAGCAGCTAAGTTCCCTTTCAATAGAAAAAAAGGTTGGGCAGTTATTTTTTATCGGCTTACCAGGGCCGGACTTTGACGGCGCAACTCGCGAGTTACTTGACGAAGTCTCGCCAGGCGGAGTCTGCCTATTTGCCAGAAACATTCGGGAAAGATCGCAAACCAGGAATTTACTTGAGGGTATTCGCACATTGGTACCCGTTACGCCGTTCTTGAGCGCTGATCAGGAAGGCGGCCTTGTCGATCGGTTAAGGCGGATCTTGTCGCCTATGCCGGCCGCCAACAGGATCAACTCGAAGGCGGAGAGCAAGCGTTTGGCTGAATTGATATCGGAATCGCTCGGGATTCTGGGCTTTAACATGGATTTCGCTCCGGTTGTAGACGTCGTCGATGCCAAACGAATGCAATATGCAAACGGACTGTATTCGCGTGCCTTTGGGCAATCTAAAGAAGATGTGGTGGAGATAGCGGGCGAGTTCCTCGAAGTTTTGCAGAATCATGGCGTGATCGGCTGTGCCAAACACTTTCCGGGTCTCGGCGCGGCTGAGGTCGATTCGCACGAGGAACTGCCGTCAGTTGGAATTTTGGAAGCCGAACTTAACGAAGTTGACTTGTTTCCGTATCGTGAGCTGCTCGCAAAAAACGTGGTCCACGCAATAATGGTTGCTCACGCGAGCTTTCCGAACCATCACTTGCAGGATGCCGATCAAAATGGCAAACTTTTACCGTCTTCATTAAGTTACAGTTTTGTAACGACCCTTCTTCGCGACGAGCTGCGGTTTGATGGCCTCGTTATCACGGATGATCTTGAAATGGGTGCAATAATCAACAGTTACGGCATCGGTGATGCTTGTAAAATGGCGGTTGTCGCCGGGGTCGATATGCTCGCAATATGCGCCGATCACAAAGCGATCGTCGATGGACATAAGGCGGTTTTACAGGCTGTAAAAAGTGGCGAAATCTCCGAGGACAGACTGGACAAATCGATCGATCGCATCGCTCGGACCAAAGGCTTTCTATCGCCCCCGCTGGTATTCAACCCGCAACGTCTCGATCAAATAACAATCGAGATCGCGGATTTTGGCCACGCTTTGAAGCAGTAGATTTGGAGGAAACATCGTTTTGCGTAAATTATTATTGTTTTTACTGATCCTCTCGTTTTTTGCCACGGCTTCTACCTGCCGGAAGAGGACGTCTGATGCCGTAACGATCGGGTTACCCGACAAATTCAGTTCATTTGATACGTTGACGAGTGTTGCCGCACCAGATGCGGCCGCGGAAAGGATCAGGGTCCTCCTTTTCAATACATTAGTCAGGAAAACGGAAAACTTTGAATATGTCGGCGAATTGGCGCAAGACATTAAGGCCTCTGAGACCGGTACAGTGCTCACTTTTGTGCTGCGCGACGGCGTCAAGTTTCATAATGGGCAGCCGCTGACCTCGGCCGACGTCAAATACACTTTCGACGAGCTTTTTAAGACAGACGGCAAAACCAAATCCTTTAAATCGGGAGCGTTTTTCGATACCGTTCCGCTCGTAAAGACTGATGCGACCCCGGTTTCTACGCCGCAGCCTGCGACTAATTCAAATACTCCGGCAAAGCCGCTCGAAGAGATAAAAAGCAAAAGCGTGCCGCACATTGTCACGATCGAGACGCCTGATCCAAAAACAGTGATTTTTACGATAGCCCGCCCGGGGCTTCGCAACCAACTTCTTGCAAACCTTGTGGCGATCCCAATAGTTCCTGTTGGGACGGCCGGTCAGCTCAAAGACGCTCCCGTAGGCTCAGGACCGTTTAAGTTTGTTAGCTTTGACGCATCGCAGCAGATCGTCGAACTTGTCGCAAACCCGGATTACTGGGAGGGCGCACCTAAAGTGCCCCGTTTGCGTATTAAAACCGTTACGGACGCAACATCCCTTCAGGCAGAACTCCAGTCGGGCGGTGTCGACGTCGCGCCAAACCCGTCGAATCTGCCGCCGGACATGTTGAAGGCATTGGGCAGTTACAGCAATCTTAAGATCGAACAATTTGATGGTTCCAACATTCAATATTTGATCTTTAATATGCAGTCGCCGCCGCTCAATAATCCCAAGATCAGACAAGCTATAGGCTATGCGATCGACCGTCAAAAGATCGTTACTCAGCTATTGTCCGACCAGGCGCGAGTTGCGAATTCGATACTTCCGCCGGAATCGTGGGCGTATTCGCCCGGGCATCAGTACAGCTACGACCCGGTAAAGGCAAAGCAGCTGCTGCAAGAAGCCGGTTATAAAAACGAACCGATCACTTTCAAGTTTGGCTCGGGTAATGCGGCCGTTAGTCAGTATTCGCAGGCGATCCAGAGTTCGCTCAATGAGGCCGGGTTTAATATACAGATCGAAACGCTTGAGCTTGCGACCGTTCGTCTGCAGCTCGCTCAGGGCCAATTCCAGATCTACACCGGCCAGTGGGTTGGCGGCAATCAGGATCCGATCTTTTTGCGCAATCTCTTTAGCTCGGCAATGATCCCGAATGCGGTTGTCCCCTGCTGCAATCGGGGTCGTTATCGCAACGCCGAGGTCGATAAACTCGTTGAAGACGCGATGAACGAACTTGATAAAACCAGGTCCAAAGAGCTATACGCCAAAACGTGGGATTTGGTGAGCGGTGATCTGCCATTGCTTCCGCTCTGGTATCCGGCCAATCTGGTCGTTTCAAATAAACGCGTTGGCAACATCAAGATCAGCGCGAGCGGCGACTGGACGTTTTTTAAGGATATAACCGTCAACGATTAGCGCTCTCTAGGCTGATATACTTGACAATTTTACGGCAAACGCTAGAATTATGATTTGCCAGCGGGAGTAGCTCAGTGGTAGAGCGCGACCTTGCCAAGGTCGAAGTCGCGAGTTCAAATCTCGTCTCCCGCTCCAGTCTTTAAGGAGTAGGCAGTTTGCGGTCGGCACTAGGCAGTGAGAATTATTGACTGCCAACTGCTACTGCAACCTGCCTACTTCTTTTCGGGCACGGCGGCGTAGCCAAGTGGTAAGGCAGAGGTCTGCAAAACCTTTATTCATCGGTTCGATTCCGATCGCCGCCTCCAACAAAATTGAGGACTTCGAGCGACCAATTTGGCAGCATTGTGTTATTTCCTCATCGAGGTTTTACTAAATAAAAATGTCAGTAATATTGGGAAAGTGTCCGCGAACCGCGTTTTTGACCGGCGGTGCGCTTATGTGTTTATTGTCCCCGTCGGCTAGCGCACAGCAGTCTGACGCGAATGCACAACCTGTTGTCGTGCAGCCGGGTGCGCCGGGTCAGCCAACTCGGATACTGCCTTCATCAACGAGAGCCGTGCTGCCGCAGAGTTCGGCAAAGGACGTTGAGTTCATGCAAGGGATGATCATGCACCACGCACAGGCGGTTGAGATGACTGCGCTGATTGCGTCGCGGACTGAGAATAAGGAACTTCGCCTTTTGGGGGCACGCATCAGCCATTCGCAATCGGACGAAATGATGTTTATGAAACGATGGCTCGAAGCTCGTGGAGAGCCTACTGAAATGAAGATGGCGGGGATGGGCAGTATGAGTGGTATGGATATGCAGAATATGGGAGGCATGGATATGTCGAGCCATCAGATGCTTATGCCCGGAATGCTCACCGCAAAACAGATGGCCGCGTTAAGATATGCAAAGGGTGTGGAGTTTGACCGTTTATTTTTGACCGGAATGATCCAGCACCATAATGGCGCATTGATAATGGTAAAGGATCTGTTCGATACGGCCGGTGCGGGACAGGATGCCGAAATATTCAATTTCGCAACGGATGTCGACAGCGGCCAGCGGGCCGAGATCAGGATTATGGAAACCATGCGGGCTAAAAAACCGTAATAGAAAAAATGATAAATCGAATAATGGCAATCGCGTTCCGTCTACTGTCGACTTCCCTATTGTTGTGCTCGGGCTTTGTAGCCGGCACTCTTGCCCAGGATTCGCCGTCCGCACCACAGCTTCCGGCTGGGATGACGGGTTCTCGGACAGATGACCCTCGCACCAAGCTCTCGCCCGGGCTGTTCGACGCGGGCGAAGCATCGATGGGCATCACGCATCTGTTGTTGCTCAAAAAACCCGACGCCTTTCAACTCGGTATCGATCCAAACGATCCAAAGGTTGAGAAAGCTCTGACCGCTTTGGGTGTTTCAGACGGATCAAAGATTCCGGCCGCGATCAAAATGAGTTTTGCCGGGCTGGCGTTCGCCAATTCCGACATTGCTTTCCAGGGGAATCATCTCTTTCTCGGTAATTTTTATGGAATGAACATCTTTGATATCTCCGATCCGGCGAAAGCTAAGTTGGTGACGTCGATGCTGTGTCCGGGTGGCCAAGGGGACGTTTCGGTATACAAGAACCTGATGTTTATGTCGGTAGAGATGCCGAACGGGCGGGTGGATTGTGGCACACAAGGATTCGCACCGAATGCGGGCCAACAAAACGGGCCACCAGCAGCGGACAAAGATCGCTTCCGCGGCGTCAGGATCTTCGATATCAGTGATATTAAGAGTCCTAAACAGGTTGGTGCAGTGCAAACGTGCCGCGGCTCGCACACTCATACGCTAGTAGTCGATCCAAACGATAAGAATAACGTCTACATCTACGTCTCGGGAACATCTTTTGTCCGCCAGAGCGAAGAGCTCGCGGGCTGCTCGGGCGAAACCCCTGATAAGGATCCGAATACGGCGCTTTTTCGCATCGAGGTTATCAAAGTGCCTCTGTCTTCGCCGCAGAACGCAAAGGTGGTGTCGAGTCCAAGGATTTTCATGGATTCTCGCACCGGCGTCATCGACGCTCTGACCAGCGCCGCAACACACGGATCAGAAAAGCCATCTGCAACCGACCAGTGCCACGATATTACTGTTTACTCGGCGATCGGACTTGCGGCTGGAGCGTGCTCGGGCAACGGAATTCTGCTTGACATCAGAGATCCTGCCAACCCAAAACGCGTCGACGCGGTGAACGATCCGAACTATGCCTATTGGCACTCTGCCTCGTTCTCAAATGACGGCAAGAAGGTCGTATTTACAGACGAATGGGGCGGCGGGATGGGAGCGCGGTGTCGCGAGAATGACCCGAATAAATGGGGTGCCGATGCAATTTTCCGCTTAAAGGACAACAAACTGAGCTTTGCGAGCTATTACAAAATGCCCGCTGCGCAGGGTGAAAGCGAGAACTGCGTTGCTCACAACGGTTCACTCATTCCGATTCCGGGCCGTGACATCAAGGTTCAAGCCTGGTACCAGGGCGGCATCTCGGTAATGGATTTCACTGATCCGGACAAAGTGTTTGAGATCGCGTACTTCGATCGCGGCCCGATCGATCCAAAAATGGTCGTGCTCGGCGGCTCGTGGTCAGCATACTGGTATAATGGCCGCATTTACTCGTCCGAGATCGCACGCGGACTTGATATCTTTGAGCTGACGCCGACCGTTAACCTTACGCAAAACGAGATCGACGCCGCAAAATCGGTGCAGGTTACCGAATTGAATGTACAGAACCAACAGAAGATCGAATGGCCCCGAAAATTAGTTGTTGCTAAGGCCTACGTCGATCAGCTTGAGCGTTCGCAGGCCTTGCCATCGGATCAGATCGCAAGTCTTCGGCAGGCGATCAGTAAAGGAGAGGGTTCGTCAAAGGAACTCGGTAAACTCAAAAAACTTGTCCCATCGCTTGAGACGAGCGCGAGCGCTTCGAAGAACGCAACTGATTCGGCTCGAATGCAGGCCTTGGCTGAGATCCTCAAGCGGCCGGCACTCTAAGTGGTTTCGTATTGCGGACGGAGTCGCATTATCGATTCCGATCGCTACCTCATACTTTTGCCTTCAAGGATCTGGATATAATTGCTGCGTTCAAATGCGGTCGGGTCCGCAATATGCTGCTGGCTTAGCGTTCCCTTAAGCGAATCGATCGACTGAAAAGGCATGTCGTTCATGTACAGATCGAGGTCGGTGATAACCTGGCTAATCCAGGGAATGCCGTTCACCAAAAGTGCGGACGCGCACATTCCGATGTCAGCGCCTGCGAGAATGTATTTTATCAGTTCTTTCGCACTGTGAATTCCGGTCGTCGCGGCCAACGAAACCGGGACGCGACCAAAAAGTACCGCGATCCACAACAACGGCAGACGGATCTCAGACCTAACGCTCAGATCCAGATTAGGCACCACAGCGAGTTCCTCAATATCAAAATCAGGCTGATAGAACCTATTGAACAGCACGAGTGCGTCGGCGCCGGCCTTTTGAAGTTGTTGCGAGACATTTCCGATCGACGAAAAGTACGGGTTTAACTTCACGGCTATTGGGATGGAAATAGTCTTGCGGATCATCCTGACGATCTCGACATATCGCTGCTCGACCGCTTCGGACGTCATATTAATGTCCGCCGGAATGAAGTAGATATTCATCTCCAAACCGTCGGCTCCTGCTTGTTCGATCTCACGGGCATATTCGATCCAACCCTCGGGCGTCACACCGTTTAGACTTGCAATGATGGGCATATCAACCCTCTCCTTAGCCTTTCTAATGAGGTCGAGATACTTTTCCGTACCGATCGCGTAATCTTGCAGCTCGGGGAAAAAATACGACGACTCAGCCGAAGCATTAGTGGTTAGGCTGTCGATCAGCTCAACCCGTTCGGCCTCCCGTCGTATCTGCTCCTCAAAAAGCGAAAACATCACGACCGCACCGGCACCAGCGTCCTCCATTGCGACTATGTTTTCAATCTTTTGCGACAGCGGGTTCGCAGACACGACAAGGGGAGTCCGCAGACTCAATCCCATGTATTTTGTACTTAGATCGGGCATATTATCACCTCCTTTCTATATCAAAAAACCGGCTGAAATTCGCTCGCTCCGGATTGAGCCATTTCTTCATAAGTTTTCCAGCGAAGGTCAACTATTTCCTGTGCCAAAACCATCAAACGTTCGGCTTCTAACGGATCGCTTTGCGTCAAAACTTTGTATCGCAATTCATTGTATGCGTAATCGCGAAGCGAGATCGTCGGCTTTGGCGAATCCAAAACAAAAGGATTTCGATTGTTTTTACGCAGCGAAGGATTGTACCGAATAAGCGGAAAATAACCGCTATGCACCGCTAACTGCTGCTGATTCAGCCCCTTTTCCATATCAATTCCATGAGCAATGCAATGGCTGTAAGCCAAAATCAGCGAAGGTCCATCGTAGGCTTCGGCTTCACGCATCGCCAAAAGCGTCTGCTGCGGATTCGCTCCCATTGCAACCTGTGCGACGTAAACATTTCCGTAAGAAATCGCCTGCAACGCCAGATCTTTTTTACCGACACGCTTTCCGGCTGAAGCAAATTTCGCCGACGCCGCAGTCGGAGTCGCCTTCGAACTTTGTCCGCCGGTATTTGAATAAACTTCGGTATCAAGCACTAAAACATTGATATTTTTGCCGGTAGATAATGCGTGATCAAGTCCGCCCGCTCCGATGTCGTATGCCCAACCATCACCGCCGACAAGCCAGATACTTCGGTGAACAAGCTGATCAGCGACCGAAAACAAGTGCTTCGCTTCAGACATTTCGATGTGCTGAAGTTTTTCTTTAAGCTGCTTCACGCGAATGCGTTGGGCAGTAATCTCGCTTTCGAGATTTTGTGGTGAATTTATCAAATTATCGACAAACTCCTCGCCCAGTTGCGGTTTAAGAACTTCCAGCAGCTGATACGCCATGCCGAGTTGCTTGTCGGCTGTCATCCGCATTCCGAGCCCGAATTCGGCGTTGTCTTCAAACAAAGAATTTGACCAAGCCGGACCTTGACCTGCGGAATTCGATGTCCAGGGCGTTGTCGGCAGGTTTCCGCCGTAGATCGACGAACAACCCGTTGCGTTTGCGACCAGCAATCTGTCGCCGAATAACTGTGTCAAAACCTTGATATACGGAGTTTCGCCGCAGCCTGCACAGGCACCCGAGAACTCAAAGTATGGCTCGAGAAATTGAACGCCGTGAACGGTCGAGAAATTAACGTCTGGTCGATCATTTTGAGGCAATCTTTCAAAGAAGCCGATCTTTTCACGTTCGGCAACGAGGTCTTCGGGTTTATCCATAACATTGATCGCACGCCGATTTCCAACGCTTCGATCGTCAACCGGACAAACTTCGTAACACAGATTACAGCCGGTGCAGTCTTCCAAATAAACCTGCAGCGAATATTTCGTTTCGGGAAAACCTCTCGCATTGATAGGTGCCGATTTGAAATCTTTCGGTGCATTTTCGAGATGATCTTTGTGGTAAAACTTCGAGCGGATAACGCTGTGTGGGCAGACGAAGCTGCAATTTCCGCATTGAATGCAAAGCTCCGATTCCCAGACCGCGATGCGATTCGAAACGTTGCGTTTTTCCCATTTCGAAGTGCCGTTTGGATAAGTTCCGTCAATAGGCATCGCACTTACAGGAATGTCGTCGCCTTGTCCGGCGATCATCATTTGGGTGACGCGGCGGACAAATTCGGGAGCGATTTCGGGAATCTGAAACGCTTTTTTCGCTATCGCCGTTGTGCTTTCCGGGATTTTAACCTGGAAGAGATTTTCGAGCGTTTGATCTACGGCTTTGAAATTCTTATCGATCACCGAGCGACCTTTTTTGTAATACGTTTTCTCGATCGCTTTCTTGATCTGAGCAATCGCTTCATCAGGCGGCAACACGCCCGAAAGAGCGAAGAAACAAGTCTGCATGATCGTATTGATCCTGCCTGCCATTCCGGTTTGTTTCGCAACTTCGGTAGCATCGATCACATACAATTTTATTTGTTTATCTAGAATTGTTTGCTGAACATTTAGCGGAAGTTTGTCCCAAACCTCGTCGGCTGAAAAAGGACTGCTCAAAAGGAAAGTCGCACCGGGTTTTGCCCACGTGATCATTTCTTCTTTTTCGAGAAAATTGAATTGATGGCAAGCGATAAAATCAGCAGACGCAATGAGATACGGTGCTTTGATCGGTTTCTTTCCGAACCGCAGATGCGAGACCGTTTTGGCTCCCGATTTTTTGGAATCGTAAACAAAATAACCTTGGGCTGAAAGTTCCGTGTTTTCGCCGATGATCTTGATGCTGTTTTTATTCGCACCAACCGTGCCGTCCGCTCCAAGTCCGAAAAACAACGCTTGAGTCCAATCAGATTCATCGAGTTTGAAACTGTAATCGACCGGAATACTCGTGTGGCTCACATCATCCGTGATTCCGACCGTAAAGTGATTTTTCGGCATCTCAGAATCCAGATTATCGAAAACTGCCTTGACCATCGCAGGTGTAAATTCTTTCGACGAAAGCCCATAACGACCGCCGATAACCTTCGGCATTTCCGCAATTTGCCCTTTTGACAATGCTTCCATGAGCGTGACCATCACATCTTGATACATCGGTTCGCCGGATGCACCGGATTCTTTGGTTCGATCCAAAACGGCGATCTTTTTTGTGTTTGCGGGAAACGCCGCGATGAATTCATCAGCCGGAAATGGGCGATACAAAGTGATTTGGATAACACCGGTTTTCTCGCCGTTTTTCGCAAGAAATTCGGCAGTTTCGGCGGCAGTTTCCACGCCAGAGCCCATTATTACAATGATATTTTCCGCGTCAGATGCACCGTAATATCTGACCGGCAGATAATTCCTACCCGTGAGAGCAGCGAATTTTTCCATCTCCGTTTTCAAGATGGTTGGAACGGCAGCGTAGAAATTATTTACAGTTTCGCGACCCTGAAAATAGACGTCCGGATTCTGAGCGGTTCCCCGAATAAACGGTTTGTCAGGATTAAGACCGCGATTTCGGTGAGCGATCACGAGATCATCGTCGATCATTCCGCGAATCTGTTCATCGGAAAGAAAGCTGATTTTGTTTACTTCGTGCGAAGTTCTGAAGCCGTCAAAAAAATGTATGAATGGAATGCGTGATTTGAGCGTTGCGGCTTGAGCGATGAGAGCCATATCGTGTGCCTCTTGCACGTTTGCCGAGGCGAGCAACGCAAAACCGGTCGTTCGAGCTGCCATGACGTCTTGATGATCGCCGAAAATTGACAAAGCCTGAGCCGCCAAACTGCGTGCCGCAACGTGAAAAACCGCTGATGTCAGTTCGCCCGCGATCTTATACATATTCGGCAGCATCAACATCAAACCTTGCGATGCCGTAAATGTTGTGGTCAGCGAACCGGTCTGCAAAGCACCGTGAACCGTTCCCGCGGCTCCGCCTTCGCTCTGCATTTCAATCACTTCGGGTGTGTTTCCCCAGATGTTTTTGATGCCTTTTGCCGACCATTCGTCAGCAAATTCCGCCATTCCCGATGAAGGCGTGATCGGATAGATCGCACAAACTTCATTGACGCGATATGCCACATATACCGCCGCCTCATTACCGTCAAGCGTGACTACTTGTTGTTTATCGGTGTTCATTATTTTAACATTTCGGGTTCAGCCACCATTTCGATGGCATGACAAGGACATTGTTCGTAGCAAACTCCGCAGCCGGTGCAGAGGCTGTAATTGAATTTATAACGCTTTCCGGGACCGAGTTTGATGATTGCGTGTTCCGGACAAGCACCAAAACAGCCGTCGCATTCGAAGCAATTTCCGCAGGAAAAACACCTTTGAGCTTCAAATTGAGCTTCGGCTTCTGAATATCCGGAAACGATTTCTTCAAATCCTGTCGCTGCAACCACTGGTTCTATGTGAATCTGCTCTTTCGCATCGGCACTCGTACGATACCAAACGTGCAGTTTTTCGATTTGAACGAGCGGATTATTCGGAGTTTTTTGAAATGTTCTGTGATTGAGCCACGCGTCGATATTGCGAGCCGCTTTTTTGCCATGTCCGGTCGCGATCGTTACGGTGCGTTCGCTTGGAACCATATCGCCGCCCGCAAAAATTCCCGCGTGTCCGGTCATCATTTGCGAATCTACAACAACAGTTCCGTCAGTCTGAAAATCGATTCCTTCGATTCCCTTCAAGAATTCAGTTTCGGTTTCCTGACCAAGTGCGAGAATCACGGAATCGGCTTCGAGCGTTTCGAACTCGCCGGTCGGAACAGGTTTGCCGTCCTTGATATCCATCCGCTCAACCGTAACTGACGTTGAATCAAGGTTTTTGATCGTTCGGAGCCAGTGAATTTTGATTCCTTCACTCAAGGCTTCATCGGCTTCGAAATCGTGTGCGGGCATGTGTTCGCGGTCGCGTCGGTAGATGATCAAGGCTTCTTCGGCACCGAGACGTTTTGCGGTTCTCGCTGCGTCCATCGCGGTATTTCCGCCGCCGTAAATTGCTACGCGTCTGCCGATCGAAGGTTTGTTGCCGAGTTCTACATCGCGGAGAAACGTTACGGCGTCGAGAATTTTACTCGCATCACGAGCAGGAATTCCCGTTTTCTTTCCGATATGTGCACCGATAGCAATGAAAACGGCATCGAAATTTCCTTTTTCCTTCTCGATAATTACGTCTTCAACCTTGTAATTGAGCGTGATATTCACGCCCAGATCTTCGATTCGTTTTATCTCGGCTCGCAAAACATTCCGCGGCAGGCGGTAAGCAGGAATTCCAAAATTCATCATTCCGCCAGCCATCGGACCTGCTTCGAAAATTTCTACATCGTGTCCGAGCCGTGCGAGATGATAAGCCGCGGAAAGTCCGCTCGGACCGGCACCGATCACAAGGATTCGTTTACCGGTTTTGATTCGCGGTTTTGGGAAATTCCAGCCTTCCTCGATGGCTTTATCGCCGAGAAAACGCTCAACCGCGTGAATACTAACCGATGTATCAACGTCTTTCCGATTGCAAGAAGTTTCGCAAGGGTGATAGCACACGCGTCCGTGAATCGCCGCCATCGGATTATCTTCCGTAAGCCGCTTCCAGGCTTCGAAATATTTTCCGGCTTGAGCGAAAGAAAGCCAAGATTGGATGTTTTCTCCTGCGGGGCAGGCATTATTGCAAGGCGGGAAAAAATCGACGTATTCGGGTCGCTGAGTGCGCGTTGGCCCGGTACCCGAACCATGTTCCTGAAGATCAGTCTTAGCGGTGAGATCCGATTTCATTGGTGTCGTGTCAGATTTCTAAGATATTTACCAGTCCTGCTCTAAACACTTAAGAAGTGGCAAAATCCGTGCCAGCGTCAGCAAAACGGCGGCAAGAGCATTTACAGGACATTGCTGGCATCACTGCCTAAACTGAGCTTGGTAAGTTGGTAAATCTACGCGGTAAGGCAGAAAAACTCCGCAGTAAATCGGTAAACGATCATTATCCAAAACCTCTCGAGCAAATGTAAGGGCAGCGTCGGAGAATAGGCGTCAGACTGGGGACGAATACTAACTGAATTCAGCCGCACGTCTCATCAGATCTTCTAAACCCGGCTCCTTCGAATTGCGAGGCTTTCCCGGATGAATGATCGAGACCTGGCAACCCTCAGCAGCTTCGACCAACTGGCGAAAAGTTCCGGCGTCAGGGTCGGCGATGTACGCTTGCTTTTCGGCATTATAGGCAAACATCCGGTTATTGATGTTGGTACATTCGTTGCAGCTCGTGCATCGCGGCGTCTCAATGTACGGATCATCGCCGTGGCTCTCCTCGACTACCGGCTCTGGTGTAGTCGCCTCGACGGCGGGCTCGGAGGCAGCAGGCTCAAGTGGCGTGTCTACCAATAATGGCGGTCCGGCGACGGCATCCCGCGTTTTCCTCTCCGCAGCAAGCTGACGCTCTGCGTGCGAGTTATGGATTCCGCCCAATTCCTGCAAGCTGTGCCACATCGTGAGGCATCTCCGCGTTTCAAGCAGTGTGCGGTCGTCGATGATCGCCCGCTGAATCGAGCTTTCGTCGTCAATGAGCGCGATGCACGGAAGTTCATTGGGGAGGCCTCTAACATCTGCATGCAATGCGTCAGTGACCGGTATCAGGTCGTCGCTCCATTCAGTCTTTGGGACCAAAGCGTAGTGTCCGAAGAACCGGTCGTCCATTGCCATAAAGTCCGCCAGCGTAAACGCGAGTTTCTCCGAACGGGCCTGCAATGACTCGTCCTCGTAGGCAAGATCATGAGTTGGCCAATCGTCATCGGGGCTTGGATTGTCGTCCACCTTGAAGCGTGTCGCCCAGTCCGAGCCAGCTGAAGGGTCGTAAACCAATGCCGGGAACACACGCGATTCCATCGCTGCCGCCGCCACCAGATAAGGCGGAACATCGCCCGTGTGCTCGTTTGCTCCCGAAAAAATGCTGAAAAGTGCCGGCCCATCGTATGCAAGACCACGAATCAACGAATCACACTTATTGACTAAATGCGATGCACTTGATTGAAACACGAATACGTCGGTCAGGCCGATCGCCGTGTTGACCAGTTGGCGGGAGCGTAGGCCAAGTGCGACATGTCCCTCGGCGACGATCGACGGTTCGAGCACGTCGGCGGTTTGGACGAGTACGTTGATAGGCAGACCGGCAGCCAACAGTTCGACAATCTGCGCGGTCTCGGCCGCGTCGAGCGATTTCCCGTCCGTGCAAACCAAATAATCGGGGAGCTGGGCTAGTTCTCCGGAATCGAGGCCATTGGCGCCAAAGCCTTCGAAAAGGACATCATGGACGGAATCGCGATAATCCCCGTTCGCCTCAAGCTCTGCGACCGCTAAAGTTTTTACAAGTTCGACGGCCTCGTCGTGCCGCTCTTGATAAGCCTCAAGGGCGTCTGAGCATCGGTCGAACGCGAAAGCGTAGGAGTCGGATGGTTCGTCGCCGATGGTATAGAAACGCTGTCGCTGCAGTACGTCGATGAGGCCCTCGATCCGCTGACGCCGAAACTCAGAGAGTTCGACTCCGGGTTTTGACTCGACCAGAATACGCGACATGGCATCGAAGTCAAAGGCCCCGGCAAACGACGCTCCGACCCCGGCCTGGAGACGTGCGGGAGATCTCCCGACCGCGGAACTAACTACCTCGGCTGTCAGAATATCGCGGAGCTTGTGCAAAAGGCGCTCAGCCTTTTGGCGGAATTCCAAGGCCTTAACCGCTTGTATCGCTTTCCAAACGTGACGAACGACACGCCACGGCAATTCAGAATCAACATCAACCAGATCGCCATCGGCATGGAATTCCGCCCACAGCCGCTTGGCCGAGTCTTTTAAGGTTTCGTCGCCCGCATCGGCAAGTCGCGCGGCCGCTATGTGCCACATTGTTGCAAAGTCGCCCGGGCCCGTCGTTGCCAATTCTCGCCTCAGTTCGCGCTCGAGTCGGTAGCCGTGGCGAGCGATCCGGTCTCGATCAGGGTCGTCGCCCAGTGCTTCAACGGCATCGTCAACGAGTCGGCTGAGAGATAGCACGGCCAGATCGGGTGTCCCCTGGTGGTTTAGGACTATGGGATAGCCGTAACGCAGTTCACTGAGGTCACCGTAGCGAGCAAAAAGTGCCGGGCGATGCCGGCCATCCATCGGCTCAAGACTGGTTCCGGCCGTCCGGCCGGTGAGATAAAACGCGATCTGTTGTTGGAGTTTCCCTTCCATGTTGATGCTTACGACGGCGTCTGCGCTCCGTCCGGCCAAACGGTGAATTTGTCGAATTCGGCTTCAAGCCCCTTCTGAACGAGACTCGTTGTACGCAGCCGCGGGTCGTGCCGCACATCTTCGTAGCATGCCACATCGTCATTCCGATATAGTATTCCGACCGGAATCGGGTCGAATGACGATGCAATCTCGCGCGCCCGGTTCATGTTCGACGGATCGTGTTCCTCCATTTTCGTATACACCTTGGCCATCG
>Ga0209797_10000050_pt1 | contig 51484 bp, 48 predicted proteins | sample DOMMetBare3Fresh_2_FD_187472 | JGI IMG/M metagenome (GOLD analysis project Ga0209797, IMG submission 187472) | Wetland sediment microbial communities from St. Louis River estuary, USA, under dissolved organic matter induced mercury methylation -... | ecosystem: Environmental > Aquatic >... | reverse complement strand
GGACATTCAGCGTACCGAGTGAAAGGCTGACCGCGATACCCTCGTCCTTAAGCGTCTCTATCTTTAATAATGAGCTTTCCGATAGCCGCAGATGTTGATACTTGTCAAACTGGATCTCAACCCGACCGTTGACCTCGGTCACGATCTCATCTCCTTCGACGACCGGGAGATTGAGCGTCACGTTTTCCCAATCTGAGGTTGCCGCTCGTTTGATCTTGGCATCACCTTTAACAAAACTGATCCGCGCAACGCGCGCGGTGACCTCGGGAACGTCGTCGTCGTCAGGCACAGCGCCTGAAGGAGATTCCGGGAGATTTAACGTCTGAGCACCAGGGCTCGAACCAAATACCGCAATACCCGCGATCGCAAAACTAACGAACATCAAAAAGAAAACCAAAAAAACTCTGGATGCTGCACGCATAATACCTCCATCTACGATGCTTTACTTTTTTTCATGATCAAAGCAGTTAGAACCCGCTGCCTCAACTTTTACTATGAGTCACTGCAAAAATCATACCTCGCCATCGAAATCAGACAATCGTTGATAAAATCAATGGAATTAATGGGTTAGACATGTTGACGGTTTACCAAATCGTGTATGATGATCGCCATTTCAATACGAAATCGTGCAAACGTTGCCTGGAAATTTGCTTGATTCTGTTTTTGAGTAATAAACTCGTCCTGCAGGGAATAATTTTCTGCGAGAGCCATTAATACTATGAAGAAATATCTGTTTGTAATTGCGATAATCCTTACCTTCGGCTTTTCCGCATTTGGCCAGAAGGCGGCGGTCGGCAAGGTCGATTCGACAAAAGGCGTTCGAGACGCATTTGACCGCCTGATCGACGGCGTAAAGCAGGTTGATGTCGATAAGGTCATGGGCGCGTATGAAAAAAGCGATTCGCTATTAATATTTAATAATAACGGCACGGCAACGAACGGCTGGGACAACGTCAAAGCAAACGTCACCGCGACGTACGCAAAGCTAACAAATGTAACTATCGACATCACGGGCTTGCGCGTCGAGATGCTTGGCCCCAGGTCGGCCTACCTAACGTGTAAGTGGAAGCAAACGCAGGAGAATGATGGCAAGCTTGAAAGCGCCGCGGGCCGGATGACGCTCGTCTTTCGCCTGATCGGCAAAGACTGGAAGATCGTCCACCGCCATACATCGCCGGACAGACCCGACGCAACACGGCCGGTGTTCCCATCGGAGCGTCAAGATTGAGACGACGACAGATAGAAAGATCCCGGTAGATAAAAAAGGCGTGGAGAAATTTCCCTACGCCTTTCTCAATTTCGCTAAATGGATTGATTAGCCGATAAACATTTCGTCTTCGGTATACACGCGGTCGATCTGCTTGGGCGCCGGTGCGAACAAAACCTCGAGGCCGCGTTTGACGCCCGCCATTATGGCGGCTATCTCACGGGCCGGGATGACGATCTTTTGTTGAACAAATTCGGTCGTATCCGTCACCTGCATATGAGTGCGGTCGATGCTCTTGCTGACCATCTCAACCTTATCTCTCGCAGTGATCGCAGTCTCGCCGATGAGGACGCGCAAGCCGGCAACCTCTTCTTTAATTAGCTCGGTCGACTCGGCAAGGTACTTTGTGGCTGTCGAGAGATTGCCCGAGATCTCGTTAAAATGCACCGATATCTCACGGCCCTGGGCACTGATAGCATTCACTTTTGCGATAAGCGGTTCGACCCGCCCCTCGATATTTTTGACGGTCGCTACGACGCGCCGCACCGTGATCGCGATCCATAGCAACGCTATCGCCATGAAAACAAAGCTTATCGCGATAACGATCGACGATATCATTTGCCAGAATTGTGGGTCGCCGGTATTCATCGCCTATTTGTTGTCTTTTTCGTCAACGGGATAGCTCGCACGCCCCTCGGTGATCGACTTTGACTCGTTTTTACGCTTCTCGGCCGTATAGGCATCCTTTCCGGCTTCGATCGCTACTGAAAACGGGTTTGCCGTGTTCGCCGCGACTGATTTTGCTTTCTCTGTCAGTTCGCCGGCCTTTTCGCTTGCCGTTTGATACAGTTCCGATGCCTTTTCGCGCGAAACTTCGTAATAGTCGCCCGCTTTTTCCTGCAATTGCGCGGCCGTCTCTTTACTTTTTTCAATTCCTTTTCGCGTTGCGTCAGCGATGTCCTCACGCAATTCCTGCCCCGATTTCGGTGCAAAGAGCAATGCCAGGATCGCTCCGATTCCGCCGCCAACTATCAAATATGTCAGCTTTGTCGCTGCGCTTGTTTCATCTCGTTCGTAATCACGTCCCATATAGTACCTCCCACGCACAAAGGGTGCGTCAAAAAATAAAAAAACTCTGCAATGTTTCAACTATAACAAAACTTTAGCCTTTAGAGCAAAGTAAAATTTTGCCCATCGCGGCGTCTCGCCGTCAGCGGAAAATGCAGCCAGCCATTCGATTTGTTACAATTTTCGTTTGCTCAAGCTGTATGGATCTGAACCTGTTACGAAATTTTTCGATCATTGCCCACATCGATCACGGCAAATCGACGCTCGCCGACCGCTTGTTGCAGATAACGGGCGCCGTCGCGGAGCGGGATATGGAGGAGCAATTGCTCGATGATATGGACCTCGAGCGCGAGCGCGGCATTACGATCAAGGCCCACGCCGTAAGGCTCGATTACAAGGCAAAAGACGGTAAGAATTACGTTTTGAATTTGATCGACACGCCCGGACACGTTGATTTTTCGTATGAAGTTTCGCGTTCGCTGTCAGCGTGTGAGGGCGCCTTGCTCGTTGTGGATGCCTCGCAAGGCGTCGAGGCGCAGACGCTCGCAAATACATATCTCGCAATCGAAAACGACCTCGAACTGATCCCCGTTTTAAACAAGATCGACCTGCCGTCTGCCGAACCGGAACGAATTCGCGAACAGATCGAGAGCATCATAGGCCTTGACGCGAGCGGCGCCGTTCTGACGTCCGCAAAAACCGGTATCGGCATCGAAGAGGTTCTCGAGGCCGTAATCGCAAAGGTACCCCCGCCGAAAGGCGACCGGAACGCTCCGTTAAAAGCACTCATTTTTGACAGTTGGTATGACAGCTATCGCGGCGTGATCGTACTTTTCCGCGTTATCGACGGCACGTTGAAAAAAGGCACAAAGATCAAATTTTTCAATACCGGCCGCGAATATCTGGTGGAAACGATCGGTGTTAATCGTCCGCGTCCAACGCCTATTAATGAGCTCGGCCCGGGTGAGGTCGGATTTCTGACCGCATCGATCAAAACTGTCGCCGACGTCCAGATCGGTGACACCATTACCGACGCCGCAAGGCCCGTAACGGAACCGCTGCCCGGTTTTCAGGAAGTAAAGCCGATGGTTTTCGCCGGCCTATACCCGATCGACTCAGCGCAGTACGAGGACCTTCGCGATGCGATGGAGAAATTGAGGCTGAATGATGCCTCGTTTTTCTTCGAACCGGAGAGCTCAACCGCGCTGGGCTTTGGCTTTCGCTGTGGGTTTCTCGGCTTGCTGCACATGGAGATCATTCAGGAGCGGCTCGAACGGGAATTTAATCTGGAACTGATCACGACAGCTCCGGGCGTTCGCTATCGCGTGACCACGACGGACGGCGTGGTTGCAGAGATCGATTCGCCCTCCAAAATGCCGGAAACGGGCCGAATCACCAAGATCGAAGAGCCGTTTATCGAAGCCACCATACTGACGAACGATGAGTTTTTGGGCGGTATCTTGCCGCTGCTCGACGAAAAACGCGGCGTTCAAAAGAAGTTTGAGTACATCACGACCGATCGCGTTATGCTCGTCTACGAACTGCCGCTAAACGAGATCGTGCTCGACTTTTACGACCGTCTCAAATCGGTTTCAAAAGGCTACGCGTCGCTCGATTATCATTTGTCGGGATATCAGGTGAGCAAGCTCGTCAAGCTGGACATTTTGGTTTCCGGCGAACCCGTCGACGCGCTTTCACTGATCCTGCACACGGACACCGCTACATCCAAAGGCCGTCTGCTCACCGCCAAAATGAAAGAGCTGATCCCGCGGCAGATGTTTGAGGTCGCCATTCAGGCTGCAATCGGCAGTAAGGTTATCGCCCGCGAAACTGTCAAAGCCATGGGCAAAAATGTCATCGCCAAATGCTACGGCGGCGACATCTCGCGCAAACGCAAACTGCTCGAAAAACAAAAAGAAGGCAAAAAAAGAATGAAAAAAGTCGGCCGCGTCGAGATTCCCCAAGAGGCTTTTTTGGCGGTATTAAAGGTGAATGAAAGTTAGATTAGAGGTTTGGATGCGGTAATAACTTCGTTAACTCGAGTCTCGACTAACTTCTGAATCAACCTAAGATTTTCTTCCGAACCAGCCTCAAACCTTAAAACAAGGATCGCTTGAGTGTTCGATGCTCGGACCAATCCCCAGCCGTTTTCAAACAAAATTCGGGCGCCGTCGATGGTGATGACCTCGTTTGTTTTGGCGAAGTGGTCGGCGATGTTTGCTACAACGTCAAATTTTGTTTCGTCCGGGCAATCGACACGCAGCTCCGGCGTCGAGAATGTTTTGGGCAGATCACCGAGCAATGCTGACAGCGGTTTGTCCGTTTTTGAAAGGATTTCGAGAATACGGGCGCCGGCGTATGTCGCGTCGTCAAAGCCGTAAAAGCGGTCTGCAAAGAAGATATGCCCGCTCATCTCGCCGGCGAGTGCCGCGCCGGTTTCCTTCATCTTCGCCTTGATTATCGAATGGCCAGCTTTCCACATTAACGGAACACCGCCGTGTTTTTCGATATCGTCGAAGAGCGTTTGCGAACATTTGACCTCGGCGATGATCGTCGAGCCGGGATCTCTGGCAAGAACGTCACGCGAGAAAAGAACCATTAACTCATCGCCCCATAGGATGCGACCATTTTCATCCACAACGCCGATCCGATCGCCATCGCCGTCAAAAGCTATACCTATGTCGGCCTGATTTTCTCTCACCGCAGCGATCAGATCGTCCAGGTTTTCTTCAACCGTCGGGTCGGGATGATGATTCGGAAAAGTTGAGTCCGGCATCGTGTAGAGCTCGATCATCTCGATCCCCAGCTCGTGATATACCGGCACCGCTGTGACGCCGCCCATGCCGTTACCACCATCGATCACCGCCTTTATTTTTCGCCCGCCTAACGAAACGCGCGAAACAACGTCACGGCAATACTCGTCAAGAACCTCTATGGCCTCAACCGTTCCTGTGCCGGTTTCAAAGTTACCGGCGAAAGCAATATCCTTGATCTCCTGTATCTGCGAGCCAAATAGCGTCGCCTTACCGAGGCATATTTTGAAACCATTATGATCGGGTGGATTGTGCGAACCGGTGATCATCACGCCGCCATCGACGGCCCTCGTATAAACCGTGTGATAAAGCGCGGGCGTCGGCACCATACCGATAAGTACAACATCGCAGCCGGTATCGTTGAATCCTTTTGAAAGTAATTCACAAAATCGAGGCGAGCTCGAGCGAGCGTCGTACCCGATCGCGATGCGCTTTGCTTGGTTTTGACGAAAAAACGTCCCTATCGCTCTCCCAAGCGCACCAACGGTCTCATCAGTCAATTGCTCGTCGACAATTCCGCGAATATCGTATTCTCTAAAAATATGTGGATTCATAAAGCCAGGATAAATAACCATCTTACGCACGGCCGAAGGGCGCACAAAACTGCGGGCTACGATTCTAGGCCTAATCGTGTGTGGAACGGCGGTTTTTGCTATACTTGCGAATTGTATAAGGGCAACAGACGGACGCCGTTTGGCATCGAAAATATGCGTCGATTTGGCAATATTATGAAAATGAGTTTTCGTTTAATTTCGTTCCAGCTATTCTTTGCGTCGATCGTTTTTGTATCGACGGCTTTGGCGCAAAAGCCTACTCCGACGCCAACACCACCGGTCGAGGATACCGGGCCGACAAAGGTTTTTGAGGTTCGCCTCCCGGTCACCGTAACCCAAAAGAAGAGTCTCATTACCGGCCTCACTCGGGGCGATTTTTTGGTTTTTGAGGACGGTGTGCAACAAGAAGTGACGTTTTTTTCGGACGAAAAGACTAACCCGCCCGTTTACGTCGGCGTGCTGATGGATACGTCGCCCTCGACAGCGGGCAAGATCGGTTTTTCGAAAGAAGCCGCTAAGAATTTTATCTACACGGTGACGCGTTTGCGTAAAGACAAGGCCGCTTTTATGACGTTTGACCACGAGATACTGTTGCGGCAGGATTTCACCGACAAACTCGATCTGCTTGACCGTGCGGTTGATAAGGTCAAAGCAACTGGCTCACAAACGGCGCTTTACGACGCGGTTTGGCAGTTTGCCGACGAGAAGTTGCGCAATGTTCCGGGTCGCCGCGTGATCGTCGTCATCACAGATGGCGAGGACACATTTAGTCGGGCGGAGCTAAAAGACGCAATTGATATTGCGCAGAGAACAGAGGTAACGATATTCGGCATCTCTACAAAGGCCGGCTTTCTGGGCACCGTGCCCGGCGTTGAGGCCGGAACGGTTAAGGACAAAGAAGATAAGTTGCTGGCCCAACTTTGCGAAGATACGGGCGGTGAGGTCTTCTTTACCGGCGACATGCTCGCTCTGGAGCGGGCATTCAAGAAGATCTCAGAGGAACTGCGGTCACAATACCTAATAACGTACAAACCCGCAGATCAGAATTACGACGGCCGCACTCGCAAAATCGAGGTCAGATTGGCTGATAAGGACAAGGCCGGCAAATACAAAATCCGCACAAAGACGAGCTATCGCCAGATCAGAGATAGTTTGAAGTAGGAGTATTAAGATGTTTTCGAGAAAACGGTTTTTGGCATTGCTGACTATAGCTCTATCGGTAGCGTGGCTCGTCGGTTTTTCGGTCGCCGACGCGCAGTTAGCCCCGCCTAATCCGGTGACAAAATCGCCAACGCCAACGCCAACTCCGCCGACTATCAATGATGACGAGGTAATCAAGGTCGATACCGAGGTCGTGAATGTACTTTTTACGGCGCAGGATCGCAATCGACGATTGCTAACAAATCTTACAACGCAGGATATTAAGATATTCGAGGACGGCAAGGAACAGGAAGTCACGTCATTTTCCCGCCAGGTCGATCTACCGCTCAGCCTTGCGATCCTGATCGACGTCAGCGTCTCACAACAACGAACTTTGCCGGAAGAGAAGGCAGCGGCAATGTCATTCCTCGAGACGGTGATCCGGCCGGCAAAGGATGAAGTTGCCGTGCTTTCATTTACTGGCGAAACAACTCTGGAACAGGGAATGACCAATAATCTCGCGCGGCTACGCAGGTCTGTCGAACGGGTTCAGTTCGTACCGCCATCAGGGTATATCGGCGGCGGAGTGACGACCGGAACGCCGCCAATTTCGGGAGATAATCAAGCCGTTCAAGGTTCGACGGCTATATGGGACGCCGTTTGGGTGACCTCGGATGAGATCCTAGGGCCGGCACCCGAGCGTACGCGAAGGGCGATTATATTGCTGACAGACGGTGTAAACACGTCTGGAAAGAAAAAACTTGATGATGCCGTTCAGGCAGCGTTGCGTTCCGAGGCAATCATATACTCGATTGGAATTGGCGATAATTTTTACAGCGGTGTCGACAAAGGTTCGCTGAACAAGATCTCTGAAAGGACCGGCGGTCGTGCCTATTATCCACGAGACGAGCGCGAACTTCGCGAAGCCTTTAAGCAGATCCAGGACGAGATGCGCTCACAATACCTGATCTCATACGAACCGTCGAATCAGAACCGAGATGGGTCATTTCGAAAGATCGAGATCCAGTTGGTAAACTCGCAACTTCAGAAAGAAAAGATCAAAGTCACGCATCGGCAAGGCTATTTTGCCAAATCGTCCCAAAAGAAATAATTTCCCGAATCCGTTTGAGAAAAAGAATCCAGCGCTTGCTTTTGGGAAAATAGTTGGGTTATCGTTGCTTAAATTTGCCGCTATCGATTGAAGCAGAATGCGCGTTTTAGGAATTGACCCCGGCAGCGAAACGCTCGGTTGGGGCGTGGTCGACGGTAGCGGATCGAAATACGCACTCGTCGGTTATGGCACCGTAAAGTCCAACCCGCGGCAACAGTTTTCAAAGCGGCTGTTGAATATTTACAACAACGTCGCCGAACTAATCGAGACGCATTCGCCCGACGTTATCTCGGTAGAGGATACGTTTTATGCCGTCAACGTGGGTGTAGCTTTGAAGCTCGGCCAGGTACGCGGCCTGATGCTCTTGCTCGGAGAGCAGCGAGGGTTGGAAATCGCGGAATATGCCCCGCGGCTGGTCAAACAAACGATCGTTGGCTATGGCAATGCCGACAAGCGGCAGGTGCAAGAGATGGTAAAGATTCTTTTGAAGATGGAGGCGGTGCCGACGCCCCTGGATGCGGCCGATGCATTGGCGATTGCGATTTGTCATTTTCATCATTCCGGAATGCAGGACAAGATAGATAAAGCGAAACGAAAACCCATTTAACCCACACAATTTAAGAAAATTATATGAGACTCCCATTCTTAGTGATACTTCTGTTCACGACAGTTGTTTTTAACGGTTCCTTAACGGCTCAACAGCCCCAATCTCCGGCACTAACAAAAATAAGAACATCTGCCGTTAGAGTAAAAGAGATCGGTCAGACGGGTATCGTCATCGACGAAACGCTGTCTGTCTTACGTCTCAAGCCAAGCCTCTTCTCAGAATCGATCCAGCGTATGCGTCGCGGTCGTAAAGTCCAGATCCTTGGCGTTTCCGAGGCCGACGGCGTTAAGTTTTATCGAGTAGCGGCTCCGCCATCAAATTATGGCTGGGTTCAGTCTGACGCTGTTTTTGGCAAATTTCGCGTCAGCGACGAGGAGCGTCTCGCGCGGCTGGTACAGGCCTCTGACGGATTCGATCAAATAGAGGTCGCCGTCGAGTTTCTTGGCCTTTATCCCAATTCGCCTTTTCGGCCGTCGATCCTGCTTCTGTTTGGCGATCTGCTCGAAGAGGTCGCGGTGAAACTCTCACGAGACGCCACAAACCGCCTTAGCCGCAAGGGGATGGCCGCCAGCGCTGCCCCCTTGCACAGCTATTACCTAAATTTTGTCAGCATCGACCGCTATCGTAAGCTCGGCGTGATATTTCTATTCAATTCGACCGCGAAACAATTTCATTACAACGGCGCAAGCTGGAAAGAGATAGTGGCAAAGCTTCCCGAATCTCCAGAGGCTGTTGAGGCAAAAAGGCGACTTGATTCGCTAAAGCTAAAAATGGAAAAGTCGGTGGCGAGATAGGCAGCGATCAATCGTTTAGCTCCTTTTTCATAAACACGCTGTTTGGGTCGTCAACATAATCTGCAAACGGTTCGCAATATGAAAACCCAAAACCAGCGTAAAGCTTTCGGGCGGGCTCGAAGGCGTCCATTGAGCCGGTCTCAAGACTCAACCGTTTGTATCCCCGAAGCTTTGCATGCTCAATTATGTGCTTTAAGAGATGCCGTGCAACGCCTTTTCGCAGGTGTTTCGTCGATGTGCGCATCGATTTGATCTCGGCGTGGCTTGCATCGAGCTCTTTGAGCGCCCCACAACCCAACAGCTCACTGTCCTCCCATACGGTCCAAAATGTAATTTCAGGCTTTTGCAGGTCTTCGAGATCAAGGGCGTGAACACTCTCGGGAGGCGAATACAGGGCCATATTCCACAGATGTTCGTGTAACAATTCACGAATCTCCGGGCCCTTAAGATCGTCGATACGAATATCCATTTCAAGGTTTAATGAATCGATTTTGAACTATTATCTCACCGCGAATCATTGGCAATTGCCACCGCGATCGCCGCGGCTATACGAGCGTTGTTCTCGAGCAGAGCTATGTTTGCTGCGAGAGTACGGCCATTGCTCCCCGTTGACATTTCCGCGAGCAAAAATGGAGTAACGTCTTTACCTGTAATGCCGTTTTTGTCTGCGAGTTTTAATGCGTCGGCAAGCATCGATTCCAATTCCTCGCGGTTTATCTCAAATTCCTGTGGAACGGGTACGGTGACCAGAATCGCGTTCTTGAGATCTAATTCATCACGAGCGGCAGTGATCGCGGCGGCGTCCACAGCATCTTCGACCCGCTCATCCACCGCCAAGCCGCTCGAACGCGAATAAAATGCGGGCATCTCGTCACATTGCCAGCCCAAAACCGTAACACCATACGTTTCGAGCCATTCACGTGTAGCGGGCAGGTCAAGGACGATCTTGGCGCCCGAGCACACGACCGTGAGCGGCGTCTGAGCAAGTTCGGGAAGGTCGGCTGAGGTGTCTGCGGAAAAGCCGCGATGAATACCACCGATGCCGCCAGTCGCAAAGACTTTGATCCCGACACGATGGGCAATAAACGCGGTCGTCGCGACCGTTGTCGCACAATCTAATTTTTTGGCAACGGCGACGGGCAGGTCGCGGCGTGAGATCTTACGTATGTTCTTTCCCGTTGCTAACTTTTCGATTTGATCGCCATTGAGTCCGACGCAAAACTCGCCCTCGAAAACCGCAATCGTCGCGGGAACGGCTCCATTTTCACGGACAATCGATTCGACCCGTCGAGCGGTATCGAGATTTTGCGGAAAAGGCAGGCCGTGTGCGATCACGGTGGATTCGAGAGCGACAACCGGGCGGCCCTCACGCAACGCAGCCGACACTTCGTCGCTGAGATTCGTTTTCATTCGAATTTATTTTACAAAGTGCCCGATGCGGCTAAGGCGTGGGTGCGTGATACAGCCAAAAAAGTCACCGTTCGAGGCTCCCCGATCGCACGACCAATAGACAAACATCGCGCGGCCGATGATCAGTTCCCGCGGCACAAATCCCCAAAACCGGCTGTCTTCGCTATTATCGCGGCTGTCGCCCATCACAAAAAAGCTGTTTGGCGGCACAACCGTTGTCTTGCCCGCCACACCAAATTCATAACCGCGTCGCGTCAGGTGCTGGCCCGATTTAACGGCATCCATCGTGTCCTTTGAGTAATAAACATCATGCTTTTCATCTGGGCGTCGTTCCTCAAATTCCGACACGGTAAGTGCCGATTGATTGTCGTCTGCGTCACCGAGCATACGATGTTCGGGCAAAAGTTTGTCGTTGATAAAAACCTGGTTGTCACGGAATTCGACCTTTTCGCCCGGCAAACCGATCACGCGTTTAACGTAATTTATTTGGTAAGGGATGATCGGCGGCCTGCGGTCTGCATCGCTTTTGGGATTCACTTTATTCCCCGGATACTTAAAAACTATAATGTCGCCGCGCTCGATCTCGCGTTGTGGTAAGAATGGTAAGCTGCCGCCGCCAGGTGTAAAGACAAACTTATTAACCAAAAGGTAATCGCCGACAAGTATCGTGTTTTGCATCGAGCCGGTCGGCACCGTGACCGCCTGGAGAATAAAAGTCATGCCGAATATCGCCATGACCAGCGTTACGACGAATGATTCGAAATACTCACGTGCCGTTGATTTGGGCGGACCCTTCGGCTGGTTTTCGGCCTTTGTTTTTGCCTCTATTTCTTCGTTACTCATAAACAATTGGTTTGGTAATACGTTAGTTCTTTGCTGCGCGTTTCGATGTGTTCGCCATTTCAGATCTCAGAATATTTAACGCTTCAGCCGCGGCCATCATCTCGGCTGATTTTATTGAATTTCCCGTGCCGAGCGTCTTACCGCTTTTCCAAATAGCCTCGACCGAGAATTTGCGATCGTGCGGCGGGCCTTCGGTTTTAACAACATTGTAGCTAGGCGCCGGATGCTTTTCGGACTGGAGCAGTTCCTGAAGCATTGTCTTGTAATCGATCGAGTTCTTTGGCGTGGCTCGTTTCAGCTCGTCTGCAAAAATTCTGCCGACAAAAACACGTGCCGCTACATAGCCGCTATCCAAAAAAACCGCTGCGATCACAGCCTCCAGAGTATTTGCCAGCAAAGCCTGCTTTTTGCGACCGCCGGTTTTCTCCTCACCTCGACCGACGCAAATAAATTCGCCGAGCCCCAAACCCTCGGCAATGCGTGCCAAGGTCGCGGTGCTGACCAAGTGATGCTTCATTAGTGTCAGATCGCCCTCGCTGCTGTTCGGGTTGGACATAAACAACTGCTCCGCTATTACGAGGCCAACTACCGAATCACCGACAAACTCCATCGATTCGTTTTCTGCGGCCCGCACGTTTTCGTCCGAGGCACCGGGCAGATTTTCGTATGCCCACGAGCGATGTGTGACGGCACGCTCAAGCAATTTCAGGTTCTGAAATTTGCAGCCGATCAGGTTTTCGAGCTTTGCGATCTTAGGCGACATCGAGGTTAATTTTATGAGGATTAAAACAAAAAAGAAAGCCGGACGCCTTATTACATGCGCCCGGCCGCCTTAAAAGCTCCTTAATGGACCTAGGTGGTTCGTTTTTTCTTTACCGGCTTCTTAACCACAGCCTGTGGTTTGGTGACCGTCACCGGTTTTGTCGTCGCTGGTGCGACCGGCTTTATCGCCGTTGGCGGAACGGGCTTAACAGTTGCAGGCGGCGTTGTCGAGGTGGTCGCCGGCGCTGTTGGTTCCGGATCGCTGATCGGGACGACCGGGTTAGAGGGATTCGGCATCGGCTTCGCGGTCGTATTTGCGATCCATGCATCGAGACCCTCAGTCTTTCCGAAACGGACGTTATAAAGATCTTGCAGCGTCTTATAAAGACTGTCCTTATAAACCTTTCCTTTCGGAGTCGGATCGGCTAGTTTGTAAGCGCGTGCGTATGCGTCGATCGCGGCCTCGGCCGTGCCGTTTACCATCGCCACCTTTGCTTTGATCACGTCGACTTTTTGCTTAGCAACTTCTTCAGTATCTTTAGGGTCCTGAAGTTTCGCCAAAGCATCAACTTCCAGGGCAAGTCTTCTTACTTCGTCAAAGTAATACGAACCGATCGACTGGAAAACTATCGGATTGGTTTTCGTATCCGAATTCAACTGCGACGATTTGTAGAGGTAACTCAACCCTTCTTTTTTGTTGTTCTTGTCAAAAAAGTAAATGTAACCGATGGTGTAATTCATCCACCCTAGAGCATCATCTTTGTTTTTGTAAACAAAATCCGCACCGTCCTTGATGCTCACGCCGTAGGTCTTAAATGTCTTATTGGCCTCGAGGTCCTGGATCGATAGTTTGGCATATTTCAAGGTGTCTTCGTTCCATTTGGTTACACGCGGCGTCTTTGCAGTTTCGTCGAGACCGATCGAACCCAGTACTAACTCAACTTGGCGAAAGTCGTCGGGCTTTTCGGCCAGGATCTGCTTGCCCGCGGCATAAACTTCGTCCCAATTCTTTGCTTTCATTCCGGCATCAAACCGTGTCAGCAAAGCATTGAATCGGGTTTTCTCCTCGTCATCTTTAATTTTCTTTTCCATCCCCGGGAGATAGCTTTTTAGATAATCAACGAAATCCTTGCTGTCGGCGCACGAGCCATATTTCTCAATATATTGCTTACCAGCATCGACGGCGGCCTTGCGCTCCGTTATACCTTTGCTGCCATAGTTAGTCCGAAACTTGTCGTCCAAGGCAGCTTTGCCTGCAACGTCTTCGCAAGGGTCCTGGCCAAAAATGGCGACTGCACCCACTATCATAAATGCGGCCATCAAGAGCCCAGTGTTTACATATCTAAAAATCGTTTTCATCTAAATCCTTCCTCGGGTCGATCCCAAAATCAAATTCTCTACCTCTGCCTGCGTTGCCGGAATCACATATCTCCGGTTTCGCGTCAAATCAGATGATGCACCCAGCGAAAAAGTTGCAATGGTTCGCTTAGGAGTTCCTAAAATTTGAACGAAATGATCATTCAAAAGAAAACTTTTGAAAACGTAAATAATCCCGCAAGAATAGGGTGACTGTCAAGCCGAAAACCGTCGTCGCGTGACAAAAAAAGACATCAAAACTTTTCCCGTAAGAGAATTATCCCGACGCCTTTATACTAATGACAACCGATATTTCCTTATTCCGGTTTGGGCCGCTGAAGACTCTTCCTTTCTCTGCCGTCGCGGTCAAAAGTAATAACGACGGGCGGAAACAGCGGCTTTGAGCTGCCGGTCTTTGTAACGAGTTTTCTTGGCGCTTGAGTAACGGGCATCGATTGGCGAGGTGCGCTCTGGACGATCACCACTTCACGGCCATCGGTCTCGAGGTCGGCAATATTGCTTCGCGTATCGTCCGCCGAGGTTGAATCATCGTCCTCGTCCTCGTCGGTAAATACTGCGGTCGCAGTTGTATTAACCGCGTTTCTCGGCTGGATATTAAACTCAGTCTGAGCCAGATTTCGGTTTGTTCTAACGATATGGGACGCCAATGCCTGATAGATCTGACCGGCCACAGCCGCCGCGTATTTTCCGCGTTCGCGTTGGCCCCGCGTAATAACGACGACGGAATACTTGGGCTTTTCGATCGGAGCAACCGAGGCAAACAGCCCGACCCACGACCCTTTACTAGTACACGAGCCCGTTTTGCCGGCTATTCCCAACCCGGCATTCACACCGCGTCTTGCGGTTCCGTATTCGGCCGCTCCCATCATACCGGGAATTACGCGTCGCAAACTGGATTGCGGAATGTCGATTCGACTTCGATAAAACGTTTGGAAATTGGTCTTTTCAAAACTGTTTCGCGGCGTTCGGGGGATGACACGTGCTCCGCCATTCGAGATCGCCGAAACTAACACCCCAAGCTGTAGCGGTGTCACCTCGAAATCGTCGCCGTGCGAATAGATTCGGGCGTTACTATTGCCAATTGCCAACTTGCCGGCCGTCTCGCCATCGGCGTTGAGCCCCGTCGTTTGGCCAAGGCCGAGCTGCCGAGCATACTCGATCATTTTCGTGTTGCCGACGTTTGAACCGACCCGCTGAAAATAACCGTTATTTGAAAAAGCGAGCGCGTCGTCTAAATTAAGTCGCGTCGAGACATTGCGGATCGCACCATCTTCTTTTCTGACAACGCCCTCGTTCAATCCGGCAACACCCGTTACGAGCTTGATCGTCGAACACGGTTTAATGCTGCTTCGAATTGCCCAGTCCTGATTGACAATAGTCAGGATCTTGCCTGTCTGGGCCTCCATTACAACAACCGATCCTGCGTGTTCGCCGAGAGCCTTTACCGCGGCCTGACGAATAGAAAGGTCCTCGCCGTCCGTAATGTCTTTCGAAATATTGGCTACTGTCTCCGTCCGCAATCCGCGCTCAAAAGCTAATTTACGGGCACGAGCCTCACGTGCGGCCTGCTCGCGGCGACGCATTTCGGCGAGGATCGCCTGTTTGCGCTCTTCTTCCTTGCGGCGGCGTTCTGCCTCAGCCCGTTTTGATTCTGCCGATTTTTTGGGATCCTTTTTATCTTTAGCTTTTGCTGCCTTTTCCTTTTCCCGCGCCGTCAATTGGTCGCGCTTTTTGTCCTTCGACGCGGTTTTCGCCTTGTCGCGATCATTTGCGCGAACTTTCTTGGCATCTCTTACCTGAGCCACAGCCTTCTTAGCAACGGCCTTTTTTGTGTCGGAATTTCTTTTTGACTGGGCCGCGAGAGTTCCGGTTAGGACCAGAGTCAAGATAACTAGCGGCAACACTGCACCGGCAACAAGATTCGTAGGCGACATCAACTTCATGTTTTACCTCAGAGCGACTGGCTTGTTTTTGAGATTATTGGAGGAGACCGAAAATCTCGATCTGTCGAAAAAATTAGCCCTCACGGGCATTTGCGAAACAGCTAAAGGTGACTATAACATTCAAGCGGCGGCGAGGCAAGTAGTTTTACAGAGCTCCGCGGACACACAATGAAATTCTTTAACACATTTCGGGGCCGGCTGCTGCTGATACTTGCACTACTGTTGGTTGCGATCCTTGGCGTTCAGTATTACCTGAATCTGCTAACTCAACAGGAGAATGACAGTCTGCGTGAAGCACAGGCGCAAGCTCTCGTTGCGGGGATTGTGATTGGATCTAACGGATTGACCTCGGGTGAGTATATGCAGGATCTGATCGGTCGTAATGACCAGACGTTCTTTGACGCCGCCGCAACGGAACGCATCAAGGACGTATTGATCATTGATAACAACTGGCAAATTACCGACAGTTTAAATCCTGAATATCTTCCGAGCACCGACGAGAATGGCGAGACCGTATTTAAAAAGCTCTCTGAGTTAACACAGCTGCCGCCATTGATGGAGGGTTCACGCCTCGGATCGGACCTCAAACAGTTTCCGAATCAGCGCAACGAGTTAAACAAAAACGCCGTTGACGAAGCTCATGCGATCCCGATCGAGACGAGTAAAGGCCGCTGGTATTTGATGGTCCTGCTGAACATCGATAAGAATGAAGCCCGTTGGCGGGCCGCGCAGCCGTTGGTCTACACGCTGGGCGTTTTGCTCGTCTCGTCGCTGATCACCTTTTTGCTTGTATGGCGTTTTGCACGCCCGATCGCAAATCTCTCGAATGCGGCACGGGAGATTGCCGCGGGAAATCTCGATGTACGTGTGGCAGACGCCGACCGAAACGATGAGATGGGGCGCCTTGCATCGAGATTTAACGAGATGACGAGCCAGCTTGAAAAGAAGCGGGATCTCGAATCAAAACTGCAGCAGGCTGAGAAATCAGCGGTCGTCGGGCGGCTGGGTTCCGCCATCGCTCACGAAATACGAAATCCGTTGAATTACATCAACCTGACGCTAGATCATCTGCGATCAAAATATGCCCCCGAGGAGCCGGAAAGACGCGAAAAATTTGAAAAGCTGACGTCGCAACTCAAATCAGAGGTTGCCCGCATCAATCAACAGATCTCAGATTTTCTAAACTATTCGCGACCAGCAAAGCCCAAACTTCAACTGATCAACGCGAGGGACGTTATCGAAGATTCGCTCCGTATCGTTGAGGCAGAGGCCGCTGAGAAACATGTTACGATCGGTGTCGTGGAGCATGAAAACGTGCCAAAAATAATGGGCGACCCTGAATTTTTGCGCTCCGTTTTTAGTAATTTATTTATCAACGCGCTCCAGGCAATGGAGTCGGGCGCCGGGCATTTGAACATAAAGATATCAACTGATGAGAACCCGCATTTTGTTAATTTTGAAGTTGCGGACACGGGCAGCGGCATCTCGGTCCAAAACCTCTCCACGATTTTTGAGCCCTATTTTTCGACAAAGGAAACCGGTACCGGACTCGGCCTCGCTATCGTGCAGAAAATCGTGAGTGTTCACAATGGAACGATCGAGGTCGAGTCCCGCGAGGGCGAAGGAACGAAATTTACTGTAAAATTACCAAGAAGCGACGAGGGATAACGGACGAGGGGCAGGTTGGGATTTTCCCTTTTCACGTGTCCTCGTTCACTAAATTCTTATGGCAAGAAAATCGATACTTGTCGTTGATGACGAAAAAAATCAACGCGAAATTTTAGAAACAATTTTGTCGGGCGAAGGTTACGACGTGACGACGGCTTCGTCGGGCGAAGCGGCTATGAAGTTCGTCGCGGACCGGCGTTTCGACCTTGTCCTGACCGATCTCAAAATGACAGGTATGAGCGGCCTTGACCTGCTCAAGGAACTGACAGATTTTGACAAGTCGATCATCGTTATTTTGCTTACGGCTCATGGCACGATCGATTCGGCTGTGGATGCTTTGCGGTTAGGTGCGTTTGAATATCTCCAAAAGCCGTACGACAGCGAAAAACTGCTCGAAACCGTCTCTCGAGCGCTTAATAAGCTAACGACGCTCGACGCCGAAATCATCTCGGTCTCGCCCGAGATGGACAAAGTCAAGAAGCTGATCCTGAAGATCGCTAAATCCAATTCGACCGTCCTCATACGCGGCGAGAGCGGAACCGGAAAGGAGATGATCGCACGTTCGATCCACACTAACAGCTTGCGCTCGAGCGAGGTTTTTCAGGCTGTAAACTGTGCGGCGATCAACGAAAACCTGCTCGAGTCTGAGTTGTTCGGTCACGAAAAAGGATCTTTCACTGGCGCGGTTGCGGAAAAGAAAGGCTTATTTGAGATTGCCCATAACGGCACGCTCTTTTTGGACGAGATCGGCGAGCTTGATGTTTCGCTGCAGGCAAAAATACTGCGTGCTCTGCAGGAAAAGCAGATACGTCGTGTTGGCGGCATCCGCGATATCGATGTCGACGTTCGTGTTGTCGCGGCGACGAATCGCGACCTGCTCCATATGGTCGAGGAGAAACGCTTTCGCGAGGATCTTTATTATCGACTCAATGTTTTGTCCATAGAACTCCCTGCTTTGAGGGAACGCCGATCCGACATACCCGTCCTGATCGATTATTTTGTAAAGAAACATACTCGCGGAACCGATCGAAAGATCACGATCAACACAGACGCCCGCCGCCTGCTCGAAGATTATTCCTATCCCGGCAATGTTCGCCAGCTCGAATCGGCGCTCGAACGCGCGATTTTGCTCTGTGAAAACGACACCGTCACGCTCGAAGACCTGCCGCCCGAGATGACGCAGATGACCTTTGCTTCATCTGGCGACCAGTTTAAACTTCCGCCTGAAGGGGTAAATTTCGAAGAGGTCGAACGAAGTCTGATAATGCAGGCGATGGGCCGCACGGATAACAATATAACCAAGTCTGCGAAACTGCTTGGGCTTACCTTCCGCACGCTGCAATATAGACTGGAAAAATTCGGGTACAAAAAAGATGAAGAAAGTGATGAGGGACAAGGGACGAGTAGCGAGGAGTAAGAGATGGTTCAAGACGGTAGCTATAAGAGTCTGATTGCTTGGCAGAAAAGCATTTTGCTGGTTAAGGTCATTTACCAGTTAACCAATGCTTTCCCAAATGAAGAGAAATTTGGTTTGACCTCACAAATACGTCGTGCAGCCGTCTCTGTTCCATCCAATATCGCTGAGGGGCAAGCCAGACGAACAACTGGTGACTATGTTCGATTTGTTTCAATTGCCGAAGGCTCTTTGGCAGAACTTGAAACTCAACTTATAATTTCAATCGATTTAGGACTTTGCACAGCGTTCGAAACAGGGGAGTGTTTGGGGATATTGACTGAGGTTAGGAAGATGCTAAATGCCTTAAGGCGCAGTCTGATGGCCAAGTTGACCTTGGCTGAATAACCTCGTCCCTTGTCCCTAATCCCTTTTCCCTAAATCCGGAGGATTTTTATGGAATGGTTCTCAACATTAAGTTTGGCACTCGGGTCGGCATGGACGAGCGGAATTAATCTCTACGCAACGGTGACGGTGCTCGGCCTGCTGCAAAAGTTTGGAGCGACGAAGCTGCCTGGCGGTCTCGACGCGCTCGATAATTGGTGGATAATCGGTGTCGCAGGCGGCCTTTATCTGGTCGAGTTTTTCGCCGACAAGATTCCGTATGTCGATAGCGTATGGGACGTGGTGCATACTTTTATCCGCGTGCCTGCGGGAGCGGTTGTCGCATACGCGGCGACGAACCAGCTGGATTCAAGCGTTTACATACCGGCGGCTCTGCTCGGCGGTGGATTGGCGTTCGCATCTCACGGAACGAAGGCCGCGGCTCGTGTTGGGGCAAACTTCTCGCCCGAGCCCGTTTCCAATTGGGCGCTTTCCTTTATTGAGGACGGTATCGCCATCGCCGGAACGGTTTTAGCCGTATTCGCGCCGTTTTTGATTGCCGGTGTTTTGTTTATTTTCGTTATCATTTTCTTGTGGTTTTTGCCGAAGGTTTTACGCGCGGTCGGGCGTTTATTTAAAGCCGTCGCTGCATTTTTCAGGGGCGAGAGTTTTCAGGACGTAGCACGCAAAGCCGGATAGTCGTATATAGCTTTCACTATCCGACTTTTGGCGCTAGAATTACTCCACCACTGACAACCGGAGGATTTATGGCAACAAGACCATTCGCACACTTTGCCGTTTCGGTAGTTATAGCTGGATTTGTTTTTTTTGGCTCGCCGTCTGCTTTTGGCCAATGCGGCACGAATTTCCGATCCAGCTATCGGGCGGTCGACAAGATCCGACGCTTTTCACAAACTGGGGGAGATTTCGGGCTTCAAGACTGGACCAACGACGGACGTTCCGACTTTTGGAATTTTCGCTTCAACCAGGCGACCCAAACTTCGGACATTGTCATCTACCCTGCACTCCCCGCGGGATATTGGAATTGGGATGCTCCCATAATCTATTCGACGACATTAAACAGCTCGGCCACTACCGTCAATACAGGCTGCTGTTTTCGTTATCAGCTCCGGGACTTTGATTCTGACGGCAAGCTGGACATGTTGATAGGGGATATAGGCAATCCCGATCACCGGATACACCGAAACACGGGCAACGGCATACTCGCACCGCAAGCAGTGGTCGCCCGGCCCGGCGATACGAACACCACGTACTATAAGCCGGGCGGTTATGCCGATGTCAACGGCGACGGCAGGCTCGACTGGATCTACCGGCTTGAAATGATCTCAAACGGAGAGGAAACTTTTTATTACTCTCTCCTGAATGCAGACGGATCACTTAGTACTCCAAATCTTATCCTTGCAAACGGCGGCGGCAACGAGGTCAATGATTCGACGCCTTTTCTGGGCGATTTTGACGGTGATGGAAAGGTCGACATCCTTTACAGTAGCTTCTCGGCACCACATCGGTATCGCGTACTTAAGAATTTGGGTAATGGATCGTTTACGCTCGGTAACCCGCAACAGTTCGGATCCTTTTCTTTTAATGGTCTAAAAGACATCAATGGCGACGGACGCCTCGACCTCTACGGTGACAGTGGAAACAGTGTCGTCGTTCTGTATGCGCAGAGCGACCTGACCTTTACGTCTGCGTCCTTTCCGGTCACGAACACGAGCTCTTACGCTTATTTACTCCAACCAGTCGATTTCAACGGTGATGGCCGTCTCGATCTGATCAACGTTGACGACAACGATTATGAGATATTCCTTAATAATGGGGCCGGCGGATTCACATCGCAATTTTATTCCAAAAGGCTGACCTATCCGTATCCAAGTCTTTATCTCCATTTCGAGGATTTCAACGCCGACGGCAAGGCCGACTTGTATGACAGACGTCACGACATCTTCAATACATTTTCCGAAGAGGTCGTAGTTATCAAGTCGAACGTCTGCGATTCGAAGGGTCAAACACGGGCTATGGAGTTCGGCTCGGCGTCCGCGATTCCGGACATTGTGAGCTGGAACGGCGCAAACGGTCAATGGAGATACGGAGATGGGGAGTGGAACCCCGGAGCGAGCACGCCAATCCAATCGTTTAATTGGGGATCGGCTTCGCTTGGTGATATTCCCGCTCCCGGCGATTTTGACGGCGACGGTCGAACCGATCACACCGTTTACCGAAACGGCGAGGGCAATTGGTACGTGTACCTCAGCGCGACATCCTCGTGGTCGGTATTCCGCTTCGGACTTCCCGGCGACATTCCGATCCCAAATGACTATGACGGTGGCGGTAAAACCGACTATGCCGTGTTCAGGCCAAGCGATGGCAATTGGTACATCTGGTTCAACGAGACGCAGCAGTTCGGCGCGGTCCATTGGGGAGCAAATGGAGATCGTCCAGTCCCCGCCGATTTCGATGGTGACGCCAAGACCGATATCGCAGTCTTTCGGCCCTCTGGCGGCGACTGGTATATTCTCCGGAGCTCCGATCTAAGTTACGGGATCGTTCATTGGGGAATCGATAGTGACGTACCGCTTCCGGCGGATTACGACGGCGACGGCAAGGCGGACTTGGCGGTCTATCGTTCAGGCACTTGGTACATACTTCGAACCTCAAATGGGGCGTTAGCGCTGATCAGCTGGGGCACTGCGACAGACGTCCCGCTTCCGTTTATGGAGCGCGGCGAAGTAGCGCTTCCGGTCGTGTTCCGGCCAAGCAATTCGCGTTGGTACAGTTCTCGATATCCGGTCGGCTACGCTCTCCTGCTCAGTGGCCCCCCGGTCTATTTCGGTTTACCTAACAATTAGTATCGGATGGTTTTTGGATGTCAAATTTTGGCGGTGGCCTTTGCCGGACTCGCCGCCTATTTTTTGTGGAGTGACAACAAGGACGGTGTGTTTGTCGCTGCGGTTCTTAGCGCCGCGAGCTATTTCATAAGCTTGCGGTTTCAGATAAATGATCGTTTAAGAAAACGTGAGATGGAAAGGCGGGACACCGAGGAAACCGAAATTTTGCGTAAATAGACCTAGCGGATAAGATAGTACCGTGGAAAAGATCGACACACTTCTTGAAAATAATAAGCTTTGGTCGCGGCAGATCACCAATGAGAACCCTCGCTTTTTCGCAGATCTCGCTGATCAGCAAAATCCCAAATACCTTTGGATCGGATGTTCGGACAGTCGTGTCGAGGCAAGTTCGATCGTCGGTCTGTTACCGGGCGAGCTATTTGTCCATCGGAATGTGGCAAATCTCGTCAATCACACTGATATCAATTGCCTTTCGGTGATCCAGTTCGCGGTCGAGGTGTTAAATGTTGAGCACATAATTGTTTGCGGCCATTACGGTTGCGGCGGCGTCCAGGTGGCGCTCGAAACAAAGCGTCACGGGTTGATCGACAACTGGCTCCGTCATATCAAAGACACCGCAAATTTACATTCAAATCTTCTTAATGCGATCGACGACCCTGTCGAAAAACTTAATAAACTTTGCCAACTTAATGTGGCCGAACAGGTGCTGAATGTTGGTGAGTCGACAATCGTTTCAGACGCGTGGAACCGTGGTCGAGAGCTGGCCGTTCACGGCTGGATCTACGGCCTCAAGGACGGTTTGATCCGCGATCTCGAAATCTCGATCACCAGCGAGTCTGGTCTCGAGAGCCTGCGGAACGCTTATCTTTTCAACGACAAACGTCTTGTCGTCAGTCCTGCATCAAACTAGCTTTGGATATGCTGCTTTACACTAAACTTCTGCGGATGATCGCCGTACTTGCGATCGCTCTATTTTCCCTTGGCCCCGCAAATGCGCAAATGTCGCGCAAGCCGTCGCCGACCCGTGAGCCCGCGGGTGCGATGGATAAGCGGCCGGATTCTAACAAAAATTCGCTGTCGAGAATTACATCGCAGGCCGATTTCGATTCGATACGTCGTGTTTACCATCAGGGAACGCCCTACGCGATGCCGCACGCGATGTTTGTTATCGATCGCCGGGCCGGCAATAAGATGTTCTATCTGAATTCGCAAAAATTTCGTTTTCACAAGGATTTTTTGCTTGCGACATATTTGATTCCGAGAGGGGCCGATGTTTTCAAACCGGTTTATGTCGATCAGGACCGGCGCTTTATCGTCGGCACGATCGCATGGCAAAAGACGGTCGAAAAATTTACTTGGGAATTGTGGGAAGGCGATCTTGCTACGGCGGAGATGATGAAAACGGCGAACGAAGTCATTAACAGATCGTTTTTTCAGCAGGTTTCTTACAAACCAAATTCGATACGGCAAGAGGACGTATCCGCAAACATCGGCATCGTCCGGATCCTCCAGGACGAGCTCAATCGAAATCAGGCATATCTCGCTCTCAACACGGGCAAAGCCGTCGGACGTCTGCACATAATCGACAAGCTCGACGACACGGTCGAGATCGGCGATAACGAGATAATAGTGCTTCGCGAGCTGCCGCTTACGCTGCCGCCGGTTCGCGGAATTATCGTCGCGCGTCCGTCGTCGCCGTTGTCGCACATTAACATTTTGGCAAAAGGATGGAACATCCCAAACGTCTACATAAAGGACGCGGATCGGCTGTTTCGCGAATACGACACATATTGGATCCAGCTCGATGCTAACTTAACGGATTATTCGATGGATCGGGTCACCCAGAGCAGCGACATCCCGCCGTCGCCGGATGAACAAATACCGCCCGCTGACCTCAAGACGACCAGGCTCGCCGGATTACGCGAAATGCGAAAAAAGGACAGCATAGCTTACGGCTCAAAATCTGCGAATCTCGGCGAAATGTTAAATTCGCGGCTTGCCGGCATCGTAATCCCCGACGGATTTTCGGTACCTTATTATTGGTACGACAAATTCATGACGGATAACGGCTTGGATAAGATCGTCGCGAACCTGATTGACGATAACGATTTCGTCCACAACCCTCGTGTCAGGCGTCAAAAACTGGAAGGATTGCGTAATGCGGTACAGAACGGAAAGTTTGATAGCGGTTTGAAAGCCGAGATAATCGCCAGGTGGAAAACTCAGCTCGGCGGTAAGCCCGTCTTTGTCAGAAGTTCCTCAAATTCCGAGGACCTGCCGAATTTCAGCGGCGCCGGCCTTTATTCAAGCGTGCCGAATGTGATTAACGAAGACAAAATGATCGAGGCCGTTAAGAAAGTATGGGCCTCGCTTTGGAAATTTGAGGCTTATGAGGCGCGTGTCCGCAATTATGTAAGCCAGTTGGACGTTTATATGTCGGCCCTGATTCAGGTGGGCGTAGATATGGAAAAGGGCGGTGTCATGATCACCAAAGACCCGTTTGACGACCGGAATAAGAATGCTGTGTATATCAGCGCCGTATGCGGCCACAATTCGAAGGTCGTCGATAATACCGGCATCCCGGAGCAGATCCTGTTTAATCCGAGGTCGAATTCGGTCATTGTGATGACGCTTTCGCAACAGGAAAACGCGCTTGCATTTGATGTAAATGGCGATCTGAAGGAAACTGTTGACAAATGTGCGGGCGCGAAAAAGCGCGTCCTGACCGATTTGCAGGCCCGAAATTTAGCAAAAGCCGCGATCAAGATCCGCGCAGCATTTGGCGGGAAAAAGGAACAAGATATCGAATGGGGCATATTAAACGACCGTATATACGTAGTTCAGTCCCGGCCTTATATCGACAAGAAATAATAAAATGAAATATATAATCGCAACAATATTCTTAGCGACCGCACTTGGCTGCAGCAACGCGTCAACGCCCGTCGCTCAAAACGCAAACGTTGGCCCGGTTGTGTCGAAAACTGAAAAATCGCAAACCGCGATAGCTCATGGACCTCAGAACCAAAGCCCGAATACGGCCGCGCCGGGTGAAAAATCGAAATGGACGCAGGGCGGTGACCCGATCGACACAACCGAGCTAGATGCGGCTATTAAATCAGCAGAAGCGGCTTTCAAGGCAAAGTCGTCTGACGACGCGGCAAAAAAAGCGCTTGCATCGGCTTATTATAAACGCGCCGAGGCGCTGACAGGTGCGCGGCAATATGCGTCGGCTCTCGGTGATTATCGCCGGGCGTTGAAGCATGATCCGGCGAATTCCGAGGCGAAAGAGTGGATCGAGCGAATAATTTCGATATACGACTCAATCGGCCGCGATTCTCCGAAAGACGGCGAGGAACCGCTTCCATTGCCCTTTAGTAAAGGAAAATGAGTTTATGAAGCGGCTGTTCGTTGTGACGTTAATCGAAGCGTCACTTTCGCTACTTTCTGCTTCCGTTTTTGCTCAAAAAGCCAATGAATGGCGCGGGGACGTTTAGATCTCGAATAACCGTCCGCTAGACATTTGCCCGTCGCAGAAAACTAAACTATCCTTTTTGCGTCAACGCACAGATTATTAAATTTACGGAGATTTAGCAGGTTTTATGGCACTTTCGGCAAACGACATTAGAAAAGGGATGGTAATTGTACACGAGGGCGCACCGGTGCGCGTGATGGAATTTCATCATCACACGCCTGGGAACTTACGCGCGATGGTGCAGACTCGGCTGCGAAATCTCATTACCGGCAATTCGTTCGAACACCGTTTTCGCTCAAACGATACCTTGGAAAAGGTAACGCTCGAGCAGCATAAAATGGACTATCTCTATTCCGACGGCTCGCATCACCATTTTATGAACAATGAGACCTATGAGCAGGTCGCCCTGACCGATGACGAACTTGGTGACGCCGCTCAGTGGTTGATACCTAACCTGACGATCGAGGTCGAATTTTACAACGGCGCCCCCATAGGTGTTGCTCTGCCCGCGTCGATGGAACTGATCGTAAAGGAATGCGAACCTGTGCTGAAGGGAGCGACCGCATCTAATTCCAATAAACCGGCGACGCTGGAAAATGGCGTTACGCTTCAGGTTCCGCCCTTTATTGTAGAAGGCGAAAAGATACGCGTTAACCCGACCGAATCCCGGTATATGGAACGCGTTAAATAGTTGCAGAGTGTCCGAGTACTAGAGTTGCAGAGTTTAACAACTAACTCTGGTACTCTGATACTCCGTAACTCTGGAACTAAATGTATTTTCTCTACAGTATTCTGCTGACCGTCGGTTTTATCGTGCTTTTGCCGCGATTCGTCTTCGACGCGTTTTTTAAGGGAAAGTACGCCGCTGGTTTCACACAGCGATTTGGCTTTTTGCCCAAATTCCAGCCCGATGACCGGAAAGTGATCTGGCTTCACTGCGTCTCGGTCGGCGAAGCCAATGCCGCTCGACCGCTCGTCCAAAAGATTAAGGAAAAGCTTCCCGACGCACGACTAATTATTTCTACAACGACACGTACCGGACAGGAGCTCGCTCGCAGCGCTTTTGCCGATATTGCCGAACTCGTTTTCTATTTCCCCTTTGACTGGAAATCCACGGTGAGACGATCTCTCCGCCATCTAAGGCCATCGGTCGTGCTTTTGATGGAAACTGAGATCTGGTTTAACTTTATTCGCGAGACAAACAAATGCGGCACACGCATTGCGATCGTTAACGGTCGCTTGTCTGAGCGTTCATTCAATCGGTACAGCAAGATCAAGAAATTTATGAAGCGCGTGCTCGGTCATCTTGATCTCGCGTTGATGCAGGAAAATGCCGACGCAACCCGGTTGATGTCGCTAGGAATTAGGGCGAGCAAAGTCAGGGTAACCGGTAATCTGAAATTCGACCACGATCTAAGCGAACAAGAAACTGACTTAACGGCCCGGTTTCGGCAAGAATTTAGCATTTCGCCCGAGGCTCCGCTGATCATCGCGGCCAGCACGCACGCACCGGAGGAAAAGTGGCTGCTCGACGCATTCAAAGAGGTTTGGAAAACGTCCAGCGACGATCTGCCGCGATTGCTGATCGCACCGCGCCACCCCGAGCGTTTTGACGAGGTCGCGGAACTCATTGAGAATACAGGTTTTACGTGGGTCCGCAGGTCCGATCCAGACGCGACAAGCGTCGAAAATCCAGAGGTAGTCCTGCTCGACACCATAGGCGAGCTTCGTGGCGCATATCCGCTTGCCGAACTGGTTTTCGTCGGAGGCAGTCTCATCTCACATGGCGGCCAAAGCATTTTTGAACCAGCGGCGGCGGGCAAGGCGATCGTCATCGGGCCACACACGGCGAATTTCGACGCGGCGGTTAATGAGTTCCTGGACAAGGATGCGATCGTTCAGTTACCTCGAGCAGCCGATAAGAACGTTGTGCCAGCGCTTGTCGAGGCGTTTACGAAGATCCTCTCAGATAGTGACAAACGCGCGAAGCTTGGCAGTAATGCGCTCGAAATGATGAATAATAATCGCGGAGCTACCGAACGGACAGTCGAGTATCTCGCTCCGCTATTTGGCGTTTCTGAAAATCAATGATCTTTGTGTTCTATTTCTTCAGCGCGGTTTTGATCTTTTTGAGCTTCAAATCATTTCGCGGTGGTACGCGGTATCTCGGATTTTTCAAAACTGAACTCGCAAAAACACGCCCGGATTTTACGCCCTTTGTTACCGTCATTGTCCCTTGTCGCGGACTTGACCCCGGGCTCGCTGAGAATTTGCGCGCGCTAACACAACAAGATTATCCGGATTATGAGCTTGTCTTTGTCGTCGATGACAAGAATGACGCCTGCGTTCCGGTCATCGAGGAAGTTTCAGTCAAAGCCGTTCGAGCCACAAAATTTGTCGTTGCGCCAAAAGCAGAATGCAGCAGCCAAAAGGTCGAGAACCTGCGAGAGGCCGTTTTGCACGCGGCCGATGTATCCGAGGCGTTTGTATTCGTTGATTCCGACGTTCGGCCGTCAAAGGAATGGCTGCGGTACTTGGTCGGACCGCTGATTGACAAAACTGTTGGTGCGGCGACTGGTTATCGTTGGTTCATCGCGGAAAAGCCGACGTTTGCTTCTGAATTGCGCTCGGTGTGGAATGCTTCGATCGCGTCGGCGTTGGGGCCAAATACAAAGTCCAATTTTTGCTGGGGCGGTTCGACGGCGATCAGACGCGATGTTTTTGAGCGCGTTAAAATGCGTGATAAGTGGCTCGGGACGCTTTCGGACGATTTTGCCGTGACGCGCGCAATGAACGAAGCCAATTTGCCAATAGTGTTTGTCCCTCAGGCGTTGACAGCATCTGTCGAGAATTGCAGTTTTAGCGAAATGTTGGAATTTACGACGCGTCAGATGAAGATCACCCGCGTTTACGCCGAAAAACTCTGGCTCCTGTCGTTTTTCGGTTCCGGCCTTTTCTGCGCCGTGATGATCGCTGCGTTCTTGATAGCCGCACTCAGCGAACGTAGTGGCCTCCCGGTGACGGCGGCGATAACGACGATTGCCTTGGTCACGGTTTTCAGCGTTGGGAAGGCGTGGCTTCGGCTTAAGGCGGTCAAACTCGTTCTGACAAAGTATAAAACAGAGCTCACGCGACAATTTTGGACGCAGATCACCCTGTGGCTTCTTTCGCCGGCGATATTTCTCGGCAATTCGGTTGCAGCGTGGCTTTCGCGGCGGATGATCTGGCGCGGAACGGCCTACGAATTGAAATCACCGACCGAAACTGTCATTATTGCGGATTGATAACCGAGTAGAGGCTAAATGGCAAAAGGCATATTCGATTGGGAAGACGAAGAAAAGGTTGAGGAACCCGTGGTATTTGCGGATTTTCAGCCCGAATCGGCCGGTGAGATTGCCCGCCGCGGCGGCCTTGCGTGGTCAGCGGGTATCGTTTTCTTTAGCTCGATCGTCTTTATGCTCTTTCTCGGTTGGGGAGCCGATCTGCTTTTGGGAAGCTCGCCGTGGGGTATCGTCGGCGGGATCGTGCTGGGCTCGATCATCGGATTTGTGCAGTTCTTTCGAATTTCGTCGCAGATATTCCAATCGAAAAAGACCGAACCTGAGGCCCGACCGTTTTTGTCGAGGGATGAGGATCAAGATTAGGCTCGGCAATTTTGAGTTTTGCCATTGTGGCTGTAAAATATAGGTTTCGCGATGAGCGAGGATATTGATCCTTTGACAACCGAGGGTACCGGGACACAGATCTCGCACAGGAGCATCTTAATATTGATGCTCTTGCTTATTGTTGTGGGATCGGTGGCCGGATTTGCGTTTGGCGGACGATTTTGGGGATTCGGTGTGGCCTTTGGCGGCGCACTTTCCATTATTAATTATTTCTGGCTTGAGCGGTCCACACGGGCTATGTTCGCTCAGTCTGCAATGGCCTCGACGGGGCTATTGGCCGCTAAATACATACTTCGATACGTTGCGATCGGCGCGGTTCTGCTGCTGATATATATGACGGGAGCGTTGCCCGTTGCGGCGGTGATATTAGGACTGGCGGCATTCGCGTTTGCGGTTGTCTTGCAGGGTTTGAAAAACATTTTTTCGAGTACTTTTTAGAAGGATTTTAAGATGTTCTTATTTGCTGAGGGCGGCGGCCACCACCAGCCCTTGATCGTAGAGTTTATAAATCACTATCTCGGTGAGCCTGTTTACCATTTTCAGATGGCTTACACGCGGCCGATTTGGGTTAAATTTTTCTCAAACTTTGGGACGACGCCGGAGAAGGTTTTCGGCACTGCCTACAGCCCCGAGAACGCGATCCCCTGGTACACGATAATGTTCCTCATCGCCTGTGGTCTGACCTTCTTTGTCGTCTATCTACTTAAAGGCAAATTATCTGAGGACGACCCAAGGCCAGGTCAGTTGACGCTGGAGGCCGGTGTTCTGGCGATCAAGAACATGATCACCAGCATCATCGGCGAACACGGTTTTCGACATTTTCCGGTCGTTGCCACGTTCGGCGTCCTGATCCTTGTTTCAAATCTGATGGGACAGTTTCCGATGTTCATGTCGCCGACCGCCTCGGTCAACGTGACGTTTGCTCTCGGTATATCGTCATTTGTTTACTACAACTACGTCGGCATAAGCGAGAATGGACTTTTCGGTCACATCAAGCATTTTGCGGGGCCAAAGCTGCCGGCGTTGATGATACCGATCACGATCTTGATCTTTTTCATTGAGATCATAAGTAACTCGATCAGGCCGTTCACTCTCGGCGTTCGATTATTTGCGAATATGTTCGCCGACGAAAAAGTATTTGTCGAGATCACAAACATCTATCCCCCAATAACGCAGATTGGATTTCCGCTGATCCTGACGGGCCTCGGGGTGTTCGTCGCATTGGTTCAGGCATTTGTATTCACGCTGCTTTCGATGATCTATATAGGCGAAGTTTCGCACGCTCCGCACGACGATCATCACGAAGAGGTGCACGGCGAAGCCGCTGTTGCGCACGCTTAAAGTTTAGAGATCGCGTTTGTAATGCGTTCTCTTTGTATAAAGGCCGAGATCCGGTCGTATTTGAAAATCTAGCTTGCAACATATAACAAGAGGCACCGTCCCAACGGGTCGGGTTTTTGCCTTATGTGCCCGCACGCATCAGGAGACGCGGACTCTAAGGAGTATAAAATCCGCGGCATACCGGAAGTGAGGCGAAATAATACCCGCAGGCAGGTCGAAGAACAATTGGATCGAAGTCTTCTTAATTAAACACAGGAGATAAAATGAAAAACTTAAAATTTGTATTTTTTGCAATTTTGGCAATTGGGATGTTGGCTCTGTCGACATTTGCACAGGCCGGCGGAGCTGCTGATAACGAATCATCGGTTCTCGCGGCAAAAGCGATCGGCGGCGGTATCGGTTTCGGCCTCGCTGCGGGGTTGGCCGGTATCGGCCAGGGCCTCGTCGGTTCGCGTGCCGCTGAGGGCGCCGCCCGCAATCCGGGAGCTGCCGGAACGGTCCAGACGCTTATGATCATCGCGCTTGCACTTATTGAGTCACTAGTGCTTTTTGCTCTGCTCATTGTTTTCGTCAAACTTTAATCGGCCGGCGAAACAACGTTTTAGCGGGTGAGGTGTAAAATGCCTCATCCGCGTTTTCGTTTACACAGAGCATCTTGAAAGAATACCTGCGGCGATTTATCCTTTAGTTGCAACTTGCGCCCGAGTTGGGCGTTCTAATATCTGATGATAAATGACCTTTTGGGAAAATTAGTGGCCGACAAATACCGTATCGAGAGTCTAATTCGCGAAAGTGAATCAGGCGACCTTTTTCGGGGTGTGCACGAGGTAATGGACAAACCCGTGACCCTCAAGATACTGTCGCCAGCTCTTGCGATCGATGCCCGATGGGTAAAGCGTTTTATTGATGAGGCACGCTCTGTATCAGCTGTGTCCCATCCAAACATTCTCAACATCACGGATTTTGGCACGGATGCGAAAAGCGTAACCTATGCCGTCTTCGAGGCGGTCGACGGGCGAACTTTAAGAGAAATCCAAGCTGCTGAGCCCGCTATGGACGAGGCGCGTGCGACAGAGATCGCCCGGAAGATCGCGTTTGCCGTGTCGGCGGCTCACGCTAAGTCGATGCTGCATGGCGCCATCAACCCGGCCAACGTTTTTGTCGATAACGACGAGACCGTCAAGGTTTACGGCTTTGGCAGTGATCCTCTGCACGTCGCACGCGACTCCGACCCGCGATATTTGGCCCCGGAACAGTGCACGTCGTATCCAGCGGCAGACGAACGTTCTGACGTTTATTCCTTGGGTATCGTCTGGTACGAGTTGCTTACAGGCGTCGTCCCCTACGACGGTGCAACCGCCGCTGAGGTCCTTTCAAAGCAGAGCACAGAACCGCCGCCACCGCTTTCGGCATTTCGTCGCGACCTGCATCCCGAGGTTGGGCCGATCGTGCTCACCGCGATTGCCGCCGATCCCGATAAGCGGTATCAGACGCTGGCTGCGTTTGCCGAGGATCTTGACATTCTCTCGGGCCGGATCGAAGTGCCCGCAAACGCCGTGGTCGAGACGGAATTTGTCGCCAAAAGAAGTATTTGGCGGACCGCTTTTGTCGTTCTCGGTGGCATATCGCTCATTGCAGCCGCATTGATTTACGCAACATCGGTGCGAAAAACAGATCCGACCACGCAACTACAAGCCGAAGCAGGGAGTTTGCCGGTTCAACCTATCGGCCCGGCAACGGGAGCGCAAGAGGAGAGCCTGGCAAAATTACCCGCGATGACCGATGCCGAAATAATGGCAACTTCGACGATGGAGCAGCCACCGGGAACGTTACCGGGCGGTGACGGTTACAATGCATGGGCAAACGGGGTTGCTCCGCCGGCTGGCGCTCCGCTGCCAAATTATGTGCCGCCGGGCGGTCAAGTCTATACCATCGATCCGAATGCAGGCAGCCAGTTCATGCCGCCCGACGGAGGCGTCATCCTCGTACCGGTTCCGGCGAATACGAATGCAAATACCGCAGTTAAACCGACGCCCACGCCCAAGACGCCACCTGCAAACGTGTTAGTCCAGCCTTCGCCGACGCCTGCCGCAACACCAAAGCCAATGGCGACGCCGATTAAGAACATCAAACCGGGAACCGATCCGAAAAAGGGTAAACCGACGCCGGCGGCAAAGCCAACCGTGAGCGGCAAACCGAAAGACTCGGAATAAGTTTTCTGTTTGTTTATCTGGGAATTTCGACAGTCTTAAGAATGTCAGAGATGACGGCGTCGGCCGTGGCACCATCAAGTTCGGCCTCGGCACGCAGAGCCAGTCGATGACGCAGCACGGGCAGAGCCACATCGCGGATGTCGTCCGGCGTCGGAAAATCGCGGCCGCGAATGGCAGCGAGTGCCTTGGAACAAAGCAAGAGAGCGACCGATGCACGCGGGCTGGCTCCGTAAAGGATAGTTGGATGTGTCCGCGTCTTTCGTACTATCTCGACTACATATTTCTGCACTCCCGGCTCCATCCGCATTTCCCGGACTTCCCTCCTACAGATCTGTATCATCGCCGGGTCTGGCAAAGGCGCAATGTGCACCTGCTCTAAATGATGCGAATTAAACCCGAGATCCCAACGGGCGACGATCTCTTCCTCATCCGTCGCGTCCGGATAATCGATCAATATCTTCATCAAAAAGCGGTCAAGCTGGGCCTCGGGCAGAGGATACGTGCCTTCGTACTCGATCGGATTTTCCGTCGCCAGAACCGTGAAAAGCGGCGACAGCGGATAGCTCTCACCGTCGATTGTTGTCTGCCGTTCTTCCATCGCCTCTAGCAGCGCCGCTTGTGTCTTGGGCGGCGTGCGATTGATCTCGTCAGCCAGCAAGATGTTGGTAAAGATCGGGCCCTGCCGCAGGGAAAATTCTGACGTCTGCATATTAAAGACGTTGGTTCCCGTAATGTCCGACGGCATTAGGTCAGGGGTGAATTGTATTCGCGAAAAGTGCGCTCCGAGGATATGCGCGAGTGTTTTGACAGCCAGCGTCTTAGCCGTTCCGGGAACCCCTTCGATCAGCGCGTGACCCTCCGCCAAAAGAGCGACAATGATCTGTTCGAGCGCTTCGTCCTGACCGACAATGGTCTTGCGAAGCTCGTTAAGGATGTGGGCAACTGTTGAGGGTGTGTGATTTAGCATTATTGGTCGATCAAATAAAATCGTAGAACATCTTTATCGCTAATAAAAACACTATCGTCAAAAATATCCGGCGTATCCAGATCTCGTTTAGTTTTGTGACAAAGTGAGCGCCTGCATAGGCACCCGCGAACATCGTTAAACCAATGATAAGGCCGAGTTTGTAATCCACTAAACCCTGCCACATAAAAACGGCCGTCGCGATCAAAGAGGAAAACACATTGATGAGTTTCGTTGACGCCACGGATTCCGAATACGTCATTCCGAAAAATGCGACAAGCGTCGCCGTGAGTATTGTTACATAGCCGCCGCTAAAGAGGCCGCCATAGATGCCAAGCAAGAATGTAAGGGCAAAAGTTAATAACATCGCACCGCGGGAAACCGGTCCCGATTTCTCTATCCCTGACTTTCGCTTTAGAAAAGTAAACAGGACGACGGCGAACATCGCCACCGTAACGATCAGCTTGATCGCCTCGCCGGAGATCAGGCCAACTATCAAGGCACCGAGGGCCGAGCTGATAATCGTGATAATTACGAGCGGCAATATCTTTCGATACTCGATCCTTCCCTGCCGCAAAAACGGTATCGTGCCGCCAACGGACATAAAAACCAGGCCAAACATATTCGTCGCGATCGCGATCTTGGGGTCGATGCCGAGCTGAAACATAACGGGCACGGCGACAAGCGAGTTGCTCCCCGTGACGACGCCGATGACGCTGGTGAGAAAGAAGACGATTATCAGTATAACGAGAGCGTAGGCGGCCATTGTTTAGGTCCTCGTCCTCGCGACCATCGTTATTCCGAGCTTTTGCTCGATTGACCGAAGAGCCTCGGCAAACTGCAGAACTTCTTTCTTATTGGTTGGCTCACCGCGAATGATCTCCTCGCATTTAAACAACGATTCCGCGATCTGTTCGCGGTCCAGGCCCGTGCGTTCCGCAATCAATTCTGCCAAATCGCCACTTTTTGCGGTGAAATTGTCTAACCCAAAATATCTCGCCGCACGCCGCCGGAAATCGTTGTAAATATTCTCGATCGCCAGATCAAACGCCTTTGTCCGACTCTGCAATTCGGCCATCGCACCGACATATTCGAGCTTAGAGAGCCGGTCAGGTTCGGGTTCGGGAACAGCGCGTGCGAACCGCCGGCTTTGCGAAAACAGAACCAGCCCGACGAGCATCGCCGTTTGAAGAAATATCGCGACTACAGGTGTGCCCTCAAAAAACTGCAAAAACCGATTATTGTCAGTGCCGTAGCCCTGATGATATTCGTCAAAGGCCACTGTGCCTTCGCCGGCAGTTACCAAATTTATAGCTAACTGCGCATTGTCCGCCAGTGCGATACCGCCATTTGACACGATATAGGGATCGCCGAGAAAAACGATACGACCATCGCCGAACGGAGCGTCAACTACCAAATTCTTTTCGCCGGCCGCAAAATGGACGACCGGACCGATCTGGCTTGGGGTTTGAACCCAATCGGCCGAACCCGAGTATGGTTTTGGCGGTCGTGCCGTCCCGTCCATTTCAGCGTCGGAGCCGCTCTGATCTTCGTCAAAGAATCTCGTAAAGATGACAGAAGCCGCTAATTTGGACGGCTGCACGGCATTAACGCTCTGGGTAAAAATCGTTGGCTGGATCGGTTTGATCGCAGCCGTGTCACCCGTCATTTGTTTTTGATCGGTCGGGTCGATGGTGAATGCCTGAGCCGTTTCAGGGCTATCCAAGGTTATCTTCCAGCTTGCCGTAGTAACCACTAATCCTTCGGGCGGTTCGCGGTCGATTACAACGAGCCGGCCGCCTGCAGAAACCCATCGGAGAAGCGCCTGGGTCTCAACATCCTTAAACTCCCGTCTAAGTGTGCCGATGACCACAAAAACGGCCGGCTTATTCTTTTTGTCGGTCAACAACGCGGTCGGCGGCTCCTGCCAACGCTTTACCTTACGACCCGTTTCCGACAGCAGCGAGTAAAAGGCCTGCGTTCCAGTTGCGCCCGAATTAAAAGTCGAACGGTTTGGTGAAAACTCGTTGTCAGGTGTCTTTTCCTTCTGTGTGTACGTCGCTGCGTTTAGCCCTACGAGTATGGCTACCAATAGAAATAAGAAGAAAACAATGAACAGCTTCTGCTTCATAAACGCCTAGCTCTTTGCCTTTGCGATCGTTTGTGCGTATCGCACACGAAATTCGTCCCAGTCAGCTTGTGCAGGCGATCTCAAGCCATACCAGTTGCTTTCGAAATTTCGCGTCATACCGGTCATATTTTCAAAAAGGGCTTTGTCTTTTTGCACTTCTCGCAGATAATCGCGGTTTGTCTTGTGACGGGCGAGGCGTAACACCTTGCGGTCGCTCAGTTCGCAGAGAAGAGCGATGTAGCCCTTGCGGATCGCGGCGCGTAGATTGCCATTGCGGGCCAGCGTCTCGGCCTCGCTAAATAGATCCGAGGCAGAATCATCGGCCCCAATTCGCTCGCCGAGAATTACGCGATCGCCGCTTTCCTTCTTTGTCTTTCGCTTAAATCTTTTCGATAGAAACGGAGCGAATTTGTAGAGCAAAAATCCCACTAGGCCGATCACGAGAACATAGATCAATATCTGTAATACAAACTGAATTGAACCAATGCCTGTGTCCGCTCCCGGCACTATCGGAGCCCGCGGAAAGGCTCGTGCCAACCATTCCAAAAACTCACGGATCCATTTTTGAACCAGGCTCTCTTCTTTCGCCTGCGGTTTTTGGTACTCCTCGCGGCGCAGGATCTCGCCGAGTTTCTGCTTGTCCTGATCTTTAGTCGGCCCAGACGCAGCCGCCCGTTCGAGTTCGCTAACCGTTTCGGCAATTGCCGAGAGCTGCTCCCCGATCCCGGTCAATATCGCACCGCGTTTTGCTTTATCAGATTCCGCCACAAACGCATCGAGCTGGGTTTTAAGCCATTGGTTATCAGTCGCGATACTTGCGCCCGGCCATTCAATTTTCTCAGCTGCAGGTACAATTCGTTGAATCTCCTCTATTGCTCCGAGCTCAAAATCGGCATCCGTTTCGTTGATATTCTGAAATAACTCATCTGTGATAACTCGCGCCCTTTCGACACGATTTTTGTAGTCAACGAGGGACGTTGCCAGCGTTACAAAGGCCATAAACAAGATGATCGCGGCCGCACCCGCCACGGTACAGTTTTGCCGGAATCCCTTTTTTCGCACCCAAACTGGAGACATATTATCCAAGACCAAGCGTTGTGATTGACGATTTGTCCGAACCCGGGCGTTGAGTTTTTGCACTGATCGAATTTGCCAGAGCCGGCTGCAGCGGATTTATGTATGTGGCAGGCACATCCGGTATCTCGCCAAGCCGAGCCGCGGCCATTAGCTCAATGTCGTAACCCTCGCTGCGCACTCGTTCGTCAACATAGAGAAGGCAGAGCCCAACCATCCAGACCGGCGACAGCAGAATAAAACTGATCTGCCAGATCAAATTGTATGCGATCTCGTACCAGGCAGGGATGAGGTCGGCATCGAAACTCATCAGTTGAACGCCGTTCGCAGATGCGTACCACGCCAGCGGCACGTAAAGCAGTGCGAGGGCCGAATATGTCGCGACAGTCGTAAAAACAAACAGAGCGGTAAGTCGACGGACGTTTCCGCTGGCCAATCCCGCGCTCCGGCCGATCGCGGAAAACACCCCTAGACCCTCGACGAGCATCACCTGCGGAACATAGGCGAGCCGCGAGGCCGCCAAAAAGAAGAGCCATAACGTCCCAAAGGTAACGGCCAGCCCAACGACAACGGAGAGCAGAAACGCGACGATCGGTATGGAACTAAACACTGCAAAGATCAATACGATCACGAGAACGCCGACTGCCGCCCCAAAATAAAAGATCGCTAGTCCAATCGAGCCCAGCAGAACAGTAATGATCGTGGCGGCGACAATCAGCCCACCGAGCCGCTTGCCCGAGTTTTTATACGTTTCCCTAAAGGTGATCGCCTCGCCAAAGAGCAGATGTCGTACAAAATTGCGCGACGCACCGCCCATTACCACCAGCGTCGCTACAGTTTCGGCAAGCCAAATAACAACGCTGCCAAACCAGAGGAACACGATATAAAAGGTGTTTTCGGCAGAGAACTTGGCCGTCCCGATCGAAAATATCTGCCGGCCCAAAACTGTCCACCCGACTGAGATCAGAGTCCCGACAACAACCGGCGGCGCCGCGATCAGAACTAAAGTCCAAAAATTCTTCCGGTAAAACCGAACCGCGCGATCAATAAGATCTCCAGATTCCAGCGGAGACAACAACACTTTGACTTGAATATCATCACTAGTATTCATGAGAAAATCGCCGTGTTAAAGTATACAGGTCGATGCCTTAAACGAAGAAAGGGTGATGGTGAGTGACGATGAGTTGTCGTAACAATTCGGACTAGCAGGTGGGCAATAGACGGTGACACTGCCCGTATACCGGCATATGCGCAATGAAAAGACAGTCCCGCCGGTCGCGAAAATCCCGACCCTGTAGCGCAGATAGTTAAATTACTTTCCTTCTACGTTGAATTCTTTTTCATCAATCTCTTGATTAAAAGCGAATTGGTTGAGGGTCATTTCCCATTTATTCCTGACCGAATACCTGGTGGATTGAATGTCCAGTTGGATCGTGTAGCTATGAGGCAGATTAAGCTTTCCTTCCGGCTTGTAATCAGAGAAATCTTCAATAAACTTAAAGCGCGTTTCCCTATTTCCGGCCTGAGCATCAATGCCGCCGGCGCCGATTGGGGCTGCGATCACTCGATCATATTGACTCCGGACATGTTGAAAGGTTTTCGTATCAAAGTAAAGTGTGATCGTTAGGTCTGAACTGCTACGCGGTTTATACCTCAGCTTGTAGACCGATATGGCCCCGATCTTTTCCGTGCCATCAAACTCTAATTTCGCCCCGCGCTCCGCGAGATTTAACAAAGGCCATGCGGATGAGAGCGTTCCGCCTACCAACCCTTCCTTGAAGACGTTTCCGTGCATCAAAAGGAAGGTGCCAAGCGTGGAACGCCTGCCGGGCGTATTGTAGCCAACAGTGAATTTCTTTCCGTCAAACCCGAATTTCTCTCCGGAATAATTCGGGAGATCGAACTTCATCCCGAGTAAGGACTTGATATCTTCCGAGGCGAGAACGACGCCACCATCAGCTAGCAAGTTCCCACTTGCTTCGCGGAAAACCGCATGGCATGTGCCAACGACGACGCGACTGCGCGCGTCGGAACGGGCGGCCGCGGCACCGAGCGATTCGAGATGTTTGGCGATCACCTCTTCAGCTTTCATATCGACGACGACCGCCGCGGCCGCAGTTTGAGAGACGCAAAAAGGAAACAGCAGCAAAGCAGCCAAAAGGACCTGTGTCGGCGTTATAAGAGGGCGGTGATAATCACGAATATTTCTCATTTATTCCTCGGTCGAAGCGTACTGGTTCAGAAGCGAGGCACGCACCAGTCAAATCGATTGTTACCTGTGTAGGTATATTCTATACTGTGTCGTAGACGATGCTTTAAAGGTACCGCCCTATAGGGTTTTCCATGCGAGAAGCGAGTCCGTATTAGCTCAGTGCATCCACGATCGCTCCATCAGTTATCGCATTTCGGACAAGGGTTTCTGCGAGCCCATCCAAACGACCCGACCATCTCAATTAGCCGACGGCATTTGCCGATGCGCAGCCCCAAGGTCCCTGAGATCAGTTCGCAAGACGCGTCCAGACAGAACCGTCGGCATACTCAATACGCCGGATCACGATCTTCTCGGAGTACCGGGCATTTAGACCCTGCACAGGCTTTGTCGCGTCGATCACCCTTATGGGCGGGGAACTCGACTGCCCGGACAGCGCCACCTCCTTGCCGGGTCGAATCTTCACCTCGTGACTAAAAGAGCGATGCCCGGCCTCTTGCAACGTATCAGGATTCAAGAAAAAATAGTCCCACTCGATCCTTGCAATTGTCTTCGAGCCAGTATTCTTCATTCTTACGCGATAGGTGTAACGGGTCGATGGTGGCTGCTGAGACATCGTCCTTACAGACTAAGTGGGCGCAGTGTATTCGCGACTCTGCCCTTCCTTAGTCCTTACGGTGTTTCGGACAGCATTATCTCTCTGGTCTTGTATGAACTGTTGAACTTCGTTGTTCCCGGCAAACGGGTCTTCAGAGAGTGCGGGAACGATCACGCTAGACCAACTCTGCTGGAGTACGATCAGACCGCCCGGTTGGGGTCCACCAGCGCCAGATTGTCCAAAAACGACGCCCGTCGATAGAAACATGAGGATCGCGAAAACTTTCATAATAACTCCTCCGGATAATACAACAATACCGTATCGATCACTCTCGTCGCAACCAAAAAAAGGCGGTGCTTTTGGCAAAGCACCGCCGAAGGTTAATTAGCTATCCCGAGACGGGTATCAGCTAAAAGTCGAAGCGTGCACCAAACTGCACGATGCGAGGCGAGTAGGCGTTGCCCGACGAGGTCAGACGGCCGAAGTTCGTGCTGGCGATGTCAAGGTCAGCAGTGAAGAAGCTCGCGTTGTTGAGCACGTTGAAGACCTCCGCGCGCAACGTCACGCTGCTGTTCTCCGTGATGCGGAACTTCCTGATCATGCCGGCGTCCCAGTTGAAGTACTGCGGCCCGTTCATGAAGTTGCGGCTCAGGTTGCCGGTCGAGCCAGGGGCATTCGGGAAGAAGACCTGGCCGGTGAATGGCGCAGTGCCGACCGGTTGAGCGCCGCGGATGCTCGTGATCGTGTAACCTGCGGGGAGCGGTTTGGTTAGATCAAAGCCGGTCAGCGTAGGTTGTCCAGTGGCTGTTGCGGTTGCAAAGAGCACGCTCGGGTTGATGACGAAGACACCGTTCGGGGTCTTGAAGACGCCGAACAGGTTCTTGATCTGGCCTGCGGTCAGCGACGAGGACGCCGGCTGGAGGGCCGAGCGGCCCGCGCGGTTGAGCGTGCCGCGCGCGTCGATGACGCTGGTCGGGACGCCCGAGCTCCAGTTGACGATCGACGAGAACTGGAAGCCGCCGAAGATCTTGGAGAGGGCATCGCCCGAGTTCAGCCACTGCTTGCCACGGCCGAAGGGCAGCTCGTAGAGGCCATTGAAGTTGAAGGTGTGGGTGCGGTCGTATCCCGGACGCGAGTAGTCGCGGCTAGGGTTGTTGTTGTCGAGGTAGGGCTCGACGCGGGTCTGATTCGACTCGCTCTGGGTGCCGGTCACGTCGGTCAGGATCTTCTGGAACGTGTAGTTACCAGTGAACTGGAGACCGTTTACGAGGCGGCGGCGGAACTCGACCTGAAGCGAGTTGTAGTTGTAACGGCCGCCGTTGGTCGTCAGGTTCAGCACGCCGGCGTTCGGGTTGGCCACGAGGAGCTGGTTGTAGCCCGAGCCAGGGGTGATGCCGAAGCCGTTGATGACGTAGAGCTCGGCCAGCGCACCGGGCGAGCCCGCCTTGATCGGCCCAAGGATGGTGCTGTTGTTCAGAAGGCCGCCGAGCTCAAGCGACGTCAGGTAGGGCGTCGCGCGGCTGCCCACGATGGCCGGGTTAAAGCGGGCATCCGTGCAGTTCTGCGTCGGGTCAAAGGCAGTAGGCGCGATTGTCAGGCCCTGGAGGCGGCAATTCTCTCTCGCGATCACGAAGTCGGCCAGCAGGCCGCTGTTCAGGGTGCGGAGCTGCCCGTAGTCGATGGAGCGCACCAGCTGCTTGCTGTAGCCGCCGACGTAGCGGATCTCGAGCACGCTGTTGAAGCCAACCTCGCGCTGGACGCCGAAGTTGTACTCGTAGCTGCGCTGCAGCTGGATGTTCGGGTCGATGAGTGAGACCGTCCCGCCGAGGCCGCCGCCGCCGAAGCCGCCGGCCTGGGAGTTGTTCGTCACGTACGTGCGGGTGCCCGAGCCGCCAGGGCCGAAGGCCGAGACCGGGGTGACGATGGGCCCGACGGTCTGCGCACCGGCCAAACCGATGGAGCGGAACTGCGACGAGCCGGCGAGCGTGCCGCCGAGGCGCGCAAGAGCAGTATTAGAACCGAGGCCGGAGTTGTTCAGGCCCGCGTTGTCGGCGGCGCGCACGTACTCGTCGTTGTTGTAGTTGACGCGGTAGCCGCCGCGGATGACCGTCTTGCCCTGACCGGGGAAGAGGCGGCCCATGAAGTTGCGGAAGTTCGGCGTGTAGGCGACGCTGACGTTAGGACCGAAGTTGTTCTTGTCCATCTTGAAGAAGTCGCCCGGTTTGCCGGCGTTGCCGCCGATGACCTGGAACTCGCCGTTCGGGTCGAGCAGCGTCTGGAGCGCCGTCTGACCGGCCTTGATCTTGGGCTCGAGGTAGAGCTTGTCAGGGCTGTTGAGCGGCGTATAGATCTCGTAGCGGAGGCCGAGGTTGACCGTCAAGTTGTTGGATATACGCCACTGGTCGGAGACGTAGCCGGCGTAGTTGTCGAAGTTCAGTAGGCGCACCTGCGGGGAGCCGGCGATGTAACCCGAGGTCGAGCTGGTGGCGTTAACAGTCTGCGAACCGCCGCCGACGATGCCGCCGAGGAAGTAGCGCAAGCTGTTGGCACGCCCGAGGTCTGTCGCGCCGATACCGCCGGGGAAGAGGTTCGCGACGAAGCCCGGCGTGGCCGTGTTGGCGGTCGCGCCGAAGGCGTAGGTCGGAGTCACGCCGACGAAGTTGACCGCCTCAATGCGGTAGAACTGGCCCTGCCCGCCGAAGCGAATGGCGTGGTTGCCCTTAACCCAGGTCGCGTTGTCCTGAATGTTGTAGTAGTCGGTGTTGCGTCCCTGGCTCTGGAAGCTCGGCTCGGGGTTGGTGACGAGCGGCGGCGCGATCAGGAACGGCAGGCTGCGAGGGTCGGTCGTCGAGTTGAAGAACGGCTCCGAGCGCTGGTAGCCGCCGCGGACCTCGTTCGTCAGTGACGTGGTCGGCGACCAGCGCCACGCGCCGGCGTAGAGGGTCGTGGGGCCGCCCTGCGTGTTGAAGACCTGGGGCGAGAAGCCGGCCGCGATGTCGGTGCGCGCGTCGGCGTTCTTGTTCCACTTGTAGACGAAGTTGAACGAGTTCCGGTCGGTGGCGTCGACGTCGAAGCGGCCGGTGACGGCGTTGCGCGTCTCGGGGTTACCGCGCTGGAACGAGTATGCCTGGAGGAGGTTGACGCCCGTGAATACACCGTTGCCACCGGTCGGGAGCTTGCTCAGGAAGCGGCTCTGGACAAGCGGGTCAACCCCGATCGCTCCGCCCGCGTTGTTAAAGGTGGTCAAGTTTGCCCCCGACAGGTTCAGGCCCGTGCCAGAGAGGACGTTGACGGTGCGCGTCACGCCGTCGGTGGCAACATAAGTGAAGTCGCCGCCGCGCGCCGCCGGGAGCAGAGTCGTCGTGGTGATCGGCACCTGGTTGGCGAGGCGGAAGCCCTCGTAGTTAAAGAAGAAGAACGCCTTGTCTCTCAAAACAGTGGGGCCGCCTTCGCCAAAATGCGGAAGGATAGAAGGTCCGCTGAGCGTGCCGCCGAACTGGTTGCGGTTCAGGAAAGCGCGCGGGACATTGTTCAAGTTGTTGAAGAAGTTGTTGGCTGCGAACTTCGAGTTGCGGTTGAACTCGAAAAGATTGCCGTGGAAATCACGGCCGCCGCGCGGCGTCACGAGGATGACCTGTGTCGAGCCAGTGCCGTATTCTGCTCCTGCATTCTGCGTGATAACGGTGAACTCACCCGTATCGTCAACAGTGGGCTGGTCGGAGACGAAGCCGTTGCGGATGAAGTTATCCTGGACGTTCAGGCCGTCGCGGGTGTAGTTGACCGAAGAGGTGCGCTGCCCGTTGATCGAGCTGCTCGTCGGGTTTGAGCCCGCGATCAAGTTGAGCAGGCTGAGCGGGTTGCGGCCGTTGAGCGGCAGCTCTTTAACCTGCTTCGGGCTGACGGTCGTGCTCATCTCACCATTTGAGGCGTTGACAATATCGGCCCCACCTACGACTTCAACCGTTTCGGTGATACTACCGATTTCAAGCGTCGGGTTCAAAGTGTAATCACGGCTGGCGTCAATTTTCACGCCAGTCAACACAGCAGTTTTAAAACCCGGCGCCGTGACGGTCACGGTGTAAATGCCGGCCTCAAGCTGTGGAAAGGTGAAAGAGCCTTCCGAGCTTGCCTGAACCGTCTGCTCCCTGTTGGTCTGAGTGTCCTTGGCAACAATGGTTGCTCCCGGGATACTGCCGTCCGGCCCGGCGACATTACCAACCAGTCGCCCGAGGCTCCCTTGCGCAAAAGCCGACGCTGTGAATACACAGAGCGTCAGCAACAACATAAATCTATTCATAAGTGGACTCCTTAAACAATGTAAAATTTTTTAGGCCTTGCACGCGATCAACTCTTTAATAAAGTTCACCGGCAGAAGCAGGTCTTTTGGACATTTTCCAAGCGTCTATTTGTATAAATCACGTGGATGGATCTCCAAAAGTGTAAACTGCATAAAAATTAAGAGCAAGAACCATGCCACCATGCGACAACGGGCTAAGTTGTTCACGACAATGAGTTAAAGTCCAGAATGGGAATGCCGAAAGAGAAAGAATATTGATAAAATTGGATTCTTTTTCAAATTATTAGAAATTCGGACATATTCACCAATCTTTATTCCATTCCGAGCATATTGTGTTAAGAAGCCCATCAAAGACCATCATCCTCGATGATTTGCCCATCATGCCGATTTTGTCTGAATATTGTAACTCTTGATCTTTGAGTTCAGAGTAGTGGCGTTTAAGCCCAATAATCGAGCGGCGCGTGATTGGTGGCCGCCGGTTTGTTCGAGCGCCCGGCGGATCAGGTCGATCTCAAATTTCTTTACTTCGTCGTAAAAACTTACGCCGTGAGCGAGATCGATGTTATTCGAAACACCATCGGTTTCGGCCATCATTTTGAAAGCAAGTTCCGGGTCGCGAACCTCGGGCCGCAGGCATTCCATGGTGATCTCATTGCTTGGTGCAATGACGATCGCACGCTCAATGATGTTTTCAAGTTCGCGGACATTGCCGGGATAATTGTAATTTTCGAGCAACGAGAGGACCTCGGGCCGCAGATTTTCGGCAATTTCACGACCGTTTTCGGCCGCGTACTTGCGGATAAAGTGCTGCGTAAGCGGTAGGATGTCCTCGCGTCGATCCCGCAGGGGCGGGAGTTCGAGCGGCACGACCGACAGACGGTAATAGAGATCTTCGCGAAACTGACCGTTTCTAACCGCCTCTTTAAGATCGACGTTTGTCGCGGCGATGATGCGAACATCCACCTTGACGGGCGTTGTGTCACCAACGGGCGTAAACTCGCGTTCCTGAATAACACGCAAAAGGCGCACTTGCGTTTCGGGCCTCAACTCGCCAATCTCATCCAGAAAGATCGATCCTGTGTCGGCAACTTCGAAAAGTCCTTTTTTCGCCGCGACGGCTCCGGTAAAAGCACCTTTTGTATGCCCGAATAACTCCGACTCGAGTAGTTCCGAAGGAATATTCGAGCAATTTACGACAATAAAAGGATCGCCCGACCGTGGGCTGGATTCGTGTATCGCTTTGGCGACAAGCTCTTTTCCGGTGCCGCTTTCACCGGTGATCAGAACGGTTGAACGCGCCGGAGCGACTCTCTCCACAAGCCGGAAAACGTTCTCCATGACCTCTGAGCGGCCAATGAATCCCTCGCGATTGACCGAGCGGACCATTGCCTGCCGTAGCGACTGTCGTTCCTCTTCCTTGCGGCGTTTCTTTAGGCCCTTTGCGACGAGAGTTATTATCTGCTCATTCTGAAACGGCTTGCGGATAACGCCGGCAGCGCCTTTTTCCCAGGCAGAGATCGCCGTGTCGAAGGTCGCATAGGCCGTAACCATCAGCACGACTGCTTCCGGATCAATTCTGATCAATTCTTCGAGCGCGGTTAGACCCCCGATCCCGGGCATCGAGACGTCCATCAGGACAACGTCAAAGTGTTTACGCGTATATGCCTCGACCGCCTCTTCGCCCGTTTTTGACAGCTCGACCTTATGCCCCGCGCTCGAGAGGATCGTTTCGAGCACGTCGCGCATGATCTCTTCGTCGTCGCAGATGAGGATCGAACCTTTTTTCGCCATAACGACTAGAATATCGTAAATCTATCGTGACCGTCTATGCAGCCCACTTTTACTGCAAGTTAGGTGTAAGGTAGATTTAGATAAATGGCGCCAACCTACGACAAACTTGCAGGCTACTACGATAGAGCCTTTGCACCGTTTGAGCGTCGTTATCTGGGAAAGCTCCGGGCCGAGACGCTTGCACTTTTGCCCAAGGACGCGGTTATCCTCGAGATCGGCGCGGGAACAGGGGCCAACTTCGAATTTTACCCAGATACTCGGCAGGCAACGGCCAGTGAGCTCTCGATCAAGATGATCGAGGTCGCAAGAAACAAAACCGACTCAATAGATCTCGTTCAGGCCGACGCCGAGCAGCTCCCGTTTCCCGCAAACCATTTCGATGCAGCATTTGCGACGCTTGTTTTTTGTTCGATACCGCATCCCGAAATTGCATTTGCCGAATTGATCCGGACACTAAAGCCCGGCAGTAAGATCGTTCTCTTGGAGCATGTCCGGCCAAAGGGCGCGTTGGGATATTTCTTCGATTTGCTGAGTGTTTTAACTGTCGCGTTCATCGACGATCATTTCAACCGGCGAACGGCAAGGACAGCCGAAAACGCGGGGCTGAGAATTATCGAGGTGAGGGAGAAGTTATTCGGGATCTTTAATCTGATAGTATGCGAAACCGCTAAGGACTAATGCGATTTGTCTAAACCTTTTAACGAGGTACGGCGTATTACTCATCGCGGTTTTACGAGAAAGTTTAATACGCGATTATTAGATAAAAATTAGCAATGGCAATGTCAAAAACAACAAAGATCTTTTTACTTTTGGGCGGCGTTCTGTTGGCCCTGTTGATCGTCGGCGTCGTAGGCCTCATTTATATGGCACGGTCGATGGGCAGGCCGGACGTCGCAGATAACAGCGTCCTCATACTCAGTGTTTCCGGCGACCTGCCGGATTATGTTGCCGAGGAACCCCTTGCAAAGGCGTTTGGTATCAAGCAGCAGCAGTCATTTTCAAGTTTGTTAACTCAGCTTAGAAAGGCAAAGGTCGATAACCGCATCGGTGCGGTTTTGCTCGATATCGATTTTCCGGCGATCGGCTGGGGCAAGGCGGACGAACTGCGTGACGCCGTTAAGGAATTTAAGACCTCGGGCAAGCCCGTCTACGCGTATATGGAGATCGGCACAAACCGCGAATACTACCTCGCGACCGCCGCTGACAAGATATTTCTGCCGCCATCGGGCGATATCTACATTAACGGATTTTCGGCCGAGGCTATGTTTTATAAGGGCTCGCTCGACAAACTCGGCATCGAGGCCGACGTCATACAGATCGGCCCGAAGTACAAGAACGCTCCCGACCGTTACACGCGTAAGGAGATGTCAGACGGCCAGCGCGAGGTTATCAATGCTGTTCTCGATGAATATTTCACGCGGTTTACAACCGCCATTGCAGAATCTCGAAGCAAATCCGTCGAGGACGTAAAAGCTTTGGTCGACGCTGCTCCTTACAACGCCAACCAGGCCAAATCGCTCGGTCTCATCGACGACGCGTTTTATCGTGAACAGGTCGATAACGACCTCAAGGCCAAGCTCGGTTACAAGGAGAGCGACAAATTGCGGACCATCCGGGGCGGCGAATACCGCGAAATACCCTTGGACAGCTTAGGACTGAACAAGGGCGAAAAGGTCGCTATCATATACGCGTCGGGAGCGATAAATGTCGGGCGTTCGAGCAACGGACCGCTTAGTGGAGAAATGGTCGGTTCGGATACGATCGTCGAAGCTGTGAACGACGCTGCGAATGACAAATCGATCAAGGCTATCGTACTCAGAGTAGATTCGCCCGGTGGATCGGCACTTGCCTCCGACCTAATGTGGTATGCGCTCGAGAATGCAAAAGCGAAAAAGCCGGTAGTCGTTTCGATGTCAGACGTTGCCGCCTCGGGCGGATATTACATAGCTTGCAACGCGAATAAGATCGTAGCCGAGCCCTCAACTGTAACGGGTTCGATCGGTGTATTTATGGGCAAGCCGGTGGTCAAGGGTTTATACGACTGGCTTGGCGTTACGAACGAATATGTGATGAGGGGCAAAAACGCCGGCCTCTTCCGCGAGACGGAAAAATGGACGCCGGAGGAGCGGGCAAAGATGATCGAGCAGACCAACAGTATCTATTTTGACAATTTCGTGCCTAAGGTTGCCAAGGGCCGTAACAAGTCGGCCGAAGAGGTAAATACGATCGCCCAGGGCCGCGTCTGGACCGGCACCCAGGCAAAAGCCAACGGCCTGATCGACGAATTCGGCGGTCTCGAAAAAGCGATCGACATTGCAAAAGAGCTTGCGAATTTGCCGTCGGACAAAGATGTTAGACGCGTAATTTTCCCTGAGCCTAAACCGTTTTTCGAGACCTTTTTCGATGACGAGGCTTCGTCCGACACCAAGGCGCAGCAGGCTCAGGCCGCATTGCTCGAATCCCTGCCCGCCGACGTCAGACGCTCGTTCCGATTTGCCACCTTAATGGATAAAATGCAACGAGGCGAAGCGATGCTGATGCTGCCGTTCGAGCTTGAGATAAAATAGAATTGACATTCGCGCCCGTCGCGAATAAAGTCTTTAAACAGAAAAACTAAACAAGAACAAGGGAGGTTTCGGTGTGAAATTTTGTTTGTTCTTTTTCTTTTTACGTTTCAGTAATTAAACCCCCGGAGGAAAAATGGTTCGGATAATACTTGGTGTAATCGCAGGCTTTGTCGTTTGGTCGATAGTTTGGGTAGGCGGCGAGGAGACGATCGGGATGCTCTCGCCCGGATGGTATGGCCGGCATACTCTCGATGCTGAAAAGGCATTTCTCAACGGGACCGCGCTTGAGACCGATTCGACGATTGCGGTCATTAATCTTGTTAGGAGCTTTTTGACCTCTGTCATTTCGGGTTATATGGCGGCACTAGTTGCCGGCGAATACAAGCGCTCAACGATGGCTCTGGGTATTATCCTTATCCTTGTCGGGATAGCGGTCGAGTATATGTTCTGGAATCTCGCGCCCGCCTGGTATCACATATTATTTGTTCTGTTGCTTCTCCCGATGACAATACTCGGCGGCCGTTTGCGCCGCAGTAATTGAGGGCTTAAGAAGCGTGATTAGGCTTTAGACCTGATCGCGAGCGGCAGCGGCAGCCAGGGCTGCGGACGCCCATACGTCTGCTCGTTAAGTGCGTCAATTTCCCTTTCCCGCTTCGTCAGAATTTCGTCCGGCGGCAGATCGGCGGCGTTTTCGTAACAAGCATGCGTTATGCAAGGCGCTGGTTTGGCGTCGAGATGAACGAGACAACCGGTTCCCTTTTCAAACAAAGGGCAGGCAAATGTCTGGCGGAATGTATCGCCGTCGGTCGTCAGCCTGTATTCTTCGATGGCATCGTCAATTCGCTTATCGACCTCAATTCTCTTTTTCAAATCTAATCGCGCCAAAACCTGCCCGATCGCAACCGCCTCTAAACGCGAGATGTGAACGTTGACAAAATGCGCGTCGACGCAGCACGCCCCCTGAGTCTCGCAGGTCAGACAGCTTTTTGCGCGATGTTCGTAATTCTCCACTATCTCAGTTTCTAAATCGGATCTGAGCCGTTTCAGCCGCCCAAGTGCTTTCTTTTCGCTTATAAGTTTCATCTTTCGAAACAAACCCTCTTACTTGCGCTCAAGCCGCCCCATGATACAATCTTCAGGAATAGTTTTAACACATTCACGGGGGTTTATGCTCAAAGAAGGCGATAAGGCACCTGATTTTAATGCTAAAGATCAGGATGGTAAGGACGTAAAGTTAGGCGATCTAAAGGGCGAGCGCGTCGTTCTGTATTTTTATCCGAAAGATGATACGCCGGGCTGCACGAAAGAGGCATGCTCGTTTCGCGACGCAGACGACATCTATCGGGCGAAAGGTATTAAGGTTTTTGGCGTGTCAACCGACGACGAAAAATCGCATCAGAAATTTATCTCAAAATACCAACTTCCATTCGACCTTTTGGCCGATACGGACAAGAAGATAGTCAACGATTACGGTGTCTGGGGCGAGAAGAGTATGTATGGTAAAAAATACATGGGCACTAATCGCAAGACGTTTTTGATAGACGCCGACGGCAAGATCGCAAGGATATTCGACAAGGTCGATGTCGCCGCGCACGCCGACGAGGTGCTTCAGGCCTTTGGGGAAAAATAATTATGATCAAGAAAATCGACTATTTCGCAGTGCTCGTATTACTTGGTTTCACGGTATTTGTGATCGGATGTCAAAAAGACGCTACGACCGCCGTGAACAATACGGCTGCGGCGAACAATACCGCAAACGTGGCAACAGCTCCGGCCGACAATGCCGCGCGAATATCCCTCGCGGAAGCAAAGGCAAGTTTTGATGCCGGAACGGCTTTCTTTGTCGATACGCGGGCAGAGGGAGCATATAACCAGGAACACATAAAAGGTGCGATCAATGTCTCGATGGATAAACTCGAGGCAAAACTCAAGGAATTGCCCAAGGATAAAAAGATCATCGCCTACTGTTCCTGACCAAACGAACACACCAGTGCCAGTTTGGTATCTGAACTAAAACGAAAAGGATTTGAAAACGCTTACGCTTTGGTAGGTGGAACCCAGGCTTGGAAAGACGCCGGATATCCTATGAAGAGTGAAAAGTGAAAAACTAATAGTGAAAAGTTAGGAACGCTTGATGAATAATTTTTCACTTTTAACTTTTAGTTTTTCAGTAACTCGTCGCAGATGCGTCCCGCCGTTTTGCCATCCCAGAGCGGCGGGATCGTTGCGTTTACACCCAGATTTTCGTTTGCGATAACGTCAAAAGCGGCTTGCTTGATCTTTGCCGGATCGGTGCCGACGAGAACATTTGTGCCCAATTCGATCGTAACCGGACGCTCGGTATTTTGACGCAATGTCAGACACGGGATTCCGAGCACCGTCGTTTCTTCTTGCAAGCCGCCGGAATCAGTGAGCACAAGCCGTGCTCCGCTGTATAGCCGCATGAAATCGATATATCCGAGAGGTTCGACTAAGCGAATATTAGAGTTTGCAATTGTGTCCGCCAGGCCAAATTCGGCAATCTTGGCGCGCGTTCGTGGGTGAACCGGGAAAACGATGGGAAGCCTTTCGCTAATCTCAATTATCGTATCGATAATGCCGGAAAATATCGCCTTGTCATCAACATTTGACGGACGATGCAGCGTCAGCACGGCGTAATCCTGTCCATCGAGCTCCAACTCCTCTCGCACCCGCGAGCTTTCTGCGATCTTAAGGTGTTCAAACAGAGAGTCGATCATTACGTTACCTACAAAACGGATTTTTTCGGCGGAGATTCCCTCCTGACGAAGATTTTCATCCGCGTCCTGCGAGGTCGTAAAAAGCAGATCAGAGATCGCGTCAGTGAGAATTCGATTGATCTCTTCAGGCATCGTCCGATCGCGTGACCGCAGCCCGGCCTCAACGTGTGCGACCCTCACGCCGAGTTTTGCGCAAACGAGGGCGCAGGCAATTGTCGAATTTACATCACCTACGACCAACACCCAGTCGGGCTTTTCCTGCAGCACGACGGGCTCGAATTCGATCATTATCTTTGCCGTCTGCACCGCGTGCGAACCGGAACCCACGCCAAGATGGACATCCGGCTTCGGCATTCCCAGATCGTCAAAAAATGAATCCGACATCGCAGCATTGTAATGCTGGCCGGTATGCACGATCATCGGCAAAAACTCCGCCGGCCGACGCTTCATCTCGGCGTAGATCGGCGCGACCTTCATAAAGTT
>Ga0209797_10000049_pt1 | contig 51859 bp, 51 predicted proteins | sample DOMMetBare3Fresh_2_FD_187472 | JGI IMG/M metagenome (GOLD analysis project Ga0209797, IMG submission 187472) | Wetland sediment microbial communities from St. Louis River estuary, USA, under dissolved organic matter induced mercury methylation -... | ecosystem: Environmental > Aquatic >... | reverse complement strand
AGCTTTGTGAAGGAATAGCGAGGTCGGAACGGGGTTTTCATGACATCGCCAGTGCCGCCGATTTGAAGTTCCTACACCACCTGCAGCAAACACTGTTAGGAACTTCAAATCGAAAAGCGGCACTAGAATCATACTAGAATCATAGGGTTGCTAGTGCCCCTTTGTTTCCGAAGTTCGTGTAAGACTATGCTGAAACGTATCACGAACTTCGGAAACGGGGCACTAGCGGGCTCGCGGGCGAACCTTTCGGGAGGACGATGATGCATAAGATGACGCGCCGGGCGTTTGGCGCTGCCGGTTTTGCCCTTGCCTTCACCGCAACGGCGAGCCTTGCCCAACAGCCGCAGACCACGCGCATCCGCGCGATGATCGAGAAGGTCGACGGCAATGTGCTGATGGTGAAAGCGCGCAATGGCGATCAGCTCAAAGTGACGATGGCCAATGACGCCCGGTACGCCGCGATGGTCAAGGCGACGCTCGACGAGCTCAAGCCAGACACTTACATCGGCGTGACTTCGATGCCGCAGGCCGATGGCACGCTCAAGGCGGTTGCCATTCATATCTTCCTGCCCAACCAACGCGGCACTGGCGAAGGTCACCGGCCCTGGGATCTGACCCCCGGCAGCTTGATGACCAACGCGGCAATCGAAACGACGGTGGCGGCCGCCGACGGTCAGATGATTACCGTGAAGTACAAGCAGGGCGACAAGGTCGAGGACAAGAAGGTGCTGATCACGCCCCAGACTGTGATCGTCCGTTATGTCCCTGGCGACAAGAGCGAGCTCAAGGCGGGCGTCCACATCATCATCGGGGCTGCCACCAAGAATGCCGATGGCTCCTTCGGCGCGCCGGCGCTGAACTATGGCCGCGACGGCATCGTGCCGCCGATGTAAGATCGCCATCGGGCCGTCGCATTTGTGGCGGACTTTGCAGCAGGGCCTGACCAGCAGGCAGGCAAGTGAGAAACTACGGAGGAAACCAGATGAAGATGGGTTTACGAGTGCTCGCCGTTGCGGGCTTGGTTGCGGCGTTCGCCGCAACGACGGTGGCAGCGCAGGCGCAGAACGTGCGTGTGCGCGGCGCGATCGAAAGCGTCGACGGCAACACGGTGATGGTCAAGTCGCGCGACGGTGCGAGCCTCAAGCTGGTGCTTAAGGACAACGCCACCGTGCGCGGGGTCGTCAAGGCCTCGCTCGCCGACGTCAAGGCCGCCACCAATGTCGCGATCACCTCGCGGCCGCGCGCCGATGGAACGCTCGAGGCGGTGGAGCTGCGCATCTTTCCCCCGGGGCCCTTCAACTCCTTCCACGGCGACTGGGATCTCACGCCGGGCTCTCCCACCTTCATGACCAATGGCGCAATGCAGACCTCGGTCGCCGCCGTCGACGGTCAGGTGCTCACGGTCGAGTACAAGATTCCGCCCGATAAGACCGATGTGAAGAAGATCCTGGTGACGCCGAAGACCATCATCGCCACCACCGTCGCCGGCAGCAAGGCCGACCTCAAGCCTGGCCTGCGAGTCTTCGTCGCCAATGCGCCGAAGCTGCCCGACGGCTCTATCGACGTCGCGGCTATCCAGGTTGAAAAGGAAATTCCGCCGCCGCAGTGATAGCACGGCGGTTGGCGAAGGATCGGGCGGCGTTCAAGCCGCCCGATGTCCTCTGGTGCCTTTTTGCAGGAACGTCAAATCGGCGGCACACTTCAAATCGGCGGCACTAAGCCACGCGGCACCTTTTGTTTTGGTTGAGCGCCGTTATATGCTGGCGGCGCGAATTATTCTTAGGGAGGAACGACAATGAACAAATTAGGAATTCTGACCGCGACCGCTCTCGTCATGGCGTTCGCGGGTTCCGCTGTTGAGGCCCAGCAGCCGCAGACCCAGCGTTTGGCCGGCACGATCGAACGTATCGACGGCAACACCATCTTCGCGAAAGGACGCGACGGTGCGGCGATCACGCTCAAGCTTGCCGACAACGTGGTCGTGACCGCGGTCTTCAAGGCGACGGTCGCCGACATCAAGCCGGGCGCCTACATCGGCAGTGGCGCGGTGCCGCAGGCCGACGGCAGCCAGAAGGCGGTCGAAGTGCACATCTTTGCCGAATCGATGCGCGGCCAGGGCGACGGCCATCGTCCTGGATGGTACGGCGCACCCAACGGCACCATGACCAACGGCGCTGTCGACCCAACCGGCACGGTCGGTATGGCGGTTGGCACCGGCGGGGAGCCGAGCTTCATCGTCAAGTACAAGGAGGGCGACAAGCGCATCGTCGTGCCTGCGAATGCGCACATCGTGCGCTATGAGGTCGGCAGCAAGAGCGACCTCAAGGCCGGCGCGCCCTTCAGCATCCAGGCGGCGGCCAAGCAGCCGGACGGCACTTTCACGGCGCCGCGCATCAACGTCGGCAAGGATGGCGGTCAGCCGTTCTGAGTCGAGGAACGGCTGCGGCGTCACGCAGTTTTCGTAATCGGGGCCGCCGGGACGCACGTGTCCGGCGGCCTTTCGCTTGGACTGCGGTCGGGAGTATCGTTAAGGTCAGTACCGTTCCGTAAGGAGGAATCACATGAAAGTTGCTCGCCTTCTGACCGCCGCCGCCTTCGCTGCGGCCTTCGCGGCGACCACGGTGGTCGCGCAGCCCCAGAACGTGCGCGTGCGCGGCACGATCGAAAAGGTCGACGGCGACACGCTCATGGTCAAGTCGCGCGAGGGCGCCGATCTGACGCTCAAGCTCAAGGCCGACGCCATTGTACGCGGCGTCATCAAGGCGTCGCTCGCCGACATCAAGGCTGGCACCGGCGTCGGCATCACCTCCATGCCGCAGGCCGACGGCAGCCTGAGGGCGGTTGAGATTCACATCTTTCCGGCCGGCCAGAGCTTCAACTCCTTCCATGGCAACTGGGACCTGATGCCGAACAGCTTCATGACCAACGGCCCGGTGCAGACCTCGGTCGCCGGCGTGGACGGCCAGGTGCTCACGGTCCAGTACAAGGCTGGCGACAAAACTGAGGAGAAGAAGATCACCGTGACGTCCCAGACCATCATCGTGGGCTATGCGCCTGGGACCAAGGCCGAACTCAAGGCGGGCCAGAAGATCTTCGTCGCCAACGCCCCGAAGCTTGCCGACGGCTCGATCGAGGTGGCGAATATTTCCTACGGCAAGGAGGTTCCGCCGCCCATGTGATGGCTGTTCGCTTGGAGCTTCCGGTGGTAAATGCCGGCACGGCGCGAGCCGCGCCGGTACTCCCCCGTCACGCTCCCCCTACGCTGCCTGTTTGAGGTCCGCCGCGCGGATCGAGAAAAGCCTTGCCAGCGGGCTCGTCGGCCGTACCGAGGATCGCTCGGCGGCCAGGGCCGAAGCGAGCGCCGCTTGCCCGTCGCGCAGCGACGCCTCCAGCAGCGTCAGATCGACGAGGTCGCGCTGGGCATGACTGCCGCCGAAGCGGTGGGCGATGTTGCGCACCGAGCGCAAGCGCTGCACGCATTCGGCATAACAGCCGTTGCCAAAAGCCTTGATGGCGAGCACGAGCGGCTGGCCGACCTCGCGCGTGAAGGCCGCATTGTCGCCCGGTGCCGCCATCGCGGCGTCCTGCGCCTCGATCACCCGCCGCACCAGGTCGGACCGGTCGGCGCCGACGAACGCCATCACGGCGTGCACGTCGTTGAAGGCGTAGCTACCAGCGTCCGCGAACGGCTCCCACGCTTCGACCAGCGGCTGCCAGCGGTCGGCAAGATCGATTCCGCGCAGGTGAAGCCGCCACAGCATCGCGGAGGCATCGACTAGCTCGAGGATCACGCGCGAGCGCGCGCCATAGATCGGCCCGTCGAACAGCGCGAGCGTTTCTTCGATCTCACCCAGCTCGAGGTGAAAGAGCGCGACGTGCCACCAGTTGTGGACGGCAAAGAAGCTGTCGTGCGACCAGCTCTCGACATTCTTCTGCATCCACGCGATGCCCTCGCGCGGTCGGCATTGCATTTCCATCACATGCGCGACGGCGTGCTGCGCCCAGGCGTCGCGCGGCTCGATCTCGATGGCGCGGCGGCCCGTTTTTTCCGCGGCGGCATACTGGCCGGTTTCCTCAAGACCGAACGCCTGCATGCCGAGCACCGCGTGATAACCGGGCAGCTCGAGTGACCACGCCGGCAGCGCGCGCGCCATGCGATCGCGCAGCATGCGGGCATCGCCGCGAAAGAAATCGGTCTGATGGCCGACCTGCAGCGCCAGCAGGTCGCGCGGGAATTCGATCGTTACGTCTTCGAGCACCTGCGAGGCCGCGCCCCAGCGTCCGTCGACCAGATGGCCGATCGCCGTCAGATGGCCCTGTTCCCGATCAGTCGCGGGGAGCCTTTGCGCGGTTGCAAGCGCCGCGCGCGCGACCTGCAAACCGGAAGGCTCGGTGCCGATCAGATGCAGCCAGGCCTTCAGCGCATGCGCCATCACGAATTCGGGGCTTTCTGCCAGGGCTTTGTCGACGGTTGCGATCGGGTCGCCGATCAAAAGGTTGAGCTGGCGCACGGCGGCTTCGAAGTGCGGGAGAGCAGCGGCGGTCGCGCCTGAGAGCGCCAGACCGCGGATATCCTGAAGCATTCTAAGGGAACCTCCATGTTTGGAATGTGCCCTTGAGTTGTGTCGGGACGGCGTTTGGTTCATCGGCGCTGTGAAAAAAGACGCCGAAAGCCTGTCATACTTTCGGACGACGCGGTGCTGGTCGCGATCAGATGTCGACGACGAGATAGTCTTGCTCGACCGTCACCGGAAATGTCTCCGCCACATAGGGACCCTTCACCAGATCCTCGCCGGCCTCGACCGTCACCGGGAACTGTCGGATCCGGAGTGTGTCCGGGTCGCACCAGGACTGGCCGGTCGCGATCTCGAACTCCCAGCCGTGCCAGGGGCAACGCAGGAACTCGCCCGGCCGTGCGAGCTTGTACTGGCCCGGACCATCCGACTGCACGAGGCTGACGATCGCGCCTTCGCAGAGCGCGCCGCCGGCGTGCGGGCAGCGATTGGCGAGCGCATAGAACTGGCCGTTGACATTGAACAGGCCGATCTCGCGGCCCTTCACGGTCACGAGCTTGCTCGTTCCGGGCGCAACCTCGTCGACGGTCGCAACGACGTGCCGGCTCATGCCAACTTGTACAACGCCCTGGCGTTGTCCCGCATCAGCATGGCCTTCTGGGCGTCGGTCATCTTGAACTTGATCGAATATCTAGGATCGTCGAAATCCCAGTGCGGATAGTCGGTGGAGAACAGCATCTTGTCCCAGCCGATCCAGTCGATCATCTCGGTGAGGTGGGAAGGGTCATCCGGCTCCTCGATCGGCTGGGTCGTAAACCAGAAATTCTCGCGCAGATACTCCGACGGCGGGCGCTTGAGGTGGGGCACCTCCTTGCGCATGCGTTCCCAGTGCTTGTCCATGCGCCAGCCGAGCGCGGGCGCCCAGGTGTAGCCGGACTCGATCGAAACCACCTTGAGTTTGGGGAAGCGCTCGAACACGCCCTCGAAGATCATGCTCACGCACATCGCCTGCTGGTGCGGCAGGAAGGCGTAGTGCTCCTGCATGTAGTAGGTGGGCCAGCCCGAGCCGGTCGAGGCATGTCCGCCATTGATGTTGGCGTTGTGCTGCCCGAGCGGAAGCCCGCTCGCCTCGATCGCCGCATAGATCGGCCAGTAGCGGGCGCGTCCGAGCGGCTCGTTGGCGCGCGGCGAGATCAGCACCTGCGAGAACGAGCGGTCGCCCGCGCGCAGCTCGATCTCGGCGACGGCGGCGTCCGCGTTCTCCTGCGGCACCACGAGGCCGGCGCGCAGCCGCGGCTCCTTGCGGATGAAATATTCAAGCTGCCACTCATTGACCGCGTGCGCGAGCGCCGCGCCATAGTCGAGATTGCGTTCCTCGAAGCCTGAGCCGTTGCCGCAGATCAGCATGCCCACTTCGACGCCGTTCATGTCGAGGTGCTGCCGCTGCATGGTGGCGAGGTCGGAGCCGGGCGGCCCGCCGCCGGGCGGAAACGAGTCCTTGCGCCGGCCGCCCGCCATCATGCGCGGATAGACGTTCTGGCCGGCCCACAGGCCCTGGCGGATGTGGCCCCCGAAGGTCGCCATGTGCTCGCGCCAGCGCGCGGGCAGGAACGGCGACAGGTCCGATTTCTGGCGCTGCACCGGATGGATGTCGCAGTCGACGATGGCGAGCTTCTGGCTTGCCGCGGGCTCCCGAACCGGAATGGTCATGGGACCTTCTCCTCGCTTGGCGACGGCTGCGCGGCGGCGTTCGTGGCGCGCAAGCGCGGGTAGGTGGCGAGCGGGTTCTCAACCAGCATCTTGCGCAATATAGGCTCCGGCAGCCCGTCCGGCAGCACCTTGTCGCCGTCGAATTGCCAGTGCGGAAAATCGGTCGTGAACAGCAGCATGTCGTCGCTGCCGATATGGGCGAGCGTGCGCGCGAGCTTTTCCGGATCGCCTGCCGGCGCATCGACCGGCTGCAGCGTGAAGCGCACATGCTCGCGGATAATGTCAGCGGGCGGCCGGTCGAGCCACGGCACCTCGGCGCGCACCCCGCGCCAGGTCTTGTTGATGCGCCAGAGCAGCGTCGGCAGCCAGGTGAAGCCGGCCTCGATGCAGACGAGCTTGAGCCGCGGGAACTCCTGGAACACGCCCTCGGCCAGGAAGCTCATGAGCAGGTTTTCGAAGCTGCCGCTCTGCACCACGTAGTCCTCGACCTGGTAGCTCGGCCAGCCCGCCGCGGTGGGCGCATGCCGGTAGAGGCTGCCGGCGTGCACGCCGATCGGCAGCTCGTGCTTCTGCGCGGCCTCGTAGATCGGCCAATAGATGCGCCGCCCGAGCGGCATGTCGCCCATGACCGGCATCAGCACCTGCACGAAGCGGCGGTCGCCCGCGCGCCGCTCGATTTCCTTCACGGCAAGCGCGGGGTTGTGCATCGGCAACAGGATCGAGGCGCGCAGCCGCGGCTCGCGGTCGAGCCATTCCCGCGCGATCCAGTCGTTGACCGCCGCGATCAGCGCCGCCGCCAGGTCCTCGTTGAACAACGAGATCGCGCCATGCAGCGTGTTGCAGATGGCGAAGCGCGTGCCGAAGGCGTCGAGCGCATGCTTGCGCAGGAGATCGAGGTCGGCGCCGGGGAAGCCTTTGTCCGGCCGCCAGTCCGGGCGGCAGGAGAGCGGCGAATTGGGCGGATAGCTCTGCAGATGGAACGGCTGCTTGTGGATGTGCCGGTTGACGATCTGGTCGCGCCAATAGTCGTCGAGATAAGGCAACAGCACCGCAGTGTCCGGCACCGCCACATGCACGTCGCAGTCGATCGCGCCGTGGGTTGAGATCATCATCACTCCATCGCGGCCTTGGCGGTGGCCAGCACGTTCGGCGGCACGCTGAACGACTTCGCGACGATGGCTGCCATCATCTCGCCGGTCAACGGATCGACATCGAGCTTGCTGCGTCGGGCCTCGTCGAGAAAGGCCCTGTCCTTCATCGTGGCTTCGAACGCCACCCGGATCGCGGCCGCGCGCTCGGGTGGCGTTGCGGGCGGCATGAAGAACGGGCGTCCGAGCGCCGGCACGAGCGACAGGAACTCGTAGACCTGCCGCTCGGTGTCGTTCTTGCCGAGCTCCGGCAGGAGCGGCTTGTTCGCGAGCTCCGGCGCCTTGCGCAGGCCCTGCTGCAGCAGCACGGTGGTCTTGCCGGCCGCGACCCAGTCGCTGGTGTTCTTGAGGCCGGTCCAGCCGGAGACGCGGCCCGCCACCTCGCCGCGCTCGATCGCGAGGTCGGCTTCGTTGGCGCCCGGATAGCCGGTGATCACCTTGAACCTCGTGCCGTAGAGCTGGTTGAGGATGCGCGGCACGAAGAAATTGGGTGCGCCCTGGCCGGTCGAGCTCAGCGGCACCTCGCGCTCCCGTACGTCGTCGATGCTCTTGACCGGCGTGGTGTGCCACACCCACAGCACGTTGACCTCGTCGGCCGGGCTGCCGATCCAGTGAAACTTCCGCAGGTCGTATTGCACGCCCTCGGCGTTCATCACCTGGTCGGTGACGATGCCGGGCGTGGTGATGCCGAGCGCCGTGCCGTCGTTAGGTCCGGTGAGCTGGAACGCATTGGCGAGGCGGCGTCCGCCCGCGCCCGGCATGTGCTGCACGATCACATTGGGCTTGCCCGGGATGTGCGGCCCGATGTGGCGGGCGAGGATGCGCGCATAGAGGTCGAAGATGCCGCCCGGGCTGAAGCCGACCGTCACCGTGAAGGTCTTGCCGGCATAGAAATCCGCCACGGCCCTGTCGTCGGCGCGGGCCGATCCGGCCAGGACGCACATGGCCAGCACAATCGCAATCGGGAAGCGCATCATGGGGCAACCATTCTCTGTGGGGACAGCCTATTGCACCGCGCGGCGCCGTCAAGAAACGGCCCGTTGAGATTGTACCCATGGATTGGGATTTGGCGGCGATGGTGACCCTTGTGATAGTCTTTGAACCCAAGCATCAATCGTCGCGGGAGGCGCCGGTGCGCGTACCACTGTCGCTGCTGTTGGGTCTCGTCCTGGGTCTCACCCTGAGTCTCATGTCGGTGTCCGCCTCCCAGGCACAGGACCTCTATCGCGGCAAGAGCGTGACGCTGTTCGCCGGCCAGCCGCCGGGCGGCGGCATCGACAGCGAGATGCGCCTTGTGGCGCAGTTCCTCGGCCGCCATATCCCGGGCGAGCCCGCGATCGTGCCACGCAACATGCCGGGCGCCGGCGGCATGATCCTCGGCAACCACCTCTTTGGCGTGGCCAAGCCCGACGGCCTCACGCTCGGCATGCCAGGGCGCTCCGGTTTCGTGCTGGCGCCGATCATCAGCGCGGCCGACACCAAATACGACCTGCGCAGGTTCACCTGGATCGGCAGCTCGGCGAGCAGCAACTTCGTGCTCTATATGCGCCGGCAGTCCAACATCAAAAGCTTTGACGATCTCAGGAATGCCAGGCGCCAGATCATCATCGCGGGCAGTGGCTCCACCACCGCCAACTCGATCACGCCCGAGGTGCTCGCCAAGTATGAGGACCTGCCGATCAAGGTCGTGCGCGGCTATCCGGGCATCATCGATGCGATCCTCGCGGTCGAGCGCGGCGAGGCCGATGGCGTGCTCTGCCAGCGTGCGAGTCTCCGGCCAGACATGCTGTCCTCGGGCGCGGTCGTGCCTGTGTTTCAGGTCTTCGACGTTGAGCCAAACCTGCCGGTGCTCGACCGGCTCATCAGCAACAATCCGCGCGAGAAGGCGCTGCTGGAGCTGTTGAGCGCGCCGCAGCGGCTGGGGCTCGCCGTGATCGCGCCGCCCGGTCTGCCCGACGACCTCACGCGCATCCTGCGGCAGTCCTATCTCAAGATGGTGGCGAGCCGGGACTATCTGGACGAGGCCGTCAAGCGCGGCTTCGACGTCGGTCGCCCCAATACGGGCGAGGAGATCAACGACTACGTTGCCAATACGCTCATGAACTTTCCGGCCGAGACCATCCGCGAATATCGCAGCTACGTTGAGAAGTAAGTGGCGAGGCGCGCCTCCGTTCCTGGTATCAATCCACAACCATGCTATCCTGCCTCGAGCCTGCCCAGACGGGCGAGGGAGGACGTCATGGTTGTAAAACTGCTGCTGACGCTGCTTGGCGGTGTCGCTTTCATCACGCAAGCCGCGCAGGCGCAGACGCTGGTCATCCAGGGCGGCACCCTGATCGACGGCACCGGCCGCGCCCCGATCGAGAATTCGGTGATCGTCATCGAGGGCAACCGCTTCAAGGCGGTCGGCCGCTCCGGCGACGTGCAGATCCCGCCCGGGGCGCAAACCATCGACGTTCGCGGCAAGACGGTGCTGCCGGGCTTCATCGACGGCCATTGCCATTGGGAATCGTTCTGGGGCGAGGTCTATCTGCATCTCGGCATCACCACCTGCGTGCAGATCGAGACCCAGCAGAACGGTCCCTGGGGTCTCGCCCAGAAGGAAGGCACCGAGATGGGTCGCATCCGCGGGCCGCGCATCTGGCCGACCGGCCAGGCGCTCGGCGCCCGCGATGGCGAATTCGAGACCGAAGGCTCGCGCGCCTGGCGCGGCTATATGAAGGTGCCGAGCCCGGAGGCCGCGCGCGCCATCGTGCAGCAGAAGAAGAAAGACGGCTACGAGGCGCTCAAGGTGAGCGAGTTTCTCAACCCCGCCATGCTCGCGGTCATCACCGACGAGGCCCACAAGCTTGGCATGGGTGTGACCGGCCACTCCTGGGATGTCGTGGGTTATTCCAAGGCCGGGATCGACAGCATCGAGCACATCTGGTCGGTCGGCTACTCGTCGATCCTGGATATCGAGAAGCGGCGCAAGCTCGCGGTCGACCGCACCGCCGGCCGCATCGACGCCGAGGAGGCGGGCGCCTTCTATGAGGTCGAGGGTTTCGACACCGTCATCAAGGCGATGATCGATAACAAGGTGGCGTGGACGCCCACGATCGCCAAATGGCTGCGCCCGTTGTCGCCGAGCGCGGAGCGCTTCTGGAAGCGCGAGCAGGACATCCTCGCCAATCCGAAAGCGAAGTTCCCCGCCGCCGTGCGCGTCGTCACCGAGTTCACCACCGAAAAGCTCACCAAGCGCTATAAGCCCGAGCAACTCGAGCGCGCCAAGGTCGGTTATCAGAAGGCCAACGAGTTCATCCGCCGCTTCGTTGCCGTCGGCGGCATCCTCAAGGAAGGCTCGGATTCGCCGCGCGGCATGGCCGGGATGCTGCTGCACGAGGCGCTGGTGATGGATGTCGACGCGGGTGTTTCGCCCATGCAGGCGATCCAGGCCGCGACCATCAACGTGGCGCGCACCTTCCGCAAGGACAAGGACTACGGCAGCGTCGAGCCCGGCAAGGTCGCGGACCTCTCGATCGTCGAGGGCGATCCGCTCAAGGACATCTGGATGACCCAGAACGTCAAGCTCGTGGTCATGAACGGCAAGGTGGTCGAGCACGAGTTCACCGGCTATGTGAACCCGATCCCCGAGTTCAATTCCTGGCAGCAGCTCTCGCAGACGATTGACGTGTCGCCCGCCGCTATCACCCAAGGCACCGGCACGACGTTGAAGGTGAGCGGCAAGGGTTTCTGGCCGTTCCATCGCGTGCTCATCAATGGCAAGGAGCTCGAGACCAGGTTCATCAGCCGCACCGAACTGCAGGCGACGCTGCCGGCCGAGGCGGTGAGCGAGGTCGGCATGTACAAGGTCACGGTGAAGAGCAGCGGCGAGGTCGTTGCGGAATCGAGTCCCGCGCCGCTGGTGGTGAAGTTCAAGTGAAGTAACTACCGCGCGCGCGTCTCGATCCCGCCTGTGGGGTTGCGGCTTGCGTCCAGTGCGTCTGCAATCTTGTCCGCGAGCGTGTTGGTGTGGATGCACTGGTCGAAGCCTTCGCCGCCTTCGGGCCGGCGATATTTCCGGGCCTCGGTCGCAAACTGGCTCGCGCGCGTGAGTGCCGCGGTGCGGTCGCGGCGATCCGGCTGCGCGATCGCGTGCAGATAGAAGTCGTTGGCGAACAGGTGATAGATCCAGGCGCTGCGCTGAACGCAGTAGCCCTTGGGGCGCCGGTAGCAGATCTCCGAACTGGCATCGCCGCCGGTTTCCAAGATGGGCAGCGACAGCGCGACTTCCAGGTAGCGGTGAAAGTCCTGCTGATAGCTCTCCAGGCTTTCCGCCTGGCCTGCCGGCCATCCTTTGAAGCAGCTCTTGATCGTGAAGCTTGCGCGATTCTGGATGCGCTTGATTTCGCCGGCAAAATACCAGGCGTGACCGTTCTGAATGTCCATGCCCTTCAAGGCATCGATCAGCATGTCGGCTCGGCCGAAGTCCGCGTTACCCGTCTTTTCCAGATTGTCACGCGATCGCTGGAACGCGGTTCGCAGCTCATTCGCGAGGCTCACCGGATCGAGCGATGACTGGCTCGCAAGGAAAGGAGAGTATACGCCGAGCACGAGCAGCAATAGGAAAGCGATCGCGCCGCTTGCGATGCTGAAAGCAACCGGACGTTTCTGGCAAAGGGCGACCGAGATGCGCCGCTTGGCAGCCGCGTCGCCGCTCGCGAGTGCGAGGGCTAGCGCCAGGCCCAGGCCGACACCCGCCACGCCCAGCAGGCCAAGGCTGGTTGCGGGCGCACGACCGAGCAACGTCAATGTGACGAGCATGACCAGGACAGCGGTCGCCGCCAGGCCACAATAGGTAGCTGCCCGCAGGGCCCAGGACGGAAACGATGCGACGTATTTGCCGCGTGTCTCCAGAATCCCATCGATGGACTGGCACAGCCGCTCGAGGTGGGCGTCGAAATCCTCGACGTTGACCCGTGTCCCTGCCAGCGCCGGAAAGTGCTTGAGGCTTTCGGGCAGGTCGGCGGCCTTCGCCATCGCGGCGCCTTCGACCAGCACCGGAATGACGCTCGCGCCGGACTGCAGCGCGGCTTCGACCTCGACCCGGACCGGATCGTCCGCCTGTTGTATCCGGGAATGGCCCTGCGGGTCGGTGGTGAGCCACTGCGGGCCGATCACCACAAGCACCACGTCGCAGCCGGCAAGCTCCTCCCTGACGTGGTCGTAGAAGTTCTTGCCCAGGGGCATCTTGTTGATGTCCCTGAAGACGGAGTCGGTCTTGTAGCGGGCGGCGAGACGCTCGTAGATGTGCCCGACGATGGCGGCGGAGTCCTGGCGCCGATAGGAAATGAACAGTCTCGGCCGCCTGTCGCGCGACCGCGACGACCGACTGTCCAATCGTGACTCCACGCGTTCTGTCGGCAGCGTCCCCATTGGTAAAATTGTAGGTCCGCTACTCCCGCCTGTAAACGGAGGAATGGGGTCCCATGGATCGGGATCACCCAGATGCAAGTACCTGCCGGCCGATCTCACCCACGCTGTTGACGCCGCAGAGCGCCATGGTCACATCGAGCTCCTTGCGGATGAATTCGATCGCCTGCGCGACACCGCTCTGGCCACCGGCCGCGAGGCCATAGATATAGGCGCGGCCGATCAGGCATGAGCGCGCGCCGAGCGCGAGCGCGCGCATGAGGTCCTGACCGGACCTGATGCCGCCATCGAACATGACCTCGATCTCGTTGCCGACCGCGTCCGCGATCTTCGGCAGCGCCGAGATCGAGGAGGGAGCGCCGTCAAGCTGGCGGCCGCCGTGATTGGAGACGACCAGCGTGCTTGCGCCGGTCGTGGCGGCAATCCGCGCGTCGTCGACGTCGAGCACGCCCTTGAGGATGAGCTTGCCGGGCCACAGCGACCTGATCCACTCGACGTCCCTCCATGACAACGCCGGATCGAACTGGGTCGAGATCCACGACGCCAGCGAGCTCACATCGGTGCCGGCACGCGCGTAACCGGCTAGGTTGCCGAATGTCTTGCGCTTGCCCATCAGCATGCCAAGCGCCCAGCGCGGCTTGGTCGCGATGTCGATGACGTTGCGGATCTTGATCTCGGGCGGGACGGAGAGGCCATTGCGGACGTCGCAGTGGCGCTGGCCGAGCACCTGCAGGTCGATCGTGAGCATCAGGGCGCTGCATTTGGCGGCGGCTGCCCGCTCGACCAGCGAGCGCACAAACCCGCGATCCTTCATGACGTAGAGCTGGAACCAGAAGGGCTTGTCGACCGATGACGCCACGTCCTCGATCGAGCACACCGACATCGTGCTCAGCGTGAACGGGATGCCGGCCGCCTGCGCGGCGCGGCAGGCGGCGATCTCGCCGTCGCGGTGCTGCATCCCGGTGAGGCCGACTGGGCCGAGCGCGAGCGGCAGCGGGACCTTCTCGCCGATGATGGTGGTGGCAAGATCGCGCTGCGAGACATCGACGAGGATGCGCTGGCGCAGCTTGATGCGTTCGAGGTCGGTGCGGTTGGCGCGCAGGGTTTCCTCCGCGTAGGACCCGGCCTCCGCATAGTCGAAGAACATTTTCGGGACCCTGCGGCGCGCGCGCCCTCGCAGGTCCTCGATGCACGTCATGGTCGCCATGCCTGATCCACATCCCCGCCTGTCCTGATCGGCAGCATAGCAAGGGCCGGCTGGGTCTGCCGAGGGCGGGAACGCGAGCGGGGGTGGGGCGTTGAGCCAAGGGTGGCCTGTCGATGGAGAAATGCCATGGGTATTCCGAATGAAACCGTGATGGAAAACGAAGCCCTGGAAGAAAAAAAGAAGCGGGAGGACGAGGCCAAGCGGCGGCGCCTCGAACGATCGCTTGAAGAGGGCCTGGAGGACAGTTTTCCAGCTTCCGACCCGATCAATGTCACGCAGCCGCCGCCTTCCGTGGAGGACAAGCGGGACGGATCCCGGCCGAATAGATAGGCCGTTAGCCCCAAATTCGCCTGCAGCGGCGCTGCCGGCCCCGGGTCGGCGGCGCCGTTCACTATTCGCTCAAAGAGCGCAAATATTAAGAGGAATTCCGGCTTCGATCTGACGTATCATGGGGCTTCCCCAAGAGCGGGGAGGGATTCTGCAATGGCACGACGATATTTCGGCACTGACGGCATCCGGGGGCGTGCCAACGGCGTGATCACGCCCGAGCTTGCATTGCGCGTGGGGCAGGCGGCGGGACTGGTGTTTCGTCGCGGCGAGCATCGCCATCGCGTGCTGATCGGCAAGGACACCCGGCTGTCCGGCTACATGATCGAGACCGCGCTCGTGTCAGGCTTCACGTCGGTCGGGATGGACGTCTTCCAGACCGGCCCAATGCCGACGCCGGCGGTTGCCATGCTCACGCGCTCCATGCGCTGCGATCTCGGCGTGATGATCTCGGCCTCGCACAACCCGTACGACGACAACGGCATCAAGCTGTTCGGCCCGGACGGCTACAAGCTCTCCGACGAGATCGAGGACAAGATCGAGACGCTGATCGATTCCGACCTGACCAAGAATCTCGCGAAAAGCGCTGACCTCGGCCGTGCCAAGCGCATCGACGGCGTGCACGATCGCTACATCGAGTTCGCCAAGCGCACGCTGCCCCGCGCGATGAGCTTCGAGGGCATGCGGATCGTGGTCGATTGCGCGAACGGTGCGTCCTATCAGGTGGTGCCGGAGGCGCTCTGGGAGCTCGGCGCCGAGGTGATCCCCGTGGGAGTCGAGCCCGATGGTTTCAACATCAACCGCGACTGCGGTTCGACGGCGCCCGAAGAGCTGTGCCGCAAGGTGCGCGAGATGCGCGCCGACATCGGCATCGCGCTCGACGGCGATGCCGACCGCGTTCTGGTGGTCGATGAGCGCGGGCATATCGTCGACGGCGACCAGCTCCTGGCCGTCATCGCTGAAAGCTTCAAGGAGGATGGCCGGCTCGCGAAGCCCGGCGTGGTCGGGACCGTGATGTCCAATCTTGGCCTCGAACGCTATCTGGGTGGGCTTGGCCTTTCGCTTGAGCGCACCCCGGTGGGCGACCGCTATGTGCTCGAGCATATGCGGGAGAAGGGTTTCAATGTTGGCGGCGAGCAATCCGGCCACATCATTCTGTCGGATTTCACCACCACAGGCGATGGCTTCGTGGCGGCGCTTCAGGTTCTCGCCGTGGTGAAGAAGCAGGATCAACCGGTGTCGAAGGTCTGCCATCGGTTCGACGCGCTGCCGCAGGTGCTCAAGAACGTGCGCTACAAGAGCGGCAAGCCGCTCGAGAACGCCAAGGTTCGCACCGCCATCAAGCAGGCCCAGGCGAGGCTCGACGGCCAAGGGCGGCTGGTCGTGCGTCCGTCGGGCACCGAGCCGGTGATCCGGGTGATGGTCGAGGGCGACGACAAGGGGCTGGTCGAGGAGGTGGTCGACGGCATCGTCCAGGCGCTGACCCAGGCGGCGGCGTGAGCGGGGCATATTGGAATACGTATAAGTTCGGAGTTTTTTCTTTGCCGAGCCCTTGGTAGATCGGTATCGATAGCCGTGCAACGAACCCCACTGGTCTCCGGGCGCCATGATTGTCTGTTCCTGCAACGTGCTTAGCGACGCCGACGTGCGGACCGCCTTGAACGTCGAGGCTGGGCCACGCTCTACCGGCGAAGTGTATGGTTGTCTTGGCTGCTCGCCGCAATGCGGCCGCTGCGCCCCCACCATCAGGCAGATCATGGACGATGCCGGCGGTCGTCGGCGCGGCCTGGCCGGGGGCCGACGCGGCTGATCGAGCCTAAGCCCTGGCGTTACCAATCTGGTCGGCCCCGAAACCACTTTGGGGCCCTTGTCGTGCGGCGCTGCAGCATCCACATTGAAGCGGTTCTATGCCACGCGCGGTGGGCGCGGCCTCATCCAGGGATTGCAATCATGAAGGGCGACGCCAAAGTTATCGAGTATCTCAACCGCGGCCTGCGGCATGAGCTCGCGGCCATCAACCAGTACTGGCTGCACTATCGCCTGCTCGACAACTGGGGCTTCAAGTCGCTCGCTAAGCAATGGCGCAAGGAGTCGATCGAGGAGATGGAGCACGCGGACAAGCTCGTCACCCGCATCATCTTCCTTGAAGGCTTTCCCAACATGCAGGTGATCGACCCGCTGCGCATCGGGCAGAACGTCAAGGAAGTGCTCGATTGCGACCTGCAGGCCGAGCATTCGGCGCGCAATCTCTATCAGGAGGCGGCCACCCATTGCCATTCGGTGAAAGACTATGTGACGCGCGACCTGTTCGAGAAGCTGATGCATGCCGAGGAAGAGCACATCGACTTCCTCGAAACCCAGATCGATCTCGTCGCCAAGCTCGGGGTCGAGCTCTATTCGCAGCACCACATCGGCAAGCTCGACGATAGCGATTCATGAGCGCTGCAATTGCGACGCGGTGATCGCCGTATCTGATCCTCAATGCATCGTTAACGAGCCACACGCGCGATATGGCCGCTCGTGTGGCTTTTTTGTGCGACTGCAACAACCAAGATTAACAATCGCGGTAAATAATTAGGGTTAAGCTCCATTTAAGAGATTGCTGCGATCCTTCGTAGGCATTCCGGTAGGGGCGGACGCCCTGCGTGCTGACGAAAGGACGAAGTCATGAGTCGTGTAAGAATGATCGCGCTCGCAGGAGCGACCGCACTGGTGAGCTCGGGGGCGCTTGCTGCTGATCTGCCGTCGCCGTTTCAACCGCCGATGCCCGCGCCGGTCGAGTCGGGCGGCTGGTATCTGCGCGGCTATATCGGCCAGAGCAATCAATACCTGAACGAGATCTCGCATCCTGCGTTTGCAACGGCGCAGGAGTTCACATTTCTCGACAAGGGTGGTTTCGACAGCGCGCCGTTCTATGGCGCGGGCGTCGGATATCAATGGAACAATTGGTTTCGTGCCGACGTGACCGGCGAATATCGTGGCAAAGCAAGCTTCCACGCGCTCGATCGATTCTTTAATCCTGCCGGCGCCGGTGCGTACAACACCAACGCCTACACCGCCAGCAAGTCGGAGTGGGTTGCCCTGGTCAACGCCTATATCGACCTCGGCACCTGGTGGTGCATCACGCCGTTCGTTGGCGCGGGCGTCGGCGTGGCGTTCAACACCATCGAGCATTTCCGCGACACCAACGTGATCGCGGGCGGTGGCGGATGGGCGGATAGCGGCACGCAGACCAATCTCGCCTGGGCGCTGCATGCCGGCGCGTCTTACAGAGCGTCGTCGAATTTCGCGATCGAGCTCTCGTACCGCTATCTCAACGTCGGCAATGCCCGATCGGGAATCCTGCAGAATCTCGATCCGACAATTGGCAACACGGGCGCGCCGGTCACGTTCCACAACATCCAGTCACACGATCTGATGCTCGGCGTGCGTTGGATGCTGCAGCCGGAGCCGACCTATCAGCCGCCGCTCATTCGCAAAGGCTGAGCAAGCAGCCTAACGGGCAGCACGACTTCGATGATCGACGGCGCGGGAAATCCCGCGCCGTTTTTTTGCGTGAGGAAGAGTTTTGAGAAGCAAACCGGCCTTTTCACGGGACCCGAAAATGCGTGCGCGGAGGGGGTATGGGATAACCGCTCATTAAGGTTAATCAATCATGATGGGCGCGTGCGGTGAGTCGTCCCGCGGAACGAATGGGGCTCGTCATGCGTCGTTTCGTCGTTGCTGTTGCTTTGGTTGGATTTGCTACCGGCGCGTCAGCCGCCGATTATGAACCATCCGATTTCCCCACCTTGCGCGGATCGAGCCCTTACGTGCCAACCCCGCCGAGGCACATGAATTGGGGCGGCTTCTATGGCGGCGGCCAGGTCGGCTACGGCGCGTCGTACATGGATTTCTCCAAGTCGGGGCGTGGCATTACCGCCTTTGACCCGAACAACACATTCACCGCGCCGTTCGGCTCGGTTTCGTCGTGGGTCGATCTCGGCACCGACAACGCCAGAGCCGCGAGCTATGGCGGCTTCATCGGCTACAACTGGCAATGGGACGACCTCATCCTCGGCTTCGAGGGCAACTACAATCACACCAAGCTTTTCGGTTCGGCGACCGCGACCCGCTGCTATGACGCGGTCATCACGAGCTGCTCGGCAGCCATCACGCTCGGCGACACTAATGCCTACAACGCGACGGTCACCGCCATGGCATCGGCGCGCATAACCGACTACGGAACGGCCCGCCTCCGCGCCGGCTGGGTGAATGACAACCTGCTGCCTTATGCGATGATTGGCTTGGCGGTCGGGCGCGTGGAGGTCAGCCGCTATGCGACCGCGACCGGCACGCCGGTCGCCGCCGGTACCGCGTTCACCAGGACCGAAGGCACGGTCAATTCGCCCATGCTCGCGTTTGGCTACTCGGCCGGCCTGGGAGCCGACTTTTTGATCTTCCCGAACGTCTTTGTACGGGCCGAATATGAGTTCGTGAAATTCCTCCTGGTGTCGGATGTGCGATCGCAAATTCACAACGGTCGTCTGGGCATGGGCCTGAAATTCTGAGCGCGGCCATGCGTGAGGCTTCGCTGCGGGACAATGCACGGCTCGAGCGGGCGCCCTTGGCATTCGTCCAAAGGCGCGCTTGACGGCACGTGTGGTCTTCCCTATCTCCAGCAGCGGGACACCCCTCCCCACCGAGGGGCGACTATCTGGAAGGATAGGCGATGACGACGATGCCCTCCGTGCGGCCGGCCGTGCCGCATTTCTCCTCCGGCCCCTGTGCCAAGCGGCCCGGCTGGAGCCTGCAAGCCCTCACCGACGCTGTTCTGGGGCGTTCGCACCGGTCGAAGATCGGCAAGGCGAAGCTCAAGCGCGCCATCGATCTCACCCGCGATATCCTCGGCGTTCCCGCCAATTACCGGATCGGGATCGTGCCGGCATCGGACACTGGCGCAGTCGAGATGGCGCTGTGGTCGCTGTTCGGCGCGCGGCCGGTCACCATGCTGGCCTGGGAGTCGTTCGGCGAAGGCTGGGTGACCGACGTCGCCAAGCAGCTCAAGCTCAAGGACGTCAAGGTTCTCAAGGCTGGTTACGGCGAATTGCCGGACCTCACCAAGATCGATTTCGCGACTGACGTGGTGTTCACCTGGAACGGCACCACCTCGGGCGCGCGCGTCCCCAACGCCGATTGGATCGCGGCCGACCGGGCGGGCCTCACCATCTGCGACGCGACCTCGGCCTGCTTCTCGCAGCCGCTCGACTTCGCCAAGCTCGATGTGGTGACGTTCTCCTGGCAGAAAGCGCTGGGCGGGGAAGCGGCGCACGGCATGCTCATCCTCTCGCCGCGCGCGGTCGAGCGCCTCACGAGCTATACGCCCGCGTGGCCGTTGCCGAAGATTTTCCGCCTCACCAATAACGGCAAGCTGATCGAAGGCATCTTCGAAGGCGAGACCATCAACACGCCCTCAATGCTGTGCGTCGAGGACTATCTCGATGCGCTCAACTGGGGCAAATCGATCGGTGGCCTCAAGGGTCTGATTGCCCGCTCTGATGCCAACACCAAAGTCATCGCCGACTGGGTGGCGCGCACGCCGTGGATCGACTTCCTGGCGAAGGACCCGGCGATCCGATCCAATACGTCGGTCTGCCTGAAGGTCGTGGACGCCACGGTCGCGGCGCTTGCGCCCGATGCGCAGGCGGCCTTCGTCAAGACACTCGCCGCCGCGCTCGAGAAGGAAGGCGTTGCCTACGACATCGATGCCTATCGGGATGCGCCGCCGGGTCTGCGCATCTGGTGCGGAGCCACGGTCGAGGCGCGCGACGTCGAGGCATTGACGCAGTGGCTCGACTGGGCCTTCGCCAAGACCAAGGAGTCGCTGCCGAAGGCAGCGTGACCCTCCGCCGCTGGCGCGTCGCGCGAGAGCCCATACATTCGGTGCGCGGCCGCCCGCCAATCTGCATCCCAGACATCTGACGAAATCGGGTAAAACCATAACAGGTAAAACCATGGCCCCCAAGGTACTCATCTCAGACGCGCTCTCTGACGCGGCGGTGCAGATTTTCAAGGATCGCGGCATTGAGACCGTCTTTCTGCCGAAGCTCGGCGCCGACAAGGACAAGCTCGCCGACATGATCGGCGACTTCGACGGGCTTGCCATCCGCTCGGCCACCAAGGTGACGGCGAAGCTGCTCGAGAAGGCCAAGAGGCTGCGGGTGGTCGGGCGCGCCGGCATCGGGGTCGATAACGTCGATATCCCGGCCGCCACCGCCAAGGGCGTGATCGTGATGAACACGCCGTTCGGCAACTCGATCACCACCGCCGAGCACGCCATCACGCTCATGCTTGCGCTGGCGCGCCAGATCCCGCAGGCCGACGCCTCGACCCAGGCCGGCAAGTGGGAGAAGAACCGCTTCATGGGAGTTGAGATCACCGGCAAGACGCTGGGCGTCATCGGTTGCGGCAACATCGGCTCGATCGTGGCCGATCGCGGCCATGGCCTGCGCATGAAGGTGGTCGCCTACGACCCGTTTCTGTCGCCCGAGCGCGCGCGCGATCTCGGGGTCGAGAAGGTCGACCTCGCCGAATTGTTCAAGCGCGCCGACTTTATTACTCTTCACACGCCGCTCACGGACAAGACCAAGAACATCGTCGACGCCGCCGCCATTGCCACGATGAAGAAAGGCGTGCGCATCATCAACTGCGCGCGCGGCGGGCTGGTCGATGAGCAGGCGCTGCGCCAAGCGCTCGATTCCGGGCAAGTCGCGGGCGCGGCGTTCGACGTGTTCGTGGAGGAGCCGGCAACGACGAATCCGCTATTCGGCCATCCCAACGTGGTGTGCACGCCGCATCTCGGCGCTGCCACGACCGAGGCGCAGGAGAACGTGGCCCTGCAGGTGGCCGAGCAGATGTCGGACTATCTGTTGACCGGCGCCATCACCAACGCGGTCAACTTTCCCTCGATCACCGCCGAAGAGGCGCCCAAGCTCAAGCCCTTCGTGGCGCTCGCCGAGAAGCTCGGCTCGTTCGCGGGCCAACTGACCGAGACCGGCATCACCAAGGTGCAGATCGCTTATGAGGGCCTGGTTGCCGGCATGAACACCAAGGCTCTCACCTCGGCCGCGATCGCCGGTTTGCTGCGGCCCATCCTCCAGGAGGTGAATGTCGTCTCCGCCCCGATCATCGCCAAGGAGCGCGGCATCGTGGTCGAGGAGATGACGCGCGCGGCCGCGGGCGACTATGAGAGCCTGATCACCGTCACGATCGTCAGCGAGCGCCAGTCGCGGCACGTGTCCGGAACGGTCTATGCCGACGGACGCCCGCGCATCGTCAACATCAAGGGTATCCGCATGGACGCCGAGTTCGGTCCGTCCATGATCTACATCACCAATCTCGACAAGCCGGGCTTCATCGGCAAGTTCTCCTCGACGCTCGGCGATGCCGGCATCAATATCGCGACCTTCCACGTCGGCCGCGAGGCGCCGGGTGGTAGTGCCATCGCGCTGATCGAGATCGATGGCGTGCTGCCGCCCGATCTGCTCGCCAAGGTGCGGGCGCTGCCGCAGGTGCAGCAGGCGCGGCCGTTGTCGTTTTAAGATTTCGCTCGGCTCTCGGCCCGTGGCTTCTGCGGCGACGGTATTTAGATGCTTGATCTCGTGGAGCCGACCTCGTGGTGCGGGTGCGGGAACTGAATACCTTCGTGCTCAAGGGCGGGCCACGCTTCCTGCGATTGTTGAAAGGTCCCGCGAGTTTGCCGGGCGCAAGTAGCGGTGGGTAGGTGGCCGTTGCCGCGATATCGCCGCGGGATTGCCTTTTAGTGATCTGATTCATCAGGCTTTCTCGATCCACCAAGCCAGGGAGGGGCGGCGGTCCGGTGCGTGTCGGCTGCCCGAAGGGTCGTGCTTGGCCCCTGTTGCCGCCTTGCTTGCGGCATTAGCTTCCGATAATTCCGGGAGGGCCGGAGCTTGGGTAATCCACTGTTGATTAGCGATCATTTCTGGCCACGCGGCGGAAGGACAGCTCATGGCCAATGTGGTCGTGGTCGGCTCCCAATGGGGCGACGAAGGCAAGGGCAAGATTGTCGACTGGCTCTCGGAGCAGGCCGACATCGTGGTGCGGTTCCAGGGCGGCCACAACGCCGGACACACGCTCGTCATCGATGGGACGACCTACAAGCTGTCGCTGCTGCCGTCCGGTGTGGTGCGGCCGGGCAAGTTATCGGTGATCGGCAATGGCGTCGTGCTCGATCCGCGCGCGTTGATCGAGGAGATCGATCGGCTTGCCGCGCAGGGGGTTTCCGTGACGCCTGACAGCCTCCGCATCGCCGAGAACGCGACATTGATTTTGCCGCTGCACCAGCAGCTCGATGTCGCGCGCGAGACATCGAGCTCTGCGACGCGGATCGGCACCACTGGCCGCGGCATCGGTCCCGCCTATGAGGACAAGGTTGGTCGGCGCGCTATTCGACTGATGGATCTCGCTGAGCTGGCGGCGCTCGACGGCAAGATTGATCGCCTGCTGTCGCATCACAATGCGCTGCGGCGCGGGCTCGGCCTCGCGCCGCTCAGCGGCTCGGCCATCAAGGAGCAGCTTGAGAGCGTCGCGCCGCGCGTGCTGCCCTACATGGATTCGGTGTGGTCGCTGCTTGACCGCAAGCGCCGCGAGGGCAAGCGGATTCTGTTCGAAGGTGCGCAAGGCGCGCTGCTCGACATCGACCACGGGACTTATCCGTATGTGACGTCCTCCAACACGGTGGCGGCGCAGGCGGCGACCGGCTCGGGCCTCGGGCCTTCGGCGATCGACTATGTGTTGGGCATCTGCAAGGCCTATACGACGCGGGTCGGGGAGGGTCCGTTTCCGACCGAACAGAAAAACGAGATCGGCCGCTTGCTCGGGGAGCGTGGACGCGAATTCGGGACCGTCACCGGCCGCCCGAGGCGTTGCGGCTGGTTCGACGCGGTGCTGGTGCGCCAGACGGTGCGGACCAGCGGTATCAATGGCTTGGCGTTAACCAAACTCGACATCCTGGACGGCCTGCCGGAGATCAAGGTCTGCGTGGCCTATCGTCTGGACGGCCGCGAAATCGATTACCTGCCGGCCAGCGAGCATGCCCAGGCCCGGGTCGAGCCGGTCTACGAGACGGTCGAGGGTTGGCAGGGCAAGACTGCTCTGGCACGCTCCTGGGCCGAGCTTCCGGCCTCGGCCGTGAAGTATGTTCGGCGCGTGGAGGAGCTGGTGGGGTGCTCGGTCGCGTTGTTGTCCACCAGCCCGGAGCGGGAGGACACAATTTTGGTCCACAATCCGTTTGAAAACTAATGCGGAAATCGGCGCAGTGAGGGTGTAAGCTAGCAAAATGGCAGACTACTACCCGCTCATCGCCCGCGCTGTCGCGGGCCTCGAACGGAACACCGGCGACGCCCGTCGTGCGCTGTACGAGCGCGCGCGTACTGCGCTGGTCGCGCAGTTGCGCGGCGTGACACCGGCGCTCACCGAGTCGGATGTCACGCGCGAGCGCCTGGCGCTCGAAGAAGCGATCCGCAAGGTTGAGGCTGAATCGGCGCGCCAGAATTTGGGCGAGCCGACGCAGAAGGAGCCTTCTCACCGCGTGCGTGCGCCCGAGATGCCGCGGTGGGATCCGCCCAGCCCGCCGGCGCAGGAGCGCCAGAGCGCTCCGATGCCGTCGCGAGCCGACTCGCTGGCGCGCAAGCCTGTGGCTGTTCCGCGACAGTCGGCGAGCCTGCTGCCGAATCCCATGCTCGGCAGCGAGCGGTATATCGACCCGGTATTCGATCAGCCGGTCGCAAGCCCGCAGGCGAAGGTACAGACACAGCCGCCGCCTCAGCCACAGCGCCATCCGTTGCGCGGCCGCCCCGCTAGCGAACGTCCTGCCAGCGAGCGTCCTGCCAGCGAGCGTTCTAACGAGCGCACCGCCGCCGGCGATCGCCGCTCGTTGTTGGATTCCGGGCTCGCTGGCCTGCGCAATGCGCTGTCGGAAACGAACGAGCTGGGCGGCGCGACCGCTCGTTCGGCGAAGTCGGCGCGGGAGAATTATGCCGACGTCGCGCCGCGCCAGTTCGATCGCGGCGCACTCGACATGCCGGAGCCGCGCGGCCAGGACGACATGCTGCAGGACGCGCCCGCGCCGCGCATGCTCGAGCCGGCGATCGACGACGAGACGCAGCCGATGCCGTCGCGCATCCGCATGCCCCCGCTTCCGTTGGGCGAGGGGGCGGGCGGTAAGTCCAGGCGATCGGTGCGTTCCTATGCCAAGATCCTGCTGGTGCTCCTGCTACTGGCGGGCCTTGGCGGCAGTCTCCTGGTGTTGTGGCCGACCGTCGCGCAGATCTACGCGTCGTTGCGGTCGTCCGCGCCGGTCGAGGTCGCATCTGAGCCGACGGTGTCTTCGCCCGCCAACCGGGTCAAGATCACCGAGCGATTCGATCCCGGCAGCCAGCCGGCGGCCCAGCAGCCGCAGCCTGCTGCCGTCACCCAAAGTGGCGCCGCGGTGGCCCAGCGGGTCGTGCTCTACGAAGAAGATCCGGCCGATCCGCAGGGTAAGCGATTCGTTGGCTCGGCGATTTGGCGCACCGAATCGGTGTCGCCGGGGCCGGGACAGCCGGCGGAAGTCGCGATCCGCGCGGATGTCGAGATTCCCGAGCGCCGGATCGCCATGACGTGGTCGCTGCGGCGCAACAGCGATCCCAATCTGCCGGCAAGCCATACGGTCGAGATCATGTTCCGGCTGCCGCAGGATTTCTCCGCGGGCGGCGTCTCGAATGTGCCGGGCATTCTGATGAAGCAGGCCGAGCAGAGCCGCGGTACGCCACTGTCCGGTCTCGCCGTCAAGGTCACCACCGGCTTCTTCCTGATCGGGCTGTCGTCGACCGAGGCCGACCGCGAGCGCAACGTGCAGCTGCTCAAGGAGCGCGCCTGGTTCGATATTCCGGTTGTCTACAACAACAATCGGCGCGCCATCCTGGCGCTTGAAAAAGGTACGCCCGGCGAGCGCGCGTTCGCGGAGGCCTTCCGGGCTTGGCGGCAGTGAGCCGTCCTTGGTCGCGCGTAGCCGCATCGCTCACAAATCAAACGGCGCGGGCTTTCGCCCGCGCCGTTCTTGCATGATGCGGTGATTGTCTTCGCCCTTAGTGGGCTGGCAGCGCCCTTAGTGGGCTGGCAGCGGTTGTGGCTGCGCCTGCGGCGCTTCCATCGCGGCCACGCGGCTCCTGACCGCCTTCTGCACCTTCTCAAAGGCGCGAACCTCGATCTGGCGCACACGCTCGCGCGACACGCCGAACTCCTCGGCCAGTTCCTCAAGCGTGATCGGCTCGTCGACCAGCCGCCGCGCCTCGAAGATGCGCCGCTCGCGCTCGTTCAGCACCGTGAGCGCCTCGCCCAGAGCCTTGCGTCGATTGTCGCTTTCTTCGCTCTCGACCAGGCGTGATTCCTGGCTCGAGCCTTCATCGACCAGCCAGTCCTGCCACTCGCCGGAATCGCCGTCCTCGCGGATCGGTGCGTTGAGCGAGACGTCGCCACCGAGGCGGCGGTTCATCTCGACAACGTCCTGCTCGGTCACGCCCAGCCGCTTGGCGATGAGCTTCACATGGTCGGGGCGCAGGTCGCCCTCTTCCAGAGCGGAAATCTTGCTCTTCGCCTTGCGCAGGTTGAAGAACAGCTTCTTCTGGTTCGCGGTGGTGCCCATCTTCACGAGCGACCACGATCGCAGGATGTATTCCTGGATGGCCGCCTTGATCCACCACATTGCGTAAGTGGCGAGCCGGAAGCCTTTCTCGGGCTCGAACCGCTTCACCGCCTGCATCAGGCCGACGTTGCCCTCCGAGATGACCTCGGAAATCGGCAGGCCGTAGCCGCGGTAGCCCATGGCAATCTTGGCCACGAGTCGAAGGTGGCTGGTTACCAGCTTGTGGGCGGCGTCGCGATCGCCATGCTCACGCCAGCTCTTTGCCAGCATGTATTCTTCCTGCGGTTCCAGCATGGGGAACCGCCGGATCTCTTCAAGGTAACGGGACAGACCGCTTTCGGCGGTGAGGATAGGTAACGTTGCTGCGCGGGCCATGATTGCGCCCTCCATATAATGCCCCCGGTGACCGGCGGGCGATCGGCCTCAACGCTGTCCAAAGCCGTCGAAGCCCGATGCGCGATCGCGGTATGCGTTCGCAGGTGCAACATACACGATTTAAGGCGGCGAAACAAAGAACAAGGGCGTCACGTCGCTGTGACCCTGTCGTGATCTCGCAAACCTTTGATTCGTCTACGTCTTTTCCTGGCCTGCGGGTTTGCGGCCGTGGAGACTAGACCGTAAACACGCGAGATCGGCCGGCAGTTCCATCCGGAACGTCAGCACTTTGCGAGTCGAAGGATGTTCAATGGTTAATAGATAGGCATGGAGCGCCTGCCGTCCAAGGGCTTGTAGCAAATCGGCAGCCGCCCTGGGCAGCCGGGCTGCCTTGGTCTTGAAGCCCGGGCCGTAGACCGGATCTCCCATCAGGGGGTGCCCGATATGGGCGAGGTGAACGCGGATCTGGTGGGTCCGCCCGGTTTCCAGTTGGCAGGCAAGCAGGCTCGCGACCGGCTTGCCGTCGCTGCCCGCAAAAGTCTCGAGCGTCTGCCAATGGGTCACGGCTTCGCGCCCGTCGGCACGCACCGTCATCTTGTCGCGGGCGTGTGGATGGCGGCCGATCGGTTTGTCAATGGTGCCGCGGGGCCGGTCCGGAGCGCCCCACACAAAGGCGAGGTAGCCGCGCCGCATCGCGCCGGTGCGGCCGTGGTCGGCGAACTGGCGGGTGAGCGCCGCATGCGCGCGATCGGTCTTGGCTACCACCATCAGCCCGGTCGTATCCTTGTCGAGCCGGTGCACGATGCCGGGCCGGCGCACGCCCCCGATGCCGGACAGGCTCGCGCCGCAGTGGGCGATCAGGGCATTGACGAGCGTGCCCGAGGCATGGCCGGCCGCGGGGTGCACGACCAGGCCTTTGGGCTTGTCGATCACGATGATCTCGTCGTCTTCGTAAACGATATTGAGCGGAATGGCCTCGCCTTCCGGCACCGCAGGCTCCGGGGCCGGGATCGCGATCGCGATCGTCTCGCCGACGTTGACGCGATGGCCGGGATCGCGGATCGTGCGCCCGCCGATTGCGACCTCGCCGGCGAGAATCAGCGACTTGACGCGGGTGCGCGACAGGTCCGCGATGCGCCCGGCCAGCACGCGGTCGAGACGGTCGCCGGCCTCCGCGCTGGCGGCGACGAACTCTTCCCGACGGGAGTGACCTTGCGCCATGAGCGATCCGTTACAGGCGACCCATTATGGGTGATTCACGATGAGCATTGCATCATGAGCGTTGCACGATGAGCGATCCGTTGGCGGACGACGAAAAACCCCTGGATCCCGCGGCTGCCGGCATCGTCGCCAGGGTGCGGTGGCTGATGCTGATCTCCGGCGCCACCACCTTCATCGGCGTGGCCGCGATCCTGGGAGTCATCGGCTATCGCGTTTTCAAGTCCGAGGGAAGCGCCGCGCAAGCCGACGCGACCGCGCTCCTGCCCAAGGGGGCCCGCATCGTCTCCACTGCGGTGGCCGAGGATCGCCTGGCGGTGACGATCGATATCAACGGCGCTATCGAGGTCCGCACCTTCGACATCAAGTCGCTGCGGCCGACGGGCAGGCTGCGTTTTGCGACCGAGCCGTGATGTCAGGAGCTACTCGCTCTTCCTGGCCGTGATCTCGATCTCGACGAGCTTGCCCGGCCGCGAAAATCCCTCGACGAATTCGACCTCGGCATTGTCGAGCGCGACCGGCACCGTCTTTGCGACGCCGGTCAACAGCGCGTCCGGGTCGTGGTCCTGGTGCAGAAAGAAGGAGATGCGAACGACACTGCGCCAATCGCTGCCGGCCTCCCGCAGGAGCTCGCCGGCGCGCGGCAGGATGTCCTCGTACTGCTGCTTGAGCGTCGGATATTGCTCGCAGGTCATGCCGGCGAGGAACACCATCGGGCCCCAGGTGAGATACCGGATGAAGGTCTGCTGCGGCTTGTGCTCGACGACCTTGCGGGCGGCGCCCCCGCCGGGCGGCGACATCGCGAAGAGGTCGAGCGCCACGTCGGCCTCCGATGAGAAATGCGCGGGCGAGATGAAGCTTGAGGTGGCGGCGCGCGCGAGGCCCGTAAAGGTCTTGGCGCGGGTGTCGCTCACGGCGTTGCGCGCCTCGCGCGTGCGACCAAACACGCGGCTGCGTACGACGTTCTTGTCGAGCGACAAGCCGAAAGAGCGCAACTCTTGGGCGGCACGCGCGAACAGCGCCGTCGACTGCTCCTCGATCGGTGCGCCGGCCTTGCCTTCGAGTCCGAGATAGACGAAGCCCTGGCCCTGCCAGTTGAACACCCGTTTGCGCACTCACTGTTCTCCGCGACGAAACATCTCCGTCGTCATGCCCGGCCTTGTGCCGGGAATCCACGACTTTCCTGTGGAAGCAAGACGTGGATGGCCGGGACAAGCCCGGCCATGACGTTGCTGTGAGGCATTGCGAGCATTATTGGCATCACGTGGCGCTACTTCTTCACCGGTTCAAAGTAGCTCAGATCCGGCGGCGCCTGGTTCTTGCGCGTCGGCATCAGCCTGCCGTCGGCGCTGAGCACATAGTTGTCTTTGCCAATGACAATGTGATTGTTGCCCTCGGGACAGTTGTTCTCATACCAGACCGGATCGCGCGAGCGGATGAAGGTCTTGAGCACGGTCCACGGGCGGGTGAGCGCGTTGTCGATGGTGGTGATCTCGTCGTAGAGGATGTCCTTGTTGGCCTTGTCGCCGTAGATGCGCTCCTTGATCACGGTCTGGTTGTCGGCATGCAGCGGAATGCCGCTCGGCTCGTAGGCGCGCGGGCCCTTGAAGCCGCGCGTCTCGACCGCGAGCAGGTCGAAGCGGCCGTCGCCGTCGATGTCCGACCATTGGCCGATCGAATAGCCCGCGAAGGAGGGCTCGCGCTCCTTCGGCCAGTCGCGGCCGTCGGTGTAGATGCGGCGAAACACGTTGCCCTGCTCGAACGCCATATAGGTCGTGCCGGGCATGATGATGATCTCCATCGGGAACACCACCGTCATCTGCCGTGGCATGCCGGGAGGAACGCAGCGAAAGAGCGGATCGGTGCCTTGCCCGCCTTCCGCCTGGTCGACGAGGTTGGCTTCGTAGATTGCCTGATATTCCGGGGTCAGCGGCGCCTGCTGCGGGCGCCCGAGCGGCTTGGTCGGATCCCATTGGTTGCCGATGCCGCGTGGCCTGGTCCACTGGCCGTACCATTGCGGATACTTGCTCTCGTCGAACGCCTGCGCATCCGCGAGCGTGAGGCACACAGCGGCCGCGAGCGCGAGCAAACTGACCAAGTGTGTCATGACATTACTCCCCAGAGGGCAGCCGTTGGCCGTCCCCGTGCTGCGCCTCTTGTTGAATAACCGCGCGCGTCCAAAAGCCTAACACCCCGGGGCGGCGCTCGCCACTGCCCGCTATTCGCGGCGCGCGTCAGCGTCCCCGCCCAACGATGATCTCCTTGAACAGCGCGTCGGCCTTGCGCTCCTTCTCCGGGCTGTAGAGGCTCGGCATCACCTTCCTGGCGTGCAGCGCCTGCAGGACGCCGGGCGGATTGGTCTCGACATCGGGCCTGGTCGGGATGCGGCCGCGTCTGGTGAGGAGCGTCTGTCCCTCCGGGCTGAGGATGAAGTTCGCGGCAAGCCGCGCCGCGTTGGGATGCGGCGCCTGCGCGTCGATGCCGATCTGCTGGTAGAACACGCCGATCGGATCGAGCGCCCAGAAGTCGGTCGGCCCGCCGTTGAGCTTCACGTTGATGGTGAGGTTCACATAGTTGTTGAGCGCCACCATGTACTCGCCGGCGCCGAGCGTGCGCGCGACCTGCAGGTGGCTGCCGACGATCGCGGGCTTGAGTGCGGCGGCGAGGCTGCGCAGGAGATCGCGCGCTTTGCTCTCGCCGTAGTGGTCGAGGAACGCGACCACCCATTCGGTGTCGCTCTCGTTGATCACCGTGCGCCCGGCCCATTCGGTCTTCCGCGCAAAGTCCTCGTAGCTCTGCGGCAGGTCCTGCGGTCTCACCAGCCGCGTGTTGTAGGCCGGCACGTCGTAGTTCGCCGCGAAGCCGTACCAGCGCCGCGCCGGATCGCGCGCCGAGGGAAACAGATGCTGCGCCTGCGGCGGCTCATACTCCGCGAGCAGCGCCGCCGGCAGCCGCTGAACCGAGGTGACCGCCACCACGTCCCAGGCCGGCCGGCCGCCGCGGTTCTCGATCAGGATGCGGCCGATCATCTGGCTGTCGGAGCCGCGGATGTATGCGACCTTGACCCCGGTGTCCTGCTCGAACTGCTTCCAGATCGGCAGGCCCTCCTCCTCGTTCACGGAGGTGTAGATGACGAGCGTGCCTTCCTTCCTGGCGGCCTCGAGCAGCGCCGGATCGACCCAGGACGGCGCCTCAGCGGCGAGTCCGAGCGCAGGAGCGAGCGCGGCCGCCGCGAGCGCGGCGCAGCGCATGAGCAAGGCGAATGCGGGCATAGGGCGTCTCCGTGTCGGCCGGGCCTTTTTGCCGAAGTCTAGAGCATTTTCGGGGGGAGGTGCGGCGCGCAGCCCAGCCAGCCCGCCACGACCTCGCGCCTGCCGCTTGCGCCGGGGCCCGTTCGGGGTTATCTCGGGGCCCTTAGGCTCCCTTCGTCTAGCGGCCCAGGACGTCGCCCTCTCACGGCGAAAACGGGGGTTCGAGTCCCCCAGGGAGCGCCAATGATTTCAAGAGCTTAGGATGGCGCTGATCACGCCCGGCGAGGTCAAGCGCGTCTTCGGCGCACACACGGTCGAGGTGCTCGCCGGCTTGGCGAAACTGCCGGCGGTGCATACCCGATACCCCCGCGGCCACTCGCTCCCGTTGCCATGGCCCTCTCGCATTCAGGCTAATTTCATTGGACATATTCAATTGGGTCCCATCCGCCGCATCGTGGCGCCCCATTTGTTAGCAGAGTGCTTTCGCGTTCATTGCCGCTGACGGCTTCGCTGGTGCGTTCGCGGTTGTGTGCGAGGTGAGGTGTGTACGCAGTGCATCGCCAATCTCACGCGCGTTGTTGCCGAATGCGACAAAAGGAAGATCAATCTTGTCGATCATCAGCGCAAACCCGCGCGCTGTATTGGATGTGTTCGTCTTCGTCGATCCTATCGCCGACATCGCGGTGCTGACGTCACTCGATAATCAACAGTTTTTCGAACAGGCGAACGCATACGACGCACTCACCACTTCCACACCACCCTGTCGATTTCTGAGGCATCGGCCGACGGTCCGGCCTTCTTGCTCTCGCTGACCAACAGATTGATTCCCTGCGTCGCTCAACATTTCGGTTGCCCGCTGTGCCTATTTGGCGCCGAGGGTGAAGGAGGAATGTCCAGCTCACCGCCTACGCGCGGCCTGGCGACATCGGCAACGTTTGCTTCGGGTGGCGCTCGTCGGAGTTGACTTCGGTCAATGAGCTCCTTGCCCGACCAACTAGCCTCCGAAACGTTCGAAGGTGGTGCTTATGCAACTCGACCCGAAAAAGTCTGCACTCAAACCGCCGCTCGACGAAACCAGCTCTAATACGCGCTCCAAGGACATGAGGAGCTGGATCGCCGATCTGCAGATGGCTGGCGAGTTGATCCGCATCGACAAGCCTGTCGATCCGTTGACCGAGATGGGCTCGCTCCTCTATCAGTCGCGTGAGAAGGCGCTTCTGTTTGAGAAGCTGCCGCATGGCTGGCGTTCTCTGGGGCAGGCCCCCGCCAACGTGCGTCATGCGGCGCTTGCCTTCGGCACCAACGAGGAGGCGCTGGTGCCGCACGTCGCCGAGCGGCTGGGCAACTGCATCGCGCCGGTCAGGGTGAACGACGGGCCGGTGAAAGAGGTCAAGCTCGGGCGCGATGGCTTCGATCTCACCAAGACGCCAGTGCACGTCGCCGGCAAGGGCGACGGCGGCGCGGTGATCGGCTCCGGTCTCGTGGTCAGCCGCGATCCTGACAGCGGGCAGCGCAACGTCAGCTTCCACCGTCTGCAGATCAAAGGGCCGCATAAATCGGGTATCCTTCTCTATCCGAGGCACACCTGGAAGAACTATCTCAAGTACCAGGAACGCAACCAGCCGATGCCGGTCGCGATCTTCATCGGCCATCATCCGCTCTATTACGCCGCCGCGGCGACCACCGCGGCCTACGGCGTTGATGAGTTCGAGATCGCCGGCAGCTATCTGGGCGAAGCAGCCCGGCTGGTGAAATGTGAAACGGTCGATCTGGAAGTGCCGGCCGACGCCGAGGTTGTGCTCGAAGGCCACATCCCACCGCACTATCGTGAGGATGAGGGGCCGTTCTCCGAGTTTCAGGATTACTACGTGACCGGGACCGGCAAGAACCCGGTGGTCGAATATCAATACATGACTCGCCGGCACGATGCCATTTGGAAGAATCTCCAGAATGGCTCGGAGATGGAGGGCTGCGTCTTCCACAAGGTGCCGATGTGCGCGGCGATCTTCCGGCGGCTCAAGACCGTCGGTGGCGGCCCCAACATCCACAACGTCATGGCGCTGCCTGGCATCTTCGGCATCGTGGTGCAGATGACGCCACGCGCCTATGGCGAAGCCAAGAACGTGCTGCTCGCCGCGCTGTCGTCGGAGTATCACCACCCGAAAGTGGTGATCGCGGTCGATGAGGACGTCGACATCTTCAATCCGCTGGAAGTGCTGTGGGCGATCTCGACGCGCGTGAACCCGCAGGTCGACGTGGTCACCATCCCTTACACCCACAATCATGCGATGGACGCGAGTCTGCCCGAGCTCGGGGCGCCGGGCACGGCGCTGTGGCAACGCTATGGCTCCAAGATGCTGATCGATGCCACCATTCCGCCGCCTGGTGATCCGGGGCCGCGTGCCGCGTTCGAGCGCATCCGGCCGATCAATCCGCAACTGCGGCTTGAGGATTTTGCGGCGTCCGAGTCGCTCCCGTTGGTGCGCTCGCTGTCGCGGCGCTTCTTCGGCTCGAAGCTCCTGTAACGGTCCGAGCCAGGCAGGTGGCGATGGTCCTACAATGGATATTGGGTCATGCGCTGACGGGAGCGCCCTGGCCTGTGCCTCGGCATTATCGATGCAGCGTCCTCGGTTGGAGGAGCACGGCGGCTGCGCCGAAGCAAACGGCCGCCACGATCATGATGGTGAACAGCGTTGGCCACATGAGCGCCTCCATTCAGCTATTGGGTGGCGAGACTGCGCACTCGATCGCGCGAGCGTGCGAGATGGAACGCGCCTGGTTGAACTCGATCGTGTCCTTGTGGCCGAAGCCGCGGCTGTTATCGATCAGGACCATGCGCTCCGGCTCGAGCCGGTAGAACCGCACGCGGCCATAAGCTTCTTGCAAGGCCGGGGGGCCCGCGGACAGCTGCCGCAGGAACGGATAGCGCGCCTCGAGCAGCGCGCGCGCCTTGGCGCTGTCCGATGCATCAGTGACGACATGCGCGCGACCGGACACCTGCACGCCGCGAATGTCGCCGAAGTCGGTGTAGTCGGGTGCAACCGTGGCGGCGACGCGGCCGTCCTCGGCAAGCTCGAGCGAATGCCGGCTTTTGGGCTCTGACATCCAAAAGAGCGCAAAGGCATCGCGCGCGTAGAACACGTTGGCGGCGTGGGGGCCGGCGGGGCCCACCGTCGCCAGCGACATGACATGATGGCTGTCGAGGAACGCGGCGATGCGGATGGCGGTGTCGGCGCTCATACTTAAAAGGAGATGAAAAAGCCTCCATGCGCGCCTTGACCTCGGTCAACCTGCAGGGCTCAACCTCGCATGCCGACGATCTGGCCGCCGTCGACCACGACCGTCGTGCCGGTCATGTAGCGACCGGCGTCCGACGCGAGCAGCAGCAGCACGCCGGTGAGATCGCGCTCCTCGCCGAACCGGCCAAGCGGGATGTCGCGCTTGAGAGCCATGCCGCGATCGCTGGCCAGATAATCGCGATTGAGATCGGTGACGATCCAGCCCGGCGCGATGGCGTTGACGCGGATCCCCTTGGCGGCAAGCTCGAGCCCGAGCGCCTTGGTGAGCTGGACGACCCCGGCCTTCGCCACCGCGTAGGCCGCAACACCCTTGCTCACGCCGAAGCCTGCGATTGACGCGATATTGACGATGGCGCCGCCCTTGCCGGCCGCGATCAAGCGGCGTGCCGCTTCCTGCGACCAGTAGAACACCGCGTCGAGATTGGTGGCGAGCACCCGCCGCCATTCCTCCGGTGGCAGGTCCGTGATCCGGTGCGCGTGCACGACGCCGGCATTGTTGACCAGAATGTCGACGGTCCCGAGCGTGTTCTCGGCAGCGTCAAAGGCGCGCCCCATCTCGCTGCGATCATTGACGTCTGCAGGTATCGCTGTGGCGCGGCCACCGGCCTTCTCTATGCGTGACGCCAAGCCGCTCAGCCGTTCCAGGCGCCGCGCCACCAGTGCGACCGATGCGCCGTTCTCCGCCAGTACTTCGGCGAAGTGGAGCCCAAGCCCGCTTGACGCGCCGGTGACGAGCGCGACCTTGCCGGTGAGATCGAACAGGGCCTGCACGGGTCAGCCCTGCGCCAGCGGCGTATCGGGGTCATCGGACCATGAATCGGAGGGCTTCGGATACTTGCGCAGGAGCCGGTAGACCAGATTGACGTGCTCGGCTTCCTCCTCGACGAACTCCGATGCCATCTCCTTGACTTTGGGATCCTTGGTGGTTTCCACAATCGAGGTGAAGAAGTCGAGCGCGCGCTTCTCGCCCACCAAGGACAGTTGCAGCGCGTGCCATGGCGTCATGAGATAGTGCGCCGCGCCGAGATCGACCTCCTCCGGGCTGTCGCCGCGCGACCAGCCGCGCAGGGCTTCGGCGCGTTGCGCGATATCCTCGTCGCCGGCGAGCTTGCGGATCTCTTCGGCGTGGAGGCCCTCGGCCCGCGCCAGGTCCCGGAACACCTTGACCAGCTCGGGATTGTTGTGGGTCTCCATCTGCTCGGCGAGCACGGTATAGCGCTGCACCGCGTCGGCCTCGATCTGATACGCGATCGCCATCAGGTCGCTGACATTGGTGATGGGAGGTGCTTTGCTCATAGCTCAAAGTCCTTCTCGAGCTCGGCAAGGTCGACGGTCGCGTTGGCGATCTTCGGACGATAAGGTGCGCGCGCGCCGCGATAGAGGATGCCGATGTTGAAACCGTCGTCCGTCATGATCCGCCGCGCCGCCTTGGCGGGATCGCTGGTGGGGCCGACCGGCGCCGGATGGACCTGGCTCTTCCAATCCCGCTCGTCGGGGCGGAAGGTGACGCAGGGGCTCAGGATCTCCACGAACGAGAAGCCCGGATGCTTGATCGCCTCGACCAGGATATTCGCCGTCTCGTTGGGCTCGCCCGAGAAGGCACGCGCCACGAAATTGGCGCCCGAGGCGAGCGCGATCACCAGCGGATGGAACGGGCTCAAGCCTGTGCCGCCTGGCGACAGCGCGGTGTCGAAATCGGGTTCGGTCGTGGGCGAGGGCTGCCCCTTGGTCATGCCGTAAACCCGGTTGTCCATGACCACGTAGGTCATGTCGATGTTGCGGCGGCAGGCATGCAGGAAGTGATTGCCGCCGATGGAATAGCCGTCGCCGTCGCCACTCGCCACCACGACGGTCAGATCCGGACGCGAGACCTTGAGCCCAGTGGCGAGCGCCAGCGAACGTCCGTGCACGCCATGGAAGCCGTAGCAATTGGTGTAGGCGGGGATGCGCGACGAGCAGCCGATGCCTGACACCACCACGGTGTTCTCGGGCGCGAGGCCGAGCTGGGCGAAGGCGCGCGTGAACGACATCAGCACGTGATAGTCGCCGCAGCCCGGGCACCAGATCGGGTTGACGTTGGATTTATAGTCGGCCGGCTTGCAAGCGAGCCGCGGTTCGATACTGGACATCATGTCCTCCATCCCATGATCGCCTCAACGATTTCGCTTGGCCGGATCGGCAGCGGCCCCGGGCGATTGAGCACCCGCACGTCCGACGGCAGGTCGTAGTGGGCGCGCAGATACCGGTGAAACTGCGCGCCATGCGACTGCTCGACCACCAAGGCGCGCTTGACCCCGGCGAGCGCCGCCTTGAGGCGCTCGGGCTGTATCGGCAGCAGGAGGCGCGGCGCGATCAGGCGCAGGTTCATGCCGCTGTGACGCAAGCGGTCGATCGCTTCGCGTACCGCGCCGGTGAGCGAGCCCCAGGTGATCACCGCGAGATCGCCATCGCCCTCGATCGTGGCCCAGTGATCGCCATAGGCGAACGAGTCGAGCTTGCTGCGGCGCTTGTCGAGCTGCCGGCTGTGATCGTTTTCGCTGCTGGTCGGCGTGCCGCGTTCATTGTGCGTCAGCCCATCGGCGGTGTATTGGCCGCCGCGCGTGCCGGGAATCGCCATCGGCGAGACGCCGCCGGCTGCGATCGCGTAACGCTGATAGGTGCCGGCAATCTCGGTGGCGCGAGCGCGCTGGCCGATGAATGCGACATCGGCCGGGCGGTCGATCGCCGCGACGGCCTGCCCGACAAATTGATCGGAGAGCACGATCGCGGACGTCTGCAGTGCTTCCGCGAGATAGACCGCCCACTGGGTCGTGAACAGGCAGTCGCTGACCGATTGCGGCGCGACGACGAGATGCGGAGCGTCGCCGTGCAGCCCGTAGACCGCGATGTTGAGGTCGGCCTGCTCGGACTTGGTGGGAATTCCGGTAGACGGGCCCGCCCGCATGACGTCGATGACCACGATCGGGACTTCGGCCGCAGTGGCGAGCCCGAGCGCTTCGATCATCAGCGAGAGCCCGGGACCGGAGGTGGCGGTGAGCGCCGGCGTGCCGCCATACGAGGCGCCGATGATCATGTTGATGGCGGCGAGCTCGTCTTCGGCCTGGAACAGCGAGCCGCCCACCTTCGCCAGATTGGGAGCGAGCCACTCCAGGATTTCGGAGGCCGGCGTGATCGGATAGGCGGCCGCGAACCTTACGCCGCCGCGGATGGCGCCGAGGCCGGTCGTCTCGTTGCCGGAGACCAGCCAGCGTTTTGCGGTGCTCGGCTTGGGCGAAGCGAGCGTCACGCCGAAGTCGAGGTTCGCTGCCGCGGCGAATCCTGCCTTCAGCCCGGCGCAGCTGGCGTCGATCGCGCCCTGGCCTTTGCTCGCCAGCTGCTTCGTAATCACCCGGATCAGCGGCTCCTCGCCCAGGCCGAGGAGGCGGGCGGCAATTCCGAGCGCGATCATGTTGGGACGGCCGCCGGGGATCTCCTTGGCCATCTCCTTGAGCGGAAGCTCGACGACGCGCGCGCCCGCACGGGTTACAACGGTTGGCAGATCGCCGCCGCGCGGATCGCTGACGATCAGGCTGCTTGCTGCGACTTCGATCTCGGCGCCGAACCGGTTGGCATTGAGCCAGTCGATGCCGATCATCAGATCGAACCGGTCGGCCATGCAGTCGATCGGGTGAGTCGCCAGGCGAATGAGCGCGGCGGCCTCGCCGCCGCGAATCTGCGGCCCGACGGTGCGCGTCATCAGGCCGTGCCAGCCGGCCGCGCACGCGGCCTCGAGCAGCATATTGCCGGCGGTGAGTGCGCCGGCGCCCCCGCTTCCGATGATCGCGACCGAGAGACTTTCGGCGTTCGGCATCTGGCCCTCCCGTGCTTGAGCGGAACCCGTGAAAACTCTTTGTTGTCAGCCTCTCCCGACTGTGTCCGCGGAGGTTTGACCGAAATCAAGCAATGTCGTACCAATTTACTGTATTTGCTCCGTCAACCGACTTGCGAAAAGTCAAGGCAGCGTGTCCCGGGGCGCACGAAAAAAGCGGGACCAGCAGGGCGGGGAGGTCGCCGATGGCCCAGACCGCAATCAGATGGATGATGACCGGGCAAGGCAAGCCGCTCGTTGCGGCCGAGTTCGATCCGTTTCCTCCGGGCCCCGGCGAAGTTGTCGTCGAGATCGCCGGCTGCGGCGTCTGCCACACCGATCTTGGCTACTACTACGATGGCGTGCGCACCAAGCATGAGCTGCCGCTGACGCTCGGACACGAGATCAGCGGACGCGTGGTCGATACCGGGGCGGATGCGATCTGGTGGACCGACCGGGCGGTGATCGTGCCGGCCGTCATCCCGTGCGGCACCTGCGACGCCTGCCGCCGCGGCAAGTCGACCATCTGTCCCAACCAGAAGATGCCGGGCAACGACATCCACGGCGGATTTGCGACCCATATCGTGGTGCCGGCGCAGGGTCTGTGCGCGGTCGACGAAGAACGCCTGCATGCGGCCGGCATCGAGCTTGCCGACGTGTCCGTGATCGCCGACGCGGTCACGACGCCATACCAGGCTGTCATCCAGGCCGGCGTGAGCCCGGGTGATGTCGTGATCGTCAACGGTGTCGGTGGCGTCGGCGGCTATGCGGTGCAGATCGCCAATGCGCTCGGCGGCACCGTGATCGCGATCGACGTCAATCAAGCCAAGCTCGACAGCATTGCGCATCAAGGCGCAGCGATCACGTTCAATGCGCAAAAGATGTCACCGCGCGATCTCAAGGCGGCGATCCAGGCCTTCGTCAAAGAGTTGGGTCTACGCCAGTCAGAATGGATCATCTTCGAGTGCTCCGGCAGCCGCGCCGGGCAGGAGATGGCCTTCAGCCTGATCAATCACGGCGCGACCTTGTGCGTGGTCGGCTTCACCATGGACAAGGTTGAGGTGCGGCTTTCGAACCTGATGGCCTACCACGCGCGCGCGCTCGGCAACTGGGGCTGCCCGCCCGAGCTCTATCCGGCTGCGCTCGACCTCGTTCTCACCGGCCGCGTGCGGGTCTCGCCGTTCGTCGAGAAGTTTCCGCTGAGCGACATCAACCGCGTGTTCGAGGCTGCCCACCACGGCGAGCTCAAGCGCCGGGCGGTGCTGGTACCGACACATTGAAGGGGCAGCGTCATGAGCGCAGAAGCGGTCCGGGTCGTCGGCGACAAGGCAGCAGACAGGGAGCACACGCTGGTTCCCGAACAGGTGCGCAAGGCCGCGAGCGGAGGTGTTCGCTTCGAGAAACGGCCGGTGCTCGGCAATGACGGCAAGCCAGTTGCCGGCCTGTTCAATGTCTGGATCACGCTCGACAACCCGGCGCAGTTCAACTCCTACACCACCGAGATGGTGAAGGGCGCCATCCTGGCGTTCCGCGAGGCGAGTGCCGCCCGCGACGTCGTGGCGGTGGTCTTTACGGGCGCCGGCGACAAGGCGTTCTGCACCGGCGGCAACACCAAGGAATATGCCGAGTACTACGCCGGCAATCCGCAGGAATACCGCGGCTACATGCGGCTGTTCAACGACATGGTGTCCGCGATTCTCGGTTGCGACAAGCCGGTGGTCTGCCGCGTCAACGGCATGCGCATCGGCGGCGGCCAGGAGATCGGCATGGCTTGCGATTTCACGATTGCGCAGGACCTGGCGCGTTTCGGCCAGGCCGGTCCCAAGCACGGCTCGGCGCCGATCGGCGGCGCAACCGACTTCCTGCCGGTGATGATCGGCGCCGAACGCGCGATGGCGGCGTGCCTGCTGTGCGAGCCGTTCTCGGCGCACGAGGCCTACTTCATGGGCATGATCAACGACATCGTGCCGGCGCTGAAGGTGGACGGCAAGTTCGTCGCCAATCCCTTGGTCGAGACCAGCCGTTTCGCCGATGAGTATGGCCGGATCGCATTCGGCAAGCCGAAGACCGGCGATGCGCTCAAGGCCGGTCAGGAGTTGATGAAGCGCGGCGTGGTCGACCTCGGCCTGCTCGACGAAAAGGTCGAGGGGCTGTGCACCAAGATTCTCTACACCTTCCCCGATTGCACTACCAAGACGCTGGAAGAGCTGCGCAAGCCCAAGCTCGATGCCTGGAACCGCAATAAGGAGAACTCGCGCGCCTGGCTTGCCCTCAACATGATGACGGAAGCGCGCGCCGGCTTCCGCGCCTTCAATGAGGGCACCCGCGAAACCGGCCGCGAGATCGATTTCATCGCGCTACGGCGGGCGCTCGCCGCCAACACGCCGTGGAGCGACACGTTGACCGAAAGCGTGATGCCCCGGGCGCGGGGAGCGTCATGAATACGCCGCTCAAGGTCTGGCAGGAAGCGGACGGGCGGTTGCTGCGGCTGTCGCTGAACCAGCCGAAGGCCAACCTGATCGATGCTGCCATGATCGCGGCGCTCGACCGTGCGCTGACCGAGCATCTTGGCAACCCGAGCCTTGCTGCCGTGGTGTTGAATGCGGAGGGGCCGCATTTCAGCTTTGGGGCGAGCGTGGCGGAACATCTGCCGGGCGAGTGCGCGGGTATGCTCCGCAGCATCCACGGCCTGATCCTGCGCATGGTCGAGTCGCCGGTGCCGATCCTGGTGGCGGTCCACGGACAGTGTCTCGGCGGCGGGCTTGAGGTCATGCTGGCCGGCCACCTGACCTTTGTGGCGCCTGATGCGAGCCTCGGTCAGCCTGAGATCAAGCTCGGCGTGTTCGCGCCGGCGGCGTCGTGCCTGCTGCCCGAGCTGGTCAATCACCAGCGCGCGTTCGATCTCCTGGTGTCTGGACGGAGCATCACGGGCGCGCAGGCCGCCGCGATCGGCTTGGCACACGAGACGGACGCGGATCCAACGCAAGCGGCGTTGCGCTATGTCGACGAGCATCTCAAGCCGAGGAGCGCCAGCTCGCTGCGGCTCGCGGTGCGGGCCGCGCGCTTCGACTACGCGGCGCGCATTAGGAGCAAGATCGCAGCCGTCGAGCGGCTCTATCTCGACGAGCTGATGCAAACCCACGATGCGGTCGAGGGCCTGCAAGCCTTCATCGCCAAGAGGACGGCGCAATGGATGCATCATTGATGACCAGCACCACGGCCGGCATCGTCAGCCGCGCCACCGAGCTGTTCGAGGACCTGTCCTTCGCAACGGCTCGCGCCTGGAAGGCGGCGGAGCCTGGTCGCAAGGTCGTGGGCTACATGCCGATCTACGTGCCGCGCGAGCTCATTCACGCGGCCGGCATGCTGCCGCTCGGGATCGTCGGCGGCGGCGACCAGCTCGAAGTCATCCATGGCGATGCCTACTACCAGAGCTACATCTGCCGCATCCCGCGCTCGACCATCGAGCTCGGCGTGTCAGGGCGGCTCGATTTCGTCGACGGCATGCTGTTCCCATCGATCTGCGACGTGATCCGGAACCTCTCCGGCATGTGGAAGATGATGTTCCCGAACGTCTATGCCCGCTATTTCGACGTTCCGCAGAATTATCGCGACGACATCGGCGGCAACTACTACGTCAACGAGCTGAGCGAGCTGCGGCATGATCTCGGCACCTTGCGCGGCAAGCCGATCACCGACGACGAGCTGCGCCACTCGATCGTGGTCTACAACGAGAACCGGCGGCTGGTGCGCGAGCTCTATGACTTCCGCGCCGAAAAGCCATGGCAGGCGCCGGCGGCCGAGGTCTATCTGGTGCTGCGCGCCGGGCTCGTGCTGCCGGTCGAGGATCATTCGGCGATGCTGCGCGACTATATCGCGGCGGCCAAGGCCGAGGAGCGGCCTCGGCGCGACAATTGCCGCATCGTCCTGACCGGCGCCTTCTGCGAGCAGCCCCCGCTCAACCTCATCAAGTCGCTCGAGCTTTCGGGCTGCTATGTGGTGGACGACGACCTCCTGCTGGTCACCCGCTGGCTGATCGGCGAGGTGGCGACCGACGGCGACCCGCTGCGCAACCTCGCGAGCGCCTTCCTGCATCAGTCCGAATCGACGGCGGCGAAGTATGAGCCCGACCTGAAGGAGAAGGGCCAGCATCTCGTCCGCGCCGTGAAACGCTCGGGCGCGGAAGGCGTGATCTTTGCGGCCCCGAGCTTCTGCGATCCGGCGCTGCTCGACCGTCCGATGCTGCAGCATGTCCTCAAGGACGCAGGCATTCCCTTCATTGCGTTCAAATACGCGGAAAACTCCGGCCAGATGCAGCCCATTCGGGAGCAGGCCGGCACGTTCGCCGACTCGATCAAACTGTGGAGCGGAGCATGACAGTCATTGTGACGCCGAAGAAGGCGGCCGCCAAGGAGGTCGCGAAAGACGCCTCCATGAAGAAGCAGAAGGAGATGATGGCGGCCCACTATGATCGTCTCACCAATGCGCCGCAGACCGGCGAGAAGGTGGCGGCGACGTTCGTGCCGGGCAACCTCAACGAGCTGATGCTGTGCTTCGGGCTGGTCAACAACCTGCCCGAGGTCAACGCCATCCAGAACGGGCTGCGGCGCACCAGCGGCGCCTTCGTGCTCGAAGCCGAGAAGATCGGCCATTCCGAAGACGTCTGCACCTATGTGAAGTCGGACATCGGCATGATGGCGAAGGGCAACTTGGCGCCGAACGGCAAGAAGTTTCCGAATCCCGATGTACTGCTTCTGTCCTATACCGGCTGCTTCACCTTTATGAAGTGGTTCGAGCTCCTGCGCGAGCAGTACAAATGCGAGACGATCATGTTGCACACGCCCTACATGGGCGACGGCAAGATCACCCAGAACATGATCGATTACATGGTGAAGCAGCTCAAGGAAGAGGTGATCCCGACGCTCGAGCGCATTTCCGGCGTCAAGTTCGATATCGACCGGCTGCGCGAGCACCTGAGGAAGTCGGCGAAGGCCGAGGACGATCTGGTCCGCGTGCTGCAAAGCGCCAAGGCCAAGCCGTCGCCGATCGACGCCTATTTCGGCGGCATCTACTATATCGGTCCGATCTTCGGCGCCTTCCGCGGCACCGATGACGCGATCGAATATTACAAGTTCCTGCGCGCCGAGGTCGAAGAGCGCCTGGCCAACGGCCTGGGGCCGGTCACGCCCGACGGCGACATGGGCAAGGAGAAGTACCGGCTGGTGGTCGAAGGCCCGCCGAACTACACGAGCTTCCGCCAGTTCTGGAAGATGTTCTACGACGAGGGCGCGGTCGTCGTCGCCTCGAGCTACACCAAGGTCGGCGGTGTCTACGACTTCGGCTTCCGCCACGACCCGGACAAGCCACTCGAGACGCTCGCCGAGTATTGCCTCGGCGTCTACACCAATCGCAGCCTGCCGATGCGCATCGACATGCTGGCGAACTACATCAACGAGTATGAAGCGGATGGTTTGCTGATCAACTCGATCAAGAGCTGCAACAGCTTCTCCGCCGGCCAGCTCCTGATCATGCGCGAGGTGGAGAAGCGGACCGGCAAGCCGGCGGCCTTCGTCGAATCCGATCTGGTCGACCCGCGCTATTTCTCCGCTGCCAACATCAAGAACCGGCTGGAAAGCTATTTCCAGATGATCGAGCAGAAGCGCGCCAGCGCGCGCGCCGCCGCGTGAGGAGAGATCATGAAAACGTTTGTCGGCATCGATCTCGGTTCCACGACCACCAAGGCGGTTCTGCTCGACGAGAGCTGCGAGATCATCGGCCGCGGCATCACCAACTCGCGTTCGAACTATGCGACGGCGGCGCGGGTGGCGAGCCAGGAGGCGCGGGTCGACGGCCGCTTCACGCTGTTCCGGCGCGCGCTGACGAATGCCGGCGGGCTTGGCGAGCGGCTTGACGATTTCCTAGGGGCGCTCGAGCGGGCGTTTCGGCTCGAGCAGTTCCTGGAACAGCTCGATGACCTGGAGCAGACCTGTCTGGGGCACATCCAGGGCGACCGCTTCGCCAAGGTCGAGGCGAATGTGCAGGATGCGCTGCGCGAAGTCTTCAGCCGATTGCGCGGCGAGGCGGCCGAGCTCTACGCGCCGGGTGCCAAGCGGAAGTCGGACTTCTTCCGCGACATCGCGGGCTCGCGCTATCATGTGCATGCCGAAGAGGTGGCGCGGGCGGCGGGGCTGCCCTACGACCTGCTTCTCAATCTCTACGACAAGTCGATCATCGACGTGGAGAATCGGCCGCCGGAAGGCAATCTGAGCGACAAGTTTCGCCGGGCGCTCGCTCGGATCCTGCAGGCCGATCCGTTGCTGCGGGCAGGCAGCGCCGACGTCCCAGCCACGATCGAGAGCACGCTCGCGCTCGATCTCGACGAGACCTATTTGGTGGGCACTGGCTACGGGCGCGTCACGCTGCCGTTCTCCAAGGAGCACATCCGCTCGGAAATCCTCTGCCACGGGCTCGGCGCGCACATGATGTATCCGGCGACCCGCACCGTGCTCGACATCGGCGGCCAGGACACCAAGGGCATCCAGATCGACGAGAACGGCATCGTGGTCAATTTCCAGATGAACGACCGCTGCGCCGCCGGCTGCGGGCGCTATCTCGGCTACATCGCCGACGAGATGAACATGGGCCTGCACGAGCTGGGGCCGCTCGCGATGAAGTCGGACCGGCCCGCGCGCATCAACTCCACTTGCACGGTGTTCGCGGGCGCCGAGTTGCGCGACCGGCTCTCGCTCGGCGAGAAGCGCGAGGACATCCTGGCAGGACTTCATCGCGCCATCATCCTGCGCGCGATCTCGATCATCTCTCGCTCCGGCGGAGTGACCAACGAATTCACCTTCACGGGCGGCGTGGCCAAGAACGAAGCGGCGGTGCGCGAGCTGCGCAAGCTCCTCAAGGAGAATTACGGCGAGGTGACGATCAACATCAACCCGAACTCGATCTACACCGGCGCGCTGGGCGCAGCCGAGTTCGCGCGGCGGGCCTATCTCGGCCAGGTGGAAGGAATCGAAGCATGACGATCACGGCTGGAATCGACGTGGGCACCGGTGCGGTAAAGGCCGCGATCTTCAAAGTCGAGAACGGGCAGGAGAAATCCAGGCAAGAAACCTGGCTCTCGCGTTCGGTCCTGCGCATTCGGCAGCGCGATCCGATCGAGCTTGCGCGTGTTGCCTTCGACAGCGTCCTGGAGGACGCCAAGCTGAGGGAGCAGGATATCGACTACGTGGCGACCACGGGCGAAGGCGAAAGCGTGCCGTTCCACACTGGACATTTCTACTCGATGACCACGCATGCACGCGGCGCCATCTACCTCGATCCGCAGTCGCGCGCGGCGCTCGATGTGGGCGCGCTCCATGGCCGCGCGATCAGCATCGACGAGCGCGGCAAGGTGTTGAGCTACAAGATGACCAGCCAGTGCGCGTCGGGATCGGGCCAGTTTCTGGAAAACATCGCGCGCTATCTCGGGATCGCCCAGGAGGAGATTGGCGGGCTGTCACGCCAGGCTGACAATCCCGAAGTCGTGTCGAGCATCTGCGCGGTGCTGGCGGAGACGGACGTGATCAACATGGTGTCACGTGGCATTACCGCGCCCAACATCCTCAAGGGCATTCACCTCTCGATGGCGGCGCGCCTCTCCAAGCTGCTCAAGTCGATCGGCGCGCTGAGCGGCTTGGTGATGGTCACCGGCGGGCTGGCGCTCGACAAGGGATTGGTCGCCGCACTGGAAGAGGACATCGCCCAGATCAAGGACATGAATACGGCAGTCCGCAGCCATCCCGATTCGATCTATGCCGGCGCGATCGGGGCGGCGCTGTGGGGCGCCTATCGTTTCGAGAAGCTCGCCGCCCAGGGCCAGCTCACCAAAGCCGCATGATGGAAGGAGACCGCGATGGCGCTGATGATCAACGAGGCATGCACGGCCTGTGACGCTTGCGAGCCGGTCTGTCCGAACGACGCCATATCGGTCGGCAGCCCGATCTATGTCATTGATCCCTTGAAGTGCACCGAGTGCGTCGGCGCCGAGGATGAGCCGCAGTGCAAGCTGGTCTGTCCGGCCAACTGCATCGTGCAAAATCCGGACTGGGAGGAAAGCAAGGACGATCTGCTCGCCAAGTATCAGCAGTTGCACGGTTGAGGTCATGAACTTCAATAATCGCATCAGTCAGCGCCTGCATGAGGAGCACTGCGCCACGATCGCGCTGATGGAGCGGCTCGAGCAACTGATCATGCGATATCGGCGCAGCGGGATGCCGGACGCCACCGAGGCTACGGTGGCAAAGCTCTTGGCCGATCTGTCGGTTGGCATCACCGCGGAGGTCGAGCGGCACTTTTCCTTTGAGGAAACGTATCTGTTTCCCCAGCTGCAAGCCGCCGGCGATGGCGCCATCGGGGTGCATCTGACCGACGAGCACAGTGCCATCCGGCCGCTCGGCGTCCGCATCGCCGCGCTGGCGCGCGAGGCTGCGGCCGGCGCATTCGATGCTGCCCGCTGGGACGAGTTCCGCCGGCTCGGCCAGGAGCTCACCGAGCGCATGCTCACGCATGTCCAGAAGGAAGAGATGGCGCTCTTGCCGCTCATCGACGACACCATGGATGCGGAGACTGAAGAACGGCTCTACCAGGAATACGTCGAAACTGCATGAGGGTTGCCATGGTCGTCTCGCTGGCGGACTTGAACCACGATCTTGGGCTTTTGAGTGCGGTCCATCTCGACCGGGTGGTCGCGATCGATCGGGCGCATACCGGCAGTTCGCGGCGCCGGTTCTTCGAGAAGCGGTTCGCGGCGGCGGAATCTAACCCGGATGACTTTGTCCTATTGGGCATCATGCGCGGCGGCGCGCTGCGCGGCTTTGCCATCGCGCGCGTGCTGCACGGCGAGTTCGGCCGCGAGGAGGATGTCGCTGTGCTTGATGCGGTGGGCGTGGAGACCGAGAGCCAGGATCGCGGCATCGGCCACAAACTGATGGACGAGCTGGTCGCGACCTTGCGGCAGAAAGGCGTGCGCTCGCTGCACTCACAGGCGAAGTGGGTCAACTATGACCTGCTGCGCTTCTTTGAGGCTTCGGGCTTCGAGCTTGCGCCGCGCTTCATCTTGGAGCGGTCGGTGTCCGAGCGGTTGAGCGAAGAGGTCGACGAGCCGTGATCGCAGGAAGGATGATCCGATGAGCATCACCATTCCCACCCGCGTCGGAGAGGCGGCCGAGGTCAACTATGGCGAGCCCGCCGGTCCGGACTTCGGGCCGCTGGCGCGTGACCGGATTCCAATCCGCGCCATGAAGGAGAGCGATCTGCGTGCCTTGGTGGCGATCGACCGCCGTATCACCGGCCGCGACCGGAGCGAATACTTCAAGCGCAAGCTCGAGGAGGCGCTCTACGAGTCCGACGTGCGGATCTCGCTGGTGGCGGAGCGTAACGACGGGCCTGTCGGCTTCATCATGGCGCGCCTCGACTACGGCTCGTTCGGGCGGGTCGATCCGGTGGCGGTGATCGACACCCTCGGGGTCGATCCGGAGGACCGCGCGCAAGGCATCGGGCGCGCGCTGCTGTCGCAGCTTCTGGTCAATCTGACCACGCTGCGGGTGGAGCGCGTGCGATCGGCAGTCGACTGGCGCAATCAGGACTTGTTTGCGTTCCTCGACCATTGTGGTTTCCGCCCCTCGCAGGAGCTGTGCTTTGTCCGTTCGATCGATTGAACCTGCCGCCGCGATGCGCAGTCAGCTGCGCTTCTCGTTTGCGGGGCGCTGTGCCATCGTCACCGGTGGCTGTCGTGGCATTGGGCGTGCGATCGCGGACGCCCTGCATGATGCGGGTGCCGAGGTGCATGTGTTCGATGTGAGTGAGCCAGCGGCAGGGTTCCCACATCCGTTCGCGTCCGTCGACATCACCAACGCCAAGGCGGTCGATGCCGCGATTGCCGCGCTTTCGACCACGCCGACGCTCCTTGTGAACAACGCGGGCATCACCCGCGACCGCTCGCTCGCGAAGATGAGCGACGGCGAGTGGGCGGCCGTCATCGCCACCAATCTCACCGGCGCCTTCAACATGATCCGCGCGGTGGCGCCGCGGATGGCCGCCAAGGGCGGCGGGCGGATCGTCAACATCACATCGATCAACGGGCTGCGCGGAAAATTCGGCCAGGCCAACTATGCCGCCGCCAAGGCCGGCCTGATCGGCCTGACCAAGACTGCGGCGCGGGAATTCGGCAAGAAGGGCGTCACGGTCAATGCCGTGGCGCCTGGCATGGTGATGACCGAGATGGCGCGGGCGCTGCCGCCGGAGATCATCGCAAAGGCGTCCGAGGAGGCGGTGCTGCCCGATCTGGCCGCGCCCGAAGACATCAGCAACGCGGTGCTGTTCCTGCTGTCGGACGCAAGCCGCGCCATCACGGGCGTGGTGCTGCGCGTCGACGCCGGTCAGTACATCTGATCGTCAGGTCTGCGCCACTGCCGGCGGCGGCACGAACAGCCGTCGTACGACGTCGATCACGAACCATGCGAATGCGAGCGCGCCAACGAGCCCGATGGCGCAGGCGATCCGCATGACGACCGCATGGTCGAAGCCAATGGCCGCGGCCATGCCGGTGAGCGCCACGCCGTGGCAGAGTGCGTGCAGCCGCAGCGGCCATGCATCCGCAAGCTCCGAGGGTCGCAGGGGCGCTCCGTCGCTCGATCGCGCCGCATGCATCGAGGCCAGGAACGGCACGATGCGCTGCAGGATGCCGAGCAGGAAGGTCAGCAGCCAGCCTCCGAGCAGCAGGAACGCGAACAGCGCCGCGCCATTGCGACCGGCAAGCCCAAAGAGGTCGGCCAGTCCGACGATCAGAGAGACAGGCAGCAGCGCCCAGGCTGCGCGGACCAGCATGAAGGAGAGACCGAGGCGTTTGCGCATGCCGGTTTTGAGCACCTGCGCCATGAGATAAATGTGCAAGCCGGAGGCGGCGAGCCCGACCAGGACCGCCAGCACCAGCATGCTGCGGCTCGCGTCGAGCGCGCCGATGGTGCCGAGCGCGAGCGCGCCCGCCGCCAGCAGCGCCACCAGGGCGGAGGCGTCTTTCCGGGGGCTTGCCGCGAGCGCAAACATCGGAATGAGGATCTGGCTGAAGCCCAGCACCAGCATGCCCATGAACCCGTACCCGCCGAGAATCATGTGTGCGAGCGCGACCGCTCCGCGGTCGGGCAGGCGGCTGAACTGATAGTCGAGGGCGAGGAGGAGCCCGAGGGCGATCAGCGCAACGAACGCCGCCAGCGCCGTCCAGCCATAGGCGCCAACCACGCCCAGGTTGCGGGCCCGGCGCAGATTGTCGGCGAGCAGGACCCCGAACAGGAGCAGTCCTGCGGTCAGAGCGACCGCGCCGACGGTGAGGAGCGCGGTCTGCAGCACATACATGCCCGATACCAGCAGGGCGATCCCCGGAACGACGAGCCAGAACACCAGCTTGATCGGCCAGAGCGCAGGCAGCGCGCGTCGGGTGGAGACCGGCAGCAACTGCACGCTCGCCCCAATCGCGGTGGTCGTGAGCACGCCGAGCGTCAACAGGTGCACGGCCGCGAGCGTGGGGCCAAGGCCGCCACGGAAGCGGGCGATCTCGTCGGCGCCCGCCAGCAGCGCGATCCACATGACGACATGCGCGAGGGCGGCGACCGCGAAGAAGCGAAACGGCACCGAGGCAGGCAGGAGCCGGCTCTGCGCGCCGCCCAGAAATGTTGCCGCCAGCGTCATGGCGTCATGCGCACGAGCCGCAACCGGACCTCGTCCTCGCAGGCCGGATCGCCGCATGTGGCGGAGATGAGCTCGTGGCTCCAGCCGCGGTCGTCGAGCTCCGGGTAGAGGAAGATCGGCTCGCGGTCGAGATGAACGATTAGCACGTCGGCAGCTTCGCCCGAGTCGATCAGGCCCAGGATTCTGACCATCGGCTGCGGTGGCTCGAGCCCGCGCACGTCGACATGGAGTCCTTCCGATGACAGCCACGTGTCGCTATCGTTGTTGCGGCAGTCGCAGCTCATGAGGCGGTGTCCGAATGCGAGCGCAGCTCGACGGCGAGCCGGCGGACCAGGCCGGCGGCGGCGAGCCTGCGATAATGGGCGGACGTGGTGGTGGTGCGCATGGGCTCGGCCTGTCGCTGCACGAGCTTGTCGAGGCGCTGCAACGCGTCGTCGTCGAGCGCCTGACCGATGAATGCATCGGTCCCTTCGAGCAGGAGCGGCCGCGGGTTCGTGCCGGTCAGCCCGACACGAAGTGCGCTGAGCGCTCCGTCCTGGATCGCCAGCGCCACCGCCGCTCCGGCAAGCGGAAAGTCGATGGCGCCGCGCAGCCGTGCCTTGGCATAGCGCGAGCGCGGCGGGTCTGCCGGCAGATGTGTGGCGATGATGAGCTCGCCGGCCGCCAGCGTCAGGTGGGCGCGGCCATCGTTCGCATAGAGGCCGGCGAGCGGCATGCGCCGCCGTCCATCGTTGCCGGCGATCTCGACCTCGGCGCCAAGCGCCAACAAGGCTGGTGCGAGATCACCGCAATAGGCCGCGTGACAGCGCGAGCCTTGCGGCGCCACGTGACAGATGTCGCCGTTGCGCTTGAGGCAATAGCCGTTCGAGTGCCGCCACCATTCGCTCTGGTTGTAGTAGATGCAGCGCGTATCGAGGCAGAGATTGCCGCCTACCGTTGCCATGGCGCGATGGCCGGGGCCCGCGATCGCGAGGGCGGCGTCGGCGAGCGCGCGGTATCGATCGGCGATCAACGGCAGCCGTGCCAGCGCGGCGATGGTGGTGCCGGCGCCGATCCGCAGGCCGGCATCGCTGGCCGTGACACCCGTCAATTCCTCGATGCTGCTCAGATCGACCAGATGCCCGGGGCGCTCGAGCCCGCGCCGGATGTTGACCAGGAGATCGGTGCCGCCGCCGAGATAGCGCCCGCCCGCGTGCTCGTGCAACGCGGCGACGGCGCCCGCGATGTCGGCGGGCTTTACGACCTCGAACGCGGGGAGGGGCTGCGTCATGAGGCAGCCTTTCGGGTGGCGGCGAGCCGCGCCTTGCGCTTACGCGCGACCAGCGCCTCCATGACGCGGTCGGGCGTCACCGGCAACTCGTCGAGATCGATGCCGATTGCATTGGCCACCGCATTGACCAGCGCAGGCGGAAAGCCCGCGAGCGCGCCTTCGCTCGCCTCCTTGGCGCCGAACGGTCCGTTCGGATCGTGGCTCTCCACGATGTGCACCTCGATCGGAGGCGATTCCGCGATGGTCGGAACGCGGTATTCGAGCAGGCTTGCGTGCGCCGGCAGGCCCTTGAGATACCGGGTCTCCTCGCTCATCGCCTGGCCCATGCCCATCCACACCGAGCCTTCGATTTGCCCTTCGACCGCGAGCGGATTGATGGCGTGGCCGCAATCGAGCGCGGTCCAGACCTTGTCAACAGTGATGGCGGCGGTCGCTTCGTCGACCGTCACCTCCACCACCTGGGCCGCGTAGCTGAAGCCCATGGTGGCGCCGACCGCGCCGCCCTTGTGCCTGCCGCCCTGTGCGTCGGGCGGACAGGTGAACGTGCCCTTCACCGTGATCGGGCCAACGTCGACGAGCGCTGCCTTCACGACGTCGCCAAATGGCAGGGCAGCCTGACCGCCGCGGCCAACCCGGAACAGCTCTCCCGCGCACTCGATATCGCCAAGCGCGGCATCGAGCTTGCGTGCCGCCGCCTCGATCAGGACCTTCTGCAGGTTCTTCGCCGCATCGATTGCCGCGTTGCCGACCATGAAGGACACCCGCGACGAATACGAGCCGTTGTCCTTCGGTGTCAGGGCGCTGTCGGCGGCGACGACGCGGATGCGCGCCATCGGCAGCAGCAGCACTTCGGCGACCACCTGGG
>Ga0209797_10000047_pt1 | contig 52214 bp, 47 predicted proteins | sample DOMMetBare3Fresh_2_FD_187472 | JGI IMG/M metagenome (GOLD analysis project Ga0209797, IMG submission 187472) | Wetland sediment microbial communities from St. Louis River estuary, USA, under dissolved organic matter induced mercury methylation -... | ecosystem: Environmental > Aquatic >... | reverse complement strand
CATCGCCGGCAGCGACAATTTCTGGCAGATGGGCGACACCGGTCCCTGCGGGCCCTGCTCGGAGATCTTCTACGATCACGGCGCCCAAATCCCGGGCGGACCGCCCGGATCGCCCGACGCCGACGGCGACCGCTTCATCGAGATCTGGAATCTCGTGTTCATGCAGTTCGAGCAGCAGGTGGGCGGCCAGCGTGTCGGCCTGCCGAAGCCCTCGATCGACACCGGCATGGGGCTCGAGCGCATCGCCGCGGTGATGCAGGGCACCCACGACAACTACAAGATCGACCTGTTCGGCGCCATCATCCTGCACGTCGCCGATCTCACCGGCGTCGAGCCGGAAGGGCCGCGCGCGGTCTCACACCGCGTCATCGCCGACCATCTGCGCGCCAGCGCGTTCCTGATCGCCGACGGCGTGCTGCCCTCGAACGAGGGCCGCGGCTATGTGCTGCGCCGGATCATGCGCCGCGCCATGCGGCATGCCGAGCTGCTCGGCGCCAAGGACCCGCTGTTGTGGCGGCTCGTGCCCACGCTCACGCGCGAGATGGGGCTCGCTTATCCGGAGCTGCTGCGCGCCGAGGCGCTGATTGCCGAGACGCTCAAGCTCGAGGAGACGCGCTTCCGCCGCACGCTCGAGCGCGGCCTCGCCATCCTCGACGAGGCCTCGGGCGGGCTCAAAAAGGGCGACCGGCTCAAGGGCGAGACCGCCTTCACGCTGTACGACACCTATGGCTTCCCGCTCGATCTGACGCAGGACGCGCTCAAGCCGCGCGGCATCACGGTCGATACCGATGCCTTCAGCGCCGCGATGGAGCGCCAGCGCGAGATGGCGCGCGAGTCCTGGAAGGGCTCCGGCGACGCCGCGACCGAAGCGGTGTGGTTCTCGTTGCGCGAGAAGGTCGGCGCGACCGAGTTTTTAGGCTACGACACCGAGGCGGCCGAGGGCGTCGTGGCCGCGCTGGTGAAGGATGGCAAGGAAGTCCCTGCGCTCAAGGCGGGCGAGAGCGGCGCGGTTGTTCTCAATCAGACGCCGTTCTATGGCGAATCCGGCGGCCAGGTCGGCGACACCGGCACGATGAGCGCGGACGGCGTGCGCTTCCGGGTGACCGACACCCAGAAGAAGGGCGACGTGTTCGTGCATTCCGGCACGGTCGAGGAGGGGGCGCTCAAGGTCGGCGCCGCCCTCGCGCTCGCGGTCGATCATGGCCGCCGCGGCGCCATCCGGCAGAACCATTCGGCGACGCATCTCCTGCACGAGGCGCTGCGCCAGGTGCTGGGCGATCACGTCGCCCAGAAGGGCTCGCTGGTCGCGCCCGAGCGGCTGCGCTTCGATTTCGCCCATCCCAAGCCGATCAGCGCGGCCGAGCTCGAGCGGGTCGAGGATATCGCCAACGACATCGTGCTGCAGAATGCGCCCGTCACCACCCGGCTAATGGCCGTCGATGACGCGATTGCGTCGGGGGCGCGCGCGCTGTTCGGCGAGAAATACGGCGACGAGGTGCGCGTCGTCGCCATGGGCGAGAGCGGCAACACCTTGGGCTGGTCGGTGGAGCTGTGCGGCGGCACCCATGTGCGGCGCACCGGCGACATCGGGCTCATCTCGGTGGTGGGCGAGGCCGGCGTCGCCGCCGGCGTGCGGCGCATCGAGGCGCTCACCGGCACCGCCGCCCGCAAGGCCGCACGTCACGTCGGCGAGCTCGCCAAGACGGCTGCCGCGGAGCTTAAAGCATCAGTTGAGGACCTACCCAGCCGCCTCGCTCAAGTGGTCGATGAACGGCGCAAGCTTGAGCGCGAGCTTTCCGAGGCCAAGAAGAAGCTCGCCATGGGGGGCGGTGCCCGGAGCGAAGGCGCCGACGGCGTCCGCATGGTGGGCGACATCAAGCTGATGGCGCGGGCGGTGTCCGGCATCGACATCAAGGACCTGAAAAGCCTCGCCGACGAAGGCAAGAAGCAGCTTGGGTCCGGCGTCGTGGCGCTGGTCGCCACCAGCGAGGACGGCAAGGCCAGCATCGTGGTCGGCGTGACACTCGATCTCACGGCGCGCATCTCGGCTGTCGACCTGGTGCGCAAGGCGTCTGCGGTGCTCGGCGGCAAGGGCGGCGGCGGCAAGCCCGACATGGCGCAGGCCGGCGGCCCCGACGGCGCCAAGGCCGACGCCGCGCTCGCCGCGATCGCAGCGGCGCTCGGCGGATAGCTCAGTCGAAGATATCGGCGATGTCGATCGACAGTCCCGGTGGATCGAGCCGGACCGGCCCGGACGTCACCTTGTTGGCAGAAATGGTCCCATCAACTGCGCGCGCGTGATGCACGATCGTGCAGGCGTCCGGATCGATGATCAAATAGTGTTGGACGCTCGGCAACTTGAAATACCCGATCAGCTTCGCGCTGGTGTCGGTGTGCATGGTTGTCGGCGACAGGACTTCAACAATGATCAGTGGGTTGGGCACCACCAGCGCATCACCGGGTAGCTCTTGACCGCAGTAGACGAGAGCATCCGGCTCGTAAGCCGTGTGGTCGTCGATCCGGACGGTTGGCCCATCCGCGAGCACGTGGCATGGAAATCCGCTCCGCACGACCGCGGCTTTCAGCGCCATTGCCACCGCAAGCTTGGCCTTAGCATGCTTAATTCGCTCCGGTGCCATGGCGACGATTTGGCCGTTGATCAGCTCCGAGCGTTGCCGCTCGGTCTGAGTGTTTGACCAGGCGAGGTATTCCTCAACAGTGAACGGTCGGCGGAGCGCAATGTTCATATGAGCAATATAGCTTGCACAGCCGCCGACCACCACCAGCTTGGGCTCGTTCGGTACTTACGACCCCTTGCGCAGGAACACGTAATCCGTCGCGTAAGGCGCGCTGTGGAACGCACCGGCCTTGTCGCAGGCCCCGCTCACGACGCCGCCCGCGGTGTTGACGCGCTGGATGGTGGTCGCGCCCGAGAGCACGCCGCTGCCGCGCCGGGTGGTCACTTCGAGCTTTAGCCAGGGAATGTCGTTGGCGGTCTTGCCCGGCGCGTTGGCAAGCACCTTGCCGGTCACGCCGCTGCCGTCGACGTGATCCCAGTTGGGGCCGGCGTAGTGGCGCCCGACCGTCTTGCCGTCGAGCAGCAGCGTCGCGATCGGCTCGCGGAACGCCCAGGCGAGTTTGCCGTCTGGGCTGGCCTTGCAGTCATAGATCTGGGCGCCCTCGGCGTGCAACGTTGCGAGCACGGCTTCGCCCGGCGCGGCGATCGGTTCGGGGACCTGCGCGGAGGCCTGGCTTGCCGCAAGGGCAGCAACGAGCGTCAAGGCAAACGTCGACTGATGGATCATGGGCTTTCCTTATCCGAGTTGCGCGTTGGCCTTTGCCGTCTTGATGAGCCCCAAAGGCAAGGGTCCTCGCGCGGTGACCCTTCGTAGTTCTGCGGGCCATTTTGGTTCAAGCCAGCATGGATTTTTTAAGTTCCCGTCGACCTTGCCGAGGGAGTCCTTTCGACGGATGGCCAGCTATTAGCCTACTGCGGCGGTCGCGACCGCATCAGCGCGCCGATCCGATCGATGCGATTGGTCCAGATCCCACCAGCAAAGCCAGTAGGCAGCCGCCGAAAGTTGTCCTCGCTGTCGATTCCCCGCGAGAACTCGCCGCGACTGTAAGGGCCGACCACCATGATGATGCTGTCGACACGGGTCATCCGATTGAGCAAGCCGTTGGGCCAGTTCCACAACCAGGGTGCGGCATTGATGGGCACCAGCACCAGGCTGTGGCGGCACGCGGCCGGAATGTAGCCGGTCCAGCCGATGGCGATGTAGCGCAGCAGGCATTGCATCAGGCTCGCGCGCGATGTCGCGCGCATGTCCGGCTGACGCTGGCGAAACACTGCGACCGGCAAGTCGCCGCCATAGACGATCAGCAATGCGCGCTGCGCGGGCGACAGCGCTTCGAGACGCGTCGCCAGCTGCTCGCCCTCGTGCGAGTCGTTGCTCTTGATGTGGATGAGGAAGCGACGATCCGGAAATGCCCTGAGCACGTCGTCGAGCGACGGCATCAGGCCGGTGCCTTTGCCGCGAAACGGAAACGTCCTGCCCCCATCGGCGGTGTAGCCGTGGCCGATGTCGAGCGCCTTGAGCTGCGCCAGCGAATGCTCGCGCGTGACGCCCTTTCCGTCGGTGCGGCAGTCGAGCGTCCAATCATGGAACACGGCGAAGTGGCCATCGCTGGTCGGATGGATGTCGAATTCTACGATGTCGGCACCCGCGCGAAACGCCGCCTCCATCGAAGCGAGCGTGTTCTCGAGATAGGGATGCGCGGGGGTGTGGATGCGGGTCGCGGTGCAGGTGTCGTTCGTCACGCCATCGAGGTCGAAGGTCTGCGCCAGCCCGCGATGGGCCAGCACGACCGGGCGGCCGGCAGGCGTGCCGGTCAGCCAGTCGGCATTGTTGAGGTAAATGAATCCGGCAAGCAGTGCCGTCAGCGCGCCGCCGATGCGGATGACCCGTCGCATGGCTTTCCCTCGCGCGGGAATGCGGCGTCAGCGAGGAGCGGCATCGTGTGGCCTGCTGATGGCAACAAAAAGCCGGGCCCGAATGCGGGCCCGGCGCCTCCTAGGTTGACGAAGAGAAGCCTCAGGCCGCCATCGCCTTCTTGAGGTTCTCGTCGATCTTGTCGAGGAAGCCGGTGGTCGAGAGCCACTTCTGATCGGAGCCGACGAGCAGCGCCAGATCCTTGGTCATGAAGCCCGACTCCACCGTCGCGATGGTGACAGTCTCGAGCGTCGCCGCGAATTTCGCCAGCGCCGCGTTGTTGTCGAGCTTGGCGCGGTGGGCAAGCCCGCGCGACCAGGCGAAGATCGACGCCACGGAGTTGGTCGAGGTCTCCCGGCCCTTCTGGTGCTCGCGATAATGGCGCGTCACCGTGCCGTGGGCGGCTTCGGCCTCGACCGTCTTGCCATCCGGCGTGGTCAGCACCGAGGTCATCAGGCCGAGCGAGCCGTAGCCCTGCGCCACGGTGTCGGACTGGACGTCGCCGTCGTAGTTCTTGCAGGCCCACACGTAGCCGCCCGACCATTTGAGCGAGGCCGCCACCATGTCGTCGATCAGGCGGTGCTCGTAGGTGATCTTCTTCTCGGCGAACTTGTCCTTGAACTCCTTGTCGAACACCTCCTGGAAGATGTCCGCGAAGCGGCCGTCGTAGACCTTGACGATCGTGTTCTTGGTCGAGAGATAGAGCGGATAGCCGCGATTATAGGCGAAGTTCATCGAGGCGAGCGCGAAGTCGCGGATCGAATCGTCGAGGTTGTACATCGCCATCGCGACGCCGGCGCCCGGGAACTCGAACACCTCGCGCTCGATCTTCTTGCCGTCATCGCCGACGAAGGTGAGGTACAGCTTGCCCTTGCCGGGCACCTTGAAGTCGGTCGCGCGGTACTGGTCGCCGTAGGCATGCCGGCCGATGATGATCGGCTTGGTCCAGCCCGGCACCAGGCGCGGCACGTTCTTGCAGATGATCGGCTCGCGGAAGATCACGCCGCCGAGGATGTTGCGGATGGTGCCGTTCGGCGAGCGCCACATCTCCTTGAGATTGAATTCCTTGACGCGCCCGGCGTCGGGCGTGATGGTCGCGCACTTGACCGCGACGCCGACCTTCTTGGTCATCTCGGCCGCGTCGATGGTGATCTGGTCGTTGGTCTCGTCGCGCTTCTCCATGCCGAGGTCGTAATAGAGCAGTTGGATGTCGAGGTATGGATGGATCAGCTTGTCCTTGATGAACTTCCAGATGATGCGGGTCATCTCGTCGCCGTCCATCTCGACGACCGGATTAGCAACCTTGATTTTCGCCATTTTAAGGAGCCACCTTTTGAGAGCCGGCATTGGTAACGGCCGTCGGACTGACGGAAAAATTCGGCGCGCGCTCATTGAAAGAGCCGCCGCCGTAGCCGCGGTGGGCTCTATAGCATCGACTTTCTTGCCGTGAAAGGCGCGTCAGCTCGTGGACTTAAGCCGTATCCAGAGGCGCGTGGCTGCGAGCAGAACGCGGCGAGGACTTTGCCGCCCGGACTAAAGACCCGCTCGATGAGTTCGTCATCGAGCGAGTGTCATCGAGCGAATCATGGCCTCGGAAACGCCCGCCGCCGCTGGACTCCGCGTCAGAGCGCGGCGAGCACGGCGTTCAGCGTGGCGCTCGGCCGCATCGCGGCCGACGTCTTGGTGGAATCGGGCAGGTAGTAACCGCCGATGTCGACCGGCTTGCCTTGTGCGCCAATGAGTTCGCCATTGATCTTGGCCTCGTTTCTGGTGAGCGTCTCGGCCAGCGGTTTGAAGCGGGCTTGCAGCTCCGCGTCCTTGGTCTGCGCGGCCAGCGCCTGAGCCCAGTAGAGGGCGAGATAGAAATGACTGCCGCGATTGTCGAGTTCGCCGACCTTGCGCGCCGGAGAGCGGTTGAACTCGAGGATTTTGCCGATGGCCAAGTCGAGGGTGTCGGCGAGAACCTGGGCCTTGGCGTTCTTGTAGGTTTGCGCCAGATGTTCCAGTGACGCGCCGAGGGCAAGGAACTCGCCGAGCGAATCCCAGCGCAGATAGCCCTCTTCCTGGAACTGTTGCACGTGCTTGGGCGCCGAGCCGCCGGCACCGGTCTCGAACATACCGCCGCCCTCCATGAGCGGAACGATCGACAGCATCTTGGCCGAGGTGCCGAGTTCCATGATCGGGAACAGGTCAGTCAGATAGTCGCGCAGCACGTTGCCGGTGACGGAGATCGTGTCCTGCCCCTTGCGGATGCGCTCAAGTGAAAACTTCATCGCTTCGACCGGCGCTAGAATGCGGATGTCGAGTCCCGCGGTGTCTTGATCCTTCAGGTGCTTCTCGACTTTGGCGATTACCTGGGCGTCGTGCGCGCGATTCTTGTCGAGCCAGAACACCGCCGGGGTGCCGGTGAGGCGCGCGCGGCGCACTCCGAGCTTGACCCAGTCCTGGATCGGCGCGCTCCTGACCTGGCACATGCGGAAGATGTCGCCGCTCTCGACCGGACGCTCCAGCAGCACCTTGCCGTCATCGGCCACGACGCGGACCGTTCCGGCCGTGGGAACTTCGAACGTCTTGTCGTGCGAGCCGTACTCCTCGGCCGCCTGCGCCATCAACCCCACGTTGGGAACCGAGCCCATGGTTTTGGGATCGAATGCGCCGTGGGCTTTGCAGTCGTCGATGACCGCCTGATACAGGCTCGCATAGCTGCGGTCCGGGATCGCGGCCATGGCGTCGTGCAGCTTGCCGTCGGGTCCCCACATACGGCCGGACTCGCGGATCATCGCCGGCATCGTAGCGTCGATGATCACGTCGCTGGGCACATGCAGGTTGGTGATCCCCTTGTCGGAATTGACCATGGCGAGGCCCGGTCGTTTCGCGTATTCGGCGGCGATGTCGGTCTTGATCGCTTCTTTTTCGGGTGCCGGCAGCGTCTCGATCTTCGTCAGCAGATCGCCGAAGCCGTTGTTGAGATTGACCCCGAGACGCTTCAGCGTAGCGGCGTGCTTCTTGATCACATCGGCGAAGAAGACGGAAACGGCGTGGCCGAATATGATGGGATCGGAGATCTTCATCATGGTCGCCTTCACGTGCAGTGAGAACAGCACGCCCTCCTTCTTTGCGGCTTCGATCTGCTCGGCAAAGAAGGCGCGCAGCGCCTTGCGGCTCATCACCGCCGCGTCGATGATCTCGCCGGCCTGAAGCGGTGTCTTCTCCTTCAGCACAGTGACGGCGCCGTCGGCGCCGACCAGCTCGATGCGGGCGTTGGTCGCCGATGTGACGGTGGTCGAGATTTCCGAGCCGTAGTAATCGCCGCCCGACATGTACGCCACGTGCGATTTGGAGTTAGAGCTCCAGGCACCCATCTTGTGTGGATTGTTGCGGGCGTATTGCTTGACGGCGCCGGCCGCGCGGCGGTCGGAATTGCCCTCGCGCAATACCGGGTTGACGACGCTGCCGAACACCTTGGCATAGCGAGACTTGATCTCCTTCTCGGCTTCCGTCGTAGGATTGTCCGGATAGTCCGGGACGTCGTAGCCCTTGCCTTGCAGCTCCTTGATCGCAGCCTTAAGCTGCGGGATCGAGGCGGAGATGTTGGGCAGCTTGATGATGTTGGCCTCGGGCCTCGTCGCGAGCTCGCCGAGCTCGGTGAGTTCGTCGTTGATCCGTTGCGAAGGGGTGAGCTTCTCGGGGAAGGTGGCGAGGATGCGACCGGCCAACGAGATGTCCTTCAGCTTCATGGACACACCTGCCGCGCCCGCGAAGGCTTCGACGATCGGTAGCAGGGAATAGGTCGCGAGCGCCGGGGCCTCATCGACTTTTGTCCATATGATTTCGGGATTTGGCATGCTGCACCTCTGCTCGCCGTGCTTGTTTGGGCCGACCGGAAACTTACCATTGGTGGACCGGGGGGAAGGCGTCTCCCTCGGGGCCTTGATGAATTGTTCTCGGCGCGGAGACCGTCAACCGGGAATCCGACTGACGGGAATTCGGCGCGCGCCCTATACCATCCGCACTCCGCTGGTAAAAGAGCCGCCAAGTGTTTCGGCCGGATACAGTGCTGCCGCTTGACGCAAGCGGCCGGTTTGGGCAGGGGCTGCGCCTTCAGGGCACTTGCCCGCCGAGGAGCACCGCATGCCCGGATCGGGAACCGACAAGACCAAGACCTGGGTCGCCGCACCGGGCCCGATCGTGATCCTGGTCGAGCCGCAGCTCGGTGAGAACATCGGGACGACGGCGCGCGCGATGGCCAATTTCGGGCTGTCGCGGCTGCGGCTGATCAAGCCGCGCGACGGGTGGCCGAACCCGCGCGCCTATGTGGCGGCCTCCGGCGCCGACCGCATCCTCGACGAGGCGGTGCTCTACGACACGGTCGAGGCCGCGATCGCGGACTGCACCTATGTGCTGGCGACGACCGCGCGGGCGCATGACCAGGCCAAGCCGGTGATCGGCCCGGAGGAGGCGGCGCGCGTGATGGCGCCGCGGATTGCGGCTGGCGAAACGGTCGGCGTGGTGTTCGGACGCGAGCGCTATGGGCTCGAGAACACGGAAGTCGCGCTCACCGACGGCATCGTCACCTTTCCGGTCAATCCGGCGTTCGCATCTCTCAATCTGGCGCAGGCGGTGCTGGTCATCGCCTACGAATGGTTCAAGCTCACGACTGGCGGCGCGCTGCCGTTTTCGATGCCGCAGAAGTCCGACCCCGCCACCAAGGAGCAGCTGTTCGCGTTCTTCGAGAACGTCGAGCGCGAGCTCGACAGGGTCGAGTTCTTCCGGCCGGCCGAGAAGCACGAGACCATGATGGTCAACTTGCGCAACATCTTCCATCGCATGCAGCCGACACGGCAGGACATCCAGACGCTCTCAGGCGTGATCATGTCGATCGCGGAAGGCCGCAAGGGACCGGCGCGCGGTGGCGTGCTCGACGGCGCGGAGGCGGAGGTGCTGCGGTCGCTCATCGCCGAGCGCGAGCAGGGCAAGGACACGCAGTCGCCGGTGCGCGGCCTGGCGCGGCTCCTGCGCCGCAATCCGACCGAGGCCGAGCGCCTGCTCTGGCACGCGCTCACCAACGACCGCCGCTTCGCCAGCCATGGCTTCAAGCGGCAGACGCCGGTCGGACGGCACGTCACTGATGTCGTTTCGTTTCCGCTGCGGCTGGTGATTGACCTGGCGCCGAGTGATGAAAGCAATGAAGCCGCGAAGGCGCGGGGCGAGCGGCGCGCCTGGCTCACGCAGCGGGGCTATCGGGTGGTGGTCGTGCAGGCCGCCGAGGTCGAGGCCGACGTCGGCGCAGTCCTCGAGCGCATCATGGCGGACATTGATCAGATAAGATCTATCCGCCCTTGAGCACCTTCATCTGCGCAGCGGCGCCCGCGCGCAGGAAGCCCATGTCGCTCGACACCGCGATGAAGCGCATGCCGCGCTTGGCGAGCGCTGCGGCGCGCTCGGCGCTGTGGCAATAGGCGCCCGGAATCTTGCCGGCCTTGTTGGCGGCCGCGATGATGCGGTCGATCTCGGCGTCCACGTCCTTCGACAAGGGATCGAGCGAGCGCCCGTTCGACAGCGCGATCGAGAGATCGGAGGGCCCGAGGAACAGTCCGTCGACACCCGGCGTCGCCGCGATGGCTTCGACGTTGCTGAGCGCGGTGCGGGTCTCGATCATGGCGAGCGTCACCGTGAGGCTGTTGGCCTCGGCGAGATAGACCTGCTGATCCGTGAAGCCGCCGAGCATCATGGCGCGATGCGGCCCCCAGCTGCGCTCGCCGACCGGCGGAAACTTGGCGTAGGCCGCGAGCGCGCGCGCGTCCTCCTCCGTGTTGATCATCGGCGCGATGATGCCTTCGGCGCCGAAGTCGAGCGCGCGGCTGATGCTCGCGAAGGCGCCGACCGGCACGCGCACGATGGGTGCCGCGCCGCCCTGGCGCACGGCCGCGACCGCCGCGACGATCGCCGCCGTGTCCCACAGGCCGTGCTGGCCGTCGAGCGTGATCGCCGGAAAGCCCTCGCGGGCGATGATCTCGGCGACCAGCGGATACGGCAGGCCGCACCAGCCGGTGTAGACGGTTTCGCCGGCCTTGAGCCGGCGCGCGAGCGTGAACGTATCAGCCATAAAAGCGCCCCCGCGCGGTCAGGTGCCGGCCTTGATCTGGGCCACAGCTTTTTCCATCAGCTCCTGCATGGCGCGGCGGATCTGATGGTCGGACTGCTCGACGCCCTTGGCGTCAAAATCCTTGCGCAGCTTGCGGAACACGTCCTCGTCGCCGGCTTCCTCGAAATCGGCGGCGATCACCTCCTTGGCGTAGGCATCGACCGCGGCGCCGGTCAGACCGAGCTTCTCGGCCGCCCACTGCCCCAGGAGCTTGTTGCGCCGGGCGCTTGCCTTGAACTTCAGCTCCTCGTCATGCGCGAACTTCTTTTCGAAGCCGTCTTCGCGCTTGTCGAATGTGGTCATAGTCGACCTCTCGGATCATTTGGCTTGGTAAGGACATAGAGTGTGGATGACGAAAGTTCAACGCACGTGTGCTGCCCTGTCGAGCGAGCGGCGCGTGCGGGCAAAGTGATAAGGAGTGCGCGCGCACGAATCAATGGGGCGGCAGCACGAGCCGCCTGACGAGCCCGTTGATGCAAGTCAAGGCTTCGAAAGCCGCCGCGATGTCTTTGATTGTGCTGACCGGCTCGATCGGCTAGGTTGCCGCCATGGACGCGACCGCAAATGTTCCCGACTGCGTCGCCGCGTTTGTCAGCCGCGGATAAGGCACTCAACGTTCAACACCACAACCACGGCAGCAGATGGACATTCACAAACCACGGTACACTCCCATGAACCGCCGTCGCCGCATCTACGAAGGCAAGGCCAAGGTCCTCTACGAGGGGCCCGAGCCGGGAACGCTGATCCAGCACTTCAAGGACGACGCGACCGCACACAATGCCAAGAAGCACGAGGTGATCGAGGGCAAGGGCGTCCTCAACAACCGGATCTCCGAATACGTCTTTCAGCACCTCAACGACATCGGCGTGCCGACCCATTTCATCCGCCGGCTCAATATGCGCGAGCAGCTCATTCGCGAGGTGGAGATCATTCCGCTCCAAGTGGTGGTGCGCAACGTCGCCGCCGGCTCGCTCTCGCAGCGCCTCGGTATCGAGGAGGGCACGCAGCTGCCGCGCTCGATCATCGAGTTCTACTACAAGAACGAACAGCTCAACGACCCGATGGTGTCGGAGGAGCACATCACCGCCTTCGGCTGGGCGACCCCGCAAGAGATCGACGACATCATGGCGCTCGCGATCCGCGTCAACGATTTCCTATCCGGCGTTTTTCTCGGTGTCGGCATCCGTCTCGTCGACTTCAAGATGGAGACCGGGCGGCTGTGGGAGAACGAGCTGATGCGGATCGTGGTCGCCGACGAGATCTCGCCCGACTCCTGCCGGCTGTGGGACATCAAGTCGAATGAGAAGCTCGACAAGGACCGCTTCCGCCGCGACATGGGTGGGCTCTTGGAGGCCTATACCGAGGTCGCCAAGCGCCTCGGCATCCTGAACGAGGGCGAGCGCCCGCAGGGCTCGGGACCGGTGCTGGTGAAGGGCTGATCTGATTCAGGAGTATCATGGTCCCATGGGCGTTCCCTTCATCAAGACCGGCCCCATGACGGTCGATGAATTCTATGAATTCACCGACCGGCGTCCTGATGACGAGAAATGGGAGTTGATCGACGGGGAGCCAATCTTGAATGCCGCGCCGAGCCCACTACACCAGTGGATTGTCAAGAACGTGCTCGTCGCTCTGACCTTGCTGGAGCGTGAGCGGTCGGCACCTTGGGCAGTTCTGCCTGGTCTTGGTGTCCGGGTCTCCGAAACTAACCGTCCCGAGCCCGACCTTGTCATCTTTCCCAGGTCCGGTGTCCCGTTTGACTTCGCGGGCCGCGACTGCAGCGACGCGCTCGTGGCGTTCGAGGTGCTCTCACCATCCACCGAGGATCGCGACCTCCGCTGGAAGCGCGTCGCGTACACCAGTTTAGCGTCGCTCACGCATTACGTCGTCATCGCCCAGGATGCCGTCGAGGTTGTCGTCTTTGCCCGTGGCGACGGGTTCGCGGAAAAGCGGCTGCGATCGCTCAACGATTCAATCGAGGTGCCGGCACTTGGCATCTCGCTGTCGCTCGCAGAGATCTATAGTGGCACAGGTCTTGCCCGCATCGCCGGAAAGTGAAAGTGCCCGCATAGCAAAAAGCTCGACAAGGACCGCTTCCGCCGCGACACGGGCGGGCTGCTCGAGGCCTATACCGAAGTCGCCAAGCGGCTCGGCATCCTGAACGAGGGCGAGCGCCCGCAGGGCTCGGGACCGGTGCTGGTGAAGAGTTAGGGCTGCGCATCGCTGCCTGTGACCGTGTGGCCGGCTTGTGCCGGCCACTGGCGTCTCTAGACTATCCTCCAAGCACGCAACGCGGGAGGACTAGCTTTGCTCCGGCTCACGATCGCAGGCTTGACGGCGGCAGGCTTGGCGGCACTTGCATGCGTCAGCACTGCCGCCCATGCCCAGGACTACCCGACCCAGCCGGTGCGGTTCGTCGTGCCCTATGCCGCGGGCGGCGGCACCGACGCCATGGCGCGCTTCCTCGCCAAGGGGCTGGAGGCGCGGCTTGGCCAGCCGTTCATCGTCGAGAACCGCGCCGGCTCGGGCACGACGCTCGGCGCTGGCTTCGTCGCCAAGGCGCCGCCCGACGGCTACACCATCCTGCTCGGCACCAGCTCGACCTACGCGATCGCGGTGAGCCTGTACAAGACCATCCCCTACGACCCGACCAGGGACTTCGCGCCGATCGCGCTCGTCGCGCAGGTGCCGTTCGTGCTGGTGGTGCATCCCTCGCTGCCGGTGCACTCCGTCGCCGATCTCGTGCGCTACGCCAAGGCCAATCCGGGCCTGAACTATGCGTCGGCCGGGGTCGGCTCCCAGCATCACGTCAATGCCGAGTTGTTTCGCACGCTCGCCGGCATCGACATCCGTAATGTCAGCTATCGCGGCGGCGGGCCGGCGGTGCAGGACGTCGTCGCGGGCCACGTCAAGATGATGTTTGCCGACGTCGGCGGCTCTGCGCATGGGCTCATGCACGAGGGCAGGCTGCGCCCGCTTGCGGTGACGACCGCGATGCGCATCGCCACCATGCCGGACATGCCGACCATGCAGGAGGCGGGCATCAAGGACTACGAGGCAAACGCGTGGATTGCCGCCGCCGCGCCCGCCCATACGCCGGCGCCGATCGTGGCCAAGCTCAACCGCACGTTCAACGAGATTATGACCGCGGCCGACACCGGGGCGCACTTCACGCGGCTGGGCTGGGAGCCCGTGGTCAGCACGCCGCAGCGGCTCGGCGACTACATCAAGAGCGAGGTCGTGCGCTGGGGCAAGGTGATACAGGCCGCGGGCGCTACCGGCATCGAGTGACGCACACGCGGGGATCTGACATGAGCAAGGACGTGACGATCGGGCTGGTGGTGCCGTTCGCGGAGGACAAGGTCCCGCCCGAAGGCCATCAGATGTATCCCGGCATGACGTTCCTGCCGCGCGGCGTGGGCGTGCGCTCGCTCACCCCGGAAGGCTACGCGGCCGCGTTCGACGCCATTCCGGCCGCCGCCGATCATCTCGTGCAGAAGGGCGTCGACGCCATCATGGTGATCGGCACGTCGCTTACCTTCTTCCGCGGGCCGGATGCGCACGACCGCCTGCTGGAAGACCTGCGCGCGCGCACCGGGCTTCCGGTCTCCACCATGAGCCAGGCGATCGTCGATGGGCTACGCGAGGTGGGGGCGCGGCGCGTGGCGGTCGCCACCGCTTATAGCGACCTGGTGAACGAGCGCCTGAAGGAACTGCTGGCCGCGGCCGGGATCGACACGGCTGCGCTCGAATGCTTCAACATCCTTGAATTTGGGGGCCCAAGCCGCAAGAGCGAGGCCGACATTATCGCGCTCAGCTCCGAGGCGGTCGCCAAGGCGCCCGCCGCCGAGGGCATCCTGATCTCTTGCGGTGGCCTGCGCACGCTCGGCGTGGCTAAGCCGCTCGAAGACCGCCACGGCCTGCCGGTCGTCTCCAGCACGCCGGCGGCGTTCTGGGCCGCCATGCGGCTGGTCGGCGAGAGCGGGCGGGTGGCCGGGTGCGGCAGGCTGTTGGAACAGGCGACAGCCCCTGTCCAATAGGGCGCGTGGCGCGTAGAATTGGCTTTGATCCGCATGGATTCGTGAACACCCGAGGACCATATTCACATGAAGGCCCGCGTGACCGTGACGCTCAAATCCGGCATTCTCGACCCCCAGGGCAAGGCGATCGAGGGCGCGTTGAAGTCGCTGGGGGTCGCGGGTGTCGCCAGCGTGCGCCAGGGCAAGGTGTTCGACATCGAGCTCAAGGGCAAGGACCGCAAGAAGGCCGAGGCCGCCCTCAAGCAGGCCGCCGACAAGCTCCTCGCCAACACGGTGATCGAGAATTATGATGTGGAAGTGCTGAGCTGAGGTTTTGTGTCCATGGCGGAAGTGACCAACGCAATGCTCTATCAGGCTGCGCTCAAGCTTAAGGCGCAGACCGAATCCCTGCTTGAGGATTGCGACGATTGCAGTGCGCAGATTCGGGCCATTGAAACTTGCCTGAGTGCCGCGCGCTGCGACACCCGCAATATTTATGCCATTCTGCTTCGCCAGGACGCTACGCTTACGCGAATTGAGCGGCGGCTCGGAATTGGCGAGATGACCGCATGACGACTGCGCGTACCGCACTGTTGGTTGTCGCGCTCGGCGCGGGCCTTGCGGGCCTGCTCGCGGGCGATGCGGCGACCGTCGGCGCACCGCGTCCGGTGTGGGCCGAGGTCAAGTGGCCGTTCCCGCTCGACCAATGGGGCACCGGCAAGGCCTACCGCTGCGCCGCTGCCGATTGCGGCACCGAGATCACCGTCTACCTGCGCGCCAAGATCGGCTTCTGCAATTGCGCGACTGGCGTCGCCGACGATGCCGAGCTCGACCGCGTCGGCGATCTCGAGCTCTACAGCGACAAGTGGGTCGGACTTGCCGACGGCAATGAGATCAAGGTCGGCTGGATGAGCGGGCGCAGCCGGCCCTATCGGGTGGAGCTGCGCTACGCTGCGCCGGTCTACGCGCACGCCATCGGCTTCAACGACAAGTGTGACGTCGCGGTCGCGACCGTGGTCTCCGAGCAGGCGCAGCTGAAGGCTGCCGAACGCCTGGCGCTCGATTTCCTCAACACCGAGCGCGTGCTGCGCTGGGCCGAGAAGGAACTCGGCATCTGATGAAGGCGGCCGTCCTCGTCTTTCCGGGCATCAATCGCGAGCGCGACATGGCGCGCACGCTGCGGCTTGTCTCCGGCCGCGAGCCCGCGATGGTCTGGCACGCGGAGCGCGCGTTGCCGGCGGGCACCGACCTCGTGGTCATTCCGGGCGGCTTCTCCTATGGCGATTATCTGCGCTGCGGCGCGATCGCGGCGCGCGCGCCGGTGATGGACGCGGTACGCGCGCATGCGAGGGAGGGCGGCCTCGTGCTCGGGGTCTGCAACGGCTTCCAGATCCTCTGCGAGTCTGGGCTGCTGCCGGGCGTGCTGATGCGCAACACCGCGCTCAAGTTCATCTGCCGCGACGTCCACTTGCGGGTCGAGCGCTCCGACACGCCGTTCACGCGCGGCTACAACGCGGGCCAGGTGATCCGGGTGCCGGTCGCGCACGGCGAGGGCAACTACATCGCCGACAAGAAGACCATCGCGCGGCTCGAAGGCGAGGGCAGGGTGCTGTTCCGTTACAGTGCGCCCGATGGCAGCCTCGATCCGCAAGCGAACGTCAACGGCGCGATCAACGCCATCGCGGGCATCCTCAACGACGCCGGCAACGTGCTCGGTATGATGCCGCATCCCGAGAACCACGTGGAAGTCTCCATGGGATGCACCGACGGCCGCGGCCTGTTCGCGGGTCTCGTCCAGCATCTCGCACGGGCGGCCTGAAATGGCGCGGCGACCCGGCATGCCGGCTTTCCGCGGCGGCCCTGTCCAAAATATCGTGTGAATTAGGCCTTTCCGCCGCCCTCTGGTCTCGCCTAAAAGGGGGGCGTAAGGCCCTCATCCGACATGGCAAGCAAGCAAACCGTCAAGCAACCGACAGTGACCCCGGCGATGGTCGAGGCCCATGGCCTCAAGCCCGACGAGTACGAGCGCATCCGCGCGCTGATCGCGCGCACGCCGAGCTTCACCGAGCTCGGCATCTTCTCGGCGATGTGGAACGAGCATTGCTCGTACAAATCCTCCAAGATCCATCTGCGCACGCTGCCCACCAAGGCGCCGTGGGTGATCCAGGGCCCGGGCGAGAACGCCGGCGTGATCGACATCGGCGACGGGCTCGCTTGTGTGTTCAAGATGGAGAGCCACAACCACCCGAGCTACATCGAGCCCTATCAGGGCGCGGCGACCGGGGTCGGCGGCATCCTGCGCGACGTCTTCACCATGGGGGCGCGGCCGATCGCCTGCCTCAACGCGCTGTCCTTCGGAGCGCCGGCGCATCCGCGCACCCGCCATATCGTCTCCGGCGTGGTCGCCGGGATCGGCGGCTATGGCAATTCCTTCGGCGTGCCCACGGTCGGCGGCTCGGTCCGTTTCCACACCCGCTATGACGGCAATTGCCTGGTCAACGCCATGGCGGTCGGCATCGCGCAGACCGACAAGATCTTCTACGCGGCGGCCTCCGGCGTCGGCATGCCGATCGTCTATCTCGGCTCCAAGACCGGCCGCGACGGCATCCACGGCGCCACCATGGCGTCGGCCGAGTTCGGCGCCGATGCCGAGGAGAAGCGCCCGACCGTGCAGGTCGGCGATCCGTTCTCCGAGAAGCTGCTGCTGGAAGCCTGCCTCGAGATCATGGCGAAGGACTGCGTGATCGCCATCCAGGACATGGGCGCGGCGGGGCTTACGTGCTCTGCGGTCGAGATGGGCGCCAAGGGCGATCTCGGCGTCACGCTCGACCTCGACAGCGTGCCCTGCCGCGAGACCGGCATGAGCGCCTATGAGATGATGCTCTCGGAGAGCCAGGAGCGCATGCTCATGGTGCTCAAGCCCGAGAAGGAGAAGGAGGCCGAAGCGATCTTCCGCAAATGGGGGCTCGACTTCGCGGTGGTGGGCAAGACCACGCCGACCAAACGCTTCATCGTGCAGCATGGCGGCAAGACCATGGCCGATCTGCCGATCAAGGAGCTGGGCGACGAGGCACCGGTCTACGATCGGCCGCACGTTGCCTCGCCCAAGCTGCCGGTGATGCAGATTGCCGACGTGACGCCGCCACTCTCGACCGCCGATGCGCTGGTGAAGCTCATCGGCTCGCCCGACCTCTGCTCCAAGCGCTGGGTGTGGGAGCAGTACGACCATGTCATCCTCGGCAACACCGTGCAGCGGCCGGGCGGCGACTCGGCGGTCGTGCGCATCAACGAAGGGCCGAAAGCGCTGGCGCTTACCACCGACGTGACGCCACGCTACTGCGAGGCCGATCCGTTCGAGGGCGGCAAGCAGGCGGTAGCGGAAGCCTGGCGCAACCTCACCGCGGTTGGCGCCCGCCCGCTTGCGGTCACCGACAATCTCAATTTCGGCAATCCGGAACGGCCGGAGATCATGGGCCAGCTCGTTGGCTGCATCCGCGGCATCGCGGAGGCCTGCGAGGCGCTCGCATTCCCGGTCGTGTCCGGCAACGTCTCGCTCTACAACGAGACCAACGGCCGCGCGATCCTGCCGACGCCCTCGATCGGCGGCGTGGGTGTGCTCGATGATTTCACCAAGTCGGCGACGATCGCGTTCAAAGGCAAAGGCGACGCCATCCTGCTCGTCGGCGAGACCACTGGCTGGCTCGGGCAGTCGATTTACTTGCGCGAGCTGTGCGGGATGGAGCGCGGCGCGCCGCCCCCAGTCGATCTCGCGGCCGAGCGCCGCAACGGCGACTTCGTGCGCACTCTGATCGCGGAAGGCATGGTGAGCGCGGTGCACGACGTGTCCGACGGCGGGCTCCTGGTTGCGATTGCCGAGATGGCGATGGCGTCGGGCATCGGCGCCGAGCTCGATGCCGCCCCGCTGCCCGCGCATGGGTTCTGGTTCGGGGAGGATCAGGCCCGCTATGTGCTGGCGGTGCCGGCCGGGAAGGCCGCCAAGGTCGCGACGCGCGCGCGGGCGGCCGGAATTCCGGTCCGCTGGCTCGGGACCACCGGCGGCGACGCATTGACGCTGGCGGACGAGCGCCCCATTCTGGTGGCAAAGCTTTGCGACTCATTCGAGGGCTGGCTGCCCGCCTATATGGCTGGCGCGGGCTGACGTGCTGGCTTGACTTGAAGTATTGGCCCGAGGTTATGGAGACCGTTTGCGATGGCCATGGATGCAGGCGAGATCGAGCGGCTGATCAGGGCGCGCATCCCGGACGCCGAGGTGACGATCCGCGATCTTGCCGGCGATGGCGATCACTACGCCGCGACCGTGATTTCGGAGTCGTTTCGCGGCAAATCGCGCGTCCAGCAGCACCAGATCGTCTACGAGGCGCTCAAGGCCGAAATGGGCGGGAAACTGCACGCGCTGGCATTGCAGACCGGTGCGCCTGAGCGGTAACCTCCCTCAAAGTCCGGTCTGGCGCGGCCCGGCCCGGCACCCTACATGACCCGGCAGAGTGCGGCCGGCGCACGCACTTAAGCGCACGCACATAAGGAAGACTCATGAGCATCGACCAATTCATCGACAACGAGGTCAAGAGCAACGACGTGGTGCTGTTCATGAAGGGAACCCCGCAGTTCCCGATGTGCGGCTTTTCGGGGCAGGTGGTGCAGATCCTCGATCACCTCGGCGTGACCTACAAGGGTCTCAACGTGCTCGAGTCCGACGACCTGCGCAACGGCATCAAGACCTACTCCAATTGGCCCACCATCCCGCAGCTCTACGTCAAGGGCGAGTTCGTGGGCGGCTGCGACATCGTGCGCGAGATGTTCCAGGCCGGCGAGCTGCTGACGCTGCTCAAGGACAAGGGCGTGGCCGCGAAGGCCGAGGCCTAGCGCTAACAAGCCTGCGTTTCCCTGTTGAGGTGATGGCGCCAAGCCGGGTAGGCTTGCGCCAACGATCACCATCTGTCGGGGAAACGCCATGTACCAAGGGTTCATGTGCCAAGGGTTTATGTGCCAAGGATTCAAAGCGCTCGCGTGCGCCGTTGCGATAGGCGCGATTCTGGCCGCCAGCTCCGCTCATGCCCGCCTGATTGAGCTCAAGCTCGGTGCCGCCGAGCCGTTCGTCGAGGGCCGCGCCTTCGGCGAGACCGGCGCCTATGTGCGACTCAAGGGAGTCGCGCGCGGCGAGCTCGATCCCAATGCGCCGGAGCACGCCGTCATCGTCGGGCTCGACCGCGCGCCGCGCAACGCGCGCGGCATGGTGGAATACGAGGTGGACGTTTTCATTCTCCGTCCCGCCGATCCCGCCAAGGGCAATGGCATCCTGTTCTATGAGGTGCTCAACCGCGGCAACAAGCAGCTCGGCCAGCGCCTGCACGATCTCGTCGGCGGCAACGCCGCCGTGCTGAACGATCCCAAGGCGCCCGAGCATGCCGGCAACGGTTTCCTGTTCGAGCGCGGCTACACCGTGGTCTGGTCGGGCTGGGATCCTGACGTGCCGACCAGGAACGCCACCATGGGGGCGCGCTTCCCGGTGATGATCGACGACGGCAAGCCAGTGGTGCGCCGCATCCGCGAGGAGTTCCAGGTCGGCAAGCGGCGCGCCGCGGACGCCGAGACGGCGCGGCTCAACTATCCGGCGGCGTCGACCGACAAGAGCCGGGCGCGGCTCACCATGCGCGCGCGCGAGTCCGATCAGCGCGTCGAGATTCCACACGACCAGTGGGAGTTCGCCGACGCACACTCAATCAGGCTGCTGCCGAAAGGCACCAAGCTCTCGCCGCTCACGATCTACGAGCTGTTCTACGAGGCGACCGATCCGAAGGTCGTCGGCATCGGCTTTGCGGCGACGCGCGATGTCGTCTCTTTCCTGCGCCACGAGCGCGCCGACGATCAGGGCACGCCCAACCCGCTTGCGACCGGCATTCGCCACGCCATGGCGTTCGGCGGCTCGCAGAGCGGCCGGTATCTGCGGCATTATATCGAGCTCGGCATGAACAAGGACGCGCGCGCGCGCCGCGTCTTTGACGGCGTGTTCACGCACACCGCCGGCGCTGGCAAGGTGTTCGCCAATCACGTCTTCGCCGAGCCCGACCGCACCTTCACCCAGCACGAGGACCATCTCTATCCCGAGAACTGGTTCCCGTTCAGCACCGCGTCCACGACCGATCCGTTCTCGGGCAAGACCGGCGCGCTGTTGCGCGGCGACGGCAGCGATCCGCTGATGATCGAAAGCAATACCTCGACCGAGTATTGGCAGAAGGGCGCCTCGCTCCTCACCATGGACCCGCTCGGCAATGGCGACCTCACGCTGCCTGCGACCTCGCGCGTGTTCATGATCGCGGGTACCCAGCATGGTGGCCGCGCCGGCCTCAAGCCAACGCCCGGCGTCTGCGCCAATCCGACCAATCCGCACAGCCCGGGACCGGCGCTGCGCGCGCTCGTGGTCGCGCTTGAGAACTGGGTCACCAAGGGCGTCGCGCCGCCCGCCAGCCGCGTGCCAACGCTCGCGTCCGGCAGCGCGGTGGTCTACGCGTCGGCGAAAATGCCGAACGTGAAGGGTTTTGTGATCCTGCCGACCGGAAACCGCATCGACGCACCGGTGGACTGGATCGAGGGCGCGCATGCGACCAACACCTACGGCACGCTCGTCTCCGCGGTCGACGCCGACGGCAACGAGGCCGCAGGGCTGCGGCTGCCGCCGATTGCGGTGCCGGTCGCGACCTATACCGGCTGGAATGTCTACAAGAAGGAGCCGAGCGAGCTGTGCGACCGCGACGGCTCTTATATCGCCTTCAGCAAGACCAAGGCCGAGCGCGACGCGGCGGGCGATCCGCGCCCCTCGATCGAGGAGCGCTACGCGTCGCGCGCCGACTATGTGGCGAAGGTGAAGGCTGCGGCCGACGCGCTCGTCGCCGAGCGGCTGCTGCTGCCGGCTGACGCCACAGCCTATGTGCAGGCGGCGGAGACGAGCGACCAGTTCTAGGCGACCGGTCGCTACAGGGGCTCAGCGCGAGTAGAACTCGACCACCAGGTGCGGTTCCATCTGCACCGGGTAGGGCACCTCGGTCAGCGTCGGAATGCGCGCGAGCTTCGCGGTCAGCTTGCTGTGGTCGACCTCGACATAGTCGGGCACGTCGCGCTCGGCGAGTCCGGTCGCCTCCAGCACCAGCGCGAGCTGCTTCGACTTCTCGCGCACCTCGACATTGTCGCCAACCTTGAGCCGATAGCTTGGAACCGTGACGCGCCGGCCGTTCACCGAGATGTGGCCATGGCTGACGAACTGGCGGGCCGCAAACACGGTGGGCACGAACTTGGCGCGGTAGATCATGGCATCGAGCCGCCGCTCCAGGAGGCCGATCATGTGCGCGCCGGTGTCGCCCTTGAGGCGGCGCGCCTCGGCGTAGATGCTGCGGAACTGCCGCTCGGATACGTTGCCGTAGTAGCCGCGCAGCTTCTGCTTGGCGCGCAGCTGCACGCCGTAGTCCGAGAGCTTGCCCTTGCGGCGCTGGCCGTGCTGGCCGGGACCGTATTCGCGGTGGTTGACGGGGCTCTTCGGGCGGCCCCACACGTTCTGGCCCATGCGGCGATCGATCTTGTACTTCGCCTCGTGGCGCTTGGTCATCGCGTCCTCATTGGTCAAGGGTTGAGGATCGCGCCCTCCTTTGTTCCGGCAGGGCCGGAACCGACAGGTGCTCTACCGAAGCGACGGGGAAGCACCGCGGGTCGCGAAACGCCGGGTGGGCCCAATGCCCCCGCAGCGCGCGGTTTCTAGGCGGTATGGGTCGTCAAGTCAAATTCGGGCCGTTTTGGAGCCGTTTCGGGGGGGGCAGGGCGGCTGGCTGCAGAGCTTCCGCTGGCTCAGCCGGCCTGTTCCGAGCCGATCTCCTGGTAAACGTCGACTTCCATCGCCCCGCCGAACATCGAGCGGCAGGCCTGCAGATAGGTCTGAATCCGCGCGTCGCTGGCGAGCTTCTGCCGATTGAGCTCCAGCGCCTCGTGGGTCTCGTATTCGATTTCCTGCACGATGCGAGCCGGATCGTCCACGTTTTGCAGCAGGCGCACGCGCTTGCCGCCCATGGCGGCCAGGAACGGCCAGCCGGCCTTGATCATCGGTACGAGGTGTGACGCATCCCCGGTCGGCAGGGTGAACCGGAACAGCACGGTGCGCCGGACCGTCGTAGACTCTTTTGCCATTGCGTCGGCCCCGTGTCGAAAACCCAGGCGGGAAGCTGCCTTGCCAGGATGTTACCGGGTTATGCGTTCGAGTCCAAAGCGCGCCAGCGCTGCCGCCAGCGTTGCTGACGGCGCCTGGCCGGAGGTGAACAGGATCTCGGCGCCGCCGGTTGCGGACGTGGCCGGCGGCCCGAGCAGCTCCACCACCCGGCGCGCGATCGCGGGCGCCGGGTCGATGAAGCTCACCGGCCAGGGCGCGAGCCGCTGGAGGCGGGGCAGCAGCAGCGGAAAATGTGTGCAGGCGAGCACGATCGTGTCGGTGCGGCGGCCGCCCTCGTCCACAAAGCAGGGCGCGATCTCCTGCGCGATCGCGGCATCCTCGACCGGCGCGCCCCGGAGCTCGGCTTCCGCGAACGTCGCGAGCTTCCCCGAGCCGACCAGCGTGACGTCGGTGCCGTTGGCGAAGTCGCGAATGAGCGCGCGGGTGTATTCGCGCGAGACCGTCGCCTCGGTGCCGAGCACCGACACGCGCTTGCTGAGGGAGGCCTGGCACGCTGGCTTGATCGCCGGCACCGTGCCCACGAACGGCACAGTGAATCGCTCGCGCAGATGCGGCAGCACCAGCGTCGAGGCGGTATTGCAGGCGATGACGACGAGGTCCGGCTGGTGGGAGTCGATCAGCTTGCCCATGAGCGGGAGGACCCGATCGACGAGCTCGGCCTCGCCACGCCCGCTATAAGGGAAGAACGCATCATCGGCGACGTAGAGGAAGCGCGCATCCGGCCGCGCGGCGGCGACCTCGCGAAACACCGTGAGGCCGCCGAGGCCGGAATCGAACACCAGGATGGTCGGGTGATCGGGCACGGCAGGTTGGTAACGCAAAGAGCGGCGCCGCTGCAACCGGCAAGCCGTGCGAAGGCCGTGCGCTGTGCCAAGAATTCGGCGGTTGCCATTGCGCCCTCTCCCCGCTGTGGGAGAGGGCTGCTCCGCAGTTCAACAGAACGGATCGGGTGAGGGGGCATGCCGCTACCCCTCACCCGGCAGAGTTTGTAGTGCCGCTTTCAAGCCCTCTCCCGCAGTGGGGAGAGGGCGCAATAACGGGCGCGGAGATCGCACTTACGCCGGGGTGGGCGTGATGAGATCGAGCTGAGGCCGCTCGGTGCGCGCCGGGATCGTGAGCGCCGGCGAGAGATTGGATTGCTGTGCTTGGAGCCTGGGCAGTCGCACCGGCGGCAGCACCAGGCCGCTCAGCACGGTCGCGGTGATGAGCAGGATGGCAGCCAGATTGCCGTCCCACATGGCGCTGAAGGCGGCCGCGCCGAGCGCATAGGCCCAAAATGTAAACAACAGTGTCGAGACCACCGCATTGGTGAGCCAGGCGTCGCCGTCTTCGCGCACATACCAGGCGAACAGCGGAACCATGACGACTCCGACGCCCTTGCGCTCAGCTATCCACCGTAAATACACGTTGAAAGATCGTGTCGACGTGCTTGAGGTGATAGCCGAGGTCGAAATTGGCCTTCAGCTCGGTCTCGGTCAGGTGCTTGCGCACGGTCGGGTCGGCCGCCAGCAGCGCCTGGAAATCGCCTTCGCCGCGCCAGGCCTTCATGGCGTGCTGCTGCACGAGGCGATAGGCGTCCTCGCGCGAGAGCCCTTTTTGCGTCAGCGCAATCAAGACGCGCTGCGAATGCACCAGCCCGCCCAGGCGGTCGAGGTTCTTCGCCATGGTCTGCGGGTAGACCACGAGCTTGTCGATCAGGCCTGTCAGCCGCGCGAGCAGGAAGTCGAGCGTGACGGTCGCATCGGGGCCGATCATGCGCTCGGCCGAGGAATGCGAGATGTCGCGCTCGTGCCAGAGCGCCACGTTCTCCAGCGCCGGCGTCACGTAGGCGCGCACCATGCGGGCGAGTCCGGTGACGTTCTCCGAGAGCACCGGGTTGCGCTTGTGCGGCATGGCGGAGGAGCCCTTCTGGCCCTCCGAGAAATACTCCTCGGCTTCCAGCACCTCGGTGCGCTGCAGGTGGCGGATCTCGGTCGCCAGGCGCTCGGCCGAGGATGCGACTACGCCCAGCGTTGCGAAATACATGGCGTGGCGGTCGCGCGGTATGACCTGGGTCGAGACCGGCTCGACCTTGAGACCCATCGCCTTGGCGACATGCGCCTCCACGCGCGGATCGACCTGCGCGAAAGTGCCGACCGCGCCCGAGATCGCGCAGGTCGAGACCTCATCGCGCGCGGCGACGAGCCTGGCTTTGGCGCGCGCGAACTCGGCGTAGGCGTAGGCGAGCTTGAGCCCGAAGGTGGTGGGCTCGGCGTGGATGCCGTGCGAGCGGCCGATGGTCGGCGTCATCTTGTGCTCGAGCGCGCGGCGCTTGAGCGCGAGGAGGAGCTTGTCGAGATCGGCGATCAGGATGTCGGCGGCGCGCTTGAGCTGCACGTTGAAGCAGGTGTCGAGCACGTCGGACGACGTCATGCCGGCGTGCACGAAGCGCGCCTGCGGCCCCACGATCTCGGCGAGATGAGTGAGGAACGCGATGACGTCGTGCTTGACCTCGCGCTCGATCGCGTCGATGCGGCCGACGTCGAAGGTCGCGCCTTTGCCCTTGGCCCAGATCGTCCTGGCCGCCTCTTTCGGGATCGTGCCGAGCTCGGCCATCGCATCGGCCGCATGCGCCTCGATCTCGAACCAGATCCGGTAGCGCGTCTGCGGCTCCCAGATCGCTGCCATCTCCGGTCGTGTGTAGCGCGGGATCATCGGCGAGTTCCATGCGAGAGCCGCGCTGTAGCAGATCAGGCGTGCAAGCTCAATTCGTGGGCAGTGGGCAAATTGCGGAACAGGCACCAGCCTGATAGGGTCCTCGTCATTGTTCAGGCCGGGAGTTGGCCGCCAGGGAGATCGCCATGATCAAGCTTGCATCCGCCATTGCCGTTGCCACGACCGTCGCGTCGTTCAGCCCGCCCGCCCTGGGGCAGGAGGAGACCGACCAGCGCCTCGGTACCGTGCACTTCGCGACCTCGTGCAACGAGACAGCGCAGCGTCGGTTCGACCGCGGCATGCGCTATCAGCATTCGTTCTGGTATCGCGAGGCGAAGGAGATTTTCGAGGACACGCTCAAGGCCGATCCGTCCTGCGCTATCGCCTATTGGGGCATCGCGCTGAGTCTGCTTTCGAATCCGCACAGCGCGCCGACGCCTGCGAGCCAGCCGGAGGGCTTGGCGGCGCTGCAGAAGGGCAAGGCGCTGGGTGCCAAGACCGCGCGCGAGCGCGACTACATCGAGTCCCTCCTGGTGCTTTACACCGACTACGACAAGGTGCCGCGCGGGCCGCGCGTGCAAGCCTATCTCAAGGCGGTGGAGGCGCTGGCGCAGCGCTATGCCGACGACGACGAGGCGCAGCTCAACTACGCCATCACGCTCAACGTGGCGGCCTCGCCCAACGACAAGACCTACGCCAATCAGCTCAAGGGCGCGGCGATCCTCGAGCGGATCTGGCAGCGGCAGCCGCGCCATCCCGGCGTCGCGCACTACCTGATCCATCTCTACGACACGCCGGCGCTGGCGGACAAAGGGCTGGAAGCCGCCAAGCGCTATGCGCAGATCGCGCCGGCGGCGCCGCATGCGCAGCACATGCCGTCCCACATCTTCACCCGGGTCGGCTACTGGAAGGAGTCGGTCGCCTCGAACATCGCTTCGGTGAAGGCCGCGCAGGCGAGCAAGGAGGCAACCGACCAGCTCCATGGCCAGGACTACCTGGTCTACGCCTATCTGCAGCTCGCGCAGGACAAGAACGCGCGTGCGGTCGTCGATGCGATGATCCAATCGACCGGCTATAGTGAGGCCGCGCAAGGCGCCTACTTTGCGGTCGCGGCATCGCCGGCGCGCTACATGGTGGAGCGCGCCGACTGGAGCGGCGCGGCCGCACTCGACGTGCGGCCAAACAACTTCGCCCACGTGATGGCGATCAACCATTTCGCGCGCGCGCTTGGCGCCGCGCGCTCGGGCAAGCCCGATGCCGCCAAGGCCGACATCGCCAAGCTCGCCGAGCTGCGTGACAAGCTGCGCGAAGCGAAGGATGCCTATTGGGCCGAGCAGGTCGATATCCAATGGCAGGTGACGTCGGCTTGGCTGTTGCACGCAGAGGGCAGACACGCCGATGCACTCAAGGCGATGAGCGCCGCCGCCGACGCCGAGGACAAGACCGAGAAGGCGCCGGTGACGCCCGGCCCGATCGTGCCGGCACGCGAGCTCTATGGTGCCATGCTGCTCGAGCGCGGCATGGCGGCGGAAGCGCTGGCGGCATTCGAGGCGACGCTGAAGAAGGAGCCGCACCGTTTCGGCGCCACCATCGGCGCCGCGCGCGCGGCGCTTAAGGCTGGCGATGCCGGCAAGGCGCGCGCACACTATGCGGCGGTGGTGGAGCTTGCGGCCGAGGCCGATCCGGTGCGGCCGGAGGTCGCGGAAGCGCGTGCCTACGTCGCGGCGCGCTAAAGGAGCGCGCCTTAAGTTAATCGCGCGCCACGGCGGTTGTTATTGTGCCCTCTCCCCTTGCGGGAGAGGGCTGCACGGAGATCCAACATAACGGATTGGGTGAGGGGTAAGGCCGCAACCCCTCACCCCAGCCGTGTGGGCGTTGAACGTCTGGCGCTGCCTCTCCCGCAAGGGGAGAGGGCGCACTAATGCGCGCTCCACTCGGGGCTTATTTTTTCACGTCGTCGGGATCGACGCGTGGCGTCGGCATCGGGCGCGCTTCGCGTAGCCGCTCGGGGGTCCAGAACTCGGTCAGACTCTTGTCATTGGGCGGCGTGCGCGACGAGTCGATTTGATTGGCCGATGCTGGACTCGACGGCGACTGCTGTGGAGCTTGTGGAGGCTGTGGAGTCTGTTGGGCCATGGCTGTCACCCAAACCAATGAGACGGCGCCGACGACAGTCAGTGCCAAGAGGGCTTGCATCTTAATCTCTCCTGCCAGAACCGGCTTGCGGCCAGAGGTGGCGGCGGATGGGGGCCGATTCAAGGCGCCGGGCGGGTACCGGCGCGGTTAAGCCACCCATAGTACCAGTACAGTCAATTAAATTTTGGTCATGAACAAGCGTCCATGCGTCATTTGCAACCGCGCTGAGTGTATTTCAGCAACTCGCCGAAGTTTTCGTCCCAATAGGGACCATACGAAATGCTGCGATCCTCGCCCAGGTGGTGGGAGGTGACGCTGATCACGAAGTTCGACTGGGTGTTGCTTCCACTGGTCTCGTAACGGCCGACCCAGGCGCCGCCGCTCGACCCTTCGGCATTCTTCGCGTTGCCGTGGTTGAGGCCGATGATCTTGGGATCCCAGCCTTTGGTGAGTTTTCCGAAGTCGACCTGGATCACCTGGCCGCCACTGATCGCGGCCGGATAGCCGATTTTGGGAACCTCGTCGTAGTTGCCCCACCAGTTAAATTGCCAGCCAAAATGGCCGAGGTCGTCGCCGCCGCGCAGCTTGATCATCGCGAAGTCCCATATCCAGCGCGACTTGTCGGGAGAGACCCAGCCCTTGTAGGCGGCAACGCATTCGGTCGAAAAGTTGCGGCCTTTGCCCATGTAGTTCTGATGACGGTAGAGGAACTGGGTGAACCAGCGCCCGGTCTTGTCGTCCTGGATGCAGTGCGACGCCGTCGCCAGAATGCCCGGCGCGATGAACTGGGCCGAGCAGACCATCGAGCCCTCCGCTGTGTTGAAGTAGAGCTTGCCGGCCCAATAGAGCGGCCTCTGCGTGACATTGCCGGCGCCGCGCGCGAGCGAGCTGGAAACGCCGTTTGCCGCCCGGCCGGTGCGCGGCGCGCCTGCCTTTGGTTCGGCCGGAGCGGGCTGCAGCGTGTTCGGGTCGAGCACCGGCACCGGCATCGCCTTGGCCTCCTGCCGCCGGTCGTCGCTCCAGAAGTCAACCAGCGATGACGAGGGAGGAGTCCTTATCGAATCGATCGAGTTGGGCTGGGCGCCGACGCTGCTCGGTGAGGCCATGAGGGTGGCAACGCAAACCAGCAAAGCAAAGCGCATCCTGAAGTCTCCTGCCGGCACCAGGCCCCTCCGCGAGGTGCAATGGTACGAGAAATCGAGGCTAAATCCAGCCCGCCGATTGAGGCTGGGGCCTGCTTCAGGCGGCCTCGCCGCGTGCCATCGCGGCGGCATTGCGGATCGCCGCAATATTGCTGCGGTAGCTGTCGGGTCTGCCGCCCTTGAACACGGCGGAGCCCGCGACCAGCACATTGGCGCCGGCGCGCGCGACGGTCGCGGCGTGCTCCGGCGTGATGCCGCCGTCGACCTCGATGTCGATCGCCCGTCCGCCCACAAGCGCGGCGATGCGGGCGATCTTTTCGGTCGCGTGCGGGATGAAGGCCTGGCCGCCGAAGCCCGGATTGACCGACATCACCAGGACGAGGTCGACGAGATCAATCACCGGCGCGATCGCCTCCACCGGCGTGCCGGGGTTGAGCGTGACGCCTGCTTTCTTGCCGAGCGCGCGGATCGCCTGCAGCGAGCGGTGCACATGCGGCGTCGCCTCGACATGCACGGTGATGACGTCTGCGCCCGCCTTGGCAAAGGCTTCGAGATAGGGGTCGCATGGCGCAATCATCAGATGCACGTCGAATGTCTTCTTGCTGTGCGGGCGCAGCGCCTTCACGACGTCGGGGCCGATGGTGATGTTGGGCACGAAGTGGCCATCCATGACGTCGACATGGATCCAGTCGGCGCCGGCCTCGTCGACCGCGCGCACCTCTTCGCCCAGCCGGGCAAAGTCGGCCGATAGAATGGACGGGGCCACGAGGAGCGGGCGCATCTAAGACCTCCACTGCGATCGCCTAACATGCGCAGCCGGAAGCGGCAACGGCGGGCAGGCCCGAACGGCTGTAGTTGCCCGCAGGCTGCACACCCTATAGTCGTGCTTGTCCACGGAATCCTGACGCCACTCCACGAGGACCCCATGGCACGTACCGACGCCATCGTGCTCGGCGCCGGCATCGTCGGCACGTCGATCGCGCTGCATCTCGCCAAGCACGGGCTGGCGGTCGCGCTGGTCGACCGGCGTGGCCCGGGCGAGGAGACCTCCTACGGCAATGCCGGCATCATCGAAGGCAGCACGCTGTTGCCGCATGCGTTTCCACGCGGCCTATCGGCGCTGCTGCGGATCGCGCTCAAGCGCGCCACCGAGGCGGACTATCATGTTGGATTTCTGCCACGGATCGCGCCCTGGCTCATGGCATACCGGTCGCAATCCGCGCCTGCACGCCGGATGGCGTTTGCCGACGCAATGCGGCCCTTGTTCGCCCGCGCGTTGCCCGAGCATGAGGCGCTGATCGCGGAAGCGGGGGCCGGGCGCTACTTGCGCAAGACCGGCTGGCTCAAGGTCTATCGCGGCGATGCAAGCTTCGCCGACACCGTGCCCGAGCGCGAGCTGGCGATGAGGCTCGGACTGCCTCATCAAGTGCTCGACCTCGATGGCGCGCGTGAGCTCGAGCCTGCGCTCGCGCCGACTTTTCGTCACGGCATCTTCTGGAGCGAAGCCGCGAGCATCACCAATCCGCTCGCATTGACCAAGGCCTATGCGGCGCGTTTTACGGCGCTGAGCGGGCTCGTGCTCAAGGGCGACGCCCGCTCGCTTCACCGCAACGGTGCGCAATGGCGGATCGAAACGCCCGAAGGTCCGATCGACGCCGCGGTCGCTGTGCTCGCGCTCGGCCCATGGACGCCCGATGTTCTCGGCGCGTTCGGCTTGCGCGTGCCGCTCGCCGTCAAGCGCGGCTATCACCGGCATTTCCGTTCGCGCGGCAACAGCGGATTGACGCGTCCGGTGGTGGATGCCGATATCGGCTATTGCGTCGCCCCGATGGAGCAGGGGCTGCGGCTGACCACCGGTGCCGAGTTTGCCGCGCGCGACGCGCCGCCGACGCCAGCGCAGCTCGATCGGCTGCTGCCCGCCGCGCGGGCGCTGTTCCCGCTGGGTGAGCCGGTCGAGGCGGTGCCGTGGATGGGCAGCCGACCCTGCTTCGCAGATTCGCGGCCGGTGATCGGTCCCGCCCCCGGGCAGCCGGGACTTTGGCTTGCGTTCGGCCATGCCCATTGGGGGCTGACGCTCGGTCCTGCGACGGGACGCCTCGTTGCCGAGCTGATCGCGGGCGCGGATCCCTTTTGTGATCCGAGGCCCTATCGCGCCGATCGGTTTTAGAGCTGCACTCGCACTATAGTTCTGGAAAAAAGCTATAGTTCTGCTCGACGACCCAGCGGCGTGGGACCACTCAACTTAGTTTCGAGACGAAGACTCGGAGTATGAGCATGAAGTACTCAGTTTCAGTTGACGTTCCGCTGCTTGAAGACGGCCTGCGATTTTATCGCGATGCCTTGGGACTTGCCGAGATCGCTCGACCTGTGGCGACATACGTCATTCTCAAATGTGGAAACTCCCAAATCGGATTGATCGAGAAATCGGCTGGAAGCAAACCGGCCGCGGGAACTGACGAAGTTCGGCGATATGAGCGACACTGGACGCCAGTTCATATTGACTTTCACGTCGACGATTTTGAAGCCTTTTTGGCAAAGGCAGTGAACGCTGGCGCGAAATGCGAGCAAAAACACGAAGGTGGTGCTCGCCCGCCCATCGCATTTTGCAGCGACCCGTTCGGCAATGGATTCTGCGTGGTGGGAATAACCACCTGATACCACTAAACACAACGGTGCAGGCTGAGGGCTTTAGGGGGTTGACTATGTATCGCGTCATCGCGCTCGCGTTGCTTGGGTGTTGGTCCGCCGTATCGGCTCATGCCCAGGCCGACAAAGGCGACGCTGCCAAGGGCGAAGTCTATCCGTCTCGACCGGTACGTATCGTCGTACCGTCGCCGCCAGGAGGCGGCACCGACATCGTCGCGCGCGTGCTGGCACAGCATTTCTCGACGACGCTCAAGCAGCAGTTCTTTGTCGAGAACCGGCCAGGCGCGGGCAACATGATTGGAATCGAGTCGGTCGCCCGCTCGGCGCCGGATGGATACACGCTGCTGATGGTGCCGAGTACGCTTGCGCTCAATTCGGTGCTCTACAAGAAGGTCAACTACGATCCGATCGGTGATTTCTCGCCGATTACGGTCGCGGCCACGGCGCCGAATGTTCTGGTCATCAACCCTTCGGTCCCCGCCAAAGACGTGCGCGAGTTCATCGCCTACGCCAAGAGCAAGCCCGGCGAGCTCACCTATGGCACGCCCGGGGTCGGGACCTCGCCGCACATGAGCATGGAGCTGTTCAAGTCGATGGCGGGCGTCGACATTCGCCACATCCCGTATCGTGGCACCGCGCCGGCCGTGACCGACATCATCAGCGGTCAGATCCACGCCATGTTTGCCAATGCGCTCACGGCGCGGCCACAGGCGGAAGCCGGCAAGGTGCGTGCGCTTGGTGTTTCCGGTCCCAAGCGGATCGCTGCCATGCCTGATGTGCCCCCGGTGGCGGATGCCGTTCGCGGATACGAAGCGATGCAATGGTACGGGATCGTGGCGCCAGCCAAGACGCCGCGTGCGATCATCATGCGTCTGCATGGGGCGGCGATGCTCGCCTTGAAGACCGAGGAGATGAGGGAGAAGCTCGCCTCTGACGGCGCCGAGCCGGACGGCAGCACGCCGGAATCATTCGCCGCGCTGATCAAGTCCGAGCTTGAGAAGTGGGGGAAGGTCGCGCGCGAGGCCAATATCGAGCCGCAATAGAGCTGTTCCGGGCGCGGCTTGCGCCCGGACCCATGTCGGGGCGAGTGGTTACGCAAGCGGCAAAGGAAGCGCGACAGCGACGGAAATGTAAAGCCACGGGCCCCGTTGAGTTTCTCTGGAGAGACTCAATGGGGCCCAAAGCGTTTGGGGTTCTGCCGTCTGGAGCGGGTAGGACTATTCGCTGATGGTGCGTATGACGCTTGAGGTCGGGCGGTCGCTGACGGTCGGCAGCTTCTGGTCCTTGAGGATCAGCTCGTCGTAGGACGCGATCGTCTTGAGCGTGTCCTTCGGCTTCATCAGGACAACCTTGTAGCCGCCCGCCTTGAGGTCCTTGAGCAAGTCGGCCGCGGCGGCGGCGGTTGCCTGCTGGAAGTCATGCATCAGCACGATGCCTTTGCCGAACTTCTTGAGCTTCGCCATCACCGCTTGGCGCACCTGCTCGGGCTTGCGCATCTTGAAGTCGAAGGAATCAAGATCGGTCGAAAAGATCGCGACGTGGCGCTGGCCGAGATAGGTGATCTGTTCAGGTGGGTGACGCAGCGCCGGGAACCGGAAAAAGGGCGCGGTCGGGGCGCCGACGGCCCAGCGCACCGCGCTGATGCCCTTCTCGATCTCGTCCTTGGCCTCTTGTGGCGACTTCTTCGACAGGTCGACATGCGACCAGGTATGGCTGCCGACAGCGTGGCCGGCAGCCGCCACCTGCTTCAGGATGCCGGGCTCCCACATCGCGTGCTTGCCGATCGGGAAGAAGATCGCCTTGGTGCAGTGTTCTGCAAGCGCGGCGAGCACGGCCGGCGTGTGACGCGGCCACGGCCCATCGTCGAAGGTCAGCACCACCTCGCCGGGTTGCAGGAAGTCGTGGCTCTTGAAGTGCTCGAAACCGAAGCCAGGCCCGCCCGTGGTGTCGACCTCGACCACCCGCCCGACGCCCAGCGCGTTGGGATTGCCCGGACAGGATGCGGGTGCCGGCGCAGCGCTGGCGGGCGCCGCCGGTCGAGCCTGCGCGAGGATCTGGGGGGCCGGCCGCTCGGGTGCTGCCTGCGGCGGCTCCGGCAGGATCACGCTGCGGGTGGCGGCAGAGGCAAGCGTGACCGGATCTGTGGATAAAGCGGCGGGCTCGGAGGCCGGCGAGAAGGCTGTGGCGCCAGATCGGCCGGCCGGAGCCGGGTCGGCGACCGTCCGCTCATGCAGCAGGATGGCCCCGAATACCGCCAGAAGCGCCACGATTACGAGCGTGCAAGCGGCCGTTACCAAGCGCATGGCTTCCTCCAGACCTTCAAATCCTAGCGCCCCGAACGCCCCCTAACCATCTTAACGAGGCAATCCGAAGGCGAGTCAAGATTCGCGGCCTTACTCATCCCCGTCCAAATGTCATCGCGAGCGGGCGAATGTGTCGCGCCAGCTCGGCAGCGCGCCGGCGAAGGGGAGCGCGTCCGCCTCATAGATGGCGCGGGCGACGGCGCGGGCCACGGTATTGGCCGCCACGGCGCCGAGGCTCGACAGGGCGCGCAGCGGATCGGCGAGCGGTTTGCGGCCGGTTGCGGCCGCAAAAACGATGTCGCCGTCGAGCGGCGTGTGGACGGGGTAGATCGCGCGCGAAAGGCCGGTCTGCGCCATCACGGCAAGCCTTTCCGCCTGCGCCTTGGTCAGGGCCGCATCGGTCGCGACCACGACAAGCGTCGTGCTCTCGCGCGTGCCGCCTTTGGTGCGCGCGATCAGCGCGTCGGCTGGCACCGTTGCGGGAAAACCGTGGCCGCCGAACTCGCCGTCCTGCTCGAAGGCGCCCGCCCAGAACCAGGGACCGCCGCCGATCACGCCTGAGCCGGCGGCATTGACCGCGGCGAGCGCCCCGACCACAAGGCCGTCCGCAGTCGTCGCGGAAGCCGAGCCGATGCCGCCCTTGAAATCCACAGTCGTGGCGCCGAGACCGGCGCCGACATTGCCGAGCGCGAAGCGGCCGTCGGCTGCTGCTGCTGCCGCATAGCCGAGCTCGCGATAGGGCGGATAGCGCCCCCAGTCCTTGTCGCCACCGGCGAGCAGATCGAACAGGGCGGCGCCCGGCACGATCGGCACCCGCACCGGACCGACCGCAAACCCGCGGCCGCGCTCGCGCAGCAGGGCCTGGACGCCGGCCCCGGCATCGAGCCCGAAGGCCGAGCCGCCCGACAGCGCGAACCCATCGACGCGCTCGACCGCGCGCCCCGGCGCCAGCAGGTCGGTATCGCGCGTGGCCGGCCCGCCGCCGCGGATGTCGATGGACGCGACCGCAGGCTCGTCGAACAGCACCGCGGTCACGCCGGAGCCGAGCCGCGCGTCATGCGCGTGCCCGACCCGTACGCCGGCAACGTCGGTCATGAGGTTCTGCCTGCCCATGACCGAAGCGTATCATGAGCGATCACATCGGTGCGATGCCGCCGTGAGCGGCTTGCCTTCGGCGTGCCGCTCGGCGCATCTAGGGGGCATGAGCGCCGATGTCTCCATCCTGGCCGCGCTGTTTGCGGGCCTTATCAGCTTCCTGTCGCCCTGCGTGCTGCCGCTGGTGCCGCCCTATCTCGTGTTCCTGGCCGGGTCGTCGCTGGAGCGGCTCGCCGACGCGGAGCCCGAGCCGCTGGTCAAGCGCGACGTGATCGTGGCGGCGCTGCTGTTCGTGGCCGGATTCTCGACCATCTTCGTGGCGCTCGGCGCCGGCGCGAGCGTCATCGGCTCGATGCTGCGGTTTTACTCGCACGAGCTTTCAATCGTCGCCGGCATCGTCATCATCGTGATGGGCCTGCACTTCCTCGGCGTCACGCCGATCGCCTTTCTCTACCGGCAGGCGCGCGTGGACGTGCAAAAGCCGGTCGGGCTGTGGGGCGCCTATGTGATGGGGCTCGCTTTTGCCCTCGGCTGGACGCCCTGCATCGGGCCGATCCTGGCCGCGATCCTGGCGGTGGCCGCCTCCGAGGCGACGGTGACCAAGGGAGCGGGCCTGCTCGCGGTCTATTCGCTCGGCCTCGGCGTGCCGTTCATCATCGCTGCACTCGCAGTCGAGCCGTTCGCGGCCTTCCTGGTGCGCTTTCGCGCCTATCTGCCATACGTCGAAAAGGCGATGGGCGCGCTTCTGGTGCTGACCGGGCTTGCCTTCCTGTTCGGCGTCTTCACCCAGCTCAATACCTGGCTGCTCGAGATGTTCCCGGCGCTGCAGACGATCGGGTGATTGTCGTCTGCGATGCCGGTTCGCCTACTGATCGATCTCGACGTAGGTGATCTTGCCGCTCGCGTCCTTCTTCCAGACGTACATCACGTAGTCGAGACGGGTGATGTCGCCCTTGTCGTTGTAGCTGAGTTCGCCGATCACGGTCGGGAACTTGCGGCCGGATTTGATCGTCTCGGAAATCTTCTTAGGCTCGAGCGAGTTTGCTGCCTCCGCCGCCTGCCGGATGATCTGGACCGCGGCGTAGCTGTAGAGCGTATAGGATTCCGGCTCGAAGTTCTTGGCGCGGAACTTGTCGACCACCGCCTTGGCCTCCGCGCGCTTGCGCGGGTCGGGGCCGTAGGTCATCAGCGTGCCTTCGACGCCCGGCCCGCCGATGGTGGCGAATTCGTCGGAGGTGATGCCGTCGCCGCTCATGATGACGGTGGTGACGCCCTGGTCGCGCATTTGCCGTACCAAGAGGCCGCCTTCGGTATGCAGCCCGCCCCAATAGACCAGGTCGGCGCCCGACGCCTTGATCTTGGACACGACCGCCGAGAAATCCTTGTCGCCCTTGTTGACGCCTTCGTAGATGACCTCCTGCACGCCCTTGCCGTTCATGGTCTTCTTGGTCTCGTCGGCGAGGCCCTGACCGTAGGTGGTCTTGTCGTGCAGGATCGCGACCTTCTTGTCCTTGTAGTGCTTGGCGATGTAGTCGCCCGCCACCGCACCCTGCTGATCGTCGCGTCCGCAGGTACGGAAGATGTTCCACATATTGCGCTCGGTGATGCGCGGATTGGTCGAGGCCGGCGTGATCTGCAAGACGCCGTTCTCCTGGTAGATCTCCGAGGTCGGCATAGTGATGCTGGAGTTGAAATGCCCGATCACGAACTTGACGCCGGCGGCGACGAAATTGTTGGCGGTCGATACACCCTGGCGCGGATCGCCGACATCGTCGCCGACGCTGACGCTGATCTTCTTGCCGAGGATGCCGCCCGCCTCGTTGATGTCGGCGATCGCCTGCTCGGCGCCCTGCTTCAATTGCGCGCCGAAAGCGGCGTCCGAGCCGGTGATCGGCCCGCCGATCCCGAACTTGATGGTGTCGTCCTTCTGGCCGCAGCCGGCGAGCGCGAGGCCGCAGGCAAGCGCAAGCGTGGTAAGCGTTTTCATCGGTCTCCTCCCTGGAGAAAGCAGGCTTGGCAAGATTCAAGCCGCAATCGCGGCAAATGTCATGCGAATTCGGAAGGCGGTCGGAGGACCTCAGGTCCGACCGCGCCAATGGAGCGGGCCTGAGCGCTCGTTGATCCAGCCGTAGGATGTGACCATCTGCTGCACCCGCTTGAGGCGGAAGCTCAGCAATCCGGCAAACACGCAGACGGCGGCGTCGATGAGATAGGCGGGGAGCGACAGGAACACGCTCTGGTACACCGAGAAGTGGATGAAGCGTACCGCGATCGCGAGAAGCAGCATGTATTTGACGACCTCCCACCAGGGCCGCCAGGTCGCCGCGATGGCGCGGCCGGCGAGCGCAGCCGCGCCGCCACCGAGCCCGACGGTGACGAACAGGAACAGGAGCAATGAGCGCGGGTCGGTCGAGAGCTCCGGAGTGATCTGGTCCATCATCGTCTCCCGCCTTCGAGATAGGCCGTCTTCACCTCGGGCATGCGCAAGAGCTCGCGGCCGGTGCCGGTGAGCGTGATGCGGCCGTTGACCATGACATAGCCGCGGTGAGCGAGCTTGAGCGCATGGAACGCGTTCTGCTCGACCAGGAACACGGTGAGCTTTTCTTCCTCGTTGAGCGTCTTGATCGCGTCGAAGATCTGCCGCGCGATGAGCGGGGCCAAGCCCAGCGAGGGCTCGTCGAGCAGAAGCAGGCGCGGCCGGCTCATCAGCGCGCGCGCGATCGCCAGCATCTGCTGCTCGCCGCCCGAGAGCGTGCCGCCGCGCTGATGGAGCCGCTCCTTGAGGCGCGGAAACAGCGCGAACACGCGTTCGAGATCGGCCTGAAACAGCGCCGGGCTCGCGACGGTTGCGCCCATCTGCAGGTTCTCGAGCACGCTCATGCGCACGAAGATGCGGCGGCCCTCGGGCGCCTGCGCGATCTTGAGCCGCGCAATGTCGTGGGTCGAGAGCTTCGTAATGTCGCGGCCGGCGAACGTGATCGCACCTTCGCGCGCGCGCGGGTTGCCACAGATCGTCATCATCAGCGTCGACTTGCCGGCGCCGTTCGATCCGATCAGCGCCACGATCTCGCCGTCGCCGACCTCGAGGTCGACGCCCTTGAGGGCGGCGACCGGGCCGTAATAGGTGTGCACGCCGCGCACGGTGAGGAGAGGCGAGGTCACTGGGCTGCTCGATGTGGATGGCCTGAGGCACTGTCTAGCAGCGGGCAGGGCCGGCTCCCTCCCCCCTTGTGGGGGAGGGGTGGAGTGAGGGGTGGCGGCAGATTCTGAATTTGCGCCCCTCCCTGTCCCTCCCCCACAAGGGGGGAGGGAACGTTGTGGCGCTCGCCTTCGCAACGCCAATCGTTCATCCGCGTAGCGCTTTTGGGAGACCGGCATTGAGAGGCGACCATATTCCGCATCCTCATAGCCCGACCTCCGCTTCCACGACGCCGACCTCCTCGTCATCGACGCCCAGATAGGCGGCGATCACCCGCGGGTCGTCGCGCACTTCATCAGGCGTGCCGTCGGCGATCTTGACGCCATGGTCGAGCACGACCACGTGGTCGGAAATCTCCATCACCACGCTCATGTCGTGCTCGATCAGCAGCATCGAGACCGCGTGATCGCGGCGGATCGCGCGCAGGAAGTCGCCGAGCGCTGCGCTTTCGCTCGGGTTGAGGCCGGCGGCGGGCTCGTCGAGGCAGAGCAGCACCGGATTAGTGCACATGGCGCGCGCGATCTCGAGCCGCCGCTGGCCGCCATAGGAGAGTTGGCCTGCGGGATCGTCGGCGCGCTCGGTGAGGCCGGTCTGTTCGAGCCAGTAGCAGGCCTTCTCGATTGCCGCGCGCTCCGCCTGCCGATACGAGCGCGTGCCGAGCGCGCCGAACACGCCGAAGCCCGAGGCCCGCATGAGTTGCTTGTGCTGCGCGACGATCAGGTTTTCGAGCACGGTCATGCCGGGAAACAGCCGGATGTTCTGGAACGTGCGCGCGACGCGCGCCCGTTGAGATACAAGATAATCGGGCATGCGTTCGAGCAGATACAGCGCGCCATCGCGGCGGACGCGACCGCGCTTGCCGCTTTGGGTGAGCGCATCGAGCTCGTCCCACAGCTCCGGCGCGCCGAACTGCAGTGCGATGCGTCCCTCGGTCGGCTTGTAGAAGCCGGTGATGCAGTTGAAGACGGTCGTCTTGCCGGCGCCATTGGGGCCGATCAGCGCTGTGATGGCGCCGCGCGCGGCGGTGAACGAGAAGTCCTGCACGGCGACGAGACCGCCGAACCGCATGGTCAGGTGCTCGACGCGCAAGATCGGGTGGGGCGGTGCGCTCATCCGTGCCCCTCCCGCACCAGCGCGGCGTCGATCGCTGTCCCTTTCTTGAGCGTGACCGTGGGCTCGCGCGTGCCGATGAAGCCGCGTGGCTTCCACACGATGATCAGCACCATGGCGAAGCCGAACAGCAGCATGCGGTACTGCGCCGGGTCGAACTCGGCGCCGAAGATCTGCTTGAGGAAGGTGAGCTCGCGCAACGCCTCGGTGCCGCCGATGATGACGACCGCCGCGATCGCGACGCCTGTGGTCGAGCCCATGCCGCCCAGCACCACGATCGCGAGGATCAGCGCCGATTCCGAGAAGTTCACCGATTCCGGACTGATGAAGCCCTGCCGGGCTGTGAAGAAGGCGCCCGCGATGCCGCCGAAGAACGCGCCGCTGGCGAAGGCCGCGAGCTTGGCATTAGTCGTATTGATGCCGAGCGAGCGGCAGGCGATCTCGTCCTCGCGCAGCGCCTCCCAGGCACGCCCGACCGGCAGCCGGCGCAGTCGTCCGATGACCAGCGCGGTCAGCGCCACCGCCGCAAGCACGACGTAATAGAGAAATAGCGGGCGGTGCAGCGGCGAAAACTCGAGCCCGAGACGCGCTGCAAAACCCTCGGGTGAGGCGTTGAACGGCAGGCCGAAAAAGGTCGGCCGTGGCAAGCCGCTGATGCCCGCGTTGCCCTGCGTCACCGGCTTCCAGTTGATCAGCACCAGGCGGATGATCTCGCCGAAGGCGAGCGTCACGACCGCGAGATAATCCCCGCGCAGCCGCAACACCGGAAAGCCGAGGAGCACACCCCAGAACGCCGCCAGGATGCCGGCGAGCGGCAACAGCATCCAGAACGACAGGTCGAACTGCTTGCCGAGCAGCGCGCAGGTATAGGCGCCGATCGCATAGAAGGCGACGTAGCCGAGGTCGAGCAGGCCCGCGAGCCCGACCACGATGTTGAGCCCCCAGCCGAGCAGCACATAGATGAGGATCTGGATGCCGAAATTGTCGATCCACTTGGCGGCGCCGGGACCCGCGATCAGCAGCGCCAAGAGCGGATAGACCACAACGAAGCCGATCACCGCAGGCATCGTCCAGGACGGCAGCGCGGCGGACATGAGGCGGGAAGACGGCATCTGCCGGCTGCGCTCGGCCATCAGCGGCGCGACCGCGAAGACTTGCAGGAAACGCAGGCCTGCGAGGATCGCGACGATGGTGATGAGTAGCGGCCAGCGGGTTTCGAGCACCAGCTCGTTGCGGATGTTCTGGACGGTGTTGAAGCCGATCAGCGGCAGGAACAGCCCGAAAGCGATCAGCGCGGTGAGTGCGGTCTCGCGCAGCGCGCGCAAGAGGGGAGGTCGGGCGGCAGCCTCGTCGGGCATCTCTCACACCTTCTCGACGTCGGGGCGGCCGAGGATGCCTTGCGGCAGGAAGATCATCACGATCGCCAGGATCGAGAAGGCGGCGACGTCCTTGTAGGCGCTCGACACGTATTCGGCCCACAGCGTCTCGATGATGCCGATCAAGAGCCCGCCGAGCACCGCGCCCGGGAGCGAGCCGATGCCGCCGAGGACGGCCGCCGTAAAGGCCTTGACGCCGGGCACGAAGCCGTCGTCGAAGCGCACCACGCCGTAGATGGTGAGATAGAGCGTGCCGGCGACCGCGGCGAGCGCGGCCGCGATCATGAAGGTGATCGATATGGTGCGGTCGACGTCGATGCCGAGGAGGGCCGCCATCTTCTGGTCCTGCTCGCAGGCGCGTTGCGCCCGTCCAAGCGCGGTCTTGCTCACGAGCAGCCAGAATGCGACCAGGAGGACGGCCGTCACCAGCCAGATCGCGATCTGCTTGTAGGAGACGGTGACATCGTAGCCGCCCCCCGACATGACCACGATCACCTCGTTGAACATCGGGGGGATCGATTTGTTGCGCGGGCCCTGCGCCACCTGCACGAAATTGGCGAGAAAGATCGACATGCCGATCGCCGAGATCAGCGGGGCCAATCGAAATGAGCCGCGCAGCGGCCGGTAGGCGACGCGCTCGATCGCCCAGTTGACCAGCGCGGTCAGGATCATTGCAACGATCAGCACGATCACGAGCGCAAGCGCCACCGAGCCGACACCGATCCAGGAGATCAGCAGCAGAAACACGACCAGCGCGATGAAGGACGACACCATGAACACGTCGCCATGCGCAAAGTTGACCATGCCGATGATGCCGAACACCATGGTGTAGCCGATGGCGATGAGGCCGTAGATCGAGCCGAGCGTGAGGCCGTTGATGAGCTGCTGAGTGAAGATCGGCAGTTGCTGGATGACGTCCATGCCGGTGCGGCCCCCTCGTCGCTCTTGTCGCCACGGCCCGTCTGGCGGATGAGATCGACCCCCGCCGTCGACCGCCGCATGAAACTCATAGCAAGGCGAGACTCGCGAGACAATTCATTGCAGCAGCGCATCTGCGAACAGCCTGTGGCGGATCATATGATGCATCTCTGGCGAGGCGCCGCATGACCGAGGTGCCGCGTCTGCCACCCTAAATTGCAATGGATGGTGCCGCATACTATCATGTCTTATTTTTCATGAGGGAGGCGATCATGCCCGGGCTGTTGCGGATTCGCGGTAAATTGGACCTCCAGCAATTTTGGCCAACCGGCACCGCCGACGCCGACACCGTCAATCTGGTCATCGATGTCAACAAGCAGTCCTTCGCTTTTGCAGCCGACGGGAAGAATTTCAAGCCGACGCAGGTCTTCTTTGGGGCGGTGTCGAAGGGCAGGGGCAGCAAGCCGGTCATCAGCAAAGCGAGCAAGATCACCGCCCGCCTGCAGGGAGTCGATGCGCCGGAGCTGCACTACAGGGCGGCGCCGCTTGGCGCCAAGCTCAAGGCATCCAAAGCACGCCGCGAAGCGTTCAACGCCGCCAACAAGGAGAGGCGCCAGCACTGGGGCGAGGCTGCCACGGTCGCGCTCGGCAAGAAGGTCGCGACGCTCGGCGCCGACGCCATTGACTGCGAGTTCCTCTCGTTCGTGGATGCACCCAAGGAGGTCACCGATGTCTACGGCCGGTTCATCGGCAACGTCGGCATCGGTCATCAATTCGATCTCGACATCAACACCTGGCTGGTCGAGCACGGCTGGGCCTATCCGACCTTCTATACCTCGATGAGCCATGAGGAGATCGACGAGCTGCTCACCGCGATGAAGAAGGGCATCAAGACCCGCCGAGTCTTCAAGGACTATTCCAAGGACACCGGCCTCTTTTTCGCGAAGCTCCTCTATCGCAAGCCGAAAAAGGGCGAGGTGATCGAGCTGGAGGATGACAGCGGCGAATTGCTGATGCCCAAAGTGTACCGCCGGCAGGTCACCTATCGGATGCAGAAGCAGGTCGGGCTGATCGCGGGCACGTTTACCCAATTTCTCCAGAGCAACCCGGAGGAATGTCACACCGCGGACGATTTTCTGAAGCTCGGGGTGCATTCGGCGCCCACGCACAGGCTTCATGACTTTATGCACGGCAAGACCTTCACGCTCAGGCCGCACGAGATCGTATTCAAGGAGCAGCCCTCGACGCTCGTTGACTCCAGAGGCCGGGAGCTCAACACATTCTGACGCGGAGCCCGCCGCCACTTCGCCCGGCATCGATGCTGCCGGGGCGTTGACACTGCCTGGGACACGGCCTGGGCGTTGACACATGCCCGTGCGGGTGCCTTTGCTCTCCCCGGACCGGACAAGGTACGGAGCGGGTCAATGGCCCTGATGAAACCCGAGGATGCAATCGGCGCCAAGGCGCGGCCGTTCACCGGCGCCGAATATCTCGCCAGCCTGCGCGACGGCCGCGAGCTCTACATCTATGGCGAGCGAGTCGCGGATGTCACCCAGCATCCGGCGTTCCGCAATACCGCGCGCTCGATCGCCAGGCTTTACGACGCGCTGCACGACCCCAAGACGAAGCCGGTGCTCACCACCGCGACCGACACCGGCTCGGGTGGCTACACCCACAAATATTTCCGCGTCGCGCGCTCGCGCGAGGACGTAGTCGGCCAGCGCGACGCGATCGCGGCCTGGGCGCGCATGAGCTACGGCTGGTTGGGGCGCTCGCCCGACTACAAGGCCTCGCTGATGAACACGCTCGGGGCCAATTCGCAGTTCTATGGAAAGTTCGCGGACAATGCCAAGGCCTGGTACCGGCGCTCGCAGGAACATGTGCTGTTCATGAATCATGCGATCGTCAACCCGCCGGTCGATCGCGCCAAGGCGGCCGATCAGGTCAAGGACGTGTTCATCACGATCCAGAAGGAGACCGACGCCGGCATCATCGTGTCGGGCGCCAAGGTGGTGGCGACCTCCTCGGCGCTCACGCACTACAATTTCCTCGGCCAGAACGCAGCGGTGCCGACCCACGACACCGATCTCGCGGTGATGTTCATCGCGCCCATGAACGCGCCCGGCGTGAAGCTCTTTTGCCGCACCTCCTACGAGATGATGGCGAGCGTGATGGGCACGCCGTTCGACTATCCGCTCTCGTCGCGCTTCGACGAGAACGACGCGATCTTCGTGTTCGACAACGTGTTGATCCCGTGGGAGGACGTGCTCCTGCACCGCGATCTCGACAAGCTCAAGATCTTCTTTCCGCAGTCGGGCTTCCTGCAGGGCTATCAGTTCCAGGGCTGCACGCGGCTCGCGGTCAAGCTCGACTTTATGGTGGGTATCATCGCCAAGGCGCTGCGGGCGGCCGGCTCCGACGAGTTCCGCGGCAACCAGGCGCTCCTTGGCGAGGTGATCGCGTGGCGGAATCTGTTCTGGGCGCTGACCGACGCCATGGCGCACAACCCGACGCCCTGGGTCGGCGACGCCGTTCTCCCGAACGCGCAATCGGGCTCGAGCTACCGCGTGTTCGCAGGCGACGCCTATGGCCGCATCAAGGAGATCGTGGAAAAGATCGTCGCCTCCTCGCTCATTTATCTGCCGTCCTCCGCAAAGGACTTCAAGAACCCCGCGATCGATCCCTATCTCGCGCGCTATGTGCGCGGCTCGCACGGCATCGGCTACAAGGAGCGCATCAAGGTGATGAAGCTTCTCTGGGATGCGATCGGCACCGAATTCGGCGGCCGCCACGAGCTCTATGAGCGCAACTACGCCGGCAACCACGAGGACATCCGAATCCAGGCGATGTGGGGCGCGCGCGCCTCAGGCGCGCTCGACGGCATGATCGCGCTCGCGGAAGCGTGCCTCGCCGAGTACGACGAGAACGGCTGGGTCGGCTCGACCTGGCTCGATCCGGATGATGTCGCCTACACCGGCGGCGTCAGCGTCACGCGCGCGGCGGAGTAGCGGCGCTACCCGCCGCTGACGATTTTCTCCCGAACCGCCGAGGCGATGAATGCCGAGCGGGTGAGGCCGTGGGCCTCGGCGGCTTCATCGATCGCCTGCAGGAGTCCCGCGTCGAGCGAGAGATTGGCCTTGGCCGGGCGGCCGGCGTCAAGCAGCAGCGGAACGACCGCGAGTGCTGCGCCCTCGCGCAGCGCGGCGCGGAACTCAGGGTCGTTGCGCAAAGTTCGAGCGAGCGTGGCTTGGGCGAGCGCTCGCCATCGGCGCGGGCATCCTCGGCCCACAGGCGCACCGCCTCGACTGCGTTGCGCAGCGCCTCCTCTGTCGTCTTGCGGGCCGACGTGCAGCCCAGAAGATCAGGCACGAGCATGCCATAGGCACCGGCCTTGCCGTCGATCAGAGCGAGGCAGCGGCTCATGTCTGAATTCTAGATCATTTAAGTCGCTCCAGTCAGCCACCTTGGTGATCGCGCGGGCTACTCCCGGCGACTGCACGCCGTGGCGCGGCACGGCCCGTCCGAATCGGATGTTCGACGCGAGATTTACAAGACGGTGTCGGGATCACGCGCGGCGTCCGAGTGTGAAGGCGGCACTCCAGTAGGTCCAAAGTCATTTCTTGCGGTGATAGTGTGCAACGGAACCATCGTTGCGCGCGCTGAAGCGGCCTATCGTGGTGAAGGATGAGCATGATCGGTTCGGTCCTGGGAGTGACACCGGCACAGATCAATGCGCTGCGGGCGAAGCCGTCACTGGTTCGTCATCTGGTCCTGGTGGTCCGGGAGAATCAATGGAAGGCGCAGGTTGATGACGTGATCAAGAGCGCGCCGGCTGAGCGGCGGGCGCAACTGGAGGCGTACCAAGCCCGTTTCGAGCAAAGCCCCGCGGGCACGGAGGTGGCCGCGCGCGCCGCCGAAGCTCGTGCCGAGATCGCGGTTCTGGGAGCCATCGAAAACGTCCTCAGTCTCGAGACATCTTGGCACGTGCTTCATTACCTGTTCACCGGGAATGTGTTGCCCGACGGCTCGCCAGGCGACCTGCTCTTGGCCAGCGAGGACATCGTCGACGGTCCCGCCCGTCTGCATGGCGAGGCCCGGACGCGCGAGTTCGGCCATTTCCTTGCCGGGCTGGATTTGGCGCGCCTGCTTGAACGCATTGATCTGAAGGACATGCGTCGCGTCGGCGTGGACGGGATTCCGTTCGAGCCGGATGCCGATGCCGAATACGAGCAAGCGTTGCGCGAGGAGGTCGGGTTCTGTGTCCCGCGGCTTCGCGATTATGTGCGCGCAATGTCCGACAAAGGGAACGGTCTCTTGATCTGGGTGGCTTGATTGCGCGATCGGATTGGGCTTGAGTTCGAGAATGTCCGCGGCGCTGCGGGCGCGGCGGAACAGGCTCAACGAACATTGTAACGGATCGGCACACTCAGATTGATCTCCGCGCCGGCCTCGGGGCCGCCGGGATCACGCGGACGTAATCCCGGCGGTACCGATGAAGTGCTGCGGCTACAGCAGCGCGCCGGGATTCTTCCGATAGCGGTTCACCAGCGCGTCGGCGGTCATGAAGGCGAGCGCCTGGATGGTGAGCGTCGGATTGAAGCCGCTCATGGTCGGGAAGGTCGAGCTGCCGACAACGAACAGGTTGGGAATGTCCCAGCTCTGGCCGTAGCGGTTGACCACCGACGTCTTGGGATCGCTGCCCATGCGGGTGCCACCTTCGTGATGCGCGCCTGGCGCACCGGCCGGGCTCACCGGCGCCCGCCACACCACGGACGCCCCCATCGCACGACCGATCTCCTCCATCTTCTTTTGCATGAACTCGACGCGCGCCCGCTCGTTCGGCCGGCGCCAGTCGTAGGTCACGCGCGGCGCCGGCAGGCCCCAGGCGTCGCGCACGCTGGGATCGAGATCGATGGTCTGGTCGGCATAGGGCAGGTTCTCGGTCTGCGCCACCATCGCGGCGTGCCGGGTAAAGTATTTGGCGAGGAACGCACGATAGGCGCCGCCCCAGCGCGGGACGCCGGGCGGGGTGGCGACGGTGGTGAAGCTGATCGGTCCGCCTTCCAGGTTGCCGGTGCCGATCGAGATCTGGGCGCCACGGATGAAGCCCGCATCCTTGTGATCGAAGTTGTCGGCGTTGAAGTCATCGATCGTGCGCTTCTGGGCGCTCGGGCCCATGTAGACGTTGAGGTGGCGGTCGTCGAAGCCGACGAACACGTTCGCCATCATGTGCGCCATGATGTGCTTGCCGAGCTGTCCACTGGAGTTGGCGAGCCCGTTGGGGAATTTGTCCGATTTGGACAGGAGCAGCAGGCGCGTGTTGTCGTAGATGAAGGTCGACAGGATCACGATATCGGCTTCGATCGTGTTGTCGGAGCCGTCGATGCCGTAATAGGCGACGCCGGTCGCCTTGCCGCTGTTGTCGGTGTTGACGCGGTAGCACATCGCGCCGGTGATGAGCTTGAAGTTGCCGGTCGCGTCGGCCTCCGGCAGCTTGGTGACGAGGATCGACGACTTCGCCCCGACATGGCAGCCGAACGCTTGGCAGAAGCCGCAATAGGTGCAGCCCGGCCGACCGTTGTAGGGCTGCGAGACGATCGCGCGCGGGGTCGAGAACGGGTGAAAGCCGAGCTTGCGCGTCGCGGCGTCGAACAGGACCTCGCCCTGGTCCGGAAGCAGCGGCGGCAAAGGGTAGTCGCGGCGGCGCGCGGCCTCGAACACGTTGCCGCCGTCGATCTTGTTGCCTGTGAGATTGCCGGCCTTGCCGGAGACGCCGAGCTCATATTCGGTGCGATCGTAATAGGGCTCGAGCTCGGCATAGCTCAGCGGCCAGTCGGCGAGCGAGGAGTCACTCGGGATCACCGCCGCGCCGTAGCGCTCGACGGTCTGCGAACGGGCGCGGAAGTCGTCCTCATGCATGCGCCAGGACACCGCGCCGTAGTGCACGGTGCCGCCGCCCGCCTGGTTGCCGTAGTTCTGCACCGGCATCGGAGCCGCGACGGCGCTGGTGTTCGGCCGCCAGGTGACCGGCTGGCGCTTGACGTTGGGTCGCAGATCCTGGCGCTGGAAATAGCGCAGCTCATCATGCGGGTCGAAGTCCTGGGTCTTGAGCCGTGGCCCGCGCTCGAGACCGATCACCTTCAGGCCGGCCTTGCCGAGCTCGGCCGCGAGGATGCCGCCCGCCGCGCCGACGCCAACGATGACCACATCGGTTTTTTCTGTTGCCATGACTTAGCCCTTCCGTGCCTGCAGGCCGATGATCGATGCCGAGCCATACGCGTTGCTGCTCTGCAGATCGGCGGGTGTGAACAACGGCTGCGCGCCCGGGAAGCCGACGAGCCGCCAGCCCGCGAAGTCCTTGTTGCCGCCATAGACCGGGTCGGCGAACACGCCTTCCATGGTGTGGGTGCGCACGGTGTTGAAGAACGCCTGCGCGGATGGCCAGGTAAAGTGGCTCGCCTTGCCCTCTTCGAGCGCGGTGATGACCGTGTCCTGCTGGGCGGCGGTGAGCTCGACGAACGGCTTGCTGGCGCTGGCGCGGCAATAGGCATTGAGCGCCGCGAGCCCGCGCCGATAGAAATCCTGCTGGTCCGAGTAGGCGCCCGACAGCGCAAGATCGATGTAGTTGAGGACGCCAGCGTCGCGCGCGCCCGGCTGGCCTTGTGCGCCGGGCAGGAGCCGCTCGGTGAACGCTGCAATGGTGGCCGCGTCCTCGGCGTTGAAAAACGCACCGAGCCCGTTGGCATGCGCGTGCGCCGTGTCCGCCGCGGTGGTGACGCCAGGCCTCGCCTGGTTTTGGGCGAGCGCGTCGGCGGGCGTCAGGCCGGCGCCTGCGACCGCTCCTACGGCCGCGCCGACCAAGAACGCGCGGCGAGATTCATCATGCTTGCTCATGCTGATTGCCTCCCTGGGTTTGTCATTCTGAATTTATGAGCGCCCGCACGAGCGGACGCACCAAGCATGCGCCGCTTTGAGTGGGCGGGCAAGTTCGCGACGCGTCAGCGCTGCTGACTCAAATTGAATCGCAGGCCGTCCAATACCAGCATTGAACGCGAAGCCGTCGCCTCAAATCGATATCGGCAGCGTCCGTTGGTTTCACGTTGGCAACGCACACCACGTCTGCCGCAAAATCGGCTCAGCAATGGCGCGGTGGCATCTGGCACGGCATTGCTACGGCTGCTGCGGAGCGCCCGGGGCCTTCATTTTCATGTGTCGAAGGCACCGCGATCGGCTATCGGCCGCCCCTGGCGGCTGCTAATATTGGCGTCGGGTCGTCCGAAAGTGCTTGGTGTGCCGTCCGCAAGAGGCGTCCATCTCGGCAGTTTCGATCGAGAACCCGTTTGCTATGGAGGAAGCGATGCAATCAGGGCTCAAGCTGAGCTTGGCCGCGGGGGCAGCTTTTCTGCTCATGCAGGCACCCGAGGTTCGGGCACAGGGTACCGCCGCCATCACCGGGCTGGTCTCGTCCGAGGCGGAAGGCGCCATGGAGGGCGTGGTCGTCACCGCCCGCAAGGCCGATGCGAAGCTCTCGGTCAGTGTGGTCACCGACGCGCAAGGCCGCTACAGCTTCCCGGCCAACCGGCTGGAGCCCGGCCAGTATGCGCTGACCATCCGCGCGATCGGCTATGACCTCGGCGGCAAGGTGGCGGCTGACGTGGCAGGCCAGAAGACCGCGACCGTCGATCTGAAGCTTGCCAAGACCAAGCGCCTTCCCGCGCAGCTCAACAACGCGGAATGGATGGCGAGCATTCCCGGCACCGAGGAGCAGAAGGCGTTTTTGTTGAACTGCGTCGGCTGTCACACGCTCGAGCGCGTCATGAGCTCGTCCCATGACGTGGAAGGGTGGATGAATGTCGTCCATCGCATGATGGGCTATGCTGCGGTCAGCCAGCCGATCAAGCCGCAACGCCTTGTGGATCCGGAGCGCGCCGGGACGCCGGAGCAATATCGCCGGGCGGCCGAATATCTGGCCACCATCAATCTGAGCGCGACCGAGACCTGGCAATACCAGTTGAAGACGATGTCCCGCGCCAAGGGCCAATCCACGCGCGTCGTCATCACCGAATACGACCTGGCGCGGCCGACCACCGAGCCGCACGACATCATCGTGAAGGATGGCCAAGTTTGGTACACCGATTTCGGCGAGCCCTACATCTCGAAGTTCGACCCGAAGACGCTCAAGATCACCGAATACCCGGTGAAGATCTTCAAGCCCAATCACCCGGTCGGCTTGCTCGACCTCGGCCTCGATCAGAAGGGCACCTTCTGGTTCGACACCATGTACCAGGCCTCGCTCGCCAACCTCGATCCCAAGACCGGCGACATCAAGTACTATCCGCTGGCCGAGGAGTTCAACAATGCCGGCGTCCAGATGAACTTCGTCGGGCTGCGCCACGACGTCGACGGCAAGGTGTGGACCAAGAACGTGCCGACCGGCGAGGTCTTCCGCGTCGATCTCGCGACCCAGAAGTGGGAGCGGTTCGAGCCGCTCAAGCAACTCGCCAATGGCAAGCGCAACACCATCTACCAGCTGATCTCCGATTCCAAGAACAATGCCTGGGTGGCGGAGTTTGTGAACGGCTATCTCGGCAAGATCGACGCCCAGACCACCAAGGTGACCTGGTATCAGCTGCCGACCGCGAACGCGCGTGCGCGCCGCATGCGGATCGATGATCAGGACCGCATCTGGGTGACCGAGTATCGCGGCAACAAGGTTGCGATGTTCGACCCCAAGACGGAGAAATTCGTCGAGTATCCGCTGCCGCCGCACACCTATCCGTACCGCTCGGCCGTCGACAAGAGCGGTGAGATCTGGACGGGCGGCATGCACACCGACCGCATCGTGCGGTTCGATCCGAAGACCAACCGCACGCTCGAATATCCGCTGCCGCACAACACCAACATCCGCAGCGTGTGGCTGGACGAAACGACGAACCCGCCGACCTTCTGGACCGGCAGCAATCACGGCGCCGCCCTGGTCAAGGTGGAGGCGCTCGACTAACAGCGCTTGATATGTGACCTTGCGCCCGCCCTGTCAGCCGACGGGGCGGGCGCTTTGTTTCGGGTCTAGTGCCCCGTTTCCGAAGCTCGTGATACGTCGCAGCAAACTCTTACACGAGCTTCGGAAACAAAGGGGCACTAGCACCTCTATGATTCTAGTGCCGCTTTTCGATTTGAAGTTCCTGACAGAGTTTGCTGCAGGTGGTGCAGGAACTTCAAATCGGCGGCACTAGGTTTGCGGGCACTGCCGCCCGAGGCTGCGCCCCACGCCCCGGCCAGTGGGGTGAGGGCAGCGGACAGCGGGACGCCCCGGCTTATGCCCTCATCCTATGCCGGCCGAACGGCGCGCCGTGGCGTGCTCCGAGCCAATCGACGGTGGTATCAAGCGCTGCGATCGCCGACATCTCGACGCTGACGCGGTCGCGATAGTCCCTGACCGGGCGAGGCAATCGCGCCTGGCTGCCGCCGATCAGGCCAGCCGCAACGATCATTGTGGCCGCCGCAAAAGCTCTCTGACGCATGGTGTTGTCCCCCAAACCCAATTGAATTTGGGGGCGATCATAAAGACAATTGTCTGCAATCTCGTTGAAAGCTCCGTTCAAATGCATCGAGCCAGCGCAGGTGTTTGTTAACCCAACGCAAGCCGCTCACGGGGCTTGTTTCTCTCCGTGCTCGGGGTCGGAGCGGCAATTCCGAGGCAGGCTTGAACCGCCGCTGCAGAGGATTAAGCTCTGGCGAGGGACCGCAGCACAGGCTGTCAACAGGGAGGAATGCCGACATGACAATCAAAGCAGCAGCAACCGCGAGCGCAGGAACGCTGGCGCTTGTGGCGTCGTTCGCGTGGACCGGCTCCGCGCTTGCGCAGGATCTGGGGCCGAACGTCAGGAAGCTCGCGGACGGCGTCTATGCCTTCGTGGGCGAGAATTTCAATTCGAACGCCGGCATTGTGCTGACGCAAGATGGCGTGGTGCTGATCGACTCCGGTCACAATCCGATCGAGTCGCGCAAGCTGATGGACGTCGTCAAGAAGCTCACCCCGATGCCGGTGCGGCTCTTGATCGACACCGAGCCGCATCCCGACCACACCACCGGGCACTTCGTGTTCTCGCCGCCCGCTACCATCGTGGCGGCCGCTGGCGCCGGCGACTCGATGCGCGCGCGCGAGCGCGAGGCACCGCAGCGCATCCAGCAGCTTGCCGCCACGTCGCCGGCGATGAAGACCGCGCTCGAAGGCTACAAGCTGGTTCCGCCGCATGTCGAGTATCAGCAGAAGGCCTCGCTGGCGGTCGGCGAGCGTACCTTCGAGCTTTACTATCTCCGGGGCGTGCATAGCGAAGCCGACACCGCGGTCTGGCTGCCGAAGGAGCGCGTGGTGTTCTCGGCGTCGGGCATCGTGGTCAACCAGATCAATATCCTGCGTCCGTTCGTGACCATTCCGGATATCCTCGCGGCCTCAAAGCTGATGAAGTCGCTCAATCCCGAGCATGTGGTTCCAGGCCACGGCCAGCCCGGCACGGTGAAGATCTTCGAGGACACCGAGAAATACTATGCGCTGCTGATCGAACGGGTCGAGAAGGCGGTGAAGGAAGGCAAGACGCTCGACGAGATCAAGAAAGAGGTCAAAATGCCCGAATACGCCAGCTGGGCGAGCCAGGATCGCTTCCCGACCAATATCGAAGCGGCCTACAAGATGGTGACGGGGAAGTAG
>Ga0209797_10000045_pt1 | contig 52545 bp, 50 predicted proteins | sample DOMMetBare3Fresh_2_FD_187472 | JGI IMG/M metagenome (GOLD analysis project Ga0209797, IMG submission 187472) | Wetland sediment microbial communities from St. Louis River estuary, USA, under dissolved organic matter induced mercury methylation -... | ecosystem: Environmental > Aquatic >... | reverse complement strand
CTGGTCGGCATCGCCGCGGACCCGCTGAAGAGCCGCGAGCACATCCTGTTGTCGGCCATCGTTGATGCCGCCTGGAGCAAGGGCAATGCGCTCGATCTTGCCGGACTCATCGGCGCGATCCAGAAGCCGCCATTCGCGAAGATCGGCGTGTTCGACGTCGAGACCTTCTACCCGGCGAAAGACCGGCTCGAACTCGCAATGGCGATCAACAACCTGCTCGCCTCGCCCGGATTCAGCGTCTGGCTGGAAGGCGAGGCACTCGACATCCAGCGTCTGCTGTTCACAGCGGAAGGCAAGCCGCGCATCTCCATCATTTCCATCGCGCACCTGACCGACGCTGAACGCATGTTCGTGGTCACGCTGTTGTTGAACGAACTGGTCGCCTGGATGCGCCGGCAATCCGGCACGTCGGCGCTACGCGCCTTGTTCTACATGGACGAGATCTTCGGCTATTTCCCGCCGAGTGCCATGCCCTCGTCCAAGCTGCCGATGCTGACCCTGATGAAGCAGGCGCGCGCCTTCGGGCTTGGCGTCCTGTTGGCGACACAGAATCCCGTGGATCTTGACTACAAGGGCCTCTCCAATGCCGGCACCTGGTTCATCGGGCGGCTGCAGACGGAACGGGACCAGCAGCGGGTTATCGACGGTCTCTCGAGCGCACTCGCCGGCGCCGATTTCGATCGCGCGATGCTCGAGAAGCTGATGGCCGGCATCAGCCCGCGCGTATTCCTGATGCGCAGGGCGAGTGAGGACCAGCCGCTGCTGTTCCGCACGCGTTGGGCGCTCAGTTACCTGCGCGGGCCAATGACGCTGGCGGAAATCACGCGCCTGATGGGGGGACGCCAGCCCGCTCCTGCCGCGGTAGCCGCGCCTGAAGCAGCGCCCGCGCCGGTCCCGGCCACGCGACCCGTGTTGCCGGCCGGTGTCCAGGAAGTATTCCTGGCTGCCAAGCCCGGCGCCGGCGAGCTCGTGTACCGGCCGCGGCTCGCTGCGACCGCCGAGTTGCATTACGCCGACAAGCCCTCCGGTATCGATACCTGGACCAAGGTTGCATTGCTTGCGCCACTCGGCGACACCGATGGCGCGCCGTCCTGGTCCGACGCCGCGACCGTCACGAATCTCGATTCGGTCCTCGCGCCTGGGCCCGTGGATGGCGCAGGATTCGGCGAATTGCCGGCCGCCGCTCTGAATGCCAAGAACCATGCGGAATGGGGCCGCTCGCTCGCCGCACATCTGTACCAGAGCAGTGCCGTCGAATTGCTGTCCTGCAGGACGCCAAAGCTGACGTCGAATCCCGGAGAGAGCGAAGGTGACTTCCGCACCCGCCTTGGCCTTGCCCTGCGCGAGTACCGCGACCAGGAGGTCGCGAAATTGCGCGAGCGCAATTCCGCCAAGCTGAAATCGCTGGATGAACGGATGCGTCGCGCCCAGGACCGGGTCGAGCGCGAAAAGTCGCAGTACACGCAGCGCAAGCTCGATACGGCGATCTCGATCGGGACCTCGGTGCTCGGCGCCATCTTCGGCGGCAGGAGCGTCGCGGCGACCCGCGCCGGCTCGGCGGCACGCTCCGCAGGCCGCGTATTCGGCGAACGCGGCGACGTCGCCCGCGCCGACGAAAGCCTGGAGTCGCTCACCGCCGAGCGCGATGGCCTGCTGCGCCAGATTGAGCAGGAGGCCAGTGAACTCACGGCATCACTGGATCCGGCAAGCATTGAACTTACGCGTACCAGCATCGCGCCGCGAAAGTCGGACATCGGTATCGGTCGCATCGCGATCGCATGGGAGCCCTGGCGGGCCGCCGCCGATGGTTTCCCGCGTCCAGCGTCGACCTTGTAGCCGCGGGGAAAGAATCGTGGCCCGGCATAGGCTTGCACGGATTGCAATCCTGCTAGCAGCCTGCGGCTCGTACGCCTGCGAGCCCCGCATTGAGCCCGGCAACGATCCAGAGACTGCTGATGCCGCGCCACTGGGCCAATACCGCGCCGTGCTGTCGGTAGCGGGCGGTGACCTGCCTTTCGGGCTCGAATTGACGCGCGAGAACGGCGTGCTGGTCGCCTGGCTGATCAATGGACCGGAACGCGTGCGCGTGCCCGATGTGCACCTCGATGGTGACCACCTGACGATGCGGATGCCGGGCTATCCGCACCGGCTCGACGCGCGCTTCAAGGACGCCAGATTCGAGGGCACGCTGGAACTGCTGCGCCCGCGCGGCGTGATCAAGAGCGTGCGCATCATCGCGATGCCGGGCCAGGACTGGCGCTTCTTCCCGAAGCCGGACCTGGAGCCACAGGATTTCTCGGGCCGCTGGGCACTGACGTTTCTCGGCGCCGACGGAAAAGAGGAAGCCGCCATCGCCGAGTTGACCCAGCGCGGGCACGAAATCACGGGCACCGTGATGCGCGCCAGCGGCGATGATCGCTTCATCGCCGGCGAGGCGCGCGGCAATACGCTGTTCCTGTCGCGCTTTGACGGCGGCAGCGCCTATCTGTATCTCGGCCGCCTCGCGCCCAATGGCGCGTTGTCCGGGGATTTCCACAGCGGCGGCGGTGCGCACGACACCTGGTCGGGTCGCCGTGATCCCGGTGCGCGGCTCGAGGATCCTGCGCAGATGACCGCGTTGCAGCCAGGCGTGAAAAGCCTGGCGTTCACATTCCCGGATCTCGACGGCAGCCCGGTCTCGTTTCCAGGCAGGCAGTTCGACGGCAAGGTCGTGCTGATCACGATCGGCGGCAGCTGGTGCCCGAACTGCCATGATGAGGCGGTGTTCCTGCGCAATCTGCTCGCGGGCCGCCGCAGCCAGGGACTGGAAGTGATCCAGCTGATGTTCGAATACACGCCGGACTTTGCGAGCGCCTCGGCTTCCGCGCGCGCATTCGCGGATAAATTCGCGATCGACTATCCGGTGCTGATCGCGGGCACGACGAGCGACGGCGATGTGCTGAAGAAACTGCCGCAACTGAAGGCCTTCAAGGCCTACCCGACGCTGTTCATCATCGATCGCAGGGGAGTGATCCGGCGCACGCATGCCGGTTTCGCCGGGCCCGCGACCGGCATTCATTATGACGAGCAGAATGGCGAACTCATCGCTTTTGTCGACACGCTGCTGAAGGAGCGCGGATAACATGCCTTCATTCGATGTGGTCTCGGAAATCGACACGCACGAACTGGCGAACGCGGTGGACCAGGCGAATCGTGAAGTATCCCAGCGTTTCGACTTCAAGGACACCGGCGCGAACTATGAGCTTGGGGATCACCTGATCACGCTGCATGCACAGGTCGATTTCCAGCTCAAGCAGATGCTCGATATCCTGAAGCTGAAGCTGACCAAGCGCGGCATCGACATCGTGTGCCTCGAGCCGGGCGAGCCTCAGATTGCATTGAACGCCGCAACCCAGCAGCTCGTGCTGCGCCACGGCATCGACCCCGACGGCGGCCGCAAGCTCCAGCGCCTGATCAAGGACTCGAAGCTGAAGGTGCAGGCCTCGATCCTGGGCGAGCAGCTCCGGGTGACCGGCAAGCAGCGTGACGACCTGCAAACCGCGATGGCCCTGTTACGTAAAGCGGGCCTCGACAGGCCACTGCAATTCAAGAATTTCCGCGACTGATCGCTGCATGCGCGCAGTGTTCCTGGACTTCGGGACGGTCAGCAATGGCGATCTCGATACCGCATCGCTCGAGCGCGTGGTGCCCGGCGTCGTTCTCCACCAGCAGACATCGAACGCGCAGGTTGGCGAACGCGTCGCCGGTTTCGAGGTCGTGTTCGTCAACAAGGCGGTCATCGACCGCGCGACAATTGCCGCCAATCCGCAGCTGAGGCTGATTGCGCTCACGGCAACCGGTGTCGACAACGTCGATATCGCTGCAGCGCGCGAGTCAGCGATCGCGGTCTGCAACCTCGTCGACTATTGCACTCAATCGGTGGTCCAGCACGTGTTTGCCATGCTGCTGGCCCTGACGCATCGCCTGCACAACTACGATTCATTGGTGCGCGCCGGCGGCTGGGAACGGGCCGGCCAGTTTTCGGTCTTTCCTTATGCGATCCGCGAACTGGACGGTCGCGTGTTCGCGATCGTCGGCCATGGAACGCTCGGCCGCGCCGTCGCGCGCACCGCGGCGGCATTCGGCATGCAGGTCGAAGTGGCGGATCGCCCCGGCGGCCCGCGGCTCGACGGCCGCGTGGATCTCGACGAACTCCTGCCGCGGGCCGACGTGCTGTCGCTGCATTGCCCGCTGACCGACGCGACGCGTGGGCTGATCGGAGCGGCCCGCCTCGCGCGCATGAAACCGGACGCCGTATTGATCAATACCGCGCGCGGCGCGCTCGTTGATGCTGCGGCGCTTGCCGCAGCGCTCAGGGCCGGGCGCCTCGGCGGCGCCGGCATCGACGTGCTGGAGCGCGAGCCACCAGGGCCGGGTCATGCGCTGCTGGCACCTGATATTCCCAATCTGATCCTGACGCCGCATGTAGCCTGGGCGGCGCGCGAAGCGCGGCAACGCTGCCTGGACGAGCTTGCGCAAAATGTCATGGCCTTCAGGGAGGGCCGCCAGCGCAACCGGGTCTGCTAGCGCATGTTAGCGCTTGAATTTACACACATGTTTACTTATTGACGTTGTGTCAATGTGCGGCTAAAATGACGCCATGTCCTACATCGCCGAACGACGGGAAGAGGAAAAAGAGCAGCGCCGCAGCGAGATCATCGATGCGGCCGAGCGGCTCTACGCCGAAGTCGGCTGGGACGCGGTCACGATGGACCGGGTCGCGAAAAGCGCTCGCCTTTCGCGCGCCCTGATCTACGTCTATTTCCAGGACAAGAACGACCTGCTGCTCGCAATCGCCGAGCGTGCGCTCGCCGACCTGCGTTTGCGCTTTGTCGCGGCGGCGGCCACACATGAGGCCGGGCTCGACAAGGTCCAGGCGATCGGTCGCGCGTATGTGCTGTTCCAGCAGGAAATGCCCTATCGCTTCGATGCCTGCAGCCGCTTCCACGCTCACCAGGCGGCGGGTCACCCGACTGACGATGCCTGCACCGCCGCCGGCGACGCCGTGATTGGCGTCATCGTCGAAGCACTCGTGAAGGGCCAGGCCGACGGTTCGATCCGCAGGGACATCGGCAATCCCGCCCAGGTCTGCGTGATGCTGTGGGCATTCACCCATGGCTTGATCCAGATCGGCACCAACAAGACCCAGGAAATTGCGCGCCTGGGTATTGAAGTCTCGCAACTGATGGAAGGTTCATTCTCGATGCTGCGCTACATGTTGGCGGCGAAACCGCAGGGCTGATTTTTTTGGTTCACGGATTGACAGATGTCTAAGGATTCAACGATTGCACAAGCCGGTTTCGCCGGCTCCCTGCTCGCGCTGCTGTTCGCGACACAGGCTGCCGCGGCGCCTGCAACCGAGCCACCGGCCGTCGAACGCGTGGCGGATGCGCTGGTGGCCGAGGCTCTTGAATCGAATCTCGGGCTGACTGCCGTACAGGCTGGTGTGGATCAGCGCCTCGCCGCACTCGATGCGGCACGCGCACGATTCCTGCCGACGCTGGACCTGCAGCTCCGCTATTCGCGCGCGGATGGCGGACGCGAGTTCGAGCTGCCGGTCGGCGACCTGCTGAATCCCGTCTACGATTCGCTGAATACGCTGCTGACCGCGGCGGGCCAGCCCGCGCCATTCACGCCGATCGCCAACCAGTCCATCAGCTTCCTGCGCGAGCGCGAGCAGGATTCCGTGTTGCGGCTCACGCAGCCGCTTTACGATGCAAGAATCCCCGCTGCGCGGCGCCAGGCCATGCATGGCTATGACGCCGCGCGTTACGGCCTCGACGCCTACCGATTGCAGCTCGAGCGCGATGTGCGCCAGGCTTACTACCGCTGGCTTGCGTCGCGCGAAGCGGTCGAAATCCTCTCGGCAACGCTCGAACTCGCGCAGGAAAACGAGCGCGTCAACGACAGCCTGTACCGCAATGGCAAGGTCACACGCGATCTGGTGCTGCGTGCCGAGGCGAACCGGCTCGGAATCGACCAGCAGCTGATCCGGGCGCGCGCGACCGAGTCGCTCGCGCGCCGTTACGTCAATCTGCTGTGCAATGCGCCGCTCACGCGCGAACTCGAGCCGGCGGCGGTGACCGACGCGGACCTGCCGCAGCTCGCCGCCCGCATGCCGATGCCGGCCGGCGCCGCTGCCACGGCCTTGCAGCTCGAAGACACCGCCATCGGGCGGCGGGCGGAATTGCGCCAGCTCGAGGCAGGCGTCGCTGCGGCCGGCGAGTCCGAGCGCGTCGCGCGGGCCGCGTTCAAGCCGCAGTTTGCGCTCGCCGTCGATGCCGGCACCCAGGGCACGGAATGGGATTACAGCGACCAGGATCCGTATGTCATGGCTTCCGTGATCGTGCGCTTCAATCTCTTCAGTGGTGGTGCAGACCGGGCATCAATGCGGGCCGCCCGCGCCAGAAGTGCTGAGCTGCTGGCAGGCCGCGCACTCGCCGAGCAGCAGATCCGCATCGAGGTGCATCAGGCACTTTCGGACCTCGAGGTTGCCGAGGCCTCGCTCGCGACCGCGAGTCGCCGCGCCGATGCGGCAGCCGCGGCATTGGCAATCGTTTCGAAGAAGCGCGATCTCGGCCAGGTTTCGTCGGCCGAATACCTCGACGCGCAGCGCACGCTGACCGAGGCGCGCCTGAACGGCAATGTCACGCGTTATGACGCATTGGCCGCGCTCGCGCAGGTCGAATACGCGATCGGCGGCGTGGAGCAGCAACCATGATCATCAGAATTCCGGCGCTCGTCGCCGCCCTTGCTCTCGCCGCCTGCGGCAATGGTGCAGACACGCCGGCCACCGTGGTGGCCACGCCCGTGCGTACCGCAATGGTCGAGACTGCTTCTTCGGCCGAGGCGCTCCGCGCCATCGGCGTCGTCGCCCCCGCCGACGAAGTGCGCCTTGCATTCAAGACCGGCGGCATGATCCGTGCGATCCACGTCGAGCAGGGCGAGCGCGTAACGCGCGGCCAGTTGCTTGCGACACTGGCCGACGACGAGGTTGCCGCCGCCGTCGCACAGGCACAGGCGCTCGCCGACAAGGCCGCACGCGATCTCGCGCGCGGCCAGGCCTTGCTTGCCGATGAGGTTGCGACCCGTGAACAGGTCGAGGATCTCGAGACCGCTCGCTCGGTCGCCGCCGCCGGTTTGCGCGCAGCGCTCTTCAATGCGCGTTACTCGCGCATCGAGGCGCCCGCCGACGGCGTCGTGCAAAGACGCCTCGCCGAACCGGATGAACTGGTCGCCGCCGGCCAGCCTGTGCTGGTGATTGGCAACACGGGTGGCGGCTGGATCGTGCGGGCGGCGCTCTCGGATCGGGACGTGGTGCGCGTGCAGGCGGGCGCCGCGGCTGAAGTGACGCTCGATGCCTTCCCCGGCCGGCGGTTCACCGCGACCATTACCGAAATTGCCGCCGCGGCCGACCCGCAGACCGGGACCTACGAGTTGAAACTCGCTGTCGATCCGCAGGGAGAACGGTTCGTGCAGGGCCTGGTCGCCAAGGTCGTCGTCAAGGACCAGGACGCGAAGGGCGTGCCGGTCGTCCCGGTGACCGCGCTGCTGGAGGCGGATGGCGGCGCAGCGATCGTATACGTGGTCGCAGAAGGTGGCCATGCAAGGCGTGTCGCCGTACAGACAGGCCGCCTGCTTGGCGAGCGCATCGAGATCGTCATGGGTCTCTCTCCCGGCGATCACGTCGTCACGGAAGGCGCTGCCTGGCTCAACGACAACGACGCCGTGCGCGTACTCGGCGACGACTGAGACCAGCCCGTGAGCCTCTGGTCATTCTCGGTTCACCGCTGGCAATTCACGCTGGTCGTCTTTGCGCTGCTGGTTGCGACCGGCCTCTGGGCGCTCGGCGCAATCCCGCGCGCCGAGGATCCATCACTGAAGTTTCCGGGTTCGGTGATCGTCGTCAATTACCCCGGCGCTGACCCGGAAGACGTCGAGCGCCTGGTCGTCGATCCGATCGAGGATGCGCTGGCCGAACTCGATGATGTCAAGAAGCTGACCAGCACGGCGATCGACGGGCTCGCACTGATCGAAATCGAGTTCGTCTACGGCACCGATCCGGACCGCAAGCATGACGAGGTCCTGCGCGAGATCAATGTCGTAAGGCCGGCCCTGCCGCGCGATGTGTTTTCGATTGACGTGCGGCAATTCACGCCTGGCACCGTCAACATCGTGCAGTTCGCGCTGGTCAGCACGGATGCTGACTGGCGCGAGATGAAGAAGCAGGCCGAGAATCTCGAGGAACTCATCGAGACCGTTCCCGGCGTGCGCCGGGCCGACACCTGGGCCTATCCGCAACCGGAAGTCCGGGTCGCGATCGACCTCGAGCGCCTTGCGGCCGCGGGCGTGACGCTGGGGCAGGTGATCACCGCGATCCAGGGTGAGAACGCCAGCATCCCGGGGGGCGCGGTCGATGTCGGCATGCGCCGTTACAACCTCAAGACCTCCGGCAGCTACGAATCCCTCGCCGAGATAGCGGACACGGTCGTCAGCGCAAGCGCCGGGCGTGCCGTGCATGTTCGCGACGTCGCCGAAGTATCCTGGGGCGCCGAGGAAGAACGCTACATCGGCCGATTCAACGGCACGCGGGCCGTGTTCGTCACCGCCAGCATGAAGGACAACCAGAATGTCTTTGCTGTGCGCGACGCGATTTACGCGCGCCTGCCCCAGTTCCGGGCGGGCCTGCCTTCCCAGGTCCGCCTGGAGAACGGCTTCGACCAGTCATCCAATGTGGATCACCGCCTGTCCCGGCTGCAGATCGATTTCACGATTGCAATCGGGCTCGTGGTATTGACGCTGCTGCCACTGGGTCTTCGCGCCGCCGGCATCGTGATGATCTCGATCCCGCTGTCGCTCGCGATCGGGTTGGCGGCGCTTTACCTGACCGGATTTTCCCTGAATCAGCTGTCGATCGCCGGTTTCGTCGTGGCGCTCGGCCTGCTGGTGGATGACTCGATCGTCGTCGTCGAGAATATCGCGCGCAATGTCCGCCAGGGCGTGCCGCGGATGCAGGCCGCCATCGCCGCGACCGACCAGATCTGGCTCGCCGTGCTCGGCTGCACGGCCACCCTCATGCTCGCGTTCGTGCCGCTCTTGTTCCTGCCAGAGGGTGCCGGGGATTTCATCCGCTCGCTCCCAGCCTCCGTTCTGTTCACCATCCTGGCATCGCTTTTCATCGCCCTGACGATCATTCCATTCCTTGCAAGCCGTCTGCTGCGCGGCCAGGAGCGCCGCCAGCCTCGCCAGCCCTGGCTGGCCGCACCGCTCGCGAAGCTGCGCGGGCTGCTCGACCGCTCCGATCAGGTCGCTGACCGCGTGCTCTCCGCGTTGATGGGCGCCATCCACCGGACATACGGCCCCGCCCTGCGCTGGGGCCTGGCGCGGCCGCGCACGACCCTCGCCGCTGCGCTTGGAGTGTTCGCGCTGTCGCTGCTGCTGGTGCCGTGGATCGGTTTCAGCCTGTTTCCGACGGCCGACATCCCGCAGTTTCGCGTGCGTATCGAGACCGCGGATGGCGCAAGCCTCGCGGAGACGGATCGCGCACTGCGCTTTGTCGAAACGAAGCTCGCCGAGACGCCCGGCGTCCGCTGGTGGTTCTCAAATCTTGGCAAGGAGAATCCGCGCATTTATTACAACGTGCTGTCACGCGTTGCCTCCGCGAACCTGGCCGAAGTGTTCGCGGAGCTCGAACGCGACACTCCTGCCAGGACGGAGCGCCTGCTCGACGGACTGCGGGTTGCGTTTGCCGAGTATCCGGCCGCGCACATTTCCATACTCCAGTTCGAGAATGGCCCTCCGATCGCCGCGCCGATCGAGATCCGTATCTTCGGGCCGGACCTGGAGACGCTGCGCGCGCTCGCCGCGGATGTCGAGAAACTCATCAAGGAAATCCCGGGGACACGCGACGTCGTGAATCCGCTGCGCCTGTCACGCACCGATATCGACTTACGTGTCGATTCGGAAAAGGCCGCGCTGTTTGGCATCCCCGCGATCGAGGCGGACCGGACAGTCAGGCTCGCGATCGCGGGCCTTACGGCGGGGAAATATCGCGATCCGGATGGCGATGAATACGACATCACGCTGCGGCTGCCGGTCGGGGCCCGGCCGACACTCGACATGCTGAAGTCGGTCCAGGTGTCGTCACTGACCGGCCGTCAGGTGCCCCTTGCCCAGATCATCGACCCGCAATTCCGAAGCGCACCCAATATCATCAAGCGCTTCAACCGCGAGCGCGCCGTTGCGGTCACCGCGCACCCGGCCACCGGTTACTCGACCGACGCATTGACCGGTACTGTGCTCGGGAAGCTCGAAGCGATGACCTGGCCGGCGGGCTACCGCTATGTCGCCGCCGGCGAGATAGAGGCGCGTGAAGAAAGCTTCGCGGGGCTCGGCGTCGCGATGCTGGTCGCTGTGTTCGGCATCCTGGCAGTGCTGGTGCTCGAGTTCGGCAGCTTCCGTTCGATGCTGATCGTATTCGGCGTCGTGCCGCTCGGCATCACTGGCGGCCTCGTCGCGCTGTTCCTGACCGGTTACACGCTGTCATTCACGTCGATGATCGGCATGATTGCGCTGGTCGGCATCGAGATCAAGAACTCGATCCTGCTGGTGGATTTCACGAATCAGCTGCGTGCAGTCGGCCGCCCGCTTGACGATGCAATCGCCGAAGCCGGCGAGGTGCGCTTCCTGCCGATCCTGCTCACGTCGCTGACCGCGATCGGCGGACTGACGCCGCTGGCGATCCAGGGTTCGGGCCTTTACTCGCCGCTTGCCATTGTCATCATCGGCGGACTCATCAGTTCGACGCTGCTCGCACGCCTCGTGACGCCGGTGATGTACAAGCTGCTGCCACCCACCATCGAGCCGCGCAAAGCCGCGGCACTTGCCTCGAGCACGGAGACCCAGCCCGCCTGACACGGTGGTACCCTCTGGCACGGAATCCCGGAGTTCAATGACCGTGCCAACGCGCGCCCGCATTTTCGTCTTGCTGCTGCTGACAACCGTCGTTTCCGGTTGCGCGGCCCTCCGGGCACCGGATCTCGAGCGCCTGTATCCGGCACACGCCGTCACAGTTGATCGTACGCCAGTGATCATCATTCCCGGGATGCTCGGCTCGCGCCTGGTTGAGCGCGAGACCGGCGTTGAAGCCTGGCCTGGCAGCGCCGGCAAACTCCTCACCAGCGGCTATCCGGAGCTCGCGTTCAAGATCGATCCCGAGACCCTTGAGCCGCTGGACGACGGACGGATCCCGGGCAGGGTTTTTGACCGCGCGATCGGGCGGGATTTCTACGGCCGGATCATCAATGCCCTGCAGAGATTCGGCGGCTACCAGCCGGCCCAGCCCGGGCAACAGGTCGCCGCTGACGCTGCGCAGATGTACGTATTCACCTATGACTGGCGCCAGGACATGGTTGTAACGGCGCGCAAGCTCGATGAACTGATCGAGCAGATCCGCCGCGATTACGCAGACCCGGGCCTGCGCGTCGACATCGTCGCGCACAGCATGGGCGGCATGGTCACGCGCTATTACGAGCGCTACGGCACCGAAGACGTGCTGGACGGCGATTCCTTCCGGGTCACGGGCGCCGGCGCGCGCAAGCTGCGCCGGCTCGTGCTGCTCGGCACACCGAACGAGGGCACCACATACGCCGTCCACTCATTCCTGAATGGCTATCGCGTCGCCCTGTCACGGCTTCCGACCGAGGGCGTCGTGACGATGCCGGCCATGTATCAGTTCTTTCCGCATCCGCTGGTGCCCTGGATTACAGACACGCATGGCGTGCCTCTGGATCTCGACTTGTTCGATGCCGGGACCTGGCGGCAATTCGGATGGTCCATTTTCAATCACCGGGTGCAGCGCAGGATGGCGGCCGCGCCTGGTGCCCGGCCGGCCCAGGATGTCCTCGAGCGTTACTTCGAGAAGCGCCTCGAGCGCGCACGGCGGTTCATTTGGTCGCTCAGCGCGCCGGTCGGGGACGTGGAGCTCGTCCAGCCGCTCGTGTTCGGCGGCGATTGCGATCCGACGCCCGCGCACCTGGTCCTCGAAAAGGTGAACGGGGAGTCGATTGCGCGGCTGCGACCCGAGCAGATCCTGCATCCCGTGCCCGGGATCGATTACCACAAGCTCATGTACGAGCCCGGCGACGGCAGGGTCGCGAGATCATCCCTGCTTGGCCGGCAGGAGCTGAAGGGCACGGGTCAGCGCCATGGATCCGCAAGCCAGGAGTTCAACCACGCCTTCTTTTTCTGCGGATCCCACGATCTGCTGACCGGCAACATACTGTTCATCAACAATCTGCTGAACTACCTGCTGAGTGCCGACCGGCCCGTGCCCATGGCTCAGGACTCGGCCGCTCCGGCCTCGCCGACATAGCGGCACCATTCGCAGTCTTCGCCGGCCTGCGGGACCGTGCCGCCGCCGACGGCGGCGACCGCGCGCCGGAAGGCGTCCAGCACCCAGGCATCGTCGCCGTCATAGGGCACCATGTGTGTGGAAAACCGGAGCGTGCCGCGGAATTCGCCCGCCCCGGCGTCACCATTCGCATAGACGAACCAGCCGCGGTTGCTGACCTCGAATCCCTGGCGGCGCACCAGGAACTGGTAGACCTCCATCTGCCGCTGATACGAGGGATAGAGTCCCCCGGTCGTCGGCGTCTCCTTGCGAGCCGTTGCCTTGTAGTCTGCGACGATCAGCTCGCCGCTCGCCGCCTGCCACAGGTCGTCGATGGCGCCAAACAGCGTCCAGCCAGTCTGTGCATCGATCCAGCGCACGCCGCTGAAATTCTGGCGCCACTTGCCGAGTTGCGGATGTGCGAATGGCACGGCATCAAGCCCTGCTTCTTCGAACAGCGGATGCGGTTCGCCGGCCACGCGATAGCGGTCGAACTCCGACTTCAAGAGCGCATCCACCGCATTATTCAGCGTGAAAGGCGGGCCGCCCGGCCGCGGGATGCCGAGCGCGACATCGAGGTAAAGGCAACGTGGGCATTCGACGAAGAGATCGATCTTCGAGCGGCTCAACTGGCGGCGCTGCAGCGAGCGACTGGTCATTGGAGCCTCTGGGAGGAGGCCGCCGCGCCGCGATAGTGTGCTGGACTAACCCGCTGTAGGATTGGATTCACCCGACCGTGGCGCGGCGGGCCGTGCTAACAATGCCGGTTTATGGTCAGTGATATCAAGTGCCGCGTTGCGCAGGCACGAGCAGGACGGCAACCCGTGCCGCACTGGCGCCTCCGTCAAGAACACGATGAACGTGGCAGCCTGTCCGGAGAAGGACTGCCCGCGTGCACCGCGGCCAACCGGCAGATCGAGAATGAGGACCTCGTGCTGTGGTACACGATCGGGATGCATCACGTCGTGCGTGCCGAGGATTGGCCGGTGATGCCCGTGCTATGGCACGACTTCAAGCTGCGGCCTTTCGATTTCTTTGACCGCGATCCGGCCCTGAACACGAGCCGCAGGCCCTGACCACAGGACGGTCTTTCCATTTCCCGGCGGAGGGCTAAGATGGTTGCCCCAAGAGGGTGGATGGCCCTCCGGCCGTGTGGCTGCATGCGGCAGGACAATCAATAAATCAAAGGGGGTTCCATGCGTGGACGAATGATGATCCTGGCTGCGGCTGGCCGTGCTGCGGTTGACTCCGGCACGGTACGCAAGGCTGCCGAAGCCGTAGCACCCGCCTGGCGCTGACCACTCATCGCAGCTCTGGCTGATCCCGTCGAACCGTCCAGGCTGTACCGCGGCCTGGGGCGATTCGACGTGATTTCACTGACGGTCAACTCGGTGGTCGGCGCGGGCGTCTTCGCGATGCCGGCCGGGCTTGCGATCTCATCCGGGCGTTTCAGCCTCGCAGTCGTCTTCGCCGCATTCGCCGTCGTCGCCCTGCTTGCCCTGTCGCTCGCCGAGGTTGCGAGCCGCTACGACGTGACCGGCGGGCCGCAGTACTACGCCCAGGCAACCTTCGGCCCGCTGACCGGTTTCACGGTCGGCTGGCTGTTCGTCGTCTCGCGCTTCGCGTCGTACGCGCTGATCGCCTTCGTCATGCTCGACTATGCCGCAGCGTTGTGGCCAGTTCTCGCTGAACAGTGGCCGCGCAATATCGCGATCACCGTCTTCACGATCCTCCTGACCGTCATCAATGTTCGCGGCGTCACGCACGGCGCCTGGGTCGGCAATCTGCTGACGATCGCGAAGATGCTGCCGCTGGGATTGATCGCGCTCGCCGGCTTGTGGTTCGCCGGGTGGAACAATCTCCCTGTGACGGCACCGCAGGAACCGAACGGACTGATCGACGGGCTACTGCTCGCCTTGTTCGCCTGCTTCGGCTTCGAGGCCGCTGCGATCGTCGCCGGCGAGATGCGCGAGCCGCGCCGTGATCTCGCGGTCAGCATCCTGGTGGGTCTTGGCGTCTCCTGTGCGCTGTACCTGCTGCTGATGGTCGCCTGCTTCGGCGTGCTGCCGGACACCGCGGCATCGAAGCTGCCGCTGGCGGACGTCGCGGAGTACTTCGTCGGGCCGGCAGGCAGCAGGATCATGGCGAGCGCCGCGGTCGTCTCCTGTGCGGGCGGGCTTGCGGTCGCGATCCTGGTCTCGCCGCGCAATATCTTCGCCCTCGGCGAGAGCGGCGACCTGCCGCCCGCGTTTGCCGCGGTACATCCCGGATGGAAGACACCCCACGTCTCGATCATCATCTATTCGGTCCTTTCCTGGCTTTTCGCGGTCACCGGAACCTTTGAGTACCTCGTCAACTTCTTCGTGATCTCGCGCATCCTGGCCTACGGATCGACCAGTGCCGCCCTGCTCGTGCTGCGCCACCGCGAAGGGCCGGCGCCGGTACCCATGCCGGGCGGCGTCATGATTGCGCTCACCGCACTCCTCTGCTGCGCCGGCATCGTGCTGACGACGACCTGGACCGCCGTCCGGGACGTCGCGATTGCGCTCGCGGTCGGATTCGCAATCCGGGCCTGGGTGCGATGGGCTGCGGCAAGGCGTAGAATTTCCTGATCTTCAGTATTCCGGAGGGGGGACCATCATGAAGCGGCGTCAATTTGTCGGTGCGGGCCTCGCGCTGGCCGCCACCTGGCCGTTGCGTGGATTCACGTCCGTTCTCAAGGGTGTCGCCGACCTGCCGGCAAAGACACTCGCGGGCGGCGACGTCGTACTGACCGGATCGTCGGTCGAGGCCTTGGCTGCGAGCCTGCGCGGCAATCTGCTGATGCAGGGCAGCGACGGCTACGACAGCACGCGCCGTATCTGGAACGCGATGTTCGAGAAGAAGCCTGCGCTGATCGCGCGCTGCACGGGCGCATCAGACGTCCGGCACGCTGTGGATTTCGCGCGTGAGCACCAGTTACTGACCGCCGTGCGCGCCGGTGGCCATAGCTTTTCGGGAAAGTCCACCTGCGATGGCGGGCTGATGATCGACCTGCAGCCGATGCAGGGCGTGCGTGTCGATCCCGAGGCTAGCCGTGCCTATCTCGAGTCGGGCTCGCTGCTCGGGCAGCTCGATCATGAATCTACAGCCTTCGGCCTTGCGACCACGGCGGGCACCGTATCGCATACAGGCGCCGCGGGTCTGACGCTCGGCGGCGGCTTCGGAAGGCTGGGCCGGCGCTACGGGCTCGCCTGCGACAACGTCGCCTCATTCGACATCGTTACCGCCGACGGGCATTTCCTCCGGGCCAGTGACGACGAAAACGCCGATTTGTTCTGGGGCCTGCGCGGCGGTGGCGGAAATTTCGGGGTCGTGACAGCCATCGAGTACCGGCTGCACCGGATGGATCCGGTGATCCTCGGCGGCCACATTGTCTGGCCAATAGATCAGGCGCGCGACGTGCTACGTTACTACCGCGACATCGCGGCGGACGCACCCGACGTCGTCAATGTTTCCCCCGACCTGCATCATGAACCCGACGGTCCGAAGCTGGGCATCGAAGTTTGCTGGTCGGGCGATCATGGCGAAGGCGAGGCCTGGCTCAAGAAACTGCGCGCTTTCGGCAAGCCGGTGCGTGACGACATCGGGCCGATGCCCTATGTGAAGATACAGTCCGGTGCCGACGAGTTTCTCGCGCCCGGCAAGTACTACTACCTGAAGGGCGGCTTCCTGACGCAGCTCAAGGATGATGGCATCGACCTCATCATCGACACGTTCAAGACTATGCCGGACTGGTACCACTTGTTCTTCGATCATGGTGGCGGGGCGTACCGGAAGGTGGCGCCGGCAGCGACGGCATTCCCAAATCGCGACATGCTTTTCATGCTGGGCACGGTCGGCGCCTGGCCGACCAAGGATGGCATTGACGAGAACATCGCAAAGATGCGCGCGAGCTGGCGCGCGCTGGAGCCGCTGACCAAGGGGTTCTACACGAATCTCACCGATCCGGACACGACGATGGCCGGCTATCGCGAGAATTACGGCGCAAACTTCGAGCGGCTGGTCGCGCTGAAGGCCAAGTACGACCCGATGAACTTGTTCCGGCTGAACGCGAACGTGCCGCCGAAGATCTGACAACGCCGGGCCACCAGGAATTGATGCCGATCATTACCGTGATTTCGGGGAGGCAGGAATGAAGAGACGTCAATTTGTCGGTGCGGGCCTCGCGCTCGCCGCCGCCTGGCCGCTACGCGGTTTTACCGCCGTTCTCAGGGGCGTCGGCGATCTGCCGGCCAAGACGCTCGCCGGCGGCGACATGGTGCTGCCCGGATCCTCTATCGAGGCATTGGCGGCCAGCCTGCGCGGCGATGTGCTGCTGGCAGGCAACCCGGATTACGAGCGCACGCGACGTGTCTGGAACGGGATGTTCGACAAGCATCCCGCGCTGATTTGTCGCTGCACCGGGGCTAGCGACGTCCGGCACGCCGTCGATTTTGCGCGTGAGCACCAACTGCTGACCGCGGTTCGGGCCGGCGGGCACAGCGTTTCTGGCAAATCGACCTGTGACGGCGGCCTCGTGATCGACCTGCAGCAAATGCAGGGCGTGCGCATCGACCCTGAAGCGCGGCGCGCCCATCTGGAATCCGGCTCGTTGCTCGGCCAACTCGACCATGAATCCGCGGCATTCGGGCTCGCGACCACGGCGGGCACGTTTTCCGACACCGGCGCCGCGGGCCTGACGCTGAGCGGTGGCTTTGGAAGGCTTGGCCGGCGCTTCGGGCTCGCCTGCGACAATGTCGCGTCGTTCGACATCGTCACAGCCGACGGTCATTTCCTGCACGCCAGCGACGAGGAGAACAGGGATCTCTTCTGGGGCCTGCGCGGCGGCGGTGGAAACTTCGGCGTGGTGACCTCGATCGAGTATCGGCTGCATCCGGTGGACCCGACCATTCTCGGCGGAATGATCGTCTGGCCGTTCGACCAGGCCCGCGACGCCGTGCGCTTCTACCGCGATGTCGCGATGGACGCGCCTGAGGTGGTAAACCTGCTCCCCGTGCTGTTCTGGGAGAAAGGCACCCCCTACTTCGGCGTCGAGGCCTGTTGGTCCGGGGACCACGCCGAAGGTGAAAAATGGCTGAAGCCGTTGCGCGCGTTCGGAAAGCCGGCCATGGACAACATCGGCCTGATGCCCTACGTCAAGTTGCAGTCGAGCAGCGACGCGTCCGCTCCCCATGGCATACGTACTTACGCGAAGAACGGCTTCGTTGGAGCGCTTTCGAACGATGACATCGATCTCATGCTCGACGTCTTCGCGCGCACACCGGGCCTGTACGACATGTTCTGTGACCACTGCGGCGGAGCCTATTCGCGCGTGCCCCAGGACGCGACGGCATTTCCGCGGCGCGACATGGCTTTCATACTGGCCATCTGGAGCGGATGGTCCACGTCGGATGGCATCGATGAAAAGGTCGCGCAGATGCGCGCGGCCTGGCGCGATCTCGAACCGATCACGAAGGGTTTCTATACCAATTACGTCGGCCCTGACACGGCAACTGCCGTCTACCGGGAGAATTTCGGCGCCAACTTCGAGCGGCTGGTCGCGCTGAAGGCCAAGTACGACCCGATGAACCTGTTCCGGCTGAACGCGAACGTGCCGCCGAAGATAGGATGACGGGCGGGACTCCGGCTCGCCGCCGGTTTCTCGTCGCGGCCGCGGCGAGGCGCGGATCATCCATTGAGCGCGGCTCAGTCGGGCCAATGCCGATCCGCAAGCGAGCATTGCTCGACCGCCGATCGTCCAGCGGCTTCGATCTGCGCACGGGTCGTTTCGACCGTCGCTGAAAGCGCCGTGCCGGCCGCCAGCGCAAGCGCAAGTTCGAGCTGCCGCCGCGCTTCTTCGATGCAGCCGGAATCGGCGAGCACCTGCGCGAGATTGTTTCGTGTTGCCGCGTCCCGCGGCGCCAGAATCGCGGCCCGCGTATAGGCATCCGCCGCGGCCGCGCGATTGCCGTCCGCATAGGCGACATTGCCGCGGCCCAGCCATGCAAACGGTTCATCGGGCCAGCGTGCAATCGCGGCATCGTACGACAATGCGGCAGCCCGCCGATCGCCCGCCGCTTCGATGCCGGCAACCGCCTCCAGGTAGTTTCTTGCTTCCGCTTCGCGTGGAATCACGGCCGGCGGAAGGACTGTCAGCGCCCAGCGCCCGGCGCGGTCCCAGGAACGGGCGAAGCTTTGCCAGCGCATTTCCTGGCGCTCGCGGCGGCCAGACCGGAGCACTGCCACATTCCGTTCTGCGTCATAGCCCACGAGCACGGCGTAGTGCCAGAACGGTATCTGCCTGACTCCAAGATTCTGAAGCAGCAGCACGGGCCGGCCCTCGGCGAGTTCTGCCAACAGCGCCTGACCCGAACCAGGCAACAGATAGGCGAGCCGCCCCTGCCGGCGGGTTGCGCCGATGAGTTCCGCCTGAAGGCTGCCGCGGCGCTTCGGCAGGAAGACCTGTGGCGCCAACGCGTCCGGCTGTACGTGAACACCGCTCGTGCCCAGCACCGTCGCGAGAGCGGCCGGGCCGCATTGATAGTCTTCCTGCGGGAAGAACGGCGTGTCACGCAGTTCGAGCGCACGCGGCAGTTCCGGCGGCATCCCGTCCGCCAGCGGCGGTGAAGCCGCGCAGCCCGCCAGGCCGACGAACAACGCTGCCGCTGGCAGCGCTGCCCGAATCACGTCTTCTTGAAGATGTCGATCGTACCGGTCAACTCGAGGACCAGCAGTACCAGAAATACGATGCCGAGTATGGCGAGTGCCGAGTCGCCACCGGCCGGCGCCTGCTGTATGTCACCGGCGAGCTTCGAGAGCTCGGCAGGCGTCAGGGCAGCGATGCGGCCATCGACATCCGCCGGATCAACGCCGAGCGCGATCATCTGGTCGCGCACAGCAGCGCGGGACAGCGCATCGCGGACCACGGTCAAGTCGGCGCGCTGCTGGGCGGCGGTGATGGCCTCGGCCGTGCCGACAACGCCGGCCGCCGCCGGCGCCTGCATTCCGAGGGAGATCAGGCTCACGCTGAGCAACGCAACGCAACAACGACGAAAACGCTCAATGTGCATGAAGCACCTCCAAGTCGATGAACAGGCTGACACTGGACGCTATTTGAACATCCGTGCCGGTACCGTACGGTACCGCACACAGGCCTCGATGGCTACATAATCACCTTCCGAAGAAATACCAGACGAGAGCTGCAATCAGCAGCACGTCGATGATCAGCGCCCATTGGATCAGCTTGCGTTTCATGGCCGCCTGCTGCTCGGTCAGCTGCGCTTTCAGCGCAGGGTTGTGCTGTACGTACGCCTCCACCCGTTGCTTGGCTTCCGCCAGTCCGACACCTTCGGCTTCGCGCACCAGCTTGATCGCATCGATCATATGGCCAGTGGAGATGGCAGCGGCGGCTGCCGCTGGCAATGGGCGATCGTCATTGACCGTAGACTGCATGATCCGATCCTGCACGACGTTCAGTTCAATAATTCGTACCTGCCACCGCGCTCGACCGCGCGATGATAAGCCGGCCGCGCATGGATGCGCCCGAGGAAATCCACCAGCCGGGGCCGGTTCGAACCGAGGCCCGCGCGCTTCACGGCAACCTCCAGCGGAAAGCTCATCTGGATGTCGGCTGCGCTGAACTCATCGCCTGCAAACCAGAGGGACTTCGCAAGCTCTGACTCCATGTAATCCAGGTGACGCATGATCTGCGGCTCGACAAACGAGCTCTTGACGCGCCGCGCGATCGCGCGTGCGATGGGCCTGGCGAAAAACGGCATCGGCCCCGATTCGACACGATCGAAAACAAGCTTCAGCAGAAGCGGCGGCATCGCCGATCCTTCCGCGTAATGCAGCCAATAGGTATACCGCAGGCGCGTGGGTGTTCCGGGGGCCGGTGCGAGTTTGCCGCCACCGTAGCGCTCGACCAGGTATTCGATGATGGCTCCTGATTCCGCAATCGTGAACCCGCCGTCGGTGATGACCGGCGATTTGCCGAGTGGATGCACCTCGCGCAATGCTGGTGGCGCGAGCATGGTCTTCGGGTCGCGCTCGTAGCGCTTGACCTCATAGGGCAGGCCGAGCTCCTCAAGCAGCCACAGCACCCTCTGCGAGCGCGAATTATTGAGATGATGGACCGTGATCAAGCGGCCGCATCCTGCGCCGCCGCGTCAAGCGGCGGCAGCGGACAGTGCACGCCTGCACAGACCGCGCGCAGTAATTCAGACTCCGCGACCGTCATGCGCAGGTCGTGCGAAATGGTCCTCACCAGGGCCTGCACCAGCAGCTCCTTGCCGGCCGGCGGCAGTCGATCAATTCGATTGAGCGCCAGGTCGAGCTTTCGCGGCCAGTTCCGGACCGGCTCGAATGGCGGACGATGCGTCGGCAGCAGCTGGGCCATGCCGATTTCGTAGGCTCGCCGTGCTTCGGCTTCGTCCTCGCTTCCCGACATCGCCAGCACGGAAAAAAGTGTCTGCAAGTCTTCCGCAACGGTCGCTATGGAAAGGTCGAAGGCGCGTGGGCCCGGCTGCAATTCATCGCGTAGCTGCACCTGCGCGAGCTTCCGCAATGCGTAGGCATAAATCGATACGCGGCCTTCGCGGATCAGGAGCCCGTTCAGACACTTCAACAAGTCCTGGCGTTCCTTGCGGCCGAGCTGGTGCAGTGCTGGAAATGCCTGCAGGAGCGCGGGCATCCTCTGCGCCGTTGTGAGGGAATTGACGACCGGAAGCAGCGGCTCTACCAAATGGCGCTGCTCACGGCTCATCTGCTGCTCGATGAACGCGAGCTGCCGTCCCTGCGCGTCGTCCGTTGGATCCAGTGCCAGCGCGAGAAACAACGCCCTTGCCTGCTCCGCATTGCGGGCGGCGACGGTGATCGCTTCCGGCAGGGACACCCGGAGTTCCCGGGCGCGGAGCACTTGCGCGGTGCCCGGATTCGCCACCATCTGCGCCACCATCGCGGGCGCCAGTACGATCGCGCCCTGCAACATGCCCTCGAGACGCTTTGCCGCAGACTCGGGCTCGGGCTGGCTCGCCTCTTCGGTCGCCAGCGCGCGCTCCTGATTCATGCGGATCCGCATCGCCTCGAATTCCTCGGGCCGGAAGCTCGGATCGATTTCGCGGATGCGCTCCTCCAGCGGCGGGTGGGTCGAGAATGCCCGCTCGATACCGGGCGCGAACAGCAGATGCGCAACCTGTTCGGCATCGGTGTCCTGGAACTTCGATCCGACGCCGAGCGCGCCGATCTTGACCAGCGCGTTGCGCAGACCCGTCGGCTCGCGCGTGAACTGGACCGCCGATGCGTCCGCCAGCGACTCGCGCTTGCGCGACACGGCCGCCTGTATCAGGCGCCCGAAGAACAGGCCGATGTAGCCGAGAATCATGACCGCAAAGGCCGCCGCAAGAATAACCGCGATGGCACCGCCGCCCTTGCGGCTGCCACTGCTGCGCGGTGCGTGTTGCAGCACGAAGCGGCCGATGATCGCGATCACCATCAGGCCGAACAGCCAGCCGATCAGGCGCGTGCTGAGCCGCATGTCGCCATTCAGCACATGACTGAACTCGTGCGCGATCACACCCTGTAGTTCCGAGCGGTTCAATGCAGTCAGCGCGCCGCGGGTCACGGCAATCGCGGCATTCGACGGGTTATGGCCCGCCGCAAATGCGTTGATGCCAGGCTCGCGCTCGAGCACATAGACCGCGGGCACCGGCACGCCCGAGGCAATCGCCATTTCCTCGACCACATTCAGTAGCCGCCGGCGCAGTGGATCGCTGGTGTCCGCGGTCACACGGGTTCCGCCGACCGACTGCGCCACGACGCTGCCGCCCGCACTGAGCTGGCTTGCCTTGATGAGGCTCGAGCAGCCGATGACGCCGAGCACGATGAATGAGCTCAGCGCGACGAGGCCCGGGTAGTGCTGGAACCACAGCCCCTCGGCCGGCGGCGCGACGGTGAGTTCGTCCTGCGAGAGTATTGTTGCGGCCGTGACAACCACGAAGTCCACTGCGACGACACAGGCCACCACCGCGATGATGAACAGCAGCACCAGCCAGCGCGACAGCCGGCGGGTTTCGGCCTGCCGCCTGAAGAAGTCCATATCGGTTCAGCTCGTCGCGTGGATCAGGTGAAGCTGACCTTCGGGACCTCGCGCTTCTGCGGCGATTCGATCTCGAGCATCTGCGCCGGCATGAAGCCGAACGAACCGGCGACGATGCTGTTCGGGAACACCTCGCGCGTGTTGTTGTAGCTGAGCACGGCGTCGTTGTAGGCCTGGCGCGCGAAGGCGACCTTGTTCTCGGTCGAGGTCAGCTCCTCGGAGAGCTGCATCATGTTCTGGTTCGCCTTCAGGTCCGGATACGCCTCGGCGAGCGCGAACAGCCGGCCGAGTGCGCCGCTCAGCTGGTTGTCGGCGGTCGCAAGCCCCTGCACCGCGGCGGGATCGCCCGGGTTGGCGGCGGCAGCCTTCAGGCCGGTGACGGCGACATTTCGCGCGGAAATCACCGCCTCGAGCGTATTGCGCTCGTGCGCCATGTAGCCCTTGACCGTTTCGACCAGGTTCGGGATCAGGTCATAGCGGCGCGTCAGCTGCACGTCGATCTGCGCGAAGGCGTTCTTGTAGCCATTGCGCGACGTGACGAGCCGGTTGTAGATCCCGATGAAGAACAGGAACAGCAGGACGACGACGGCAAGCATTACCCAGATCATGGCGGCACTCCCGGTTAGGCCTGCCAATGATAGCGCATCAGCGCGATGGATCTCCGGCGATGCACGTCTGGAGCCAGCCAGAGATGTCCTGTATTTCCTCGAGGCAAACCTGATGCTGCATCGGGTATTCCCTCCATTCGACGGCGTATCCTGCTGCCCGCAGCAGGTCGCGCGACGCGCTGCCGAGTTGCATCGGCAGGACGGGGTCGAAACGGCCGTGGCACATCAGGATCGGAATGTCGCGGTTGGCGGACGCGGCCTCCGCGGCGAGTGCCGAACGCAGCGGAATATACGCCGACAGCGCCATGACGCCGGCCAGGCGCTCGGGATGCCGCAGCGCGGCGTGCAGCGCAATGGCGCCGCCCTGGGAAAAACCCGCGATCACGATTCGCCTGGCTTCGATACCCGCATCGCGTTCGCGCTGGATGAATTTCGCGAGGATCGCCGCGGAATCGCGGATACCGGCTTCGTCGGGGACACCGCTCGCCGACAGGTCCTTGATGTCGTACCAGGCGCGCATGCGCATGCCGTTGTTGATCGTGACGGGGCGCATCGGCGCATGCGGAAAGACGAAGCGCACAGCCAGGCTCGCAGGCAAGCGCAACTCGGGCACGATCGGCACGAAGTCGTGGCCGTCCGCTCCCAGGCCGTGCAGCCAGATGACGGAGGCAGTCGCCGGCGTCGCGGACGCCAGCACGACGGCTTCAGCCGATTCCTGCATTCGTTGATTCATCGGAGTTGCCTGGACCGGTCACTCCACCAGCCCAGCAACACCAGCAACCACAGGGCCATCGCGGTCCAGGCCGCGGCCAGCGGGCTCGGCGGCGGCGGGCCGAATGTGTTTCCGATCTGAATCAGTGCGAGGAACGCGATCAGCAACCACGTTCCCCAGGTACCGGCGCCGCGTTCCGGCCGCGTCGCGGAAAGATACAAGGTCACGCCAATCGCGAACAACGCCAGTTCCAGGGCCAGCGCAATCAGCGGATTGCTCCACAGTCCGAGTCCCAGGACCGCCGTACTGCCGGGCCACAACTGCAGGTCGGGCAAGTGCACGACCAGATCGAGGAACCAGTGACTCAGCACCAGTGCGCCGATGACGAGCGCCACCCTGCGATCACGCTTGAGGCGCCAATAAACACCGCCGACCACAAAGCTCCAGAACATGGTCAGCAACAGGCTATGCGACCAGGGGTAATAGTCGAAGATCAACGGAAAGATCGCGCCTTGCGGCGCGAGCGAGAGCCGCTCGATGCCCGCCAGCACCAGCAAGGGCCACAGCAGGTCGACAAACTGCGCGGCGAAGAACAGCGTGCCGAGGGAACTGCGTGGCACGAGACGCTTGGCAGCGTAAGCAACTGCGAAGTGGCCGGCGAACATGAGCTCCTGCGTCGAAATGCGACCTAGAGATTACCCTTCGCCCACGGTCCCCAGATCGCAAAGGTGATTCCGGGATACTGGATGTTGAAAAACAGCACTTCACCGGCGGGATCGAAGCATACGCCGGATAATTCCCGACCGCGATAATTACCGGGCCGAACATTCTTCCCTGCAGTCCAAATGTCAACCTTGCTCAGCCGCACGTTGTTCTTCGCAAACGTGTATGACTGGCCCTCGGCAGTCAAGCCAAGCAGTCGCGTGCCTCGGCCGTATTGGTCCGTCACCGGCTCGCCATCCTCGCACAGCAGGATGCCGCCACGCGGACTGACCGTGATGTTGTCGGGATTGTCCGCGACCAGCTGGCTACCGGCCACGAATATTGCACGCAATGTTTCGGACTTTGGATCGTATTCCCAGACCGCGCCCTCACCGGTGCCGCGGCGCCCGCAGCGTCCGATGCCGGCGGTCGTGTCCACCACATAGATCTTCCCGGCGTGATAGCAGATGCCCTCGCCGCGGCTCATGCGCAGAGCCCCCTTCGACCAGGCCTGCAGAAACGGGCCGCTGGCCTTGCCCCGTGCATTGGGAAAGCCCGCCGGCAACTCACCAGGTTCCGCATCCGGATTCTGCAAATCGACCCACTCCAGCTGATGCGCTTCGTTGAGCGAAGGCGTAATCAGGTCCGCATTCGCCTGATCGACTACGCGCGCCGCCTGCAAGCGGCCGCCCGCCTCATAGCTGCCGGGAGTTCCACTGCGATCACTCGGGATGAAGCGATAGAGCGTGCAGCGGTTCGGTTCGTCCTCGGTCAGGTAGGCGCAATTCGTCTCCGGATCGACGGCGACAGCCTCGTGCTCCATGCGGCCCATGTCGACAATCGGCTTGCCGGTCGTCTCCACCGGATTCCGGCGCACTTCGAAAACATAACCGTGTCTGCGGCCGCCCTTTGCTGTGTAGTCAATCCACGTCTCCTCGCAGCTGAGCCAGCTGCCCCACGGCGTTACGCCGCCCGAGCAATTAATCAACGTACCGCTCAGAGACGGTTCCACGCTGATCCAGCGGCGGCCGCGAAAGACGAGGTTGGTCGTGCCGCCGCCTGGAGGATGCGATTTGCCGGCTGGTATGGCCGCGTCGTATCGGCCCGGCGCGTCTATCGGTATTGCCAGGTCGCACTCGTGATTTCGCACGAGGACCAGCTCATTTTCCTCACCGCAGCGTTCGGCGTGGATGATGCCCATGCCGTCGTGAAGATCCGGTGTCGGCTGGCCGTTGCTCATCGGGTCGCCCGCCCACGAATAAGTACGGTACTCAAAGCCCTCGGGCAGCAGCAGCAGCGGCAGTGAAGTTTCAAGATCCGCGACCGGGCGCAATGGTCCGTAGGGTCCGGGCACGATCGCGGGGCTGCTCGCGCTTACAGGCATGCGACGCGACCGCGCTTCGGCGAGTACCGTGACGAAGGTGCCGGCAGCAATGCCGGCTGAACTCAGCAGGAACGCGCGACGGCTGACGGTTGGAAGCTCCATCGGCAGGCATATTAATACGGTGCCGGGTCGCAGGTTCGCAGGTTCGCAGTTGTTGCCAACAGCGAACCTGCGACCCGGCACCAAATCACCAAATCAGCTGCGGTCCACGCGGCAGGCGTAGCAGCCGCGCCGCGCAAAATGCAGGTGCAGATACGCGACTTCATCGCGTGCCAGGTAGCGCTCGATCAGGGGTGCGGCGGCGGCACCGTCGATGACGTCCGCGTCCACCATGTCGTCCCGCGCGTCGTAAGCGCGCACCGACAGCAGCCGGTGAGTGAGGTATGGCGGCAGCTCGCCGACGATCCGGCGTGCTTTACCGACGCCATGCCGCACAAAGATCGGCCCCGATGCACGATAGGCCGAACGGCTGTCCTGGTGCACGAATGGCAGCAGCAGCACGCGCTCACCGACCGGCGCATCCTCAAGACTGATGCGGCAGGGAAAGCCCACCGGTTCATCCACGTTCATCCAGCGCATGCCGCGCGACGCGAGGACCTCGTCATCGAGCTGGAATAACGGTTCGAATACTGCGGGCTCGAGCCCGCGCAGGGCGTAACTCATGGTGCGCAGCATCGCGGCCAGGCCCATCGACGGCAACCCGATTATTGCTGTCCGGTGGCGCGGGTCATCGAACCCGCCGGTTTGCCGTGCCCGGTCATGCGGCGTAGCATCGCGCAGCGGTCCGGACCACCGGATCGCGTCACAATAAGCCTCAGGGGGACACAGAGTGAATCCATTCAAACTCATAGGTTGGGTAGCCATCGCGATTTCCGTGGTCAGCGGATTCACGGAAATTCCGTACTCGGTGGCCATCCTGGTCGTGCTCGGCCTGGTTGCCGCCTTCGCCATGGCCCCCGAGGACCATGTGCGCGTGTTGGCCTCCGCACTCGTGCTCGGCATGCTCTCCGGCGCGCTGGGCAGCATTCCGGGAGTCGGCATGTACCTCGCGAAAATCTTCAGCGCAGCGGGCGCATTTGCCGCGGGCGCGGCGCTCATGATCGTCGCACGCAATGTCTGGAAGCGGTACAAGCCCTGATCGAAGCCGCAGGACGCGGCCGACAAGAGGCCCGCCTCCTGGCGGGCCTTTTCTTTTACCGCGGGTGCACGTTGAAATGCAGCTCGCGGTCGCGGAAGCGGTCATCACGTGCCGCAGCGCCGGTTGCGACCAGCACGTAGAGAATATTCAGCGCATGAAGCGCGTTCTTGACGTGGCCCGTGCGCGCCCGCGTCGCAAGTTTCTTGGCCGTCACGTCCTGGCGCCCGGCGTTGCCGCGCCGCACATGTTCCACGGCGTCCTTGCTGACCAGGTTGAAATAGCCGCTGTTCGGCTTTGACAGCGACTGCGACATCACGACGAACTGCTTCTTGCTCTCGAAGACGAAGTAGGTCTGCTTCTTGCCGGAGACCTCGCCGCAGTACTTGAGCCCGGTGGCCAGATTGCGAATATTCATGGCTTACCCCCAGTGGTGCCACAGAATAACCCGGCCGCGGACCATTCGCGAAACCAGGCGCCCAGCCTGGTGGCCAGCTTGTCGGAACTGCCGCCGCCTCCGCTGATGCCGGAACGCACCGCATCGGCAAGCGTGCGGCCTGCCGCCAACGCCGCGAGCAGCTTGAACTGGGCGGGCGCCTGATCGCGCCGATACACCTGGAAGCCGCGCCGGTAGACGATCGCGAACGTCGCACGCGGGCGCGGAACGCGCGGCTTGCCGCCGCTGCGCGCCGCATTCATGTAGTCGTTGGCGGGAAAGCGCAATCTCAACAGCCGAAGCGCCGGAATCACGCGCAGCCGCACTCGGTGCCATTGGTCGGTGCCGATCGCCGCGAATTGCGCCGCCGTCAGCGGCTCGGCCCGCGGCGCATCGAACACGTCTTCCATCGCACGCTCGATGCGTGCGACATCCACAGCCAGCCCGCGGCGATTGCCGGGCGGCAGATGCCGCGAGAGGAAATCGGGGAATTTGTCGCTCAGGCGGTTCAGCGTGCGATGCGTCGAGGGGTTGCGCTGCACGAACCGGCGACAGGCCCGCCGGAATGTCTCATCACCCAGGATCAGCCGTGTCGTCGGATATTCTGCATTCAGGATTTCGAGCAGCCGGGCATAATACATGTAGGCGTAGATATCGAGCCGCTCGAGCGACGAGAGCGACTTCGACGGCAGCACGACGCTTTCGAGCTTCGCGGCGGCCTGCGGCAACAGGCGGCGCGCGGCTTTCGACCCGATTCCGCGTGCAGCGCCGTCCGGATGCATGACCACGGCCTGCATCCAGCGCTCGATGGTGTCCAGACGCGCTGCCTCCAGCAGGCTCATGCGGCCACCGGTCGCGCAAGTCGCGCAGCGTCCCGGAACCGCGCGGCCTTGCCGACTTCCTGCTGCAGCACGGGGAATTTCGGCACGTTCGCGTCCCATTCCAGCAGCGTCGCACGCCCGCCGGTCTTCTCGTGCACACGTGCGTAAAGCTTCCAGACCTCGTCGATGACGCGCCCGTCGTGCGTGTCAATGCAGTGCGTGCCATTGTCCGTGTGCCCGGCCAGGTGCACCTGCACCACGTGCTCGTAGGGAATCGCATCGAGATACGCCACCGGATCCAGATCGTGATTCCGGCAGGTCACATACACGTTATTGACGTCGAGCAGCAGCGCGCAGTCCGCCTCGACTGCGAGCCGCGCGATGAATTCTTCCTCCGGCATCGAGGACGACGCGAAGGTCAGGTAAGTCGAGGGATTCTCGAGCACCAGCGGCCGCTCCAGGTAATCCTGGATCGTGCGCACACGCGAGACCATGTGCCGCAGGCCCTCTTCCGTGTACGGCACCGGATAGAGATCATGGCCATTGAGCCCCGCCACGCCGGTCCAGCAGATGTGATCGCCGAGCCACACGGCTTTAACGCGCTTTGCAAGCGCGGCGAGCTTGTCGAGGAATTCGAAATCGACCGGATCCGTGCTGCCAACCGACAGCGACACACCGTGCATCACGATCGGATAGCGCTCGGCAATCTGATCCAGGAAATAAAGTGGCCGGCCTTCGGTCTCGATGAAGTTCTCGGACAGGATCTCGAACCAGTCCATCGCCGGCCAGCGTTCGGTGATGTGCCGGAAATGCTGGGTGCGCAGGCCAACGCCCAGGCCGAGGTCCGGCAGGTTCCAGCGATTCGGGAGTGAGAAGCTGCTCATTCAGTGGCAGACCGGAAGCATCGCCGCCACCCGGGCCACGGGACCCGGATGGCAGCGAGATTCAACCGGGCTCTCAGCCCATGTGTGACGGATCGACCGGCGACTTGCAGCCGCCCTTGCCCTTGCAGGAGTTCTTGCCTGCGCAGCCAGCGTCACCTGACTTGCAGCCGCCCTGGCCCTTGCACTCATTCTGGCCCTTGCACTCATGCTTGGCCGTGGCGCAACCACCCTTGCCCTTGCAGGAGTTCTTGCCGGCGCAGCCGCCATCACCCGTGCTGCAGCCACCCTTGCCCTTGCAGGAGTTATGGCCTTTACAAGCATTCTTTTCGCCACCGGCTTCTTCCCCGGCGGACGCGACATTTGCCAGCTGAGCGCCGGCCAGCAGGCCGCCCGTCACACCCAGCATCACTTTGCCGAAATCCCGACGATTCATAGCCATTATCAATACCCTCTTTGTTAACAAAAGACCCCAAACCGATTGGGGTCAACCAATAGACCGGACCAACACAGGAAATACTACGAACGGGCGAAGATATCAGATGCGCGGCGTCGGCGTATTGCGACGCAAAATGATTCGCTCCACGGGCATACCCGGAGCACGGGCAGTGCAAACTGGGGCCAGATCAAGGGCTATCATGCGCAAAGTTCATGCATTTCACCCACGCCGTCGTTCGGCCACCACCCGCAACCTTCGCCGCCGGGATTACCCAGGCGAATGAAAGCACGCCCGATGTCGCCCTCGCAATCCGGCAGCATCGCAGCTACTGCCAGGCCCTCGCCGACTGCGGGCTCGAGGTGACCACGCTACCCGCGGATCCCGCATACCCCGACGGTTGTTTCGTCGAGGACACCGCAATTGTCACCGCGCGCGGCGCGATCGCCACGCGCCCCGGCGCACCGAGCCGCATGGGCGAAGTCGACAGCATCATCAAGGCGCTGCGCGCCTGGTATCCCGATATCGCGCGCATCGCCGCGCCCGGCACGCTGGACGGCGGCGACGTCTGTGAGGCGGATGGCCACTTCCTGATCGGTCTTTCATCGCGCACCAATGAACAAGGCGCACGGCAGCTCGCGGGATTTCTCGAGACGCAAGGCTACCGGTCGGACTTCATCGATACGCGCAAGAGCCCGCGTCTGCTGCACCTGAAGACCGGCATGAACTACCTCGGCGACGGCCGCCTGCTGATCACCGCGGACGTGCCCGTGGGAGAGGCCTTGCAGCCATACGAGCTGATCGTCGTCCCGGAGGCGGAGCGCTACGCCGCCAACTGCGTCCGGATCAACGACCGGGTGCTGATCGCGGCCGGATATCCTGAAGTCGCCGATACCCTTGCCGGCCTTGGTTATGACACGCTGCCCCTGGAGATGTCGGAATTCCGGAAGATGGACGGGTCGTTGACCTGCCTGTCGTTGCGTTTATGATCTGGCGATGAAGACGCCTCCCGCCCGGCTCATCCCGTTTACTCTTTGCCTTCTGCTGCTGGCCGCCTGTGACGGCGGATCAGGGAAGGACGGAAGGGCGTCATCGAATGCCGGGGCCTCCGACAACCTGGCGCATGTGCCGGCGACGCCGGCCGTACTCGACAAGAGTATTGATCTCAGCGGCTGCCTCGCAGCAGAAAGCCCGGATCCGGAGGCCGGCAGTAGCCAGTGCCCCACATACGTCCTGCAATCCCTCGACTACATGACCACGGAATGCAGGGCTGCCGGCGGCAGTTTACAGCTCACACCGGAGTCCCATATCTGGTCGCTGGATGTGGATGCGGACGGCAAGAATGAGGTCCTGATCGACCTGTACCAGAACTTCGCCTGCTATGGCGATCCGGCCGTATTTTCCTGCGGCAGCCTCGGTTGCCCCTACTTTCTCTATACCCAACGCGGTGATTCCTGGATCGAACTGGGCGCTGTGAACGCCGACGATGCACCCGCCATCGAGGTGCTGAAGGTGCCTGCCCGCACGCCGCCCACACTCCGCGGTGGCTGCGCCGGCGAGCGCCCCTGCACGGAGCTGACTCATTACGTCTGGAAAGGCAACGCCTATCAGCGCTCCTGGATCAGGTATCGCAACCACATCATAGACGTCGTTCCCAGCGACTTGTGGACACTTACGCGGGATGCGGCGGTCCTGACCGCGCCTTCCGAAGATGGGCAGGTAATCGATGAATATCCTGCCGGAACGACGGTCGTCGTCCTGGGCGCATCCCGTGAAGCGGCCTATAAGTATGTGTCGCCCTGCAACGGCTGCCGGCGCGGCTTTGTGAACGCGGAGTTGCTCGAACAGCAATAATGGTGCGCGCACCATTCTAATAAGGGTGCCGATCATGAATCGTTCAAGACAGGTCATCTGCATCGCGACTGCCCTGCTGCTCGGCGGTTGTGCAAAGTCCCCGCCGCCGGTGGACGCAGCACGCATCGAAAACGCCGCACCCGGTGAGTGGCTGAGCCACGGCCGCACCTACGACGAGCAGCGCTTCTCGCCGCTCGGCCAGATCAACGACCAGAATGTCGCCGGGCTCGGGCTCGCGTGGTCATTCGACGTCGCCGCGCCCCGCGGCGCGGAGGCGACGCCGCTGATCGCCAATGGCGTGCTGTACGTGACCGAACCCTGGTCGGTCGTCCAGGCGCTCGACGCGAAGACCGGCAAACCGATCTGGCGCTACGACCCGAAAGTGCCGCGCGACAAGAGCTTCGACGCCTGTTGCGACGTCGTGAACCGCGGTGTCGCGCTGTGGGGCGACAGCGTGTTCGTCGGTACGCTCGATGGCCGCTTGATCGCGCTCGACACCGAGAACGGACACGTGCTTTGGACCGCGGAGACCTTCGATCCCGCGACGCCGCGCACCATCACCGGCGCGCCGCGCGTCGTAAAGGGCAAGGTCCTGATTGGCCACGGCGGCGCCGAGTACGGCGTGCGCGGATATCTCAGCGCCTACGATGCCGAGACCGGAAAACTCGCGTGGCGCTTCTACACCGTGCCGGGGGATCCTTCGGCGCCGGCGGATGGCGCGGCGTCCGACAAGGTGCTCAAGGAAAAGGCCATTGCGACCTGGAACGGAGAATGGTGGAAGTATGGCGGCGGCGGCACAGTCTGGGATTCCATGGCCTACGACCCCGCGCTCGACCTGCTGTACATCGGCGTCGGCAATGGCTCACCCTGGAATCACCAGATCCGCTCCGCCGGCAAGGGCGACAACCTGTTCCTGTCCTCGATCGTGGCGCTGCGCCCGGAAACCGGTGAGTACGTCTGGCATTACCAGACGACACCCGGCGAGAGCTGGGACTACACGGCGACGCAGCACATCATCCTCGCCGACCTGCCGATAGCTGGCGTAACCCGCAAGGTGCTGATGCAGGCGCCGAAGAACGGGTTCTTCTACGTACTCGATCGCGCCACGGGCGAATTGATTTCGGCGACGCCCTACGTGCCGATCAACTGGGCCACCGGGGTCGACATGAAGACCGGCCGGCCGATCGAGAATCCGGAAGCGCGCTATCTCGAAAAGCCGATGCTCGTGAAGCCGAGTTACTACGGCGGCCACAACTGGAACCCGATGGCCTTCAACCCGAAGACCGGGCTGGTCTACATACCGACGCTCGACATTCCGATGGCGTACGGGCACAACGCGAACTTCGAGTTCCGGCCAGGACGATCAAATCTCGGCATCGACATGCTGGTCGTCGCCCTGCCCGATGACGTGGCCACGCGCCGCGCGATCAAGAGCATGCTGAAGGGCGACCTGGTCGCCTGGGATCCGGTGAACCAGAAGGAGATCTGGCGCGTCGCACTTACCGGTCCCGGGAATGGCGGCGTGCTGGCAACCGCGGGCAACCTCGTTTTCCAGGGCACAGCCGATAAACGCCTTGTCGCGTACCGCGCGGACAATGGCGAGAAGCTCTGGGAAACACCGACCCAGGCCGGCGTCGTCGCCGCACCGGTCAGCTACGAGATCGACGGCGAGCAGTACGTCGCGGTCATGGCGGGCTGGGGCGGCGCAATATCACTGGTGTCCGGCGCGCTGACCCCGAATTCGGGTTCCAACCAGCGCCGCCTGCTGGTGTACAAGCTCGGCGGCAATGCGACGCTGCCGACCCCACCGCCCGTGATGGTCCAGCACCCCGAGCCACCGGCGGCAACAGACGACGCAAAGACACTGCTTCAGGGCAAGCTGCTCTACCAGACGAACTGCCTCGGCTGCCACAGCGATTCGGCGCAAGGCAACGGTGAGCTGCCGGACCTGCGCTGGAGCCCGATGCTGGAGCCAGCGGCGTGGAAGTCGGTGGTCGTCGACGGCGCCCTGAAGGCAAAGGGCATGATCGGTTTCGAGAAGTTCCTGGCCGAGGCGGACGTCGAGGCGATCCGCGCCTACGTCATCTCCGAAGCGCGCAAGGAACTCGCGGCGCCACCGTAGCCTCAGAACTCCTTGCGCACCGCGACAAGTCCGAACACGCGATCGTAGGCGTAGCGGATGTCCTTGGAATTGTCGAATGACTCCCATCCGGCTTCGGCCACCAGCGAGAGATCCCGGATGTCGAGGAAAGGAAACGGCCGGGCGTAGCTGAGCTCGACATCGAATCCCTTCTTCTCCGGGACTTCGTCGTTGACCGTCGGATCGACGACGACTTGCTGGTCATACTTTCGCGAGCTGTACTGGACCTGCAGGGACAGGCTGGACTTGTCCCTGGCCCGCCAGGACCATTCGATGCCGGTATTCCACTGCTTGCGATCGGCAAAACCGACCCCATTGTCCTTGCGCGATTCAAACCCGGCCTTCCAGTCGAGCGAGGCGCGGCGCGACAACTTGCTCGTGAAGCGGGCATCGATTCCATAGTAACGGTACTTGAGATCCGTGCCGGGCACGGCAACGCCCGTCGCATCGCTCACCCGGCGGTCGTCATACTTGCGCTCTTCCAGCTGCAGGCGGATCCGAAGCCTGTTATTGCGCTCGCCGATTTCGTATTGCGGCGTGATTCCATACTGGAGGTAGTCGAGCCGCTCGAGCCCGAACTGCTCGTAATCATGTAGGTAGTCCTTGTGACCGATCGAACCCTCGACGGATATACGTCCAAATCCCTTTCGCGGAAAATGCCAGGCGGCCATCAGGTCTGCTGCCGTGCTGTCGTAGCGTCCCCCGATTTTGTTGCCGAGCGCGTCGGTGGCGACGAGCCCTGTAAATCGGCTGACATAGGTCTTGTCGCGCAGCTGGTAACGCAGCGACCACTCCCAGCCGTGTTCGTTCGGCTGCTCGTTTGAATCACCGCGCGCACGCACGTAGTAACGCGCCTCATTGCCGTCGGTCATTCCGGATTCGAACAGCCGGCCGCTGGCGCCGATGTCCGCCCGTTTTCTCCATCCTTTCGATGCCTGGCCTTCGGCGCTCACCTGGGCCTCGACATCGGCGAACACTCCTTCGCGCGTGCCGACGCTGTCGTTGAGCTCGAATGGGTTGGTGTCGTACCCCAAACCGCCGCGCAGGTCGATCGCGTGATCGGCTGCTGCGCTTCCGGCAGCCAGCCAGCCCAGCGACGCCAGTACAGCCATCAAAGGATGGTTAGTGAATTTCATCGAGCACCTCCGGCAATTTGCGTGTCATGGTTTGGATCCGGCCCGCGAATTCGCCCGCGTGGCCGCAGTCATTTCGCCCGCGTCCCGGTAAGCCTGCGCGAGGCGTTTCCACAAGCCCCTGTCCTCACCTGCCAGCGAGGCGGCACGGTCGAGTTCCTTGATTGCATTGGCGCGATTTCCGGAGCGCAGTTCGGTCTCGGCCAGCAGCAGGCGGATCTCCGCATCGGCGGGTGACTCGGCCACGGCATCGGACAGCAGGCTTCGAGCCCGGTCGGTGTCACCGCGATCCAGCAGAAGCCGCGCCAGGCGTTCCCGGGTTCCAGTGTCCGTCGGCGCGACCCGCATCGCCTCCTCGAGGTCAGCCACGGCTTCCCCGATTCGCCCCGCGCGCTCATGCAGGCGCGCACGATTGAGGAGCGCCGGAGCATAGCGCGGGTGCGACTTCAGCAACTGTGCGTAAAGCCGCAATGCCTCGTCCTCATTGCCCGCACGCGTTTCCAGGACCGCGAGATTGAGCTTTGTGTTTCGTGCATCCGGATTGCGGGCAAGGCTTGAACGGTAGGCATCGATCGCGCCTGTGAGGTCACCGCGCTCCGACAGCACGCGCCCGAGCTGGAACCACGCCTCGGAATTGTCGGGCCTTGTTTTCACGCTGCGGCGCAGCAGGCTCTCGGCATCGGCCCACTGTTCGAGACGCGATGCGGTGCGGGCCGCCGCCAGCATCAGCTCGGGCGACGGATGCGGGCGAGCCAGCAGCATATCGAGCAATGTGCGCGCGTCGGCGTACTGCTTCAGGTCAAACAGCGCGATCGCAGCCTGCTCCACGCCGCCGTCGTAGCCGCCGGGATGCAGCGCATCGGCGCGCTTCAATTCCGCCAGCATGCGCTTGCCATCTTGATTCAGCAGCGCAAGCATGGAATTGGCATAGGCGCGATCGGCCTCGCTGCCGGCACTTCGTGCCAGCCCTTCGAAAGCGACGCGCGCTTTCGACGTCTCGCCGCGCGCAAGGTAGTGGCGTGCCAGCGCCATCTGGTAAACCGTATCGTCGCTGTCAAGCCGGACGGCGCGGCTCAGGTGCAGAAGTGCGTCCGCGTGGTTGCCGCGCAGGTCCTGCAACTGCCCCATGGCGAGATGCGCATCGGCAAGACGCTTGTCGAGCGCCAGTGCCTTGTCGTAAGCCGCCTTCGCCTCGTCCAGCCGGTCCAGCTGCAATTCGGCATTTCCCAGGTCAAGCCACAGGCGCGCACTGTCGGGACGCAGGCTGGCGGCTTCGCGGAGCTCCTTCGCTGCTGATTCCCATTGCCCCATCGCGCCATGGGTCAGTCCCAGCTGTTGCAGCGCTTTTGACTTGATGCGCCCGCTCGAGATCGCAATCGCCTGGGTCTGAAGCGTTTCGGCACGCTTGTAGTCCCCGGCACGGCGCGCAAGCACGCCGAGGTTGTAGGTGGCCTTCTGGTGGTTTGGCGACAACGCCAGCACCTGTGCGTACATCTTTGCCGCGTTCTCGGCATGGCCAAGATCGGACTGCGTACGTGCCCGCAGGAATATCGAATCCACGCGCGCGGGCGCAAGCTCCAGGCACCGCGCCAGCAAAGTATCCGCGAGCTCATAGGCGCGAAACGTCCGCGCCTGCCGGGCCAGTTCGTGCAGCAGGTCGACATTGGGCTTGGGATCCGCCAGCACCAACTTGGCACCGGCGCTCAATTCCGCCGGCGATGCGTACAGCGGCACGGTGGCAAGCCTCGCGCCTTCGCTTTCGTCGCCCTCATCCTCGCCAGCGGCTCCGGCGTCGATCGTCACGACAATCGGGCTCTGCGCGCGGCGCGCCACCAGGAGCTCGGATACGACGAGCAGCGCAACTACCGCGACGGCGGCCAGCGTCACGACGATGCCATTCTCCTGCCAGTGGATCTTCATCAGGATCCCGCCAGCGCCAGTTCCAGGTCCGGCATCAGGCCCTTCTGCAGCGCATTCTGGATCTCGATGCCGGGCCGGGAATTAATCTCGATCACGACCGGTCCGCGCCGTTCATCGAGGCACACGTCAACGCCGGCGTAGCCGAGCGGCACCGCCTGTTGCGCGGCGCAGGCGACGCGGAGCACATCCTGCCAGCGCGGCACTTCGCGGCCAGTCAACACCTCGCCGCTGTCCGGATGGGCATTGGTGACGCTGCCCTCGTGGGTGCCACCGGCGATCCGACCGCTGGCGATGTCGACCGCAAATCCGGCAGCGCCCTGGTGCAGGTTGGCCCTGCCGCCGGATCTGGCCGTCGGCACGCGCAGCATCGCTGCAACCGGCTTGCCACGCACGATCAGGATGCGGAAATCCGGAATACCGGCAGGCGCAATCGAACGCGAGAACTCATCCGGCACGATCAACTCCTCGAACAGCGCGCGATCCCGATCGTCACTGGCCGAGTGCAGGCCGCGCGTGATGTCGCGGACATGTGCGCGCAATTCTCCGTAGCTCCAGCTTCCCCCGTTCAACAGATGGAAACGGTCCTGCGCAGAGCCGGTGAACAGCACAATGCCTTCGCCCTGGGAGCCGGATGCGGGCTTCAGTGCGAATCCGCCGGGCACGTCAAGTGCCGCGCGCCGGTGATCCAACTCGTGCTCGGATTCCGCCGACAGCAGCGTCCGTGGCGTCGGCACGCGCGCCTCCTCGAGATAGCGCTTGGTCGCAAGCTTGTCATTGGCGACCGCCATCCAATGGACGGCATTGAGTTTGGAAATCAAGTGAATGTTACGGACATTCATGCCGAGTACGCCCGCGCCGTCACCGCCCGCGGCACGGAACAGGCCCAGGAACCGGTGGTATTCACTTGCCCGGATGCCGGTCCACCTGCCCACCGCGAGCTGGGCCGCGAGCACCACGAGCAGCAGCTCCGGAAACCGGAAGAAGAACCCGCGCAGCAGCACCGAACTGAATGCCAGGTAACAGAGCAGGGTCACGACGACCGTCCATGCCATCATTCGCACGAGTTCGCGCAGGCGGCTCTGCTCCATCATCTGCTGCAGGCGCTCCGCGGCGAAACTCAGGATCACAACGGGGAACAGCGCCAGCAGCGCGAGGCGGTGGCTCGCGCTTTCCGTCAGGAGCACCCCGCCGGCGAGGATCAGCGTCGTCAGCACCGTGATTACCGCTGCAATGCGCGGAATGACGAGCACACGCATGCCGCGGAAATAGCGGTGCGTTGCGGCACCGACGGCCAGGATGCCGACGAACCCCAGCATTCCCGCAAGCAGCCCGGTATAAATGCAACCCGCTGCGACCAGCATCGGCAGGAAGACACCGAAAGTGCGCAGCCCGACGACGTTGCGACAAAACGTCACGATCAATGCGGCCAGCGGGAACAGCAGGAAGACTCCCGAGATGCGTTCGTTGGATGCGATGAATCGCGACACGCCGCCGAGCCAGCCCTTGCCGGCCGCTTCGTCCGGCGTCATCGAGCTCAAGGGCACCAGCAGGCGCCGGATCCGGAACGTGTGATTGAAATTGATATCGCGCGTATGGTTGAAAAGGAACTCGTCGCCGCGGTACAGGACGAGGTAGTCCGCCGGAATCTCCGCGAAGTGCCCATTCAGGGCATCGAATGGCACCCATTCGCCGCCAATCTCCGCCTCCACCCACTGATGCGAAGTCTGCTTGACGCCCGGCTCCAGGATCACGCCGCCGACGAGCCGTGCAGGAATTCCATTCAACCGCGCAAGCGCGACGAATAGCCGGCTCTTGCCGTTGCAACTCGCCTGCCCGAGCCTGAGCGCCGTCAGCGCATCGGTGTAGCCCTTGAATGGTGCCGACTCGATCTTTTCGTGCGTGTATTGAAATATTGCCCGCAGCACCTGCACCCGATCCGCCGAATGCTCCGGACGAATCTTCGACCAGAGGCGGCGGATTTCCGGGTGCCGATACGGAATGGCGTCCGTCTCCTCGAGCTCGTGCCCCGCCGCATCAACCGGCGAGCCGTCAAAGCCCAGCCCCGCGGGAAGAACGTAACGCACCGCGCGCGTTGAAATCTGTGCCGTGTAGCGCACCAGGTGCTCGCCTTCCAGCGGCTTCCCGTTCCATTCCGCCAGTCGGCCATTGGCTGTGACCTGGTCATCGAAGGACAGCGCGCCCAGCTCGAATTCTTCCTTGATGACCGTCTGGCGCTCGTCCGTTAGCGGCAGATAGGTGCCCAGCCGGACATCGCCGCCGAAACCCTCGAATGCGAGATCCACGATGTATTCATGAACGGATGCCGGAAGAATTTCGTCGAGTGTCGGCCGCACTGACCACAGGTGCAGGGCCAGCAGCAACGGTGCTGCAACAAGCAGCAAAATCGGCGTTCGGTAATTACCCAGGTTCATCTGAACCCCAAAGTTTACATCGGGTGATGACGCCTTCGTGGCGGGTTGTCGTTACTTCGCGACGATCCACCGAAACCATGCACAGCTGTGACGAAGCGCACACATCGCCTGACCGGCAATCCTGAGAGGTGTTCAGGCCTCCTGCCAGAACTTCACCGCCTGCGTCCCGCGCACCCGGGCCTGACTTGGTGCCGGGTCGCAAGTCCGTAGTTTCTGCGCAAATAGCGTAGCAATTCGGGCTTCCGGCTGCCCCCGGATAGCGCACCATCACAGTTGAATCAATCTCATGCTGCTAGCATAATGCTAGCAGCATGAAAGACACCGCCACCCTCACCATACGAAACATCCCGATGCGCATTGTCCGCGGCCTGAAGTCGCTCGCCAGGCGCCGTGGGCGATCGATGGAGCAGGAAGTTCGCGATCTGCTCGAAGAGCATGTCGCCGAACGTTCGTCCGTGCTGCGGCAGATCGAGACGTCTTGGGATCAGCAATCCCGCCGCCCGAGTGCCGCCGAAATCGACTCCTGGATCGCAGCCGGACGTGAATGAAGGTCGTCGTCGATACCAACGTCGTTGCTTACCATCTGCTGGGCACTCCTCGCTTCGCTGCAGAGGCGGCGGAGATCCTGGAAGCTGCCGACGAAATCCTCGCACCGGCACTTTGGGAAGCCGAACTAGCCAACGTTATCTGGATGGCGGCCCGCACAAGTGTGCTGCCCGCGCGGGAAGCCTCATCGAGGCTTGCCCTCGCTGCCCGCCTCGGCGTGCAGTCGGTGCCGGTCCGGACGCTCTGGCACGGCGCGCTGGTGCGCTCGTTGCAATCCGGCGCGGCCGTTTATGACACCCTGTTTGTAGAACTGGCCGACCGCGAGCAGCTCACGCTCGCGACCTTCGATCAGAAGCTTATTCGGGCGTTTCCCGCGTTCGCTAAGCGCCCGAAGGAAATTTGACCGGCTGCGGCCCGCGCACCCTGGGGCGCACGACCACCGTCCCGGCCAGCTTGTCGTGCCAGCCCTGCTTGCGCGGATCAAACGCAACCCAGATGAAGCCGAGACAGAGCGGAATCGTGGAAACGTAGTAGGCCAGATAGCGCCCGATCAGCTGGCCGGTGGTCGGTTTCCCGCCGGTCTTTGCATCCACGATGCGCGCGGAGATCACCATCTTGCCGGGCGTCGCCTGCCGATACACCCAGAACAGTACTATCACGATCGCTGGAAGAATCCAGTTGATCAGCAGGTCCACCGGGCCCCGGATGAATCCAGCCGTCAGCCAGTAATTCACGCCGTAGTACCAGAATACCAGCGGCGTGCAGACGATCATCAACAGCAGGGTGTCGATGATCGACGCGCCCACGCGCGCCCAGAAACCTACGTACTCGAGTTCCCCGTCTTCCATGCGGATGTCTCCGGCTTCAGGGATTCTTGACCAGGTCACCGGTCAGGATGATCTCGACGCGACGGTTGCGCGCGCGGCCTTCGCGGGTTGCGTTGTCGGCAACCGGCTGGTCCGGGCCGAGACCAGCAACCTCAATTACCGCCGTATCGACGCCCTGCCCGACCAGGTAATCACGGACGGCCAGCGCACGATCCATGGACAGCACGCGATTGGTTTCGTAGCTGCCTGTGCTGTCGGTGTGGCCCTCGACCCTGAAGCGCAGCGATGGATACACGCCGACGATGCCAGCAAAGCGCGCGAGCGCCTCGCGTGCGTCCGGATTCAGCGTCGCAGCGCCAATTGCAAACTGCACGCCGGCGATTTCGGCGACGATGCCGCGCTCGGTCTGGCGCGTCGGCAGCGCGCGGTTCAGCCGCTCCGTGAGATCCGCACGTGCGCGCTCGTTGGCCTCGCGCGCAGCCTGCTCCGCAGCCTGCATCTCGCGCTGCCTGGCTTCCTCGAGCGCCACGTTCGCTTCGAGCTGCGCCTTTTCTTCAGCCTGCCTGCGCGCAGCCAGCGCTGCCGCGTCGCGACGCACGGCCTCCTCGGTTGACTGGCGCCCGAGCACTGCCTGCCGACGGGCATCTTCGCCCATCTGCACCGCATCGCGTGCGAGCAAGGGAACGGTCTTGCGGATGCTGTACTTCTTGTTGACCTGCGCGGCCTCGGCCTGCGCCAGCAGCTGCTCGGCCTCAGCGAATTGTTCGGACGCGAACTTGTCCGCCTGCGCACCACGGGCGATGGCGAGGGCATACCTCGCCTGGACCAGGTCGAGCGGGATGCGGCCATCGGGGTTGAACGGCTGCACGGCGAGCCCGGGGTAATCGATGCGTTCCGTCAGGCCGGGGATCATCACGCCCTGTCCCCGGACGCGCCGCCCGAGGCTGCGAAGCACAAGGTACTTGCTCGGAGCGGTCACCGCGAAGTGCGGCTCGGCGCTTACGATCAGTGCGAACTGGGACAGCGATGTCGTCGCCTCCAGCGACCCGCGCCCATTTTCGACCTCGAGGGAACCCAGATTGTTGGCGCGGCCGTCGGCGGTAACCGCCCACAACACGTAGGTCGAAAACGGGCCGAATTTCCACGGGTCGGGCAGCTTGCGCACGGAAACATCGACTCGCGCGCGCCCTTCCTGGAACTCGACTTCGCCTTCGCCCTCGGCAGCCAGCGCAATCGCCGTGCCGTGAAATTCCAGCGTCGACTCCGGGCCTTCCTGATAACTATAGCCCTCCAGGCGCCCTTCCACGTCCTCGCTGACAACCGACACGTCGCGCTCGAGCTGCTGAGCATGGACCGACAGCGGCAGGGCGAGCGTCAGCGCTGCCAAACTCCACACCGCGAAGCGCAGATTCTTCATGACATCGGGCCTCCATCCAGTTAACTGAACCAGCATAACAAACCGCGGCGCGCTTACCTCGCGCTGCGGCGAAAGAAAGGATAAAGCGGCAGACCGACCGCGAGGAGCGCAAACGCCGCCCCGGCCTCGGCGGGACTTTCGATGACCGTGCTCACCAGAACGCCGCCCATGATCAGCACGAACGCAAGCGGGACGAATGGAAACAGCGGCACGCGGAAGGGACGAGGCGCATCCGCAAGCTTGCGGCGCAGCACCAGGAGCGCAATCCCCGACAGCGCCCAGAACAGAACGAAAATCAGCGTCGCCAGGTTGGTCAGCTGATCGAACGTGCCGGAGGCGGCGAACAGCGCCGCGAGACCGCCGTGCATGGCAACCGATGCAGCCGGCACTCGCGCGCCCGGGCTCAGGTGAGCGAAGCGCTGAAAGAAGAGCCCGTCGCGCGCAGCCGCGTATGGCACCCGCGCGCGCGTCAGCAGCACGCCGTTCAGTGAGCCAACCGTCGAGATCAGGAAGATGATCGCCGCGATCGGCAGTGCGTGCTCCCCGAGAAACGTCTCTGCAGCGCGCGCGCCGACCGCCGGTGCATCCGGATGAGCGGTCGAGCTTGACGTGACCACCGCGTCGAATGGCAGCGCGTAGAAGTACGCCGCGTTCACGAGCAGATACAGTGCGACGATCAGCAAGCCCCCGCCGATGACCGCGCGCGGCACGTTGCGAGCCGGATCGTGCACTTCCGCAGCCGCCATCGGCAGATACTGCCAGCCGCTGTACGCCCAGAGCGCTGCGAGCATCGCGAAGCCGAAGGCGCTGGCGGTAAATCCCCGCGCGGGTTCTGCGTTGGTGAGCGCGTCCGCGGTCGCTGCTGCTTCGGTGCCAGCACTGCCCTGCGCGAACAGAAATACGCCACCGATCAGGCCGAGCAGCGCGATCACCTTGAGCGAAGTAAGAAACGTCTGGACGCGCCCGCCGAAGGCGACGCCCGCGAGATTCACGCCGGTGAAGATCGCGATGACCGCAATGCCGATCAACTGCCGGACGCCAAACTGCCACGCAATTGTCTGGCCGAAGATCTCCAGGTTGCGTTCGAGCCAGGGCGCCGGCAGCGTGACAATGTCGGACAGAAAGATCGAAAACGCCGCGCCGTACGCAGCCATGCTTGCCGCGCCGATGAAGAAACTCATGCAGACATAGAGAAAACCCGGCAGGTCGCCGAAGGCCTCACGCACATAAAGGTATTCGCCGCCGGCACGCGGCAGCAGCGTTCCAAGCTCAGCGAAGCAGAGCGCCCCGAGCGTCGCCACCAGACCCGCGACGACCCACGCGGCCATGACGAGGAGCGGCGAGCCGACTGCCTGCGCCATCGGCGCGGACTTCAGGAACACGCCCGTGCCGATGGTGATCCCGACGACGATCGCGATCCCGTGAGTCAGCGTGAGGTCGCGGCGCAGTTCGCTCATGGCGGGCGAGCATAGCAAAGGCCCGCAAAGCGGGTGCCGCTTCAGTCTTTCTGGTAGGTCCCCATCAGCTCGACTTTCGCGAGCACATGGCCTTGCATCGCCGTCTCAAGCGCGGGTTTGGTCGGCCTCTTGAGATCCGGCAACACCTTATCGAGCGCATACAGCTTGTGGAAGTAGCGATGGCGGCCGATCGGCGGGCAGGGGCCACCGTAACCGGTGCGATTCCAGTCGTTCATTCCCTCGCGCGTGCCAGGCGGCAGGGCGGCGGGCGCGACAGCTTCCTCGAGTCCCTCTGCGCTCACCGGAATGTTGTAGAGCACCCAATGCACCCAGGTCATTTTCGGCTTGGCCGGATCCGGCGCGTCCGGGTCGTCCACGATCAGTACGAGGCTCTTCGTGTGCGCGGGCAGCCCGCTCCAGGCGAGCGCGGGCGAGATGTCCTTGCCCTGGCAGGTGTAGATCTTCGGGATCGCGCCGTTGTGGCTGAACGCCGTCGAGGTCAGTGCGATTGCCATGATGAGCTCCAGCATGAGGATGCCAAGGATACTCCCCCAGGGCCACCGCCGCCCTGCACTCCGAAAATTGACCCATCTCATTGTCATTTGTCGTGCGCGCGATCAGCTTGGCGCTGATCAAACAGATTCGCCCATTGCCGGCCCGGGGATTCGACGATGTCCCAGGATTCAGCGGAAGCGATCGTCCGGAAGTTCGTTGCCCGGATCAACGCCCACGATTCGCGCGGGCTGCTGGCGATGTGCACATCCGATCACGTGTTCATCGACAGCCTCGGCGCCCGCCTTTCCGGCGCGCCGCAGCTAGAGCAGGCCTGGAACAAGTACTTTGGTTTCTTCCCCGACTACCAGATCGACATTGACACCATCGTCTCCGCCGGTCCGGTGGTGCTCATGAGCGGCTGGGCCTCCGCGACATACAGCGGCTCGGGCACTTCGTGGCGAACGCCGGCCGCGTGGCGGGCGGTGCTGGCTAATGGGCGCGTCGCCGAGTGGCAGGTCTACGCGGACAACAAACTCGTCTATGAAATCCTTGGCAGCGCGTAGATTACGACCGGCTGCCTGGGCGGGACACCAGCGGAAAGTCCTCCGGATTACGGATTGACTCGACGGCCAGATCAATGTCCAGATCCGGCCAACGAAGATGGTGCGGAGACGGCAACTCAACGCGAGTGAGTTGGGCAATTGTTGCGTCCCGGAACCAGGGGAATTTCTCGAAAGACACAAATAATTCGTCGCCGCCAATCAGCAGCCAGAAACCGTGCGGCGAGACATTGGAAACCTCAACCGACGAAGTGCCTGTCCCAAGCGGTACGGATTTCATCGGCATGTTCCTCGATCCGGGCCAGCGCTATCTGGGGCTCAAGCCAGAACTTTGCTTCCCCATCAGGGCATTGCACATGAACATGGCGGCGGAACTGCTCGCGCCAACTTACGCGACCCCAAGTTCGGCCGAGCTTCGATTTACGTAGCGAGCTACACATTGAAGGCATAATCTCACTCGGACAACTTAGACGGGCTGGGCAGAACAGATGATCAAGACACTTATCGCCATCATCGTGGCGGTTGCCCTCTTCCTGGCGGGCATGACCTGGATCACCTTGAACTGGACGTACTCGGACGGCGAACGCGCAGGCTACGTGCAGAAACTCTCGAGAAAGGGCTGGCTCTGCAAGACCTGGGAAGGCGAAATGGCAATGGTGACGATGCCGGGCACGGTGTCGGAGAAGTTCTATTTCACGGTCCCGGATGACGCCGTGGCCAGCCAGATCAACGTCAGCGTCGGCCAGCGCGTGGCTTTGCACTACGAGCAGCACAAGTGGATTCCATTCTCCTGCTTCGGCGACACGGAATTCTTCGTTACGGGCGTGCACGTGGTGGAGTGATCCGGTCGGATCCGTAATAAAGCGCCAGGCAAACGAGCAGCTGCCAGGCGATGTGGCCCGGCAGCCAGTACTTGTGATCGATTGTGCCCGCCGTTCCGATGCTCGCCGGAAAACTGATACCCAGGATTATTCCGCCGAGCAGCCCGGCCCCCACCAGCATGAGCCACCCGCGCCGCCGCAAGGCGAGTGGAACGAAGAGGCGCGCGCCGATCCCGATGATCAGCGCGCCACCAACGCCGGCCAGGCCCATCGGAACGGCAGCGCGCTGGATTCCCGGATGCCCCAGCCACACAAACAGCGTGATTGAAGACCAATAGCTCAACACCCCGCAGAGCAACAGCCCGAGCGCCCGCAATCGATACGCGCCTTCCAGGCGCGGCAGGTATGGAAGCAGTACCAGCGCGGCGAACACGGCGCCGGTCGCCCAGTTGAGGTATTGCCCGTACCCGCCCGCCAGCGAATCCGCAATCCCGACCATCGCAAACCACAGCAGGCTCGCGATCAACGCATAGATCACCCGCAGCTGGATCGGCGCGCCGAAGAACCTCGGTTTCGCCAGCACGGGACTCATGCGCCGCAAAGTACTCCAATTCGGTGCCGGGTCGCAGGTTGCCAGTCAGCGTTCTTTCCCAATATCCGCCGCAAACTCGATCCGCCGCGATCAATACGCCATCAGGATCTATCCAACCCCGCGGATTTCCAGACAATTCCAAACTCCTGCCGATCGACCAGTCCGGAAAGCGTATGCTTGTTTGTACAAGAAGCCGGGCACCCATGACACCAGGGAGGTCAAGGGATGAAGCTGGCAATTGCGCGATCGGGGATCGTGCTCGCTCTCGCGTCGCTGCTGCAGGCATGCGGCGGTGGCGACGGCGGCAATCAACCAGCATCCGGCCCGCGCGTTAGCGCGAGCGCCACGACCGTCTCTGTCGCGGCGACCCCAGGCAACGACTCGCCGATCGCCATGGTTACGCTGACGGTCACCAATCCACCTGCGGCCGGGCTTTTCGTCGAAGGTTCCTATTCAACGCTGGGCATCGACAGAATCGAGTTCGTCAACAGCAGCGACACGCAAGGGATTCTGCACATCGTCTTCCGGTTGCCCGGCTCGCTCCAGAACGACACCTACACCGACAGCATCCAGCTGCGCGTTTGCACCGAGCAGCCCTGCGTGACGGAGATCGCGGGCAGCCCCATCAATGTCACGACCTCCTACGTCGTCAGCGGAAACGGCACGTCCACCGTGACCATCGACCGCAGTTCGATCCAGATCGGAGCGAACACCGACGAGGCGTTTAGCCGCACCGATGGCGTGTTTCTCACGATCTCTCCGACGCCGATCTCGGGCATCTACGTGCAGACCAGCCACACGTCGAATGGCATCCAAGACGTTACTTCCCAAGTCCTCGCCGCTGGCGCGTCAGCCGACGTGGACATTACCTTCTGGTCGGCCCAGTCGCTCGGCTTTGGCACGTACACCGACACCATCACCATCACGGTCTGCTACGACTCGAGCTGCGTGCGACAGGTGCAAGGCAGTCCGTTTACCGTGTCCACGATGCTCTCCGTGGGCACGGCGCCGGAGCCAGGCGTCACGCCGCTCACCGTCGCAAGCCGCGTGGCCTTGCCGCACAACATCATCGATGCCGAGTTCAGCAAGGCGCTCAACAAGATCGTCATGGTTGGCAGTTACCCCGCGAGCGCGCTCTATGTCTACGACGTCGCCACCGGCGCCGAGCAGCAACAGTCGCTCAACAAGCTGCCGACCGCCGTCTCAGTCTCGCCGGATGGCCTGACTGCGGCGGTCGGCCACGACGCGTTGATCACCGTCGTCGACCTGGCCACCGTCGGGCAGCCGGGCGCGCCGGCTCCGATATTGCTCAATGTCAGCGCTGATGTCTTCGACCTGGTACTGGACGGCCGCGGCAGCGTGCACGCGTTCCCGCGGGTCGACCAGTGGGTACAGCCCCATTCAATCGACATTGCGACCAACACCGAGCAGCTCGGCAGCTATCCTTTGCGTGCCGGCTCGCACGCGCGCCTGCATCCTTCCGCGGACTTCATCTATACGGCGGACAACGGTCTCTCGCCCAGCGATATCCAGAAGTGGGATATCACGTCGGGCGTCGCAACGCTTCTTTACGACTCGCCGTACCACGGCGATTACGGCATGTGCGGTGATCTCTGGTTCAACGAGAGCGGCACGACGATTTACACGCCCTGCGGCAATACTTTCCGGTCGAACACGGTGCAGGCGCAGGACATGATCTACTCAGGTGCGCTGCAGCTGTCCCCGTCAGGCCCCACAGCCCTCTATGGATGGCGGATCCGTTTCCTGAGCCAGTCCGCAGCCCAGACCGAGATCGCGCTGATCGAGGACGAGTTGTATCAATGCGAGATCGTCCCATCGGCCGGGCCGTGCTACGAGCACCTCGCGTTCTACGAAAGCGATTTCCTCAATCGCCTGGCCGTCTATGCGCTCGGGCCCGTGACGGTCAATGACCTCGCCTACAGCCAGCACGGCCTGTTTGTGTTCTACGATGCGGTCGGCACGAACAAGTATCTGCTCAGCAGGTTGGATGGGATTCCGAACCCGGATGCGCAGTACTACCTGAGCGTCGTTCCCTGATTCACGGGATCAGTATTTCCAGTTCGTGATGATGACGGGCGACGGCAGTCCGTTGACCGTGGGCGTCTGGCGGGCATTCACGACCCATTCCTCGAAGCCCGCCTGCGCGTCTTCCCGGGTCGGATACTTGGTGCAGGCGAAATTCGATTCCTTGAACTTGTAGTGGGTGACAAGATATTTGTGCCACGACTCATTCCATTCGGGATAGCTGGCGCCGCGGCCGTCCACCGGCGGGTTGTAGAAACGGCGCAAGTCGGGGTTCCAGTCCGCTTTGCAGATGACGTACACCGCCGGTTTGCTGGCCACAGTTGCCGGCTTGGCCGGTGCGGGTGGAACGGGCTTCGCCGCGACCGCAACCGGCGCGGGTTTTGGCGTCACCGCCGCATTTGCGGCGGGCGTCGCCGCCTTCGCGGGCGCGGGCGCGGCAGCTTTGGCCGCGCCGGGCGTGTAAGCCCAGTCGAACGGATGAGCTTGATAGCCAGTCCCGGGCGCCGCGGCCGTTTCTTGCACAACAGCCGCCTTGGCCTCGGCCTCCGACTGGTACTTGTTGCAGGTCGAGGTTCCCACCTCGTGGAACTGCTGGATCAAGCGGTCGTTGAATCGCTTGTAGATGTCATTGTCCACCAGATTGTTCGTATCCGCGAAAAACGGCTCGGTGACATAGAATTCATTCTTCTTTATGTGCGTCTCGCAGACCCACCAGGCGGTCGTCGGGATTGGCTTGCCCCAACGGTCATATTTCACGGTCGTGTCGGCAGCGGGCGCGGCGGCAGCAACCGGTGCGGGCGCCGCGGGCGCGGGCGTGGGTGCCTTTTCCGGTACCGCCGCTGACAGCGCGGTAGCCCCTTCTGGAATCCAGTTAAGCACGAGGACCGAGTCGGGCCCAAGATTCTTAGAAATCTGATCGACCAACTCGCGCTGCTTGGCTTCCGCCTCCGCGGCCGTGAGATACATAAGGCAACCGGTTTCCCGCAAGGGACCGTATGTCTTGTAAACGGCATTACCGAGACCGGCGCTAGCTGAATCCATTCTCCACGCGGGACCGACGACGAAGGCCCGGGTGACGATCTGGACATGACGGCCACCACTTGTGGCGGCCCCAACGCAGTACCCGTAGTTGTAGCGCTCCGTCTGCGCATTCGCCGCCGTGAATGCCGCCAGCGAGAGAATTGCCAGCGCCAGTGCGTAGCCTGCGATGCGGATGATTCGAGTCATCGGCAACTCCCGGATGCTGACTGGCGCATTTTATTCTGTATTTGGTGCCGGGTCGCAAGTTGCGATCAGTGCAGCTCCCGACGCGACGGCAATCCTGGTGCCAATAGCGCCAACAGCCCATCGGCTTCCCGCAGTTTCACGAAGACTCTGACGATCGCAATTGAAATTTCAATGGCGCGCGCGCTGTTCAGCATCGATGCCGCCACGATGACGCCGTGTTCGGTGACTGCCAGAAGTCTCTTCCGATCGGCGCTCCGATACGAAGCCTTAACTCGCGGTACCAGATTTTGGATCTCGTTGGGCTCAAGGAAAAAGGCAAACTCGACCGGGCATTTCGGTTGGCTTTGCAAGATGAGGTCGACCAGGTGTTCGACCGCGACATCAAACAGATGCGCCAGATCCACGTCGAGCAGCACAAGCCACTCGCCATGGAGGCGTATGCGCCTTGCGATATCCAATGGCTTTGGCACTCGAACTGTAGTTGGCACGAGCAAACCTCTGTGGGCACCTTAGCGCTTCGACCTTCGGCGCTTGGCGGTCCGCGTCACCCGGTATTTCGCAGCGGGCTCCCGGATCAGCAGCCCCGGCGGAATGTCGAGTCTTTCATAGAGCGAGCGAATCATCGGCAAGGTCAGTGAGCGCTTCCTGGAAAGAACCTCCGACGCCCGATTCTTGCCGCCCAAATACGGTGCGATATCTTTTTGCTTGAGCCCTTGCTGTTCCATCCTGAACAGGATTGCGTCAATCGGATCGGGTTTGGCGAAAGCAAATCGGGTCTTCTCATAGTCCTCGACCAGCTTCGCCACCAATTCAAGACGCAGGCCATCAGGGGACTCGGGATTGGGATCCAGGGCCGCAAGCCGCTTGACTTCGGCCAAGAAGACCCGGTGCTGTTCGTCGGTCTTGATGATTATCGGTTCCAAGGTTTTCACGCGCTTATCTCCGCCTGTTGCGTTCGTCATATTCCCGATGCGTTCCTATCCACAGCACTGTGACAATTCCATTCCTGAAGGCAACGTGGGCCTCGAGTCGATGATTGTTGCCACGGACATTGAAGATCACGATATTCCCGGGCAAGAAACTGGCCGATGCGTAGCGGGCCTTGATGACCAGCGGCGTCGTCCACGCCGCGATTTCGGTCTCATGCAACCACGCTTCGATCCAGGGGCGCACGTCCGGATACCGCGAGCAAAACGCATGCAGTTTCTCGCGCCCGACAACTTTCATCCGACGACCTGGGTGCCTGTCGAACCCTAAGATAACCCATAGTTCCCATCTTGGGAACTATCGAATTTCTGCGCCAGATGGGGAAATTTGCTGGTGGGCCCGGCTCTGCTTAACCACTTGATTTAGGTCATTTTCCACAATCCGTCCTCCCCGCCTCCCACACCACATCAAACCTCTCCGCCAACCGCGGATTCGCGCCCCGCACCTGCTCCATCACCGCCTTCGCCCAATCGAAGTACTCGTGCTTGCGCGATTGCTTGCCGAGGAACTTGGTGTCGGTGACCTCGGCGCCGATGTCCGCGATGCGCGCGCCGAACTGACCGCGCGAGCGCCAGCGGATGATTGACATAAGGCGTCGCCTTCACATCCTTGCGGTGCTGGTAGCGGCGCTTATCGGCGGCGAACGCCGCGGCTTTCAGGATCAACCACCCTTACCCACCGAACCCTTCAGCCTCCGTTCATGTCCAACGGGCGTATGATGGATTCGCCATGAAGCCGCGCAGGATGCTGCTGATTCTCGCGCTCGCGGTGCCGGGCCTCGCCTGGGGCGAGGCCGTCGATCCACCCGAGCGCATCGGGCGCCTTACCTACATCGAGGGCGAGGCGACGTTCCAGGCTGCGCACGCGCCCGCGACGACCACCCTGCCCGACCGCCCGCTGAATTCCGGCGATCGCATCGCGACTGAGCCCGACGGCCGCGCCGAGCTCGCGCTCGGCACTTCAACCATCCGGCTTGACGAGCGCAGCGAGCTCGCCATCCTCGACCTCGGCGCGACGACCATCCGCGTCGAGCTCACGAGCGGCACCGCCAGTGTGTACCTCGACGAATTGCTCAAAGACGAGATCTTCAAAGTAGTCACACCGAACACCGCCATCACGCTCGACGAACCGGGCGAGTATCGCGTGGACGTCCACGAGGATGATGTCAGCGTGCTCGCCGTGCGCAGCGGCACAGCCGAAGTCGCGACCGCCGGCGGCCCGGTGCGCGTCGCCGCGGGCCAGCGCGTGCGGATCGAGGGGCGCGATGCGATCGCGCGCCTGGAGACGCCGCGGCCGGCCGATGCCTTCGACGACTGGGTCCTGGAGCGCGAGCTGCGGCTCGCCGAAGCGGAGCCAGCGCGCTACACGCCGTATGAAGGCGATCGTTACGACGAGCTCGATCGCTACGGCGAGTGGTACGAGGAGCCGCGCTACGGGCGCGTGTGGATGCCGGGATACAGCTACTCCGGCTGGTCGCCCTACGGCGGTGGTTACTGGCAGCGCGCCGGATTCGGCTGGAGCTGGATCGATCCCGCGCCCTGGGGATACTTCACGTACTACGGCGGCCGCTGGACCTACCTGCGTGATCGCAATCGCTGGTGCTGGGTGCCGACGCGGCACCAGCCGCGGCATGACACGCGCGACAACGACCGGCCCTATTGGTACCCGCGTCAGCGCGACATACCAAAGTCCGCGCCGCGAACCGCGGATCGGCAGTTGAACACCGGCAACGGATCCGAGCCCGTCGTGATCGCGCGCTCAACTCCACGCCGCATCGACCCCGATCGCCGGCCCACACAGGCGCGCGAAAACGCGGCGGACGAGCGGCCGCGCGGCGGGACTTATGCACGCGGGGGCAATCAAGAACCGAACCGGTCGCAGCCGGTGGCAGCGCCGCCGCAGGGCGGCGGATCAACAATGCAGCCTTCGCGCGCGGAATACGCGCGCTCAGAGGCGCCGCCGGACAGGTCGCAGAGCAGCCGTGAGTTTGGCACGCGGCGGAAGCCTTAGCGCTCAGCGGTCCAGATCGCGCCAGAATTGGCGTATTTCCAAGAGGGGTTGTGCAGGCGAAGTCACGTCACGGAGCGCTACGCTCAAAGCCAGCCATCGCCGGCGTCGGCCGCGTACTGCTCTGGAGTGGCGGCAGCCTTTGGATCGGGCACGCCGCAGGCAGCGGCAACGAGCACGCTCACCATGCGATCCAGATCTCGCTCGCCCTGACCGGACGCCTGAAACTACGCAGCGACCATGGCGCATGGCATGAGTACACCGGTGCCATCGTGCGCCCGCATCATCGCCACCAGTTCGACGGTTGCGGCGAATCCGTGGCACAGGTCTTCGTCGAGCCTGAGACCACCCAGGGACGCGCGCTGCTCGAACGCCATCCGGGCGCGTCGATCAGCAGTCTCCCCGGCGAAATTATTGAGCCA